>Ga0326761_1000297_pt1 | contig 11766 bp, 18 predicted proteins | sample GCREP_P_FD_207739 | JGI IMG/M metagenome (GOLD analysis project Ga0326761, IMG submission 207739) | Hot spring water microbial communities from Geyser Creek Basin, Yellowstone National Park, WY, United States - GCR.EP_P | ecosystem: Environmental > Aquatic > Thermal springs > Unclassified... | reverse complement strand
CTGTATCGAACCACGACTACATGGATTTATGCGTAGCCTGGCGCTTCGGGTAAACCCGTTTTTCCATCCTCTAAACTTTTTTAAACATCCAAACCCCCTATCTTATGGATCAGATGCGAATCTGCATACCGGTTGCGAACGTCCCCAGCGCCGTACTATGAGCGGCGTGGTTGTCTTCGACGGATTCGACGCGTGGGAGTTCTACCAGCGGTGCACCGCGCGCATAGGGGACAGGGAGTATTGCAAGAAGACGGCCAAGTTGTTGATCAAGGTGGAGGCGGAGCGGACATATGTCTACGGCGAAAAGGCTCCACGCAGTTCTGCCGCAACATATCAAACATTTCGCCGTAACCACCGACAAGGAGCGCCGCTACGTCATGATATTTTTAGACATCGCAACTGTTCCCAAAGGCGAGCCGCGGCCAGACGCGGCGGGCGGCCGTTGCGTGGCTATGTTGCTCTACGAGAGGCACGGCGACGACTTCCAGCTGAAAACAATTGATTGGATAACGCCGGAGACGAGAGCTATGAAGAACCCCCACCCATCGGCATTCTTCAGACAGTAAACCCCCTTTTTCCAACTCCGCAGGAGCGTGCATAGGCCCGCGTTGTTGCCGTGCAAGAGCCTTTTCTCTAACGCTCCTTAAAAGCGTTTATAAGTTGGCACGTTTTTTCATATATGGGAACTAAAAACAAGAAAACAGGGGATAAGTGTTCGGCGGCAGGGCAAACTCTTAGCGTATTGTTCAACACCAAGATAAAAGAGTTGCCAGAGGATTTCTACACGTCGGTGAAGATTGGCGATTACTACATGTATGTGCATACTGTATACGATATGCCGCCTGTTCTATATGTTGAGAAGAAGGATGATTGCGGCAGGGGGACTACCATAAAGTTCAGCGACCCCGACCCCAACCTCACGGTCGGGGAGCTGTTTAAACGTGCAAAGTCGTTGATAGAAACATCAATTAACAACAGCTGTTCGAGGCCATGACATCGATAACCCAAGCGCTTATCAGTAGCAGAGTGGGGGATTTGCCGAAAGACTTCCACGCAACGGTAGAGGTGGATGGCTATGAAATCATGATAATTACGGAGCGGCAAGTAGCTGTCACTGTGACCAGGAAGAGGAGCCCTGGCAAATTGTCACGCGTCGTGGTGTACAATCCAAGTCCGGATTTAACCATAGCTGAGATATATAAAAAGGCGCGGGAGGCGCTGGAAGCTTTAGTGCACGGGAGATAGTCGTGACGCGGCGCCGAGGTGCTCGGCGATAAAAGCCGAGACTGAGCAACACCGTCAGCAAAAACCTTCCGCCTCTTTTTCCCTTATCTGTACAGGGATAACTAACAGGGATTACCTTACAGGGATAATTATCCCTGTCAGTCTATCCCTGTGGGTTTATCCCTGTGGGGAATGCTTGTGGTGAATCGATGGTGTGTACGGAGGCGGGGCCGCCGTCTATCTTTTTAAACCTCAACATTGCTGTGGTCATGTCCAAGCAAAATCAAACCCTAATCCCCCCGGTCGGGGGGCCTGTGGAACTGGACTTGGACAGGTGCATGAAGATAGCAACCGGCGGCCGCCGGGCTGAGCTTGGCCGACGACTTGGATCCCGCCGCCGTAAGGGCGGTCTTGGACAGGTGCTACCAAATTCTGAGGGCCGAGGCGGAGAGGGCGTGAAGGCTGAGGTGCTCTCTACGGTGATCGAAGGCAACTACGTGGAGGCCGTGGAGCACGGAGGCGGGGGGAGCCGCGGCATATCCCTCCAGGGCGACCGGCTGGTCGTATGGGTTGAGAGGGGCGGCCGCCGGGAGGTTCTCCTAGACGTCCTCCTGGACAGGGGCGACGCGGGGCGGTTGGAGAAGGCGCTGGTTGAAGGCGGCGCGCAGTTTGACCTGCTCTTCAACGTCATAGCAAACGCGGAGATGTGCGTCGGAGTCGACGGACGGGCCCACTTCTGCGACGAGGGGTTTGACTACGTTACGGCATGATCATCAAGAAGACCAACAGCAGGGAGCTGGCGCTGACGGCTGAGGGGAACCGGGTGGAGCTGGTGGAGCGCCACTTCGGGAAGTACACCGACCGCGCAACATACGGCATAACGCTGGAGGCGGGAGCAGGAGGGAGCGTCCTCACCTTGTGGAGGGAGGAGGAGGGCGGGCGCCGTAGCGTAATCCGCACTATATACTTGACAGATGGTGAAGCTGAGCGGTTGCGGAACGACGTAATGCGCGTCAAGAACTTCACCGGCTTCAGCACCTTGTTCTTCTACTTAATGTTCCTCAGGGATAAGCTGTCGGCCTCCAGGGGGGGTTCTGTAGGCCATGGCGCGGAAGACCGCGACGCTCTGCGCAACGCTGGGGGCGAGGGGGGCGGAGATGCTGAAGGAGATGGCGGAGAGATGCGGCTTCATAAGCCTTTCTGAAGCAGTTAGGGATATGATCCGGCGTTACTACGAAGCTGTGGCGCAGAAGTGCGGCACCTGAGGAGGCTCTTTTCCCTCGAAGGCGCTTAATGTTTATAATTGAGCCAGATTTCTTACTCCATGGATCGAAACGTTTGGGCTGAAGAGGCGGGTTCCGCGCCGCTCTGCATTTATTGGATGGGGGAAGGAGCTAATCTGCCTGATGCCGGCATCGATGGCGCCACCTTGGGAGCGCCCTGCAGGCTTATCTGCGGCGGCGTTGCCTCCGTAGCTACTGCACTGCCCCCGCCTGGCGCGGAGTGGAGGTCAGGCGGGAGATCCGCGTAGATGAGCTTAAGAAGCTCATATACGGCGGGGAGGTAGAGCTGGCGGCGTTGCTGAGGAGTTGCGGAGTTCCTGAGGAGCACGCCGGGGAGGTTAGGCGAAGGTTGCGGGAGCTCATCCGGGAGGAGGTCAGAAGAAGAAAACTGCTGGAAGAGGAGTGGCTCGTCGACGCCCTGTATAGAATACTAATCTGCATGGCCTGATGAGGAGGGACGTTGGCCGCGAAGCGCGCGTCGGAGCGGCTGAGGCGCTTCCAGCGCATCCGCCTCTAGGCAGGCCTCGCCAAGGCCCGCATAGGCGGCCTCCGCGCGTCGTAGCCGACTCATGTGTTGGCCGCCTCAGCTCCTGCATTTCGGCAACCCCCGGCTGATCCACGGCGTCCGTGTTTTTAAACGCCTGTTTTTCTGAATTAGTGGCGATTGAAGACAAAGTGCTCGCGATGCTGGCGTTTCTGGTCGTTGTGTCTGTTATCCATGCGGTTGCATATAGCCGTTGCAGAAGTTGCAACCCGTTTGAAATGGCGGTTACGCTTTTCTTAACGTTTATCGTGATAGTTGCCGTCATCATATTCGCGTTGATGTACAAAATACTGCTCGCGGCGCTGGGAGGTGTTGCGTTTGTTGCTCTGGCGGTCTACCACGCCGTGGAGGAATACAAATCGCGAAAGTCCGGAGCCTGACCGCGCCCCATCCGGAGCCAGCCGCCGACATCTCCCCATCAACAGGGATAATCAACAGGGATTTCCTCACAGGGATAATTATCCCTGTTTGTTATCCCTGTAAGGTCATCCCTGTTGGGAAGTCCCCGTTGCGCCATATGGGGATACGGGGGTTTTGAAGCGGCGGCCGAAGCTGGGCTGGCGCCGGAGGGGCGGTTCCGGCCGCGTCCATCACCTTTTTTCAGCACCTCTCCTTCACCAACCTTCCGATTTCTTCCTCCGTCTCCGCATCTGTCCCCCTTTTGCTCACCTCTCTTCCGATGTCTGCGAGGCGCCTGTGGGCGGGGCAGTGGGGGCGGTACTTAGGCATGTTGAAGTAGGAGAGGAAGCCGGGCTCCACGTGGCCAACCCACGGCGAAATCTCCCTAACTACGGCGTTGATCTGGGGGGCGAGGAGGAAGGCAAGGAGGTAGTAGGCCTCTTCGAGAGATTCGACCGCGGCGTAGTGGACGGTGTGCGCCGGCGTGGCGCCTGTCGCCTCCACCGCCGGTATGAACCTGTCCGCTACGTCCCTCCACGCCACCTTGTACCTGGCCGCCGCCCGGGGCCCCATCCTCTCTATGTGCCACCACTCCCTCTTGCCGTATTTTGCGGAGGCCTTCAGCGCCTTCTGCACCTCCTCGTTGCTGAGGTAGCTCCTCCACAGTTGCGTCTCCATCAGCTCTTCCCGCGTGAGGGGCGTCCCGTCCCTCCTATACGGCGCCAGGAAGTAGCGGTACCCGGCGACGCGGCCCACCTCTACGTCTCTGCCCAAGAAGCCTCTGAAGACGAAGTCCTCCTCCACCGTAAAGGGCCCGAGGCCGTTCTCCCTCCCCCATTTGGTCTCGACCAACACGTACCTGCGGCCGCGGGGGGCCCCTGGAGGCGGCTCCGCCGGTTGCGGCGCGCCCTCCACCAGCCACACGCCCCTCGCGGTGCCGAAGCCGGCCCCGGCGCGGCCTCTGTAGGCCGAGGCGCCTAGGAGGCTCTTGGCCGCCTCGTACGCCTCCTTCGAGAGCCAGTACGTGCGGCCTCCCAAGTTGGCCGCAACCATGTCTAAGCGCCTAACTTTTGCGCATGCCGCCGCTTGAGACAAGTCGGCGGGTCTGCATCCGCTGAGCTCGAAGTAGGTGAACATCACCTCTTCCTCACGACGACGATTCCGGGCTGGCCCTCCGCGTCTTCGAAGGGCTTCACGCCAGTCAAGTCCCAGACTTCCGCAAGCTCGTGTCTGGCCAAGAGCTCCCTCCACTTGGCCCCGTGGACGCCTCTGAATACGCTGGCGGGCATCATGAGCGCCGCGACGCCGCCGCTCTCAGCTAGATGGGTTAGGGCAACGGCGAACAGCGGGATCGATACGTCCATCTTGCCCGCCGCGGGGCCGGGCGGGAGGACGCCCAGCCTCCGCGCCGCGGCCTTGGCCGCCTCGCGGCGGTCGGCGGGGAGCTCCGATATGTTGATCCACGGCAGGTTGCCCACCACGAGGTCGAACCGCCGCGGGGAGGACTCCAGGCGGAGGAGGTCTAGGTTTAGGATGGGCGGGTCGGGCCTCCGGGGGAGCAGGGCACCGCCGAGGAGCCTGTATATCTGGAGGAGGTAGTTGGCCTTCGCCGCCGCTACGGCGGCCGAGCTGACGTCGATGCCGGCCACGCGCGCCAGAACCTCCTCGGCCAGCTCCGCGGGGGACATGCGCCTTTTTTCTCGGCGCCACCTGATGAGGGCGTCTATGTACTGCACCCCGAAGGCGAAGCTGCCGCAGGTGGGATCCACGAAGCTGGGGATGGCCCCGCGGCTCTCGTAGTGCTCGTCTATCAGCTCAACGACCTCCCTGTCTGCCTCCGCGTCGGAGCCCGGAAGCGCCTTGTCCGGCGGCCTCCCCCGCACCAGGAGGTAGAGGGCGCGCCACAGCACCAGCTTGGCAACCCAGTCCGGCGTGTAGAATTCGCCGAGCTCTCTGCGCGCCTCCTTAGGCGCGATTTGCCTGTAGACCTGCCCCAGCAGGTCGGCCCCGGGGGCCGCCGCCCAGTCGTACCTGGCGAGCCTCCCCCACAGCTCCCTCAGAAACGGGGTCTCATGTGCGCAGAGCTCCACGGCGGCTCCCCGCCCGGCGGCTACTTCGGCAAGCATGGCGCCGAGGGCCTCCGCCAGGGCCACGTATGCCGAAAGCTCGGGCGCGCCGCGCCCCGCAAGCTCTTCCCTGTACTTCTCGGCGAGCTGGCGCACGTCGGAGGCTATCAAGCCAACCGTCGGCATCATTAATGCTGGCGTTTTGGCTGAGAATTTGGAACCAACACGTCAAAATACCGATATAGCCCGAGCCGGAGCTGATGGATCGACAATGTTGATGCCGTCTGCGTCTCCTATGGAGTACCCGCCCATTTTGGTAAGAGGGGGGAGAATACGCGACTGCGTCAACGTGGTGTTTCGCGGCTTCTCCGCGGAGGAGGTCGAGAGGTTGCTTAGGAGGCTTGGGTGGATCGACGTTTTGGCCGGCCACGACGCGGCTTTCATGGGGCAGCCCCCGGTTGTACAGCTCCAGTACCCCGTCGTCTTAGAGTTTCTGCGGTACCACATACGGCTGTTTAGGTTTGGAGACGAGGTGGTAGGCAACGTCCACTACAACGGCGTGGCGTTGCAACTAGAGCCGCCGGATTTGCATAGGTCGGATCACGAGAAAGGTCTTGAGTTTCTGAAGAAGCAACTGGAGGGCTATCCGGTTAGGGTGGAGAAGGGGAAGGAGTGCAACGTCTTGGTGGTCGACGTATGTGTTTAAATAGCTGTGCGTAGAAAGAAACATGACCGTGAGGTTGAGAGATGGAACGATAACCGAAACGGACTACAGCAAACCCCTAACTGTCGTCAAATACGTCCACGACGTGGTGGTTGTCGTTACGCCGTTTGGCGCCTTCATACTATCGCCGACGTCGGTTGCATACGTCGAGGGGGAGGAGTGCGCCGTTGCGGAAATACAGCGGGGAGGCGGGCTGAGGTTTAAGCCGCGAGATGCGGAGAAGATCAAAGACATAATACGTTCCTATCTGCCGAACCACTTGCCGCCGCAACTGCAACGGCGCAATAACAAGATATACCTCGGAGGCGTCGAAGTAGGGATGGTGTACGAGCTTTAAACACGCCCTTTTTTCTTCAAGCCTAGGCGGATATGTTTATTAAGCTGTGAAGTGCGTGTGGTATGGACAGGTTTGAAAAATGCGTTGAGGTGACTAGAGACCCGCAGTTCTGCTCCTACCTGTACCAGATCAACCAGCTGATCAACGGCCTTGCTGGATGCGTGGCGGAAAGGGGGGCGGAGGAGTGCTTCCGCAAGTGCCTCAAGGGCTGTCGGGGGGAGGGGTGCGAGGAGACCTGCCTGGGGGCTCTGGAGGTGGCTGTCGGGACGGCGGCGGCCCGCGAGGTGGTTAGGAAGGCGGCGCTGGTTGCCGCCCTTTTGGGCGCCGACTTGATAAACGCCATCGCGCTGATCTTCAACGAAGAGCTGAAGAGCGCGGAGGCAAAGGAGTGCCCCGACAGGGCGGTTGCGGCCCGGATCCTCTCCATAGCGGCTGTGGAGCTGTTTATGAACCTCCAAAAAGCGGCGGAGAGCTCCCCGAAGATGCGAGAGCGGGTGCAGGGCCTGCTCCTGCTGGCGGCCCCAGCCCTCGCCGCCGCCTACCAATGCGTGGGGGAGGAGGTGTTTGAGTACCTGGAAACGGTAAGGCCGCTCATAGGGGAGGAGGCAACGAAGAGGATCGTCGCAGCGCTTGATGAGGGCGCCGTTTTAGTCGGCGACGTAGTTATTAACTTCAAGCCGGTGGAGGCAAACCGATAGGCCTCTGGGGTTGCCCTCTTGAATCAGCCGCCTCGGGCTGATGACGTCTTTTCCATATTGTGCGAACAATTTTAGTACCTCCAGAGCCTTTGGTGTTGAGAGTGACGTAGTCAAGGACGGTGTACAGCTTTTCGGTTCAGTGGGCCAGTTCCTCTTCTTTACATGCACATTTACTCTAATGGGTCAAAGAGTTGAGCTTAAGCCTCCAGATCTGTGGATTGTCCAGCTACTTAGGGCGGCGGGGGGCCGGGTCGACGCCAACAAGATAGTGGCGGTGCTCCTAGCTGTGAGGCTGAACTACCCCATGCCGGAGGTGAGCTTCACGTTGCGCGGTGAGACGCCCTGGAGCCCCGCGGTGGAGGAGGCGCTTAGGAGGCTTGCGGCGCAGGGGCTCGTGGAGGAGAGCAGAGGCAGTTACCGACTAACTAAGAAGGGCAACAAGCTCGCGGAGAAAGTCCTGCCTTACAGCAACAGGACGCTGCCATATGCCGACCTGGTGTTCTACATGGCTTGGAATGTTGAGCAACTAGCTTAGCACATACGCAAATTTGCCGCTTTGGCAAGATAGCTATCTAAGATGCGTAACCAGTCCCCTTTTTTCTTCTTAAGCGCGTCCGGCCGCCCCCTAGTGTGTTTATTAAGTTCTTGTATGTGTGGAGCGTGGACGCGTTTGAAAAATGCGTCGAGGTCACTAAAGACCCGCAGTACTGCTCGTTTTTGCAAGACGTCGGCAGGCTGGTCGGCGGCCTCGTGGAGTGCGTGGCGGAGAGGCGGAGCCCGGAGGAGTGCTACTACGCCTGCCTCAAGAGGTGTCAAGGGGAGGAGTGCGGCGTGGCGTGTCTAAGCGCGTTGGAGGCCGCCTTAGGCGCGGCGGCGGCTAGAGATTTAGCTAGGAAGGCCGCGCTGGCCGTCTCCCTCACGGGCCTCAGATAGACGCAGTCGCCTCGGCGTTCGACGCGGAGGTGAAGGCGGAGGAGGGGGACTGCCCGGAGAGGGGGGTTGCGGCGAGGATTCTGGCGGCGGCCGCGGTGGAGCTGTACAAGAACTTCAAGAAGGTGCCGGGCCTGCAGAGCCATGCGCAGGACGTGCCCCTGCTTATGGCGCCCGCCTTGGTCACGGCCTGTCGGTGTGTTGGGGAGGCGGTGTATGAGTGCCTAGACTTCATAATGTTGAAGAAGATGAAGAGGGCTGTTGCGGCGCTGGAGGAGGGCGCCGCCTTAGTCGGCGTTGTAGTTGTTAATTTCAAGCCGGTCGAGGCGGACCGATAGGTCTCCACGGCGGGACTGCCCTCTTGAATCGGCCGCCTCAGGCTGATTGATGTTGTTTTTAAATATCTGTTTTTGAATTAGATATGGGGTGCTTCCAAACTGATGCTGATGTGGTGGCGTTGGTGGCTTTAGCTAACATAGCTATCGCCGTGTTTGCGGCGCTTCTGCCTCAATATGCCATATTTTCCTTCGTAGCCGCCGTCTTGTACTACCTCATAGCTGGTTGGTTGCTTACGCCTTTGTGCGAGTGGCGGAAGTACTACTATGCGGTATTTGCCGCCAGCGGCGCCGCGCCGCTCGTCATATACAGCTACGCGTTAAACGAGGCCGCAGGATATGCGGCGTCGGGAGACAGGATGGTATTCGGCCGCGCGGTGAGCCCTGAGGAATATGCGGCTTGGATGGCCGTCCAAACCACGTCTATATTCTTCGCCGCATTGGCGGCGTCAGTTGCGCACGTGCTTGCCCTGAAAAATTTGGTGCCGTCCGGCAAATACCCGCCGCTACCGGGGAGCAGGAGCCGGCTGGATCGCTCCGTTGAGATGCTCGGCACGGCGGACGACATCTGCGCGCAGAGCATGCCGCATGATGGATTACAAAAGCTGATCTGCCGCGGCGATATGTCGGCGGCAGATGAACTGCCGAACTACGCGCTCATTATTGCGGCGTATTATGCCATGTTCCGCCGCCGAGACTTAAACCTGGCGGAGGATCTGCTAGAGGTGCTCAAAAGCCGAGACCTGCACTATAGCGAAGAATATGCAGTAGACGTCTTAAAATCGGCGTATAAAGCCGCGAAGACGTGCAACGTGCGGCCTTTATGCAAAACGGTTGCAGTCGGCTGGAGCGCCCTCCTTAAAGAGCTCATTGCGCTACACTTCGCCTACGACGCCAAGGCGGCGGAGAGGCTTAAGTGCAAAGCGGCCAAGGCGTTTAGCCAATACGAAGTCTACTCAAGCGGCGCGGGGCGGCATGTTGTATATGTGCCGGATCCGCGCCTCTACTTCATATTTCACGCCGCAGACCGCGTCAAGCCGCTTCCGGCATGCCAGCCGCAGACAGCGTAACTCCTCAACCCACCCCATTTTTATCTACCGAAAAACAGTACAGAGACATTGCTGGAGTCGTCCGGCTTGTCTTAATCAAATCTCGACTTCACTGCGGAAAGCATGCAGTTTTCCCCGCCGCGGCAACTGGCAGTCTAACCTCTTTCGGTTTTCGCTAATAGGCCGTTGGGGCGTGGGCTCGGTGCAACAATGCTTAAAATATTGTGATCAACGCTTGACGTGGCGCGTGTCGTAGTCGTCGGTGGGGGGATCGCTGGCGTGTACTTCATCAGTAGACTTCTTGAACTTGTTAAAGACGTGGAGGTGGTGCTTGTAGAGCCTGAAGATCATCACTTCTTCGTGGTGGGCGTCCCCATGGCCTTTGGGGGGCTGGTGGATTTTCAAGAGCTCGTCTTTCCGCTGGCCGCCCTCCGTCGGGTTAGACATCTTAAATTCGGCGCCGCCGCCCTCTCCCAGGAGAAAGACAAGCCGTGTGTACGTGGGGCGCGGGAGTGGCCGGTCTGCGGCGACTATATGGTGCTTGCGCCGGGCGCGGTCAGGCTAGGCTCTGTGAACTACTGGACGCTGGACGGCGCGCGGGAGCTGTACAACAAGGCCGCCTCGGCGAAGGCCGTCAGGTTCATCGTCAACACCTTCACCCCAGTCATGGGCTTTCAGGAGCTGGCATACGCCATCAAGACTAAGTTCCCAGAGAAGGAGGTTTCCGTCCACGTCGTATACGCCTCGCCCGACTACGACTTTCTGCTCGACGCCTGGACGTCAAAGGCGCGGGAAGTAGGCGTCGAGGTGTCCAGCGACCCGCCCGAGTGGCGGCAGGGAGAGCTCCACGTGTCCGTCCCCGCCGCCAAGACACATCCGCTGGTTGCAAATCTGGAGGTGGAGCCGAGCACCTTCGAGACCGACATACAGCGCGTATACCTCATCGGCGACTCCTCGCTCATCAAGCTAGGCCTCCCGCCGATCGGCTGGGGCGCCCTCTGGCAGGCCACAATCGCGGCGCAGGCCGTTGCAAGCGAAATAACCAAAGGCTACGTAGAAGTAGAAGTAGACCACTGGGGCGGAAAGGACAAAGAATCCTTCAGGAACTGGCTCACATACCGCATGACTACCGGCACCCCCCTCGTCCACCTACGCGGTCTCTACGACTTATGGAAGAGGATTATAAAAAATCTTTGACGACTTACGCTGGACAGTTTGCTGTCTGGTTCGCCATGCCGAACTTGCAGAGGCGGTGGATGCATGGCTGGCAGAAACGTTAGAGATGATGCCTCCTCCGCAACACACTAACCACATTCCGGATGAAGATCTCGGCGGGCTTCACCTTCCGCGCTCTGGTACGCGGACGAGCCGCCCCTGGCAGGAGGAGGGGTCAAAACTCCACGTGGTCTACCATGAGCAGACGCATTGTTGTGGAGCCGGAGAGCTATCTCCAAAGGGCGCCGCCGAGTTGCGTTCGGCGCTCTACGTCGAGGCGGCCCCGCGCAGAGGCGAGGTCAGGCCCGCGGGAACAGTCTACGACCCGTAGAAAGGCATCTACGTGTTCACGGCCCCGTAACCCCCATTTTTTCCGATTCGCCGTCTTGAGACAACTGGCTCCTTCCTCCAATTCGGCTGAGGTACACACACCTTCGGCGCCTCACGTAGGGCGCCGGAAAGAACCAGCGCCTACAGGGATAACCTACAGGGATTCCCCCACAGGGATAATTATCCCTGTAAGGTAATCCCTGTAAGGACATCCCTGTCGGTGGGCCGAATTGTAGGAGGGAAAAAACAAGGGTTTGGGGTTAGGTGGTTTCCAGCACCAATCCCTTTCCTGGCTCTATTTTGACTCTGAAGGCTCTTGTGGCGTGGTTGGTCATCCTCATCTTCTTTATGATGAGCCACCTCCTGACTTCTTTCGCCGCTTCTACGTTGTCCATCCACATGTGGATGACCCCGTCGGCGATGTGCTCCAAGCCGAAGCCAAAGGCCTGTCTCGTGGTGGGGGCGTACTGGCTTGTGAGGATGGCGGTGACGTTATCCCTATGAGCCGCGATCTTCAGCTGGTACGAGTACTTCCGCGCCATGACCGGCTTGTCCACCCAAAAGGCCGACATGGAGTCGATCACGAGGCGGACGTGGCGCTCCGGCGTCCCCCGCTCCTTGGCCACGGCCAG
>Ga0326761_1000295_pt1 | contig 11773 bp, 9 predicted proteins | sample GCREP_P_FD_207739 | JGI IMG/M metagenome (GOLD analysis project Ga0326761, IMG submission 207739) | Hot spring water microbial communities from Geyser Creek Basin, Yellowstone National Park, WY, United States - GCR.EP_P | ecosystem: Environmental > Aquatic > Thermal springs > Unclassified... | reverse complement strand
AAGAAGGGCTAACGCCGAGCCGGGGCTGGGCAACGGAGACGCCAGCCAGATGCCTGGCTTTGAATGTAGTATCCTGGGACTCTGACAACGCCTAGCAGTAATGCGCCTGTGGCTGTAAATAGCAAAAGTAAGCAGAATATGGAGCCCAACGGCGACGTAGTACTCCCCGCGGGTTACCAAGTTCACAATTTTGAGGATGAAAGCTATTAGGAGCACCGTAATGCTGGTAGTCTTCCTACAGCTTCAGTCATCTTAGGCGAAGGGTTTTTTGCAAGCGTGCAGTCTCTCCGTCTCCTCTACTACGAAACACATACCAAGTTCTATGAAGGCGGTGGCAGAGTCTTTAAACCACATAAGATCCCCTCTTAATACCCACCACCAAATACCCTCCTTTCTACGGTCGCCGTTTTTATAGTAGGAGGCTCGCGGTTTGACATCTTTACTCCATCGCATCCCGGTTAGAGGTCGAGATATTCAATTTTAGTTAATACTTAAATACTAAATAACTCTTACACCTATGCGGACGAGTCACCTCTTGGTTGTGACTTTAGCTGTTATCATCGTTGGTATAAGCGTTGTATATCTATTAACTCAGCCTCCTGGCTCCGTGAAGACCTCATCGACATCTACCGCCAGCGCCACAAACTCCATGCCCATAACCGCCAGCCCTACGGCAACTACGCAGAGCGCATCAAGAGGCGTCTTATCCACGTATCCCGTCACGATCACAGACAGCGCCGGGAGGAATATAACATTGGAGAAGCCTGCGAGGAGAATAGTCGCGCAGGGCTACGCGGCATGGATGCTGGCCGCGCTAAATGCCACAAATACGATAGTGGGCACGACAGACTCGGCAATTAGAGACCCCCTGCTGAGACATAGACTTCCGAGAAACGTCACCTCGGTTGGTGAATTCTTCGGGCCGGGCGCCAAGGTAAGCATCGAGAAGATCCTTGCGCTACAGCCGGATCTGGTAATCGCGCCCACCTCGTACCCCGCGGAGGAGCTGGAGGCTAAGCTACCTCCTCACATCAAGGTTGTAAGACTCGACCTGTGGGGCGTGAACAAGCTGTTTGACGAAGTGGAGAAACTCGCCCTCCTCGTGAACAAGACGGCAGAGGCGAGGCGCCTTATAGCAAAGTACAGGGCCGTGCTGGAGGAGATCAACAAGGCGGTGGCGGGAGCCGAGAGACCGGCCGTGTACTACGAGTGGTACTCAGACTACAACACAGTTGGCAGGCTTAACGAGTGGCATAACGCCATAGAGGCGGCGGGCGGCCGGAACGTGTTCGGCGACCTAGAGCAATACAGCGTTAAGGTGAGCCCCGAGGCTGTCGTGGCGAGAAACCCCGACGTGATCATCAGGAGGGAGCACGCGCGGTACTTCAACCCGTGTCTCGACAACGGCACGAGGAGGCTTGAGGAGGTCGCCAAGGCGATAGCAGAGAGGCCGGGATGGGCCAGCGTGAGGGCAGTTAGGGAGGGCAGGGTGTACGTAATATCGGCGGCGTATCAAAACGGCTTCGGCGTGATCGCCCACGTCGCGGCTATCGCCAAGGCGCTACACCCAGACAGACTCCGCGGCGTGGATCCAGACGGGCTGATGCTAGAGTGGCTTAGAGACGCGGGCGTCCTTCAGTACTGCAGAGGCGTGAGGCAGTGGGTCTACCCACAGCTGAGGCCCTTCCTCGTGTACCCAGTAGTGATTACAGACAGCGACGGGAGGAGGATAACGCTGGAGAGGCCGGCGAGGAGGATAGTGGCGCAGACATACGCCGTCTGGGTGCTGGCCGCGCTGAATGCGACGGACAGAGTTGTAGGTACGTCGATGATTTCATTCCGCGGAGACCCCGCCTTCATGAAGCTCCTGCCGAAAGATGTCGCTGACATAGGCTCCTTTTACGGCCCCGGCGCTAAGGTGAACGTGGAGCTTATAGCCTCTCTGAACCCAGACGTCGTTATTGCACCTACAACTTTCTTCTACCCAGAGAGCGAGCTGGAGGCTAAGCTACCTCCCCACATCAAGGTGGTGAGGCTAGACTTTACCGACGTGAAGAAGCTGGCGCAGGAGATACGTACGCTCGGCGTGATTGTAAACAAGACGGCGGAGGCCGAGGAGCTGGTCAAGAAAGTAGAGAGACTCTTGAAGCTTGTCAAGGAGAGAGTGGCCAACGCCATCTTGCGCCCCAAAGTATATCTAGAGTGGTACTCGCCGTACTCCACGCCGGGGAGGGGCTCATATTGGCATGAACTCATAGAGCTGGCAGGCGGCGTTAATGTGTTTTCAGACCTAGAGGTGAAGGGCCTCCAGAGCTTTGTCCAGGTGTCGTCCGAGGGCGTTGTGCAGAGGGCGCCGGACGTAATAGTGAGGTACGTGCCCAGCTGGGTGTACAACCCCTGCGCCGCCAGGAACGCCACGGCGCCGGCGAGGCTGAGGGCCGAGATTGTGGGCAGGCCCGGCTGGTCGTCGATACCTGTCGTGGCTAACAATAGGACGTATGCCATTTCCAGCATCTACGACGGAGGGTACGGCAAGGCTGTACACCTCGTCCTCCTGGCGAAGCTCATACATCCCGAGCTGTTTGCGGACATCGACGTCGACGGGCTCTTCAACGACTTGCTCCGCACTATGGGCATAGACAGGTACTGCACGGGGGCGAGGGTATGGGTCTACCCGCCGCTAAAGTAGGCAGGGCTCTTGCCTTCTCAGTTGCCGCGCTGCCGCCCCTGCTGTTCATGCTCTCGGTCTCCGTGGGCACAGTAAATATTCCTCTCGACAGAGTTGTGGGGGCGTTGCTGGGGCGCGCGGAGGGCACTGAGGGGGTTATAGTCTGGAGCTACAGAATCCCCAGGGCTCTCGCCTCTCTCGCCGCGGGGGCCGCCCTGGCCGTAAACGGCGTGGTTCTGCAAGCGCTCACCAGGAACCCGCTGGCGTCGCCCTTTACCCTCGGCCTAAACTCCGCCGCCGCCTTCGGCGCTGCGGTAGCCATCGTGCTGGGGGTGAAGCTACTGGGCGTGGGAGATCCGCTGGCGCTAACCGCCGCGGCGTCTGCGAATGCGTTTGCCACGTCTCTGGCGGCTGTGGCGATTGTGTTGGGGCTCGCAAGGCTCAGAGGCATGACGCCGGAGTCGCTCATACTGGGGGGCATAGCTGTGGCGTATATGTTCTCAGCCGCCACCTCCTTTCTAGAGTACATATCGGGCGAGACCCAGCTCAGAATGTTCGTGCTGTGGACTATGGGAGATCTCGTGAGGGTGACTTGGCTCGGCGTGTATCTGCTAATAGCCGTCTCTGCGGCCACTTTGCTCCTCGCCCTATTAATCGCCTGGCACCTCAACGCCCTCTCTCTAGGCGACGAAACCGCCGTCTCCCTCGGCACAAACCCGCGGAGGATAAGGCTTTTCGGCACTTTTGTCGCGGCCTTCAGCACGGCTGTGGTAGTGAGCCAGGTGGGGCCTATCGGCTTTATCTGTCTCATGTCGCCGCACATTGCGCGGTTTATGGTAGGCGCCGACAATAGATACGTCCTACCGGCCGCAACTGTCGTGGGCGCCTCCCTCCTCACGCTGGCTGACATAGGCGCGAGGACTTTGATGCGGCCGGCCGAGATTCCGGTCGGCGTGGTGACGGCGGCTTTCGGCGCGCCGTTTTTCCTAGTCCTCTTCCTCCGCACGAGGAGGCAGATATGGCGGTGAATATTGTAGTAAACGGCGTGACGGTGTACTACGGCGCGCATAAGGCGCTAGACGGCGTCACCGTGGAGTTTAGGCCGGGGGAGGTAACTGCGGTGCTCGGGCCCAACGGCTCCGGCAAGACGACGCTCCTCCGGACGATACTAAAAGTGGTGAAGCCGCGGGTCGGGGCTGTCTACCTCGGCGGGCGGGACGTGAAGTCGCTGAGAGAGGGCGACGTAGCGAAACTTGTCGGCTACATGCCCCAGAGCATAGACGTCAAGTTTCCGCTCCGCGTCTGGGAGGCCGTGGCGCTGGGGCGTAAGCCCTACGTGACGTGGAGTCTCTCCGGTGCAGATGTCCAGATCATAAAGGAGGCCATGAAGCTCGCCGGCGTTGAGCAGTTTGCAGACCGCCACCTCTACGAGCTCAGCGGCGGGGAGGTGCAGAGGGTCATGCTCGCCAGAGTGCTTGCGCAGAGGCCGAGGGTGATTCTGCTGGACGAGCCTCTGAATAATCTGGACCCGAGGTACCAGCTGTGGATCATTGGGCTTGTGAGGGTGCTCACGAAGAGGGAGGGCCTCACGACGGTGGCAGTGCTCCACGACTTAAACATGGCGCTTCGCTTTGCCGACTACGCAGTCTTAATGAGAGACGGGAAGATATACGCAGTGGGCCGGCCGCAGGAGGTGATAACGCCGGAGAACATAGAGGCTGTCTTCGGCGTGAAGGCCGAGGTGGTTAGAAACCCTGTTCCACACGTCGTGTTGCTGGAGCCGCTATGAAGATCCTAGTAATTGCCACGTCGAGTGAGTGGGTGGAAAACGTGGCTCACGCCGTCAGAAGAATTAGAGAAAGGCTAGGCCCCGTTATTTCTGTGAAGTACAGGAGAAACGTCGCCGTGGATAAGAGAGACGTCGAGTGGGCAGATGTAATCCTCGTTGACGTGAGAGGGGGCCTAGGCCCTCTGGGGGCGTTACTAGACGTGGACAAGCCGGTGTTCGGCTTGGTTGGCTCGAGCATGGCCCTCACTAGAGTCGGCAAGTTCAAGATGCCGAGGGATGTTTTTGAAAGAGACAGGGCGAAGCCGCCGCCTGCTTTTGTGTCCGACGTGGTGAAGAGCTTGGGCTCCGTGTTGCCGGTGGGCGTGTTGAGACACGCCAGGAACTGGGCGTTGCTTGTGGAGTATTGGAGCTACGGAGGTGTGGAGAATCTGGAAAACATGTTCCTCCTCTTGCTTAAGGAATATGGAGGCGTAGAGGTGGATTATAAGCCCCCCGTCAAGATCGAAGACCCGTACCTATACGACCCGGAGATGGGGCCGGCGTATGAGCTCCCGCCGCTGGACCCCGCGAAGCCGACTTTAGGAGTTTTGATATACTCCAGGGGGCATAGACCGTCGGCGGAGAGACTTGTGAAGAGACTGAAAGAACTTGCGCAGAATTACGGCTTCAACCTGCTCCCTCTGGCTTCCTACGGCGTAAACAACCTGGAGGCCATCAGGAGGTTCTTCGTGAAGGACGGCAGACCGGTGGTCGATGTGGTTTTGTGGAATCAGTGGTTTAGGATAAACGGCGGGCCTTTTATGCTCGACCCGGAGGAGACTATCAGGCTGTTAAAAACGCTTAATGTGCCTGTCATAAACGCAGTACGTCTCAACTACACAGACGTAGAGAAGTGGGGGGAGCTTGAGCAGGGGGCGACGCCTATCGAGCTCATTGCCGCGGTGGCTCTGCCTGAGGCGGATGGAGTTGCGGAGCCTGTGTTGTCTGTGGCGCCGCGGAGGACGGGGTACGCGGAGGAGGTAGATGGAGATCTTCTGGCGTTTGATGTGGTGGAGGACAGGCTTGAGAGGAGGGTGAAGAGAGCACTAAACTGGGCGCATCTGAGGAGAAGGAACAACGCGGAGAGGCGCGTCGCGTTTGTGATATACAACTACCCGCCTGGCGAAGACAACGTGGGGAGGGCCTCCTACCTCGATGTGTTTGGAACTCTGGAGGTTCTTCTGAGGAGAATGAAGGAGGCGGGCTACTCCGTTGAGGTGAAAACCGCCGAGGAGCTCAGAAAAATCTTCGTAGAGGGCGGCGTCGTTAACAACCCCAAGTGGCGGGGGGTCTTCGGCGTCTTCGTGCCGGCGGAGGACTACGTCAAGTATTTCATCTCTCTCCCGCAAGCTGTAAAAGAGAGGGTGGTTAAGTTCTGGGGCGAGCCCCCCGGGGATTACATGGTCGAGGGCGGCCGCATAGTTCTGCCGGCCGTCCAGCTGGGCAACGTCGTGATTGCCCTCCAGCCGGCCCGCGGCTTCCACGAGAGGCCGGATTTGATATACCACTCGAAGGACGTTCCGCCGCATCACCAGTACCTCGCCATGTATTGGTGGCTGAGGGAGGTGTTTAGGGCCGACGTGATAGTGCATGTTGGTACGCACGGAACGCTGGAGTTTACGCCGGGGAAGGAGGTGCTTCTGTCCGGCGAGTGTTTTCCCGATCTTTTAATAGGCGACACGCCGCATGTCTACATATATAACGTGAACAACCCCTCTGAAGCCACCATCGCAAAGAGGAGGAGCTACGCAGTGATTGTCAACCACATGACGCCGCTGTTTACAATTAGCGAGCTGTACGAAGAGTATAAACAGCTTGACGACCTAATCCACGAATACGAAGAAGCCCAGCTCGTAGATGAAGATAGGGCGAGGCTTCTGAAGGAGGAGATCCTCAAAAAGGCGAAGGAGTTGCATATAGACGGCGGAGATGTAGAGGAGATACACGTAAACCTAGGCAAGTACCGCAGAACGATAATCCCCAAGGGTCTCCACGTCTTGGGTAAGGCGTGGAGTCTAGATGACGTGGTTGAGTTCATCACGCTTTTTCTGCGTTACGACAGGGAGTTTAAATCGCTCCATAGAGCGTTCGCAGAGAGGAGGGGGTGGAACTACGACGAAATTCTAAGGAAAGACCCCGAAAAGCTCAAGCAATTAGAAGAAGAGGTTAGAGACGCCGTGGCTGAATACCTAAGAACTGGGAGGTGGCGGTTTGACAAGGTCTATAAAGACTTCATCGATAGGGTGGCACAACCGCTTCTAGCCAACGGGGAGGTGGAGGCGTTTATGAACGCCATAGCTGGCGGGTATGTAGAGCCCGGGCTGGCGGGCGATCCGATAAGGACTCCGGATATATTGCCGACAGGTCGCAACACATATGCCTTTGACCCCCGCCTTATTCCAAGCGATGTCGCATATAGGCGGGGGGTCGAAATTGCGGAGAGCATTCTTAGGAGCTACAGGGAGAGGTACGGGAAGTATCCCGAGGTCACGGGCGTCGTCCTCTGGGGTCTTGAGACGATTAGGACGCGCGGCGAGACCGTGGGACAGATACTGGCTTACCTAGGTGTGAGACTTAAGAGGAGGTATGGCGGCTGGCAGTGGGATCTGGAGGTAATCCCGCTGGAGCAACTGGGCAGGCCGAGGATAGACGTTGTCGTGACCATAAGTGGGATGTTTAGAGATATCTTTCCCCACCTCATCGAGCTTCTAGACGATGCCTTCCGCCTGGTTGCCGAGTTAGACGAGCCCGAAGATTTGAATTTCGTGAAGAAGAGGAGGCACATCCGCTACAGAATATTCGGGCCCAAGCCCGGGGAGTACGCCCCCCATCTGCCCCAGCTGATAGAAAGCTCCGCCTGGAACGAAGAAGCCGACCTCGCCAAGGCCTACATCTTCCACATGTCTCACGCATACGGGAGAGGCGCACACGGCGTAGAGACGAGGGAGCAGTTCGAGGCTTTGCTGAAAGAGGTGGAGGTAGTTTCGCAGGTGCGCGACTCCCACCTACACGACATCGTAGACCTCGACCACTACTACGAGTTTTTAGGCGGCCTCGCCAAGTGTGTGGAGGTTGTTAGGGGGAGGAAGCCGGAGATCTTAGTGGCAGACACCACTGGGGAGTACATCGAGGTGGAGGACGTATCCGCCTCTATAAAGAGGGGACTTATTACGCGTCTTCTAAACCCCAAATGGATTGAGGAGATGCTCAAGGCGGGGTACCACGGCGCTCAACACATCGCCGAGAGAGTAGATAACCTTATGGGCTTATCAGCAACGACGGGGAAGGTGGAGGAGTGGATGTGGAGGAGGGTGTTCCACCGCTACGTAGCGGAGGAGAAATATAGAGAATGGCTGAGGCGAGTAAACCCCTACGCCCTGCACTCTATCGCGTCGCGGATCCACGAGGCCTACAGGCGCGGCTACTGGAAGCCGACAGAAGAGGAGCTGAAGCTCCTGGAGGACGTCATCACATCGCTAGAGAGGGAGCTGGAGTAGTTATATATCCCCTTGATTCCATTAATCCAATGTCAGTAATACAAAGGCAGATGCGACCTGTCTTTCCTTTCCCAGCAATTGTGGGTCTTGACGACGCTAAGCTTGCGTTAATGATCGCGGCTGTGAATCCGGCGGTGGGCGGGGTTTTGCTTAGAGGCGACAAGGGGACCGGCAAGACGACTCTCGTCCGCTCCTTTGCCGACGTACTGCCTGAGGAGGAATACGTCGCGGGCTGTCCTTTCAACTGCCACCCGGAGGATCCCCGTCTTATGTGCGATGCTTGTTTCGAAAGATGGTCCAGGGGGGAGCAGTTGCCGCGGGTGATGAGGAAGATGAAGGTGGTGAATCTGCCGCTTTCTACCACAGTGGACCGGCTGGTAGGCACGCTTGACATAAAGAGGGCCCTCACAGAGGGCATAAGGGCGTTGCAACCCGGGTTGCTGGCGGAGGCCAACCGCAACATCCTCTACATAGACGAGGTAAATCTACTCGACGACTACATCATAGATATATTGCTAGACGCCGCGGCCTATGGTTGGAACATCGTGGAGAGGGAGGGGGTCTCTGTGAAACATCCAAGCCGTTTTATCTTGGTCGGCTCCATGAACCCCGAGGAGGGGGAGCTCAGGCCGCAACTCCTTGATAGATTCGGCTTGGTGGTAGATATAGAGGCGCCGAGGGATCCGGAGGTGAGGGCGGAGATAGTTAGACGTGTGGAGGAATATGAGGCAGATCCCTTTGCTTTTTACGAAAAGTGGAGACCTGAGATAGAGAGACTAAGGCATACTATAATAAAGGCGAGGGAGGAGATGCCTAAAGTGGAGGTGCCCGAGGACCTCCTAAAACTGCTGACGAAGACTGTCGTCGAGATGAATATCAGAACGAGCCGTGCAGAAATAATTACAATAAGGGCCGCAAAGGCCATCGCCGCTCTCGAAGGACGGAACCGCGTTACGGCGGAAGACTTAAAGAAGGCTATGGAACTTGCATTGAAACACAGGCTGAGACACAAGCCGTTGGAAAAACCGCCTCTGCCGCCGCCACCCCCTCCGCCCCCTCCACAGCAGGGCGGGGATAGGGGGGAGGGGGGACAGACGCCGCGCGGAGGGGCTACGCCGGATCGGGTGGCTCCGCATAGGCAAGACTCCGGCGTGGGGGAAATAGGCGAGGTTTTATACACGCCTAGACACGAGAGGAGCAAGACGCTGGAGGTCCCCAAGGGGCTGAGGTCGAGGTCTTCTTGGAGGAGGTCGGTGGGAGGCGGCGTTGGGGTTCCATATATGGCTGTGCCGGGTAGGGGAGATGACGTAGATATCGCGGCGACGCTCGTCAACGCAGTTTTGAAAAGAGCTGGACTGCCGGTGAAGATTGAAGATAATGATATTATGATCAAAGTGAGGAGGGTGAGGACGCCACGTATCATGTTGATACTGCTGGACACAAGCGGTAGCATGGGGGTTGCCAGGCGGATAAGCGCCGCGAAGGGCCTTGTCTATAAGCTGGCGGAGGAGGCATATGTTAAACGTAGCTACATAGCACTTGCGGCTTTCCGCGGAGGCGGCGTAGATTACTTCCACCCGCCCACCCGGCACTACGAGAAAATTGTCGAGGTGCTTTCAGCGTTGCCACACGGCGGCTCCACGCCTCTATCTGCGGCGCTTAAGTTCGCGGTAGACTTCATCTCAAGGTCTAAGCTGAAGCTGAAAGGCGACTACTGGGTCTACCTAATTACAGACGGCAGAGCCAACGTCCCGCTGCATGGCGACATAAGGAGGGAGGTGGCGGAGCTTGCGGCGGAGCTCTCGAAGTCGGCCAAGCTCGTCGTATTCGACGCGAGTCCCGGCTCCTTCCACCCCGGAATATCGTACATAGACGTACTTGCCCAATATGCCCACGCCGTCGAGAAGATATAGCTGGGTCGAGGTCGCTTAATAACCTAGACGTGTCATTGCGGTTCTGTGGCTTATGCGTAATCTTTCGAGGGAGGTCGCCGTGGCGGTCGCGTTACACGACTTAAGCGCAACGTTAGATTCGCCGATCACGCCATCTTCATGAAGAAAGGCATTATCCACACCGCAGGCCTGTGGAGAGGATCTTCGCCGAGGAGGTGATAGAGGAGGCCTACGACGTATCTGCGAGACGTTCTGGGAAAGAGATTTGTTCGAGTAGCGCAGTGGGCCCGCGCGTCTCGGCCCCGGGCTACGCATACAGTGAGGCGCCGAGGGGACTTTTTATGTTGATGAAAATGTATTTTTTAAATCCAGTAAATGTAATACTACATGCATATACCCGATGGATATCTCGATCCCATCTCGGCGGGCGTTACGTGGGCCGTAATGCTGGCCTACGGTTACTACGCCTATAGGCGCAGCGAGTTGCAGAAATACATGGAACTAGTGTTTTCACTGGCCGCCGCGATTTTCGTAGCCCAGATGCTCAACTGGCCAATACCGGGCGGGACCTCCCTCCACTTGGTAGGCGGCGCGCTTGCGGCCATACTGCTGGGGCCCTTTGTAGCGTTTTTCGTCCTCCTTCTGGTGTTGCTGGTACAAACGTTGGTGTTCCACGACGGCGGGATCACTACGTTAGGCGCCAACGTGATAAACATGGGCGTCGTGGCGCCTCTCACGGGATATGCCGTGTACAAGGTGTTGAGACCCCGCGTCGGCGTCTTTTGGTCGGCCTTCGCCGCGGGGTGGGCCAGCATAACTGTCGCGGGGACTGCCGCCGGCTTAGAAATAGGCCTATCTCCCTGGTTCCCCTACGGCTGGACTATCAGCGTCCCCGTGATGGCGGACTGGCACGCGTTGCTGGGTCTCGTGGAGGGCACCATAACGGGCTTCGTGGCGCTTTACCTCTCCAAGAGGGCCCCCGAGTACGTGAGGCTATGACAAGGAGGTTCCTCATCCTCTTGATAGCCCTCGCCCTCATCTCGCCGGTCTTCGGCGTGTGGCTCGCCAACTTGATAAACTACCACGAGCCGTTAGACGTGGCGGCCGACCTCATAAACCAAGCGGCCAACCGCACAGTCCTCAACGACACCCGGTACCAGATGAACTGGACCCCCTTCATAGACTATACAGTGCCTGGGCTCCCCGACTGGGCGGGCTATATAGTCTCGGCGTTTATAGGTCTCGCAATATACTTCTTGTTATATACGGCGCTGGTGAGGTGGAGACGTGTTAAGAGAATTGGTTGAGGAAATAACAAAGGCCGTAGCGGCCTTTGAAAGAGTTCGCAAGACACACGTCTTATACCCATATCTTTTTTCAGCCGCTACAGTCGTCGCCGCCTTTTCGCCCTCTTTGGCTACAGCCCCTCTATTCATAACCATAGGCACATTAGCCGCCTGGAGGGGACAGGGCCTCAGAGAGTGGTTGATAGTCGTGGGGATTTCCACGTTCTTCGCAAGCTTTGTATCTCTGCCAGCGGCGTTAGGCTTCCTACCTGCGAAGACAGATCTCGCCCTCTTCATAGCGAGGACGGCCTCCTCAGCCGCAGTCCTTACAGGGGGGCTTCTCTACTGCGGGTGGAGCGGCTTCCTGGCGGCGTTTAGACGCGTCTTGCCTCAACCGATATACAAGATGCTGGAGTTGTTTCCGCCGTCTGTCTACGCCCTCGGGAGGGCCGCCATAGTGGTGACGGCGGCGAGGGAGGCGCGGACTCCTCACTTCGACAAAAGGGCCTTCGCGGCGGCCGTTGGCGACATACTGATATACGGCATAGAGAGGGGGAGGGCCTTGAGGATGGCGTATGAGGCGAGAAGTCCTTAGGGCGTCG
>Ga0326761_1000294_pt1 | contig 11828 bp, 14 predicted proteins | sample GCREP_P_FD_207739 | JGI IMG/M metagenome (GOLD analysis project Ga0326761, IMG submission 207739) | Hot spring water microbial communities from Geyser Creek Basin, Yellowstone National Park, WY, United States - GCR.EP_P | ecosystem: Environmental > Aquatic > Thermal springs > Unclassified... | reverse complement strand
TATAGGATAGCAGGGAGGGCCCGTCGTCTAGCCCGGTTAGGACGCCGCCCTTACACGGCGGAGGTCCGGGGTTCGAATCCCCGCGGGCCCACCACCCGATAAATCCCACCAATCACTCCAGAGTAACTTCTAGAAGGCTCACCTCTGCGATTTCCCCTCCTCATATCGACTTTCATATCAATTTTTAAACCCCTCCCCATACCGGAGCTCATGGTGCTAGGCTTTGGTAGACCCAAGCCTGGTGGATTTAAGGAGCTTAGGGGACGAGGTTAGGTTTAGGATTTTCGACTACCTGTGGGGTAGGGGTGTTAGGAGCTCTGAGCTAGGCATTGATCCTACGTATGCTAACAAGGTTAAGAATCGTAAGGCTAGGGTCTCTGATGCCCTGCTTGAGAGGATGCTTAAGATGCTTTCTGTAGATGAGTTCGCAATGCTCGTAGGCTCTACTGCTACACAGCAAGCTCTACAGCAGCTTACAATCAGGGAGCCTCAGAGTCTTGGGGAGGCTGCTATAGCCTTAGAACAGCATGTTAGGGGTCTTGAACTCATTCTAGAGAAGTATCCACAGCTGTCAAACATAGCGTACCAGAAGCTGGTGGAGCTCCTGAAATCAAGGGTTAGAGGTTACAGTGTAGCTGTTACAAGGGAGCATGTTGAGGCTTTCGAGAGGATGCTTAAGTCTAAGGCTCTAAAGACTAGGGTGGAGAGGCTGCGCTACCTCAGGAGGGCCCTGGAGGATCTAGGTTGGGAGCTCTCGGCTGAGAGGCTTCAGGAGTATATCGCTGAGCTCTCTGAGGAGAGTCCCCACGTAGCACAGCACACTGCTAAGGCTTTGAAGCTATTCATAAAACATGTGCTTAGAGACCCAAACCTCTACAATGCATTCAAGACACCCAAGGTTGAGTACGGTCTAGCAGCTGAACCCCTAACACTAGAGGAGGTTAGGGCCGTAGCTAGAACTATAGAGTGGCCTCCAGCCAAGGCCTACTTCGCTTTGCTAGCCGAGACAGGCCTTAGGCCTAGTGAGGTTCTGAGCGCTAGAGTTCAAGACTTAGACCTAAATGAGAGGATGCTTAAGATCATGAAGGCTAGCAATACAACTAAGAGGTCCTACATAGCATTCTTCTCGGTAAAGCTAAGGGACTACCTTAGAGACGAGTACCTACCCTATAGGGAGGAGTTTATTGAGGTCAGGGAGGCCTCCGTTAGGAATCTTCTTAAGGAGGGTGTAGCCGAGTGGAGGAACCTCCTATTCCCATTCAAGGATTCAGCCCTTAGAGCTACAATATACGATGCTATGGATAGAGCTCTAGGCAGGAGGTTCAGGCTATACGATCTAAGGGCTTTCTTCGCTAGTTACATGAGCCTTAAAGGTGTGCCAGGTCAAATCATTGACCTGCTACAGGGAAGGGTCCCACCACGGGAATTTCAAGTTCTGGCAAGACACTACCTAGCAGTTAACATTAGGGAGCTCAGGGATGTATATGATAGGGCTGGATTAGTGATTTTAAATTAATAGCTTGTAATTCGGGGAGCGTGGAAGGGGAGTGTGTAGAGATCCAGGATTGATTTAAGGATATCGAGTTCCACATCATCATATGCTGGCTTACCACATAATGAGCACTCACCTTTAAGCTCACCATTTCTAAGCGCTTCCTCTATCACCTTAAATGTTGCTATCCTTAGCTCCTCGTACCTTCTTGAATGCTTGTTTTTAATTTCAATAAGGAAGGTGAAGACATCCCCTAGAGATCCTAGCAGGTGGTATAGCTCTCTTAAGACCGTAACTATGATAGGTAGCTTCTCAGCTGGCAGTCCGCACAGGTTTTTAATCCTTTCGGCTTCTACACTAACTACCTCCTCAAAGTAGCTAACATCAACATCCCTTAGCCTCCAGATGGTTTCACGTAGTTTATGGGTAAGATCCATTACTAGCTCCGGCTCAGAGGCTAAGGCTCTAGCCTTAAGAGTCACCATCTTCCAGATAGCGTCATCGTAAAACTGAACGGCTTCACGGAGATCCCTTAAGCTTAGCTTAATCTTAGCTTCACTAAGTAACCTCACATCATTAAGCCTTATAATGTTGAACACAAGCCTGTAATCGGGTTTTATAATACTGGATATAGCTTCATAACATAGTAGGTGCTGGATAGCATAAACTAGATACGCTCCTCTATCTACGTCCGGGATTTTAGCTTCAAACTTTTTCACAAAAGGTCTCTCGGATAGCCCAAGCCCTCTCGAGCTGTAAAGTGATGTAAGGTAGATATCCTCTAGTATGGAGAGGAGCTTCCTCTCATGAACCCTCCTAGAGCATATCATGATCCCCTCACGTGTTTCAATAACATACGCCTTCCTCCACTTGATAGCTCTATTGATGACCCCGTAGAGGGGCTTCTCACTCTTATAGCCGAACTCCTCCTTATGCAAGCCTAGCAGTTGCTCCTTAATCATACACCCATTCTCATCACCACGCCTTTCAAGCACCTCCACCAACCTTCTGATCGCAGTTCCAGGCACCTTCCTTCTAGTTTCCTTCCGCAATGCTACCCCGCACTTTCGTATGTAAAACTGGAGGCTTAAAAAGTGGTACTGATCCTTAAAAATATGGTTCTCGTTTTCACATATCACCAGAACGATACGGATATGGATGTGGGTATGACAGAGGAGTAGAAGGTGGAGCTGGGGGGTGTGGTATGGGGAAGTACCTAGGGAATCTCAAGGTTAGCCGGCAGGGGGATCGATTCTATGTAGTCGTACCTCCACTACCTGTTGTCAGGAGCCTAGCAGGTATAAGAAGGCTAGATTTTACGGCTATGCCGATGATTCCAGCCTCCTGCAATGATAATACGCTACCGGAGCCAGTTGAGATATCGTTTAGCGCAAAAATAACCTTCGCTAGAAGACGGGACGGGGCAACCTGGTACAAACTAAACTTGCCAAAGCGGTTTAACGATGTGTGGGATCTCGTACATAAATGCGGCGGCTCGGTGAAGCTGATGTTGAACATATGATTTTAAAGTGCTAGAGGTGGGAGGGATGGGGGGCAAGGGTAGGCACAGGGATCCATGTACACATGAAGCGTTCAGAGATTTTATAGTTTACGCTGAGCGGGCTCTCAACAAACTACTGTTGGAGTGCATGATGGAGCTGGAGGAGTTTAGCCCGGCAGAGCTCCTAGCCTGCGTAGAGTGGAAGGCTGGAAGCGCGCCTGACTACCAAACTTTTTACAATCACATCATTAGACGTCTCTATAAGGCAGGCATAATCATCAGGACCAAACGTGGAAGATATACGTTCTCAAAAACGATGGACCCCTCGATCCCCACAGAAGTACTTGGAAGCGTCCGGTTTGAACCTGGAGTGTCTGGTGGTGGTAGCGGTGGCTGTGTTTCCGTGGTGGTGAGGTCGCACGTGGTGTCTGGCTCGCTTCTTGAGGCTTACGCCTCGTACCTGTTTTACTGTAGGGTTGTCTGCTCTCCTACTGTTAGGCGGTTGTTTAGGGGGAAGTTGAAGGGTTTAGGTGTTGGGGAGGCTCGGCTTAGAAGGCTGGAGAAGTGTGTCGGTAGGGCTGTTAGGAGTGTTAGGGTTGAAAATGTAAAGGAGGGTTTTAAGCTCGGAGGTCATAGAGGCAAGGGTAAAGCTAGCAGTGAGCTGAGGGAGGGTTACGGCAACGAGGAGCATGGATTCGATTTGAGGATATGCGTTGGAAGGGTCTACGAGCCTCTCCTCAGGCACTGGAAAACCTACAGAGGCAGAGTTGTTGGTAGTTGCGAATGTGAGGAGGGCGATTCTCGTGATAGGAGAACCGGCTGATTTCTCAGACGAATATACCGGCTGTAGGGTTAAGATCGAAACCTCCATAGGTATCGTTATTGAAGGTGTTCTTGTTGAGGCTAGCCGCTACTGGTTTAAGGTTAGGACGGATAGGGGTGTTGTGTACCTTAACAAAGCTCATGTGGTTGCGGTGACCCCTGTTGCTAGCCCTTCTGGTTGTCGTGGTGGTAGAGGTGGCTGAGCCTACGTCCGGCTGGGGATCCTCAATGAACGTTCTCAGGGTCTCTCCTAGACTGCTCCCAGGCTTATTTTTATCATTGTCGATCCTCCCGCGGATCCTCGATGATCATGCTCAGCCTCGGCCTAACCCTACCGTCCCAGGCTCCATATCGTTAAGCTTGCGATCCACGCTAGCAGTACCATCGTTGGTTACATTTGTCATTGCGGATCCACAGGTGGACCCCCCATGAACAACCTCTGTCCCCACTCTGTTGGTCAAAGGCTGTGGTTCGGTAGGACTCCTAGTGCTGGTAGCAGAGCTCTAGGCCGCGATTATAAGGGTGAGGGTGAGCTGAGGGATGTTCACGTAGTGGATTTTAAGACTAAGGCTGGCCGTAGGTATGGCTTCTACGTTACAGTATGTGAGCCCAGTGATGCCACTTACTACCTAGTCTCCTTTGATGTTAGAGCCCCTAGGGGTAGCTTTAAGAGGGAGTACTCTGAGATCGTTAACGAAGCTGAATGGTTGCTGTGTGCTAGCGTTGATAGATCTACGTACATATGCAGGGCTAGGGTTTCAGCTGAGATGCTGGTGGAGGTGATCACGGGGTTTTTCGAAGGCTACATTAAAAACATCATATTATGCCCTGTGAAGCCTGACAGCGACCGTGATAGGGGTGGGATCGAGAACCTCCTAGAAGAGGTTAGAAGAGGGCTGGAGGAGGTCGCTGATAGGATCTCCCGACGTTGCCACAAATGGACCCTAAAGGTCAGACGTAGGTTCAAGGAGAGAGTTGAGAGGCTTAGAGCTGTAGACGCAAGCCTAGCTGACATCATCAAGTTGAAGTTGGGAGAATGCCTCGAATACACTAGTCATGGAGGATCCGCCCGGGGATCCTCAATGGTAAGAGGAGGTGAGCTATCATGAGGCCTAGGAGGTGGAAAGCTGTATACCTACCAGAGGGTTTGAGGGAGAAGCTTAAGGCTGAGGCTCATAGGAGGGGTCTAAGCGTACCGGAGTTCGTAGAGGAGCTCCTAAAGGAGCTTAGATACACCATTTGTAGAGCTAAGCCCGTAGACTCAAGGGATCTGTTCGGTGCTAATGTTAAGATCTACTTTGTAGAGTGTACAGACCCAGACGGCCACGTTATGAGGGCCGTGGTCCCAGATCTAAAGGAGTTTTCGGCTAAGCTAAAACTCCCAGTACTCCTTGAGGAGTAGAACTGACATTCCAGGAATATCAGCTCACCCTACCTCACATCTCCTACAGCCTACGGCTTAGAGCTCTAGCTCACATTCCAGGAATATCAGCTTACCTACAATTCAGTATGGGTCTGCATCAATAAAACCTTGTAGTACGATCTCATCCTTCAAGATAGGCCTTCTACGAGCCTCAACCCTCCTAGCATACCTCTTACCTGACATCCCAGCACCTCACAACGTTAGGGTAAACCGTCTTACCATTTAATTCAACCTGCCACAACCCGCCTTGAATCACGCTAATAAGAGGCTGAGGACCTACAGCAGTAATCCTCGCTCCAGCTCCGTAGACTGGCGATAACATACAATTGTTCTGTAAAATTGTACCTCATCGCCTTTCTCCAGGGACTGCCCCTACCTAGAACCAGCCCCTCCAGCCGGGCAGAATGTATTTCATCGCCAGTCTCCCGGGCTGGATCTATTTAGTTTTACCTCCAGTCTCCCGTAGACAGGCGATAAGCTTTTAAGCTCCGGCTAGCTATAGGGAGCTCTGAGAACTGCCTCTGGCTCCTAAGCTTCGATATTAAACTTGTTAGGGTTAGGAGGCCTGATAGGAGCTCCAAGCCCTACAGAAAGCCTTCCCACGAGTACACTTTTATAAAGGAAATGCTGTACTCAAGGCTCTGTGGCTCAGTAGACATGTCAACCTACATCTGCTTCGATGATGAGAGTTTTAGGGTTAGGAGTTACCTCGACCTAGTAGCACCTGGGTTCTACAGGCTTGGATCATATCATGTCAAGCCGTACGATGGTAAGGCTAGAGATCTTGTTAGGAGGGCTTTTGAGGAGACAGTGGAGGATCTCGCTGGTAGAGCACAGCAACTAGCATTAAGGCTTAGATCACTGAGGCCGGGCAACAGGGCTAGGGCCAAGGCTGGAGCTCTAAAGCTAGCCGAGATGCTTAGGTCTGCACTTGATGTTGCGAGAGCACATAGGGGTGAGATCGAGGAGCTAGGGCTAGCTGGTGTCGAGTCAAAGCTGGGGGGAGCGTTAGAACTCCTAGAGGGAGCACTGGGAGCTTAGAGTTAAGTGTTAAGCAACAAGCTTACGGTTTTGTTACCTAACACGTTGAAAGTAAGGGGTTATCCTATGAGGCCGAAGCATAAGGTAACTCCTAGCTCAGAGTAACCCCCCATCATAGCCATGGTCATGGGGGTTACCATTTCTTAGAAAAGCTCTAGACTTTCCTTAATCACTGTCATTATTCTCAAAATTTAAGACGATTAAAAGTGTTTTACTTAGTTTCATCTTTACCATGTTCACTACCTTACTTAAATTGTTTCATGAGTGGTACTGTCTTGTCCTGAGAACTTCCTTTTCCCCTTACTCTTCTTCGCCTTTTTAGTGGATGTAGCCAGCTCTATTCCTTCAGCTCCCGGTGCTACTTTTCGCCAACACCCTTAACTATCATCTCCCAAGCGTATCTCAAGAGGCTTATCAACATCAATAGAGATCCCTAGAGTCTCAGCAACCTTCTCGTTTATCTCTTTAAATACTGAGTCTTATTAAACTATTTAACCTTTGGAGATAAGTTAGAGGTCACGCCATCAGCCTTAAGATAGAACTTTATTATAGTAACTTCTACCATTACGCTTGGGAAATTTCTTGACGGTTTAATGTAACCTTATAAACTTTGGGAGGATAAGTTAAAAATTGGGTGAGAGTGTGTCTGAGTCTGTGTCTGAGCACAGGGTTTTATCATTATTGAAGCGTAAGCCGAAGTATTATGAGATTTTATCCAAGATTATTGATGTTGAAGAGGCTGCCGAGAAGGGGTCACATGAGGACTCAGAGATTATTAAGGATATCGGCTGGGAGTGGCATCATGTTGAAGTTCTACCTGCAGAGTTGATGATACTCGTGAGAGAGGGTATTGTTAAAATACAATATAAAAGTAACAGACGCACATGTTATAGGCTAAAGGATAGAGAAGTTGTTAAGAGAGCTTTAATGAAGTTTAAATCTGAATCTAAAGGTGAGACCCCTTAAGGTTTTCTAACAGGAGAAGGTCTAAGAGGAGGTTGGTAGGATGCAGAAGGTGATTAACGACTCTCTCAAGAGGATTGGCGTCACGCTAGATCCACGTATAATAGCCCTATGGTATGGCGGGGGAGATAATTTAGTACTGCTGGTATTCACTTGAATGAAGCTTGGGTGAAGGACGTGAATTTTCGGGAATTCATACCGGTAGTGAGTAAGTGTGCTTCTGAGGAGATAAAGAAAGCTATCGAGTCTTTTGGTATAGTTAAGGCTGTTGCTCACACACCTGTGTACACAATGCACAAGTTTTGGGCTAGACGCTCCTGAGCTGTGTTTAGAAAGATTATACAGGTCTTTACAAAGCCTGGCGACGTAATTCTAGAACTCCTAGAGGGGGCTTTAAGTGCTTGAGAGCACGCTAGGTGGACGGATCTACAGCTCTAGCATGGATCGAAGTCAGCGAAACCCCTTAGCAAAACCTCACCCTCCGAGCCACGCCTCCCACGAGCCCTAATCCCCCTAGCAGGCCTCCTAACAGTCATCCCATGTACTCCAAGGCATTAGAGTAGGCCGTCTTATCGTTTAATTCAGACTATCATAGCTCTCCTTGAATCACGCTAGTAGGGGGTTGAGGGTCTACAGCTGTAACCCCCTAAACCCTCCCAGGGTATGTAAAAGTACATACCCTGAGCCTTGGTGCCCTTGGAATGCTAGCCTAACCTTGGGTTAAGCTCGAGTTAAGGGGCTCTCATAACCTGAACTTAACCCGAGTTTAACCCGGGTTAAGTTGGGTTAAGCTTCAGCCCGCTCCCACCCAGGGCCCCCACCCCCACGTTTTAAGGTTCCATGCTGCACCCTCCATCCTGGGGTTCAAGCTTTGGTTTTAGAGTTCGAGGAGATAAGGTCTGTTGTAGAGTCTGGTGGTAGGGTTAAGGTTAGGAGGGTTAACGGGAAACCTTACCTGTACCTGGTCTACCCCGACGGTCGTGAGAGGTGTGCTGGTAGGCTTGACAGGCTCCCTGAGGATGTTAGAAGGTGGGTTGAGAGCGTTAGGAGGAGGTCTAAGATCGGCTCTGAAGATAAAAGTGGTCAAAGTGGTGGCCAAGGCGTTCAATCTCAAACCCCAGTTCAGCAGCTGGTGAGCGCTAGGGTTGAGGGTGGCAGGATCCTAGTTGAGCGCGAGGTGGAGCTCGAAACAATATGGGATATAAAGCGTATAGCCCTAGACCCTAGGGTTTACATACTGTACGCCTACGCACAGAAATACCTAGGGTACCCTGGTAGCCTCGGTGAGTTCGTATCAGACTGCACCATACTATTCTTCAAGGAGAGGGGGATAGAGGTTACTCTGAAGCTACCCGAGGCGGCCTAGAATAGCTCACAGCCACCTCAAATGGGAGCACGAAGATAAATTCAGGCTTGCGCTAGGGAGCTTAGGATGAGGCTGTGTTAGGTAAACGCTGTTGGAAACCCGCTACCTAACACTATAGGAGCTTTTCCCACAGGCATCCCCGGCGCTACACTAGATTCCAGCCACCTTACATTCTAATCCAGCCCTCCATAACAGGCGTTGAACCAGGCCATTAAAGGCTGGGGGCTTACAGCTGTAGCCCCCTAAGCTTCAGAGATGTGGGTTAAACACCGTTAAGAACTCTCCTTAACCCGAACTTAACCTGGGTTTAACCTGGGTTAGGGTGGGTTAAGATCCAGCTCTCCCTCAGCCTAGGCCTCTACCCTCCTGCTTTTAGGTTTAACATTCAACCCTTCATTGGGGTTTAGCTTTTGGTTCTAGGCTTCGAGGAGTTGAAGTCTGTTAAACCCCGTGATAGAATTCTCCTATCCAGCAAGCCTCCTACAAGCTCTAAACCTCCCTAACCTCTTACTCATTATCGTTCAACAGCATGAATCCCCAGCCATCTCATGGTTTAACTTAGCTCACCATAGCTGACCTTAAACACGCTAATAGAAGCTAGGGGGTAACAGCTGTTACCCACCACACAGCTTTCAAACCTCTAGCACAAAACACATTGATCTGGTAGCCAGGGCTCTAGCGAATAAGTTCCCTCTCATAGGGTTATCCTATTAGCTGGCTAAGGAATCCCGGTTCTCGGAGTGTGAGAGTAGGCTAAGCTATCCCCAGGGAGACAGGTGCTTAGATCTAGCATTGATCAAAGTTAATTAAAACCCTGTGCTGAGATCTCATCCTCTAAACTAGGCCTTTAACAAGCTCTAGAGAGTCAGAGTTTCATTTCTAGTTAAAATAAGTAGGGGTTAAATAGGTAGTAAAATATTACATCTTTAGGAGCTCCTAGCTTTCTACCCTAACATTTTTAAGGGTAGTAGTGTATAAATATATTAGTGGTGTTGGTGGTTTGAGCTTAGATATATGGTTTAGGGCTTCACGTGTAGAGCCTTCCTGGGTGAGGGAGTACTTCTTCATATTGTATAGGGAGTTGAGGGGTAGACCTTTTACAGCTGAGGAGGCTCGCAGTGTGTTTGTTAAAGCTGGGAGGAGTATTGATAATGTGTATAAGGTTCTCTCGCCACTTATGAAGTATGGGTTGGTAAGGGAGTCTGGTAGGTCTGCTGATGGTAGAACATTGTACCAAGTTGTAGTGAGGGAAGGCGAAGAGTTTAAAATCCCAGGTAAAGATGAAGTTCTGAGGTTGTTGAAGAGCGCAGCAGATATAATTAGAACTGTTGTTCCGTATGAATGCATTCTACTTCTACTCTTCTACAAGGTTGTTAGTGATAAGTGGGAGGCTATCGCATCTAGGTATATGGCTGAGGGGCTTACAAGCGAGCAGGCATATGTACTGGCAAATAAGGAGTATGTAGCCTTATACGATGTTAATACAAATCAGCTATTCACCTGGAGGGAGATAGTTCGTAGAGGTGAGAGGACGATTAACGAGATTGAGAGTGCACTCCTGAAAATAGCTGAGCTTAATAGTAAACCCGGTGGGTTGAGTTTAGAGGAGTTAAAAAGGCTTATTGATAAAGTGGGCTTATCCATACTAGCTAATAAGGATGATCTTAGACCTATCCTAGTAGACCTCGTAGAGCTATTTAACAAATATGATTTCAGCCAGGTTGATTATGATATAATAGGTGATGCTTACCAATGGATACTCTCATACTTCGCCCCTACGAAAGCGAAGGAAGGAGAAACATACACACCTAGGGAGGTTGTAAAGCTCATGGTTAGACTGCTAGATCCAGAGGATTACAGTATAATAGTTGACCCAGCCTCAGGCTCAGCTGCAATGCTAATAGAATCCTACAAGTATGTTAAAGAGAAACTAGCAGATGGAAATCCCTCCCTAAAACTATATGGGCAGGATAGGAGCGGTGATATGGTGGCTGTTTCTAAAATGAACATACTCCTCCACGGCATCAAGGGAGATGCAAAGATATTCTTCGGAGATAGCCTCATAAACCCACAGTTCCTAGAAGAGCTGGGAGAGGAGGGTGCAGACTACGTTATAGCAAACCCTCCATGGAATCAAGATGGTTACGGTGAGGAGAAGCTTAACAAACCCGAGCTGAGAAGGATATACAAGTACGGCTATCCACCGAATGATAAAGCAGACTGGGCATGGATCCAGTTAATGCTATACACAGCTAGGAGAAAAGCTGTTGTGGTAATAGATCAAGGAGCACTATTTAGAGGTGGAAAGGAGAGGGAAATAAGAAGTAAAATTGTCAAAGAAGACCAAGATCTCGTAGAAGCCGTAATACTACTACCGGAAAAACTCTTCTACAATGTCACCGCTCCAGGAGTCATAATAGTCTTCAACAAAAACAAACCACAAGAGAGAAAGGGAAAAATATTATTCATAAACGCAATCAATGAATATAAGCCTCATCCAGAAATAAGAAGGTTAAACATACTAGGTGAGGATAACATAGAGAAGATAGTCAAAGCATACAGAGAGTACACGGAAATACCCGGGTTCTCAAAGATAGCAACAATAGAGGAGATAAGAAAGAACGACTATAACCTAAATGTAACACTATACGTAACACCCACAGGAGGAGAAGAGACCATAGACATCCTCAGAGAATATGAGGAGTTGAAGAGGATAGAGGAGGAGAGAAACCAGCTACTCAAAGAAATAGACCATATAATGAGAGAGCTCTCAAAAACCCTAGGTGAAAGCACATGAAATTCCGTAAAGAGACAGAGTTCCAGAAGACTGAAATAGGAGAGATACCAAAGGAGTGGAAGCTTGAAAGGTTAGGTCGTTTAGTAAGCTATATTAAGGGGAGGAGACCTAAGAGGTTATATGATGAGAAACTTAGTGAGGAGTTTATTCCATATCTTACAGCTGAATATATGAGAGGTTTAGAGAAGCCTAAATGGTGTAGCCTAAAGGAGGATCCTAAAGTAATTAGAGTACAATATGATGATGTTATAATGATCTGGGACGGCTCCTACTCAGGACACGTATTTACTGGCTTCGAAGGAGTCTTAGCATCTACAATGATTAAGATCTTTCCGAGTGAAAAAATTGATAAAAGGTTTCTATACTACTATCTCACTAAAAACTTCCAAAAGCTAAGAGGAACAACTGTTGGAACAGGAATAC
>Ga0326761_1000292_pt1 | contig 11883 bp, 8 predicted proteins | sample GCREP_P_FD_207739 | JGI IMG/M metagenome (GOLD analysis project Ga0326761, IMG submission 207739) | Hot spring water microbial communities from Geyser Creek Basin, Yellowstone National Park, WY, United States - GCR.EP_P | ecosystem: Environmental > Aquatic > Thermal springs > Unclassified... | reverse complement strand
GCCGCACTGTCTTGCCTACGCCGAGCTGTACGCCAATTCTCTCCGAGGTTGCGGCTACACGGCACAGTAGCTCTGCCGCCCTCTCGGCCGCGTCCTCCTCTCCCTCGTAATACCTCACCGCCTTTTCGACATACTCCCTGGCGAGCGAGACCGGTAGGGCATATTCGCCCACGGGCAGGTGGTGCTCCTCGCGGATACTCAGCAGGGGGCCCCACAGCACAGGCTCGTTGCTACGAGTTGCCAAGGTTAAGTCTACATTAGCCACATTTTTAACCAGCAACTTCAGGTCTGAGAAATCATATTTGTCGTGCCAAGCGCAGTCTATACTTACCCCGAGAAGGGCGCCCAGGGCGCCTAGCACCGCCGTCGGAGGGGGGATGTACGCCACCTCGTCTACGCCAAAGACGTCCACGCCTCCCAAGTTCCTGAGACCGAAACGAAGCGGCTCCAGAGGTCTGAAGGCCAGCTGGATCATGGGTACCCCCTCAAGATCTCGTAGGCCTTGACGATCTGCGTCAGCAAGGAGCCCCCCTCCGGAGACGCCTTGGCGCAACGGTCAACGCCGTAGTTTTCTAACATGTCTAGAGAGAGGAGCCTCTTAGCGTCCTCCCTCGCCGCGTTTCTCCCCACCACGTAGCTCCAAGCGTCCTCCACCACCCCGCTTCTGCAGTCCACACGCTCCACAACCTCCATGTATCTCTCGTAGTCCTCGGGCAGGTTGCCGCTTAGAGCGCCCCCTAGCCTCATGACGAACAGTTTGTTTAGCACGTTTAATACGCTGAGGTTCTTATGCGGCGTCCGCGGCGCGAGTAGCTGTTTGGGAGTGGTCAGCGGGAGAACTGCGGACTTCTCAGTTCGCGACTCAGACACCACCACCGCGTCTTTCTCAACACTCCTGAACCCCGGAAAGTCCCACCGGATCTTCTTGGCCTTCACCTCTAAAAGCCTCGTCGCCTCCTTGATCTCCGCGCTCATTATATCCATGATGTTGACGTACCTAACGGAGAAGCTACGGCCGAACCCCAGCAAGCGCGGCGCCGCGAAGGGGTAGCCCCCTACATTGTGGAACCCCGTCTCGTCGCCCCAATAGTTGTCCCGCATGTTTCTAGTCGCGATCAACGCAGTCTCCGCGGGCAAGAGGGCAAGCACATCGTCTCCGCCTGCGTATATGACCTGGCCCTTGTATTCTGCCACCTCCCTGACGTCTTTCAGCGCTGTGATCATCAAAGACATAGAAAGCGCCGCGTAGTAAGTCGGCGTTACCAACACGCCAAGTCCCTCCTGCTGGAGCTCCGTAAGTATTTTGATAAGCTCGTCATACACCGCCCTTAGCTCCTCCGGCGTCTCCTTAGCTTCTCTCAGCTCTCTTAAGAATGCGACGTAATTATTTAGGTCTATCAGCCCTCTGTTCAGTCTCCCCACGTTATCGCCGTCGCCCTTCACCACAGCGAAGTACGACCTGAAGTGGAGAATATCATCGCCTATTCGCACTGCCTCAATACGGCTCTCCAAATCCTCGCACAACTTGGCGTAGGCCGTTTCCGTTGCGTCTGCCAAGTGGTTGCTTACAACCCTGTTGAATATCTGCCTAGCCTGCTCTGCCGTGCATCTCTCCAGCCCAACCTCTCTGCAGATAATCGCGATATCTTTACGTTTTGCGTTTAAGTACTTCGCGACGGCGTTGAGCTCGATATCGTCTGATTTTCCTCTAAGGTTGGTTTTAGTATAAAGGCGTTCTATATACCACGCAAACGCCACATCTTCTGTGCTGTCGAACAGCCTAAACTTTCCCTGTCGCTTTGCGTACCACGAAGCGAAGCGGTAGTAAAGCGCCCTCTTTGCAAGACAAAGCGGTCCCAGCGCCTCGCCGGGCCGCATTTGCACTACAAGGCCCTCGACCTCTTCCTTGGTGAGGCCAAACTCATTACTTAACATGGCTCTGGCCTCAGAGCTGTATGCATGTGGATCGTCGGCATGTCTCGGCAAGTGAATTATGGCAGGCTCCGCACCGCATGCAGAACAGTAAATAAAGCCGGAGTCGGCCCTTTTGTAGAAGACGTAGCGGCTGTACTCCTGCCTCAGAGGCATCGCAGAGCCGTAGCTAAACCAGCTCTTACCAAGAACAAGCTTCCTTCTTCCCTCACTCCGCTTCCTATACGCAAGAGCCTCAAGCGCAACGTCAAAGGTCAAGTGTCTCGGGGTACGTTCCAAGTCCTTTTTTATTCGTTGTTTTAGCGCTTCCACGAACTTCTCCGCGCGCCTCAGCCCCTCCTCTGTTACGCCCTCCCCTTCGCACTCCTTCGACAGCCTGCCGTTGACGACGAACTCTTTGACGCAACTGTAGACTTGTCTTAGGTCCACTGCCGTCACCCGCACGGAAATCAGGTCAGCAAATAATTCCTGACCCAAGCTCTCCCTAATCTTACTGGCCACCTTTAAAAACGTCTCCTCCGTGGGCTCCGCATCGCCGAACATATCTCTGAAGGTTACACAGCTCTCGCGCGCCAGCTCGTCCTTTATCCCGCCGCAGTCGACTGCCCCTGTTAAAGCCCAGTCGAGAACGACCCTCTGCACCTCCCTAAACGCGTCCTCCACCCTCTGCACCTCTTTCTCCGCGTCGGGTGGGAGAAGGAGAAGCGCTGTGCCGGGGATAAACGCCACCGTCATGAGTTCCTCTAAGCTTTCTGCGTCCCAGAAAGAGAAGAACCTCTCTACGGCGGATTTAAACGATTGGTACACCGTCTCCTGCCGTGAAAGCTTGCTACTCAGCGTGTAGAGATAGGTCGGGTTGAGCCTCAGGGTGGGCTTAATCATTACGTCGGGCCCGTACTTCCAGACGAAGGGCCATGCGGTGAGCCAGGTGAGCATGGAGACGAGCCAGCTCCCAGCCCAGAAGTCGCCGGCTTTCCTAGCCGCGTTAACGACCCTTTGGATCTGCGGGATGTCTATCTCCACGAGGTATCCGCCCACCCCATCGCCCTTGGGCCACAGCATGTTGATCACCGAGGCGGTTGCGTAGAGGTGGTCAAACGCCGTATGCGTGGGCATCCGCGTCTCGGCTAAACTCGGCGGAAGCTCCTTCTGTACCCACGTCAGCTCATACAGCGAGTAGAATAGGTGATACGCAGGCCTGTAGTTCTCATCCCCCTTTTCTAAATTGTCCAGAATTTTCTTTATTTTTTGTGCAAATTCACGGACCTTATCTATATTTACTCCTTCAGGAAGTTCTATTTTCAGCGATGGATCAAAAATATTATGAAGCGACATATATTTAAACAAGACTTCTCTCTCACCAATAGCCCTTCTAATTTGGTCAAAGAACCAACGGTCCATCGTCGAAGAAGTCCAGTCTGCCTCTTTGACTAAGTGACTAATCTTCTCATCTGTTGTTATAGGGCCAAAATGTTGGTTCAAACCAACGTCATGCCATAGATAGACTGCCTCCTTCTCGTGTTGCGGCAGTTTTTTAAGCTTCTCAGGATCCTCTCCGGGTGGTTGCCTCTCGTCTCCGTATTTCGCGAGGTTGAGGATCGCCCACATCTTGTGGGGAGGATCATGGAGGAGGGCCCACGCCTTAGCCTTGAAAAACTTCTCCATATAGGTCAATGTGAACTGTTTTAAAAGATGAATATTTTCAAATTATGGTGTTGAAACGTGAGGGGAGGGTCATCCTACTCGAGGCCTTGACGCCGCTTCACCCCGGCGCCGGCCGCGGGGCTGGCCACGTCGATTTGCCGGCGCAGAGAGATGAGTTCGGCTTCCCCGCCGTCTGGGCCACCAGCTTAAAGGGGGCTCTCAAATCCACACACCTCCTATCCTGCGACACGCTCAGCGGCGAACTAGATAAGGTTGCATGCCGGAGGAGGGTATTGCTGATCTTCGGGCCGGAGACCGACGAGGCCCATGAATACGCCTCCGCAGTTTCGTTTCTAGATGCGCGTCTGGTGGCGATACCCGCCAGATCTCTGCGGGGGGTCTGGACATATACCACTTCGCCGCACCTCCTCCGATACCTCCTGCGTTATCTAGAGGCGGCGGAACATTCAGCGGCGGGGGAGCTGGGAAAGCTCCTGGAGGAGGTAAAGCAGGCCGTGGCTGGCGGGGGCGCTGTCGTGAGCAACGACAGAGTCTTGGTGGGGGGCAACGCCGTCCTCAACGAAATGACTCTCCCGGCTAAGATGCACGACGCGGCTGTCCGTCTGGCGTCGCTCTTCCCCGGGGAGGTGGGCAAGCTGGTTGGAGAGCAGGGGCTCGTGATTGTTGGCGACGACGTCGTCGGGGAGCTCGTGAGGAGGAGTCTGCTGGTCCAGACGAGAGTTAGGCTGGACTACCGGAGGAAGACCGTGGCGAGCGGCGGCTTGTGGGAGGAGGAGTACGTCCCCCAGTTCACAATATTTGCAACAGTCCTCTTCTGCACCGGCGTAAAGGCGGCGAAAGAGAGAGCAGAAGCATTCGCCAAAAACGACGTCAAGAAAATAAAGCTTCAAGTTTCCCCCGAGGAGGAGGCCAAAATGAAGGATGAACTTCAAAGAAGGTATATAGAAATAATGTCCACGCTGGAGAGGCCTGATGCAGTATGTAAGGAGGTTTTCAAGGCCGGCGATGGGTTGCAGATTAGGAGCTTGGTGTTTGGCGGGAAGGAGACTGTGGGCAAGGGTCTCGCCAGCGTTGTAATTTGGGAGACATGATGCGGAACAAATCGCTAGATCTTGCAACGAAGTGCATAGAAGCGCTTAAGGCAGTCTTCGGCGATCAGACCGACGTCCTGGAGGGCTTTAGGTCGAGGGCAAGGGAGGCTACGGCTCAGCTGTATTACAGCGGGCTCCCATATGCGGTGACCTACATGGCCGCCAAGGCAAGCAAGGAGAGAGCGAGAGGCGGAGGGTGGGTGAGCGGAAGTGTGTTGATGGAACAAGCGCTCCGCAATGCTGATTTGAAGGCACTGTTTGAGAGGTGGAAAAGTGAGGGCGTCGTGAAGGATACTGCTTATGAACTCTACGGCGCATGTATCATGAGGGCTCTGCGGGAGCTTGCCAATCTCGACGTTACGGACTTCCTCGCGCTTTTAAATAGGTTGAACAGCCCAGAGACCCAGGCGGTTGCAGGGGCGGCGGTTTCTGAGTTTGCGGAATGGCTAAAGAGGCTGGCAGAGGCGGCGGTTCCGTGATATGGAGTACGTAACTCTTGAGCTGAATCTGGAGACTCCCTTCCTCCCCGGCTCGGTGAACCCCGCCACACCCGACCCGGACTGGCCGCTGAGACCGAGCGAGGTGAAAGGGCTCTGGCGGTGGTGGGCCAGGGCCTTGGCCGCCGGCGCGTTGTTTGAGCGGGGGCTTCTGCACGGCGCTGGGAGGAGGGACGTGGTGAAGACGCCGACCCGGGAGGAGGCGGACTGCATCTCGCAGATCGTCGGACTAGACATGGGGCTGGGCTACGCGGGGAGGCGGGAGGCGCAAGCCTCCTGCTTCCGCATAAGATTTGAACAGATAAACTTCGCCCCGCCCAGGGACGTCTCCCAGAACCTCGCGGCCCAGCTCCAGCGGGTGCGGCTGTTGACTCTCGGAGGCAGGAGGTTGCAGTATATAGACAGGGGCTCCGCAACGCTCGTTGTGGAGGAGCACGTCCCCTGCCCCCTAGACGGCAGGGCAGTGGAGGCAGCGCTGGGGGCCCTGGCCCTCGCCCTTAAGCTGTCTTGCTTCGGCAAGGGCGGGAGAAGGGGGCTGGGGTGTTTCTCGGTGAGAGCACGTGGGAGGTACTCGTCGCTGTTTACCGAGGAGCCCAAGGCGCTTATAAAACGCGCCGTGGTCGCGGCCGGCGCCGTGGTGGACCGCGCCGTCTCCAGATGCAGAGGGCTCCGGCGCGGGGAAACCTCTCCCTGTGAGCTTCCGCCCATGCCTGCGCTAAGTGTATCGCGCCGCTACGACGGCTGTATTAAGGACTCCGCCGTCCTGACGCCGTACATGCTCGTCTCAGTAAAGGGGGTACGTCGGGAGGATCTTCATAACTTCTTCTTGCGGCCAGCGAGGACCAGAGTCCTCCACGGTAGCTACTTCGCCCAAGACGCGCTCAGACAGGCGCTCAAGGCGTGGATACTGGGCCTCCCAAGGGAGCAGAAGTGGACAGGCTACCGGATAATAGGCGGCGCCTCTAGGAGGGCCTCTCCGTTGATGCTGGCAATTGCTGGCAACGCCGCGTATCTCAGCGTTTTTACCTCTGCCGACTGGCCGCGGGAGCTGGAGTGGAGAGGAGGCGGGCGGCAGAGGATAACCGTCGCCGAGGCAGACGTGTTAGCCGCCATGGCGCTTGCGCTGGGGGAGTTCCTCGACTACGTCAAGAAGCTGGGAGGCGAGGCTGAGACATGGCCTTAGAGCTTTCGCCTGGGGTCAACGTCGTGAGCTACCTCCGCTACAAGCTACTCAAGCTCGCCTACGAGCGACGCGGAGAGGTGACGAAAGACGACTTGAACAGACTGGGCAGAGAGGTCATGCTGGAGATAGAGAAGGCGTTTAGATGCGAAGCCCTTATGCCACTGCTTCGCGCCGTCGACAGCCACATGGATCGGGTGGTAAAGGCTCTCGAGGCGCTGGGCTACGCGGCTATATACGATAGAAGATTGGGCCTAATGACTAGACTCGCCATACACCTCCGTAGCCCCTACACCTCGCCGCTTGAGCTGGGTATCTCCTGGGACCCCTATTGGAATCTGCCCTACATACCGGCCACCTCGCTTAAAGGCGCCACAAGATCCACTGCAGAACTGACCCGCACCAACTGCCTCAAGGATTTGGGCACGCTGGAAGAGGCGTCGTCTGTAGTCGTCTTGGACGCATACCCTATCCTCTGCCCACGCGACCGCTCCCTGGTCACTGTCGACATCCTAAACCCGCACTATAGAGAGGTGGAGGGGGAGGTGAGCGAGGTCGAGTCCAGCCCCACGCCGCTGGCCATGCTCACGGTGGCCAGCGGTTCCGCGTTTCGCATAGCAATACTAGCCACAAAGAGGAAGAGACCAGCTTGCGCGGAGGAGGAGCTGAGCCGCCTAGTGTCGGAAGCCCTCAGACGAGGAATCGGCGCAAAGACATCGCTGGGCTACGGCATGTTCAATGTAATTTAACTAAGTTTAATATCAAAGGCTAAGTATGAGACTATTCCTTCAACGCATCGGCCCCTTAGACGAGGCGCAACTAATACTGCAAAAGTCAGCCATTCTTTATGGGCCTAACGGGGCGGGGAAAACGACCGTAGCGCGGGCGCTGGGGTTTGTGATCAGGATCTTGGGAGGCGGGGAGGCTACTTCGGCTGAGGCGCTCGCGTTAATCTCGCGGGGCGCGGAGGCCGGGAAGATCGCGCTGGACGACTACGAGATAGAACTTACGCGGAGGCCGCGGAGCGCCGTAGCTGTGAAGATTACGAAAGCTGACAAAGTGCTGTATCAACGTGAGGTCTCGGGTGTTATTTCAACATACCTTGACGAGCGGCCGTCTGTAGACGTCTTGATCCGCGTCCGCCTAGGCGACGTAGTTATTGTGGATAGAGGGATCAAGACGCTGTCGCTTATCGAGCTTGCTTCGCCGAGTATAGTAGCCTTGTGGGGCGCTGAGGGGAGGAGCGCCATGGGCATGGACGAATACGCCGAGTATATGGGAGAGATAAATGACGTGCTGTCTGGAATTACGGATCATGAGCTGGTCGCGGTGGAAGATAGGCTTTACTATAGATCTAACGGCATACACCACGACGAAGAAAATACTGCGGCTGGCATCCAGAGGGTGGCCCTCATAGCCGCGGCCTATGCCCTGGCAAAGAAGTTGTCGGAAAGGCGAGGCGCCTCACCCCTGCTGTTCATAGAGAACTTCGAGACGGCACTCCATCTAGACTACATCGTATCACTTCTCAGGTTCTTGGCTGGTTCGGAGATCCCCACGGTGGTGGAGACCCACAGCGGGCTTGTGCTTAGGACTGCAGTTCTTAAGCAACTAGATTATTACGTATTTGCCAACGGCACCGCCACAAAGGATCTAAAGACGCTTGAGCTCTTCTGGAGAGAGGTACAGATCATGGCTGAGTTAGCATGAGGTGCGGCGTTGTCGCTAGTTGCTTTCAGACCCCCTCTAATATCCAGCCACATCAACAGTTACACGATAAAGAATGCGGATGGCTATGCAGAGATGGAAAACCTGTGCCGTCTCTCCTCTCTGGGGTAAACGAAATAAACAAAAGGCGAAGCTGTTCAAGCCAGACACGCCAGCTGGGTGTATGCAGACTTGATAGTAGTGCATCATCTGGAACCCCTCTGTGTCAAATACATGGCCAAAATATGCCAGATCTATGTTTCGGCGTTAACTGTGGCAACGGAGTTCTATAGTAGCAGAGTGCAAATGTAAGGTAAAATCACCAGCGGTAGATCGTTTGCGGGGAGACCTCAAGAGCAAACAACTGGGAAATTACGATGCCGTGCTGATCCTGCTCCCAAGGACAATTGTAGAGCACAATACTAGGAAGCAAAACGAAATCAAACGGGTGCTAGAACAAGATCTATCAAAGGGACTAGGTAAAATGGTGGTTGTTACGTATTGTTATGATTCTCATAGAAGCTAGGGTAAACGTAGCCGAGGCTAAGAAGCAGATTGCCGGTATCTGCAATAGCTACGAAGAGAAGTGGACAAGCGAAGACAGGGCGGAGCTTCTCTGCGGTGTGGAAGATCTCACGCTTTATATAATCATAGTGGGCCTGCTCAACGCCGTCTTCATCCAGTTCTTCCTCGAAAAGGCCAATGGCGAGAACATGTTTACAGACATCACCTACCTAGTGGAAAAGGTGGAGAGATACACCGCAGAGAACAAAGAGAAGGTTAAGTCTCTTCTGAGACTACTAGGCGAGAGACTCGACGCAGTCTTCGCCGCGGCCACGCCGTATCCCTACCAAATCTTCACGCTGGATTTCACTAACACTCTCTTCTACAAACTTCTAAAGTCGCCCTGCGTTATAAATATGTTGCTTATACGCGATAAGCCCTCCCTACTTGCCCATCTAATCGCAAAACTTGTCCGGATACACACACAGAAAACCGACGCCGCAACTACGGAGATATTCCACGAAATCGAAATAGCGGCATTGCCCCAGCTGGCCCAGTGCCTACAGGGCCAAGAGTGCGCCCTAGAAACCACGAGAACCCTCCTCCACCACCTTCAACAGATATGCCCTGTTGAGATTGACGACGATGTCGCCGTATTCCGCAAGCCTATGCCTTCAAGCCAAGAGAGGTGATGGCCCCCGGCCCGCCATTCAGCCGTCACTCATAACAAGACACCTAAAAGTCGGCACCTTGAGACAGAAACCCCTTCCCAACCAGCCATCTTCTGCACCATGGGCAAGACGCCGCCAGACATCCCACCTGAAGAGCTTGCCGTAGTTCGACTCAGCCACCACGACATCTCTGTCAGACAAGTCCACGACGCTCGCGCCTCTTCCACAAGCCCTCGCAACACTCCATCTCGATGCGCAACTCCTTAAGTTCCCCCTGCCGCGAAGCCCCTTACGAAAAATCCGCCGGAAGCTACGGCGCGCTACACCCCTACAACACGCAACCTCAAAGCCGCCTCATATCTTCTGCTGAACGGCTAGATAGCGAATACTCGCGGCTATATAACTTAGTATAGCCGTGGAGAAAGCCCTTGCGGCGGGGGTAAAGTCTTAACCGCGGTCAGTTTTTCCTCGACAGATGGTCCTCCACGGCAGGGACGCAGTCCCGCCGCAACTTGACGTAGAGCTCCTCGCCTCTCCTCGCGACCTCGATGATGGCCTTGGCGAGGCCGGCGTGGGCTATCAAGATCCTCCTGTCGACGCTACACGGCTTGCAGGTCTCGCCCAAGGCCTCGCAGGCCAGCCTCGGCCCCTCCTCCGCCCACCCCTTCAGCTTGTTGGAAAGCGAATCTATCTCGTTCTTCAGCAGAGTCTTCGCCACGACGCCCAGCTTCAGCGCGTCCGCGGCGTCGCCGAGGCAATTCAGCCTGTAGAAGCCGTCCTCGGCTCCGCATCTATGCGCCTCGCCGTGCGCCCAGGCCAGCACCTCCGCCAATATGCGGAGGCGGGCCAAGCCGGGGTCAGCCGCCAGGCGCCTCACGACGTGGACCCATGCTCCCCCTCTCTCCAGAGACGCCTTGAGAACCGCATCCCGCGCCTCCTCCGCGGCCTTATTGACCGACTCGGCGAGGTTCCTCACGTCTCCCCCCGCCTGGGCGAAGTACAGGAGGAGCCCCAGCCTCAACGCGTCGGCCAACATCCCGAGGCGGCCGGCGACGCCCCTCACGAGCTGCCTCACCGCATTCGTCGTCTCGGCAACTTCCCTCGGCGCGCCCTTCAGCAACCTCAGCGGCGTTATGTCTTTGTCTGTCGCGAGATCCACGAGGACCTCGTCAAGCGTGGTCCCCTCCAGCTCCACGCTCTCCACTATGTTTATCGCGGTGTCTTGGCCGTCCTGCGTCACGGGGTCCGAGTTCACCACGAGGAGGCACCGCGGGGCGCCGCGCCGCACGTAAAGCGCCTTGGAGGCCATATACACCGCTTGCCGTGTGAACAGCGGCATGTAGTTTATGCCGTGGGTCACATCAAGGACGACGGCGTCGGGAGCCAGCTGCTCAAGCCTTCTGTAGATCTCGTCGACGATGAAGAAGCCGGCGTTGTCGAGAGACCCCGAGAACCTATACCCCTCGTACCAGCCCACCGCAGGCAGTACCACCACGTCGGCACGCCCCAGGAAGAGCTCGACGTAGCGCCTCAGCCTATCCTCCGCCTCCCTCCGGAGCTCCTCGACGCTGGCAACCCTGCCGTGGAGCTCCCCGTTCAGCCGGCAGACCTCGGCGTCGACCTTCTGCTTGTCGTCGCGCGGCTCCCCCGGCGCGTTGCGGCACTTGGCCACGATGGACTCCTGCCCCACCACCACGACGTGGACCTCGTGGTCTGCCAGCGCGTCGCGGACAACTGCGGTCGAGGAGTAGCCCTCCCGCACCAAGGCGACTTCTGAGTAGTCGCTGGGCCTCCCGCAAAGCTTTGAAGGAAGCTTGGGGACGAAGTACTTGACCCTCCTCCACATCAGAGGAAGACCCCAGGTGGCCACAACGGCGACTCTCATATTATCTTTAACACGTTTATATATAACTGTATCATCAGACGACACGCCAGGAACAGACAGCAGTAGCCTAATCAGCAATAACGCACCTCGGTTTACTCAACACCAGCCCGCACAGGCGCGACGCGAGCCCCAGGACCCCTGACCCCGAGGCCTCCTCAACTGGGCCGACGCCGTATGTCAGCAGAGTATGACTCAGCATTCATAAGGCTCCAGCCCGGCGGGACTGCTTAAGAGAAAAAATTTTAAATCTCTGTTTCTCCCTACATCTAGAACGGCCCGTAGCTCAGCGGTCGAGAGCGCCCGGCTGTAGACAGCCACCCGGGGGACAGCCAGGACGAAACCCCCGGGGCCTGTAACGGGCGGTCCCGGGTTCAGGGGAAACCCGCCCACAAATCCCGGCGGGCCGATCCATGAGTTTTCTGGCTGTCTTCGGCGCAATCCGACTAAACATTGATTGATCCCGCATATTGGTTGTCGTTGGTTCTGCGGTTCCACACATCGGTCAAGTTCGGCATTGGTCAACGCATGGCGATGTCGACAAGATGACGAGATGATTAAGAGGATAGAAAAAGAGGGTGTCTTTGCAGGAGTTTCCTAGCGATTTCCCTCTGCTTCGGCGTGCCATCTTTCGCCTTTTCGGCTAGATACAGCGCTATGGCCCTCTTGATTTCTCCGTCCCTCTCCGCCAGCCTCAAAAGGTCGGCTCTGGCTATATACACCACGTAATTGGGGCCGGATTTAACAAAACCTT
>Ga0326761_1000291_pt1 | contig 11924 bp, 10 predicted proteins | sample GCREP_P_FD_207739 | JGI IMG/M metagenome (GOLD analysis project Ga0326761, IMG submission 207739) | Hot spring water microbial communities from Geyser Creek Basin, Yellowstone National Park, WY, United States - GCR.EP_P | ecosystem: Environmental > Aquatic > Thermal springs > Unclassified... | reverse complement strand
ACAGAATTCGAAGAACAGTACTACTGCTTGAAGAGTTATCGATGATAAAATCCGATAAAGATGCTCATCAAGTCAACATTGCTAAGTATAGACCAACAAAACTAGGTATAGCAACATCGTGGTTATACGTAGACCCTATAACGAGCTTCGCAATAATAGCGGGTCTTGCCGATAAGGATAGCGTTCCCGATCTTTATTACCTATCACTCATAGGTATAACCCCTGATTTTGCTGATATTCATCTAAATAAAGCTGTATACGATTGGTACGAAAACTATGTGCTCGATCTTGAACTCAATGGCGAAGTTCCTCCGCAAAGTCTCGAACACCGCTTACGGGATCCAGATGTAGATTGGCTTAGAGGATGCTTAGTAGGCTTGATATTGCATGCATGGATCGAGGAGGTTCCGGAAAGAACTATAGTTGAGAGATACGGTGTAGAGCTCGGAGATCTGGCTGTGATAAAGGATACAGCTGAATGGCTTCTCTTCGCTGCTTATACTATAGCTAAGACTGTAGGTTTTGATAGCCATAGCAGGAGACTGCGTATCCTACTTGAAAGAGTTAGACACGGAGTTAAAGAAGATGCTCTAGATCTTGTTCAACTTAGATATGTTGGAAGAGTTAGAGCTAGAATACTTATTCAACACGGTATAAAGAGTGTAAAGGATATTGTCGAGAAGCAAAGCCTCGTTATAAGCATACTCGGCGAAGGATGGGGTAGGAAGATAGTAGAAGAAGCCAAAAAGATGCTAAACAAATGAAGTTGGTACAACCCCTCAAGTTTTACGTCTAATCTTCTTAGGCAAAGCTTTCTTCTCTAAATCTACGAACTCTAGACCTAAGCTTTCCTCTTCTCTAACATTCTTAATATACTCGGGCTCCTCCTCTAGATCGATAAGCTTCTTTTCTACTACGAATCTCAGCAGAAGCTCATAATCTATATCAGCAAGGGATATAGGGTCGGGTACATAACCTTTCACTTTCTTTACCCAGGACACGAACTCCTCAACCATCCCATTCCTCGTGATTATATCTATCAACTCTTCTCTCGAAATATACTCCAAGAGCAACACCGTAACTAATGCAGAAGGTAACACATTTATAAGGTATCTATATCCATAACTAATTTCTATAGGTATACAATCCTCGATAGAGGTTTTATACATAATTTATGGAGAAGCAAACCCCGTGATAATGTCTATAGATGCCGTGGCTCTGCTCGAAAATATTTAAAAACTTTGTGTTCTAAGCATCCTTAAGTAGCCAAGTGTATGATGTAGTGAACCCGGGACTGAAACATGATGACTGGTGTAAACGCTGAGTATTTTTCTCGAAAACAAATTACCTAGACGAATTCTGAAGATAACGAGAATTGTCCTCTTCTACGTATTCTATGACGATAAGGTTAAAATTCCGCGAAAGTAGTAGTGTTTTAAATACGATGCCTAGGGAGTAGTTGATATGAAGTGCTTGAAAACCTTCTCCTACATCTTGATATTCTTAACCATAGTAACATCAATGCTAACGTACTCTGTACAGCTAGGGTCTGTGGTTGGAAGTAAACAAGAGGCTGTTCTAATTGATTTCAGTATCAACGTTGATGGTGGTGCTCTACATCTTTGGAATAGAGCTCTAAAACATGGAGAAAATTACGTTCTTATACTAAGGATAAATAGTTATGGTGGATATCTAAGTGTTGCAGATAGAATTGTCTCTGATATTGTTGAAAATAATCTTGAGTGCTATACATGGATACCTCCAGGAGGTTATGCTGTCTCTGCCGCTGCTATGATTTCCCTCGCTTGCAAACGTATATTCATGGGGTCCGGATCTGTTATAGGTGATGCAATACCTTCTCCACCCGATCCTAAAACTGTTGAATACGTTGCCTCTAGGTTTAAAGCCCTAGCCGAGAGAATGTTTGGAAGAAACGAGAATCTTACTAAGGTAGCGGAGTTGATGGTGAGAGAAGGCAAGACTTTGACCTCGGAAGAGGCTGTGAGTATAGGGTTTGCCTCCAAAGCCGAGACCCTTAACGATCTAGAGAACATGCTAAACATATCTATCACCAAGACGCTGACCCCAGATATTTGGGACAGATTTGTATCCCTAATATCCCTACCCCTTATATCAGAGATACTCCTAACAGCTGGGATACTCCTAATAATTGTCGAGGTACTTACAACAGGTTTCCAGGGATACGCGATTGCAGGTATACTACTTATAGCATTAGCACTTTACGGAATGAACATAATATCGCCAAATATATTCGCCCTAATCTTAATGTTATCAGGACTTACACTCCTCGCCGTAGAAATCTACACACCGGGGTTTGGAGTTTTCGGTTTATCTGGGGTAGTGCTCTTAGCTATAGGTGTAGGCTATCAATTATACCTAACACCTCCTCACATAGTATCAGAACCAGTCTATGCTGTTCTAGGTGGATTAGCGTGTTTAATGGCTTTCGCAGGGTTTATAGCAATCAAAGGCGCTGAAGCTATGAGAAAAAAGAGAGTTTCTATAGAGCAGCTTCTGGTAGGATCCATAGGTATAGCTAAAACAGATATCCATGAAACAATCCCTGGTGTTGTATACGTGCTGAACGAGGATTGGACCGCGTACTCTATTAAAGATGTTATCCCAGCTGGATCTAGAGTAAGAGTTGTACGGATTGAAGGACTTAAACTGTATGTAGAGAAAGTAGAGGAGAAGAAGTAAGGATAAGTATATATCCCCAGAATTCAGATAATTTTATGTATAGGTGGTTCGATGGATCCTCTAACGCTTGCAATGCTCATAATATTCATACTGATAATACTAGGTATAATACTACCCCATATCAAGATTGTGCCAGAGTACAAAAGGCTTATAGTATTCCGATTAGGGAAGTTGATGAGTGTTAAAGGACCTGGACCTGTATTCTTAATACCTATAATCGATAGAGGTGTCGAGGTAGATTTAAGAGAATTTGTGATAGATATACCTCCTCAAACATGTATAACGAAAGATAATGCACCTGTTGATATAGATCTCCTAGTCTATCTAAAGATTTTCGACCCTATTAAAGCTGTTACAGCTGTTCAGAACTACATAACAGCATCAACAGGTATCGCTATAACTACATTAAGAGCTGTTATAGGCGATATGGTTCTAGACGATGTCCTAGCTAGGAGAGAGTACATAAACTCTGTGTTAAGGTCTAGACTAGATGAGGTTACAGATAGATGGGGGATAAAGGTTACATCTGTAGAGATTAAAGAGATTAAGCCTCCGAAAGATGTTCAAGAAGCTATGATTAAGCAGATGGCCGCAGAGAGAACTAAGAGAGCTATGATAGCTGAAGCAGAAGGTAAGAGGACCTCAGCTATTCTAGAAGCTGAAGGCCAGAGAGAAGCTATGATAAGGAAAGGTGAAGGTGAGAAACAGTACCATATACTCGTTGCTGAGGGTAAAGCTCGAGCACTAGAGCTAGTGAATGAAGCTGCTCTAAAACTTGGGACTAACGCTCTGCTCCTCCAGTACCTCGATGTACTTAAAGCTGTTGCTGAGAGCCCATCTACAAAAATAGTTATACCGATGGAGTTGTTAACATCGTTAACTAGGATCTTAGGCAAAAGTGGGAGTGGGGAAAGTACCTAGTCTATTCTACCCTCATAGTAATCTACGTTCATGTACTTCATAGCGATTTTTTTCAAGTACTCAACCTCTCTCCTGATGTCCTCGTCCTCAAGCTCTTTCAATCTCCTCTCGTTGGACTCTAATACAAACTCAAACAACTTAGATGGGTATTGACTTGAAAGAATCTTTGTATTAGGTATTAAGCAATGCCCTCCAATATATCCAGGGAAATATATAGGTCTGTCTTTGAGAACCTCATGTACTTCACCAACAAACTCTGTAACTACCCCGATATCTGCACCAAACTTTCTTGCTATCCTGTGCAATTCTTGCCATGAAGTTATCATGATAGCTCTGTAAACAGTTTCCCAAAGTTTTGCAAGTTCGAGAGATTCAGGTGAACCTCTATAGATTCTTACCCTAAACCCTGCTTTAGATAAATGATTAGCACATTCTTCCACACTTCCTTCTGGAAGTGCTGAAACCCATTTACTCCAAAACATTACATGTTTTACCATATTCGGATGTTTACCTCTAACAGGGCTGTAGGCTGTTACAACGCTTGAAGATCTATAGATAGCGCGTGTAGTTCCTATGGCAACTGTTGAATGTATTACCGTAATCCTAGGCTTAAACATCTCTATATAATGTTTAACTATGTCTACAAAGTCTCTAGTGTAGGGAATAGCTATGTGTAGATAATCGATAGGTTTCTCAATACTTTCAATGCTATCTATAGTTCTCGACATATCTATATCATAGCCGTACACCTTAAACAGACCACTATTCTTAAACACTGTATATATTGCTGAACCGACTTCTCCTAGACCAACAATCAACACTTTCTCCATAGCTATACCCCTAGATTTAGCTAGCAACCTTAGATATATATGTTAATCTGATACATACTTTAGAGTTGCCTACACATGAAGAGTTACGGAAGATATATCGATGACTTCAGCTAAGCAAATCTTTATAAGTACCTGTCAATACCTACATTATATAACTAGCAAGTAGGTGTTGCACAGTGTCAGAGTACGAGATCCCACCATATATAGAGGAGATGTTTAGATATAACTTAACAAATGAAGATCTCGAAGCTATAAGGTATGCTTTAAAAGATATGGTGAAACCAGTAAAGCTGATGCTGTTCATATCGAGGAGTAAACTAGAGTGTTTCTCATGTGAAGATACGGTAAAGCTTATCAAAGCTGTTGCCAGTAATAGCCCGTTGATAGGCGATAGACAAGCTATAGAGTTGACTATCTACGATATAGTTGAGGACTGGGAAATAGCTAAAAAGTTTGGGGTATCGAGAGTACCAACGATACTACTACTCGACGGTGTTATAAAGTACTTGGGTATGCCCGCAGGGGAAGAGTTGAAAGGGTTTATAGAGACCGTGATTAGGTTAAGCAACGGAGAACATGGGTTATCTGAAGAGACTGTTGAAGAGATTGCAGCTTTAGATGGAAAAGTTGTTATAGAGGTTATAGTAACTCCACCATGTCCTTACTGCCCCTACGCAGCTTTAATGGCGAACATGTTTGCCTATGTAAGCAAGGTTTATGGAAGAGGAAATATAGAAACACATATAGTTGAAGCTTACGAAAATCCTGATATAGCCGACAAATACGCTGTTACAACAGTTCCAACAATAGCTATAAATAATAGAGTTGTATTCGTTGGGTTACCACATGAGGTACAGCTACTTAGAGCTGTTAAAAGGCTTGCTCGAAAGGTTTAGCGTTCACCACCTGCCAAGACTTGTAGTTATCTGTGGGTAGCTGTAGATACTTGGCAGGTGACTCATCACGCTACCCCCGAGCCTCCTCACCGTAGAAGCTCACCACTAGTTGCCTAGCGGTTTAGAGCCCTGCGGTTCTCGGAAATTCGGGGACATCGATGGGTATTAAGGCTCTTATGTTTATAAATTTTGTAGAAGCTCAACACTCTCTATAGTCTTGAGAAGTATTTAGAGGTGTTTACAGCTAATTACAAAACACTTCAAACCTGTAACAGCCTTAGATACATATCGTAACGTTTTGGTATATACGTTGAAATACATAACCTTATTCTAGACTTAGAGTAAGATGGTATAGCAATCCTAACAATATTTTGTTTAGGTTTAAACTTAGCTAGATCATCGACAACAAGTTCGTCTATATATCCGTAAACCTTGATAATACTGTTCAAGTCTATATTTTCAGGATTCGTTAATACCATATCTATACACCCCTTATCAATATCGTCGACAAACCCCATAACTATAGGATCTAGAATCTCTGCAATAGGTTGGGTATTCCTAAGTTTACCCATAGCTTCGCCAAGCCCTTTATACACTAGTACATCTCTGAATACTTTTGTATAAACTGTTGTAGAAATAATGATTAGGTCACTCTTGGGAATGAAGATATCTATCTTCTGCTGCATTACATCGACAACCACAGGCTCTGAAAAGACTATTGATAGCGATGCCCCCGTTTCACCACGTAGAGAAATAGCGTAGACACCTCTACGAGAATCACATTCCTTTGCATCGATTTCGAGGCTGTTCAACTCTACACCTAGAATCTTTACCTTCTCTATCTTGAACCGTGTTAATATAGTTAAAAACTCGTTGAATACTCTGTATATGTAGAGATTGCGATTCAGATATACGTAGTTAACGCTACTTCTACTCAATATCTTAGAGTTTGCAAACTCTATATCATTGCTATACCCAGGCAAGACATCTTGGCTGGGGATACATATACTTAAAGCTAAACAGTAGAACAGCTTAAAGTTACCATCATAGGGAACGGGTATCTGGGTAGTGTAGGGTGCAGTATTTAGGAATACATTTTCATTACCCTCTCTCAGAATCCCTTGGGTTACCAGGAAATCCTTAAGTTTAGGTATGAGATAGTCGGTTCGCGATAATCTCTTCATCAACTCGGTAGGGGGCAAGTATCCTCATCCCATATCAGAGGCTACCACTATCCTCATCTAGAGTTTATCGGCATAGGCCAAGCACATCATTTCTCACTATATACTAGGCGCTAGAGAGAATAAAAACTTTGCCATATTAAATAGATACTATGTATAGAGTATTGGAGCATATAGGGATCATTATGGTTAAGTGTAGTAGTACTAGAGATGTACTTAGAACCTACTTCTTGGTGCAACTCTACATAATAGCGATCATGATCTCGATTCTCGGAATTTTCTACATCATCTCTATGGTAAGCATAGAGCCGAGAGCATTGATAATACCTATTCTAGGAGCTATTGCTATAGCTATAGTGTTTATATGGTATAAAATCACGATTAGATTACTGCGTTCTCAACTTAGTAAATTGAAGCAGTATTCACGTTTGTGTTAAACGTTTATTTGTTTAGCTCTCTAGCTTAGTTTCCGATACAGGTATCGCAGGGTTTAGATCATGAACTTAAACAAGTACTTTGTAGAATTAGCTGAGAAATGGAGCAGAATACTACTTGAAAACCGTGTTTATGAAGCTGATCTTGATCCTAGCAAACCTAAGTTCTACATAACAGCTGCTTTTATGTACCCTAACGGCCCTATACATATAGGTCATGGGCGTACATACCTTATAGCTGATATTATCGCAAGATTTAAGCGTATTATGGGCTACAACGTCCTTTTCCCTATGGGATTCCACTACACGGGAACACCTATAATTGCTATGGCTGAAGCTATAGCTGAAAACGATAAAGAGCTGATAGAGCTTTTCACAACTGTATACAGAGTCCCTCCAGAGATAATAGATAAGATGAGAGATCCCCTCTTCATGGCTAAGTACTTCCACGAGATATCTAAGGATGTTATGAATCTCTACGGGCTTTCGATAGATTGGAGAAGAGAGTTCACAACTATAGATCCAGAATTCAGATCGTTTATACATTGGCAATTCGAGAAACTACACGAAAAAGGCTATATAGAGATAGGAACCCACCCAGTAGGATGGTGTCCTAAACACGAGATGCCTGTGGGTATGCATGACACTAAAGGCGATGTAGAGCCTGAGGTAGGGGAATTCATAGCAATACTCTTCAGAGACGATAAAGGAGTTGCTTATCCAACAGCAACGCTAAGACCTGAAACAATATTCGGCGTAACCAATGTGTGGATCAATCCGTTAGCTGACTACGTTAAGATAAAGTTGGATACTGGAGATATATGGGTAGTAGGGGCGAGAGCTACTGAAAGACTCAGGTATCAGATCAGCTTTACAGTTCTAGAACATGTAAAAGGTGAAGATATCCTAGGCAGATTTGTTGTAAACCCGATAACAGGAGAAAAGATACCAATCTTACCAGCAACTTTCGTTGACGATTCGTTTGCAACAGGAGTTGTTATGAGTGTGCCTGCTCATGCTCCTTACGATGCGATTGCTTTAGAAGAGCTGAAGAAAGATCCGAGGTATAGCGTTATCCTAAAACATATCTCGCCACGCGTAATTATCGAGATAAACGGGGAAAAAATAGCTAATGCTTATGAAGCTCTAAAGAAGTTCGATGTAATATCGCAAAACGAGAAAGAAAAGCTTGATGAGGCTACAAGGTATGTCTATTCGTTAGAGCTTCGTATAGGAGTTATGGCTAGAGATCTACACGTAGAAGTACCTCTCATAGGCGATGCTAAGAAGTTTGTTGAAGAGAATATAAGTGGGAAGGGTGTTGAAGAAGCGAGAGAAAAAATTAAGAACTACTTGTTGAATCAGAAGATGGGTTTCGTAGTCTATGAGTTGCTGAATAAACCTGTGTACTGTAGATGTGGTACTGAGGTTGTTGTTAAGCTTCTAAGAAACCAGTGGTTCATAAACTACGGAGATGTAGAGTGGAAGAAGAAGACTAGAGAGGCTCTGGCTAAGATGATAATAATACCAGAAGAATCTAGACCTCAATTTGAAGCAACTATCGATTGGCTTAAAAGAAGAGCGTGCGCGCGGACAAGAGGTCTAGGTGTACCACTGCCTTGGGAAAGTGGGTGGATTATAGAGAGTTTAAGTGATTCAACTATATACATGGCGTTCTACACCGTTATACACAAGATAAGGAGGTATGGTGTCCCTGTAGAGAAGCTCGGTAAAGAGTTCTGGGACTATGTGATGCTCGGTATAGGCTCGGCTGAAGCTGTTTCTAGAAAACTAGGTATACCTGTAGAGGTGGTAGAAGATATTAAGAAAGAGTTCTGGTATTGGTACCCGCTAGACTTTAGGGTTAGCGGGAAAGATTTGATACCTAACCACTTAACGTTCTTCATCTTCAACCACGTCGCTATATTCCCAGAATCTCTACATCCTAAAGGTATTATAGCAAACGGCTGGGTTCTAGTAAAACAGCAGAAGATGAGTAAATCAGCACGAAATATAATACCTTTAAGAAACATTATTGAGGAATACGGATCAGATATCGTTAGACTTCTCATAGCTCTAGGAGCGGAAGTATATCAGGATGAAAATATAGACTACGACGTGATGGAGAAACTATGTAAACATGAATACCCACAGATACTGATATCAATCCACGACATGATTATTAAGCTATTCAGTGAAAGAGATAGACTTAGAGATGAATTAACAGCGATAGATAGATTGTTCTGGAACGAGTTCTTGTACAAGGTTAGGAAGGTGATAGACTTGCTGAACAACGTTAAGATAAGAGAAGCTGGTATAACGATTTTCTACGATATTAAGAAGCTCGTTAACGAATATGTAGACCTCGTAAAAATACCTAGCAAGATCATAATTGAGATGTTCAAGATATGGATACCATTGATAAGCATCTACACCCCATTCATAGCTGAAGAAATGTGGAGCAAAACTTTTAAAGAAGGATTCGTATCGAAGTATGTGATCAAGGTATTACCCGAAATAGATCTTGAAGCTGTTCTAGCATTTAGGTACGCAGAATCCTTGCTAGAATCTATACAGAATATCTTGAGAGCTACAAAGAGAACAACTATAAACAATGTAACGCTATATATTGCATCTAAAGATCTGCAAAAGCTTATGCGAAAAGTCATAGCGATGTATAGACAAGGTATGAAGCTGGGAGATATAATCACATCGTTAGCAGAACAGCTAGGCCTTAGTAAGAAAGAACTGGCCCAAATAGTGCGACAACTACACGAAGTTGCAACAAGTACACCAGGGGAATTAGTTAATCTATATTCTCAACTACTTAATGTAGACGAATTGAACATAGCTAAGCTAGCAGCTGAATACTTATCGAAAACATTGGGTGTAAAGATAGATGTTTATAGCACTGAAGACCCTGCTGTACCAGATAAAGGTGGTAAGAAGAAGGCTGCTCTACCTTTAAGACCAGGTATTTTCATAGAGTAAAACTTTAATAACCTCATCTATAGCACTACTCCAGAAACACTTATTTTATCTCTTATTGTAGTACAGTATTCCGTGATAGAGAGGTAGACATGAAATGAACCAGGTTAAACAAAGAGTAAGAGTTGTAACCGTAAGAAAGATAACAGGTAAGAAGAGTATCAAAGACAAGGTGTATACTTACGAGTACTACACATTATCATTGAATCTATATGTACCTAAAGATGTTGTTGAGAGATATGGATCAGAATTCGTTATAATTAAAGACGAGGAAAAGAACATCATAACTATTATTCCTAAGAAGATAGCGGAAGAACAGGGAATCAAGGTAGAATAACTTTTTCTTGACGATGGCTAACCTAAAAAACTTTTTATTTCTAGTTACAGTTCTCCAAACTTGAAGAACTATGGAGCCGAAGATGTATATATTGAGTGCAGACGATATTAGGAAAGGTCTTGCAACAGATATATACTTCATACGTAGTCGTGAAATCCTCGAAAAGAAAGGTCTTTGTAATACGTTGGTGAGATACGAAATACATACCTACGGTCTTCCTAGAGGATATAAATGGGCTGTATACACAGGTCTAGAAGAAGTATTGTACATGTTGAAAGGTACGAATGTAACGCTTTACTCTTTACCCGAAGGTACGCTATTTAGAGATCTCTATCCTCTAGCCATTGTTGAAGGAAAGATCTGCGATATAATTGAGCTTGAAACAGCTATACTAGGTATACTGAGGTTCTATACAAGTGTATCAACCAAAGCCGCTAGGATAAAGAAAGCTGCCGGAGATAAACAGGTGATATTCTTCGGTCTAAGAGTTCAACACCCTGCAATAGCTCCAGCACTAGATAGAGCAGCATATATAGGTGGTTGCGATGGAGTTTCAGGAGCTTTTAACGAGAAGACCATAGGGGTAAAGCCTAAAGGCACAATGCCTCACGCCCTAATAATAGTTTTTAGAGATCCTGTAGCTGCGTGGAAAGCTTTCGACGAGGTAATGCCCCCTGATGTACCTAGAATCGCTCTTGTAGATACATTCTACGATGAGAGAGTTGAGAGCTTAATGGCTGCTCAAACCCTTAGCGATAAACTATGGGGTGTAAGACTCGATACTCCTAGAAGTCGTAGAGGCGATATTAAATTGATAGCAGAGGAAGTTAAATGGACACTGAAGCTCTACGGCTATGAAAACGTTAAGATAGTGATCAGCGGGGGTGTAGATGAGGAACAGATAGCGAACCTGAGAGATGTGGCGGATGTCTTCGGCGTAGGCACTTCAATAGCTTTTCCACCATCTATAGACATAAGCATGGACATTGTCGAGATTTTCGATGAGAGAGAAAATAGGTGGATACCTATAACGAAGAGAGGTAAACTTCCAGGATCGAAACAACTCTACAGATGTATCCCTATAGTTGAAGATTATATAGATACCCCGAACAAGAGTATTCTATGTAAAGATGGTAGAGAAGCTGTCCCTATGCTAGACAAAGTTTTAGATAGAGGCATGATAACTATAGATATACCCAAGGTTGACGAGATAAGGAAGTACGTTCTAGATCAGCTTAAATATGTCGAGCTATAGAGGGAACTTCTGCTGAACTTTATACCCAGCTAAAGTTATTAATAAGCTAAGTAGTGAAGTTATAGTATTGGAGAGTACTACATGAAGATTGTAACAGTAAAACTCGACAACGAGATATACGAAGAACTTCTTAAGAAAGCTAAAGAAGAAGGTTTTCTAACTGTTTCAGAGTATATCTACTCGCTGATTCTGAGAACTATAGAGAGAAGCGGAAAAGAGGTGAAGGAGGGAGGAGAAGAGCCCAAGAAAACAGTTCCAGTTGAACGTTTGCTAACAATAGTCGAGAGGAAAGTTCTAGACACTATAAACCCGTTTACCCAGAAGATCGACGATATTAGCAGAAAAATAGCGTTCATTATAG
>Ga0326761_1000289_pt1 | contig 11962 bp, 13 predicted proteins | sample GCREP_P_FD_207739 | JGI IMG/M metagenome (GOLD analysis project Ga0326761, IMG submission 207739) | Hot spring water microbial communities from Geyser Creek Basin, Yellowstone National Park, WY, United States - GCR.EP_P | ecosystem: Environmental > Aquatic > Thermal springs > Unclassified... | reverse complement strand
TCACCACGACGCCTCTCTTTTCCACCACCGACTCGTAGGCTTTGCCGAACTCCTTCTCCACCGCGGCCTCCGGCCTCGGCGCGAAGACCACCGCCCACTTCTTCATCTTAGCAATGGCGCTTGCCTCAGCCGACGCGTAGAGCTCCAGCGTCTGCCGCGCCGTGCCGATGTCCCGCTTCGTGCCCGCCGCCTCAAAGGCCAGCTCTATGTCGGCTTGGCGGTACCACCTGCGCACGTTCCGGGCGTGGTAGAGGAGGAGGGCTCCGATTACGAGGAAGGTCGGGTTGAACAGCCCGAAGACCAGCGGCGCCGCGGCGGCGTAGTAAAGCCAGCGGTCAGGCACCACCTTCAGAGACACCCAAGTGGTCGGGTGTAGCACGAAGTATGTGCGGAGCACAGACTCGACGTGGGCAATGCGGGATTCATCCGGCGCCTTGGTTGTGAACCTAACAAACCGCTCGTTCCCCAGCTGAACCACCGCCAGATACTCAGACGGCTGGAGGGCGAGGGATGCATACATCTCGTGGAGGGCTTGAGCCGCCGCGATTCCGAACTCGCTTCTGGTAGGCTCCGCCTTCCACAAGACGTGGTACAGCCTTCTGCGGGGGTCGTAGGCGGCTAGGTATCCGCCTATCCGCGCCTTCTCCCTGTGAGGCTCCAGGGGCCACCGCATAGAGTACAGCCAAAGCAGTAGCCACTCTCCCCACAGCGCCGTTGTTGCGATGGCCATAAGCGCCGTGAGGGGGTGCGGCGCGAGGAGAGCCGCGGCGAGGGCGGCCAAGGTGACGTAGATGTAGATGTGGGGCCTCCTCATTGCCTCAGCAGTTTAGCCGCCTCCTCCCTCTTGCCGTTATAGAGCAATGTGATTATCATCTCCACATCTACGCCAAGCCGTTCCGCCTCTCTCACAAGCTGGAGGTCGCCCTCCCTAAACGCCAGTCTGAAGTGTACCAACATGCGGTAGCACCCCCGCTGGTCGGCGCAGGCCTTAGACAGCTCCCAGAGGTCTTTAAACAGCGGCTTCACCCCATACATCTTGAGGACGTCCCAAATCGACGCCTCGTAGATCTCCGCCTCCATATCCTTCTTATACCTCTTTTCAGCAGATACAACATCTCTAAACTTCTCCCGAGCCGCCCTCCACGCCCTCTTCTCCTCCTCCCTCCGCCTCTTCTCCAGCTCCTCAATCTCCCGCTTCTGTTTTTCGAGGATGGAGTAGTAGGGGTATTTCCTCGCCCACCTCATCGCCTCACCTCCTTCTTCACGATCTTCTCGACTTCAGCCATGAGTTTGAAGAACTGCCTGCGCCACTCCCCGTGGCGCGGTGCCTTGGGGGAGTGCGCCAAAACCGGCGGGATCTTCCGCGCATACGCCCTGGCCACCACGGGGGAGTAGGGCAGGACGACCGTCGCAACTGCGTCTTTGTAGCTGACCGTCTTCTCCTCAGCCATGTTTAGGACTAGGACTGTGTATTTGGCGTCGGCTTTGAACTCCGGCAGAAATTCAAGGCCGGGTGGGTCTGTCACCACCACGGCGATGTCGAGACGCGGCGTCTTGGTCATGGGCGGGAGGTCGATGACGGCGGCGCCTAGCCGCATCTCCTCAAAGGCCCTCAGCGCCGCGTCCAGCCTATCCGGCGTGCGCACCACGGCCACCGGCACCTCCTCCCTCCCCGCGTGGACGCCCTCCACCGCGTCTACGGCCATCAGCCTAGCCGCTACGGGAACCGGCGAGGCGTCTATGAGGCCGGCAGCAGCCACAGCCGCCGCCATGTACAAAGAGGCAGAGGAGGCGAGGACGGTCTTCCCCGTCCCGCCCTTTATGAATGAAAAACCTATCTTTATCATTTCTTTGTGAGCAACAACAGAGCCACCTTGAGGTATGGGTCTTCTCTACGCTGAAGGACTTTCATCAACACCTCCCGGTCTATGCACGTCGCCAGCTTCTGCGCCACGTCATCAGGAGCCTTAGCCAAGGCCTGTATCAAATGCTCCTCCCACCCGACCTGATCGCCCACCTGCCTGGCGACCTGCCGAGGCGCGGGGGCCGGGGGCTGGACAGCCGGCTCTGCGCTCCGATGGAGCTGAGGCGGCTGGGGCACCTCTTCGGGCTCGTTGAGTTTGAGGGCTGTGTGTATCTGAGGCGTTTGTGGCTGAGGCGGCTGAGGCGCCTCCCCCGGCTCGTTGTTGTTGCTGTTTTCGAGGATGTTTGACAGTCCTTTTTTGATTTTGAGCATATGGCCCCCGGTGGAGGGGCGAATAAACCCTACCTCCGCCTATCTGATGTACAGCAGGCCGTCGGCTGTAGAGCCAATCCTTAACACTCCTTCTGTTTTCTCTATGCGGATGGAGGAGCGCGGAACAGCCAGTCCGCATGAGAGGTAGACGTACTGCGAGTCGGCAGTGTAGCGGAACCTGCCCCACACCACCAGCTCGCTCCCCGGGTTCTGCAGTACGGCCTCAGCGGCCTTGCACACCGACGGCGACGAAGTATATGACAGCCCGAAGAAGGCCGCGAGTGCAACGACAGCCATCAGCAGTGCTGCCACGAGGTCTAGATACTCCTCAATCATGGTTTGAACCGGCAGTAAAGACTTAACACCTTATACGCCAGGCCTGGGTAGGCGCTTATCGCGCCTGAGCTGGCGCATGCCGCGAGCCCTGTCACGCGGTATACGGCTGTGGGGTCTCCCGCCTCTGCGTATCTATAGGCCTCCGGCCAGTAGAGAAAAACAGCAGATAAGTCGGTCTTGCGGATTTCGACGGGTTTGATGAACACCATGGCCGCCACCGCCAGGGCGAATATGACGAGTATAAACACAAGTTCAAGCCTCATGACGGTCTGAGTAGAGGCCGGGGAAAAACCTTGGGGTTTGGAAAAATCAGCAGTTTACAACCACCAGCCTCACCTTGACGCCGGACGCTTCGGTCTCTACAGTCTCTGGTCTGAAGTCTGTGCCGGAGCTACAGGTGGCGGCGTAGTGGGTGATTACGTTGCCCTCCACCCGCGGCATGACCAAGACGCAGTTGGTCAAGACGACTGTGGCGTTTCTCGCGGTATATGTCGCGCCGAACAGGTTTCTAAACGTCTGGGGGTCTGCCTGCGCCTGGCTGTTAACTACCGTAAACGTGATTTCGACGTTCATCGTGGAGTCTGGCGACACGAACTTCACGGTGATTGTGGGGTTTGTGCCGGCGTATCTGTCGTTCTTCGGGCCGTCTTTGTTCCACGTGTAGATCAGCTGGCCGTCGGCGTAGACCTCGTGCCAGAAGCCTCCGCTACTGTGGATGCGGCTGAGGACTGGGCCGGTGGGGGTGAAGGTGAGGCGCCACACCTCATCCACGTACATTCTAGCGCCGTCTGTCGGGTCGCAGGTGAGGCAGTCCTCCCAGGCTAGGAGGAAGTCGGCGAGGAAGGCTCCTGCAGGCGCCGATAGGGTGAAGGACGCGCCGGCTGGGTTTACCTGCACAGTTACGCTGGTGTAGCCGCTCCTCCAGTAGCTGGTGAGGTCGAATACCTTGAGCGACGTAGAGGAGCGGAGGTCTTCTGTGCTGTTTGACGCATATACCGCAGTCCTCGCCCCCGTTACGTCTACTTCGGCGCGGCTGTACAGGCGGCACCGGCCCAGCTCCAGTATGTAGACCGGCACAGCTGTTGCCCCGGGGCTGGCTCTGTCGGTGAGCACCCACCTGCCGTTTATGTACGTGTAGTTGGCGGGGTACAGCCTCACGGCCACGGGCGTGTCTAGGTGGGCCGGCTTCTCCGCCGCTATAGACGCCGCCGCTGACGCGAGGGGCGGCATGTTTGACTTAAACATGCCCAACACGGCCAGAGCTACCACAGCCGTGGCGGCCACAGCTGTGACAACGACGAGGAGGTATCTAAAGGTCAGCATCTCCGCACGACGACCAAGACGCTTCTGGCGCCTTTGGGGTAGCCCACCACGTCGGCCCAGGTCTTAAACAGAAGCGCAGTCTCTGGGCGCCAAATCGCCACTGTGCTCCCCGGCGCGGCGTCTAGCTCCTGCCCCACGAGCGGCAGGACGAGGATGGGGTCCCAGGGGAATAACCTGGAGGCGTTGATTAAGAGGCAGCTTCCAGCGGCTTCGCCTATCTTGACCCACGTCCCGCCGCGCTGGGCGTAGAAGGCGAAGCCGGAGACGGGGCCGTCTGCCCTCACCCTCACGAGGCCTCTCCACGGCTCTGCCAGCTCAAGCCGCGGCTTGGTGTAGATGTACTGTATCTGAACAGGCCTAAGCGGCATGTGGGCCAGGCCGAAGGAGCCCCAGAAGTCGCCCGATACGTAAAGCTGAGACGCAGGAAATGCAATATTCAGCGTTGAGGCGCAGGCCGGCGGCGAGAGCCTGCCGCCTTCTCCGAAGCCGTATATGTAGTGGAAGTACGGGACGCCGCCCAGCGTGACGTAGGCCGTCATGTTGAAGGGCGTACCCGTGATCGACTCTGGGGCGGGCGTGCGCGTCGTGATGCGGTACATCACTTTGTCAGTTACGTTGAAGGTGTAGGTGGAATTTCTCCCGTTGTCTTCGACAATTATCTTGACTGGGCCAAGCCGGTCTGGCGTCGCGTATATCGTTGAGACGCTGATGGGCATGGTGTTGCATGGGCCGAGCCGTCTGTAGGGCACCCACCAGCCCGGGCCCACTATTACGGCCTCGAAGGGCCTCCATTCCTTGTCTATCTCAACCAGCTTGTAGTTCTGCGCCCTGGAGACGTTTATAGGCGGGCCGGAGGAGATGACGTACCCGTCCTCTACGTAAATCTTCACTCTGTGTCTGCCAGTGCGGTTTATGTACATCAGCATTATGGAGTAGCCGAAGTTCGGCAGAGCCTTGTCGCCGAAGGAGGGTAGCAGGGGCCCAATAAGCTCCGGACTCAGCGACGTACAGAACATAGACCTGCAGGCGGCGGTGGGGACGAGGAAGACAAGCCAAGAAATTACCTCATCGGTTGTCCCACTTGTCCCACTGCCGACAGACTGAGATATGGGGATTACAAAAAGCGCCATGGTGTCTGTGGGCAGTTTTCCGGTCACGTAGTACAGCATGCGCGAGCCGGCGGCGTCGGCTGTGGTTTGCTCGTAGCGCCTGTCGGTGCGGACGGAGACCATTCCGGTTTCGACGATCGTTTCGCTACCCCGGTAGTACGTCGTGGGTTCGCCGTAGATGAAGTGGAGGAGGTCGGGGTGGCGGCCGCCAGTTAAGTCGTTGTAGTACGAATACATGGCGGGGGTGATCCAGTGCTCGGCGTAAACAGATACGGGCTCCATTACTGTGTATCTTCTACCTCCGTATGACCGGACGCACTGAACCGCGGTGCCGTACCCGTGGGCTTCAACGGGTATGGTTCCCTCTAGGTATGGTATGGGCCAGCTGTACACGCCGAGCTCTATCGACGCAGTGGATCCATCGACGGCAAAGGCGATTTTAAGAGTCCTATCCCCGGAGTCCGCCACAAGCTTCCCATTTTCGCCGAGGCGCTCGTAGTAGGTAGGACTATTGATCACACGCGGATATACCTTGTCCCATTTGACGAGAATACCGCTTACCCCAGTTGACCATGTAACGAGCACAGTCTGTTCCATGACAGAGCCTAGCGGAAGGCGTATGCTATTCTGCGAAATGACATATTGGCTGAACCAGGCTCTCTCTGTCATCGTGACGCCGCTCTGCACGGCGACAACGGACGCATATGGAGTATTTTCGCACCACTCCCGAGGATAGACGGTGCCCCGCGCCAGCACGACGCAGGCGGGCGGCCTGCAAAACGTCACGGGATCACTCCACGAGTGTACGTACTTCACCACATAAAGCGGCGACTGCGCCCCTTTTACCTTTACCTCACCCCACCGCTTCGGCATGCCGACCATGTAGAGGTACACGCTCGATTTGACAGCCGCACCCCTAACATCCGGGCTATATCTACTGCCGTCTATCTCTACATACGAAAACGTCTCCACGTCGGGCTTGATGCTGTATTCCCAGGGCTTCGGTATCGTGGCGTTTACGCCGTACGCCTTCACGACGTCGCCTGGCCTGCGGCCGTTTACCTGGAGGGCTCGCCACTCGGGGGGCTCAACTGTGACTTTGTTGGGGTCGATGCTGGCGGTGGGGCAGTTGGGCCAGCTGTTGACGGTGGGGGGCGCCGAGCAGTAGGTGCCGCTGAGCGGCTTGGAGACTTTGACGGAGGCCGACCCGCTGTGTTCCACGGCTGTGTCTGGCACTGTGAAGGTTATGGTGGTCTTCTTCCTCTGTGGCTTCTGGGCCAGCACATCGTAGTACCGCACCTGAACGTTGCCGCTGTTGTTGTAGACGCATTTGTACTTGTCGATCCTCCAGTTCTGATTGGGGGCGTAGTGCTCCAGAATAACCCTGAACTCCAGTTGCCTGTCCCACCGCGCGCTGTCTACAGGCGAGTAGATGAGGTTATTGGTAACCCTAATGCCTTTGTCGGGAAACACAGGTGCTATAGATTCGAATTTGAAGCTCACGCTGATGTCGTCGGTGGTGTCTGCCGTGGAGCTCGATTCTACCGTGCAAGTCAGCGTAACATTTGCAACTGCGGCTACGGCTAGTAGGAGGACTGCCAGCAGTCCAGCCCGGTACATGTGCGTCCAATGGAAAAACTGGGGAAAAACCTTAGGTTAACTACGCGGGGGGCAGGCCAGCGGGATTGCGAGGGGGTAGTCCACAACCAGTATGTACGGCGCAGACGGCGGCGCGGCGGCGTAGAGTATTGTCAAGTCGCTGGCGGCGTCGTAGACGAGGGCCCACTCGGCCTTGACGTAGTTCACAAGTCCTATATCGGCATCTGCGCCTACCCTGGGGTCTAGGCCTACGGTGGGGCGTCTGTAGAGGTTGTAGAGCACGCCGTAGTATTCAGTGACGTTCCGCGGCACTGCGGCGTAGACTTCGAGCCACGGCAGTTGGCTGAGGGAGTGCCTCAGCTCGACGACGTAGAGCGTGGCGGCGGCGCCGCCTTGAAGCGACGCGGGCCTGCACGAAATTACGTTGAGATAGACCTGGTAGAGGACGTTGTCCCCCCTGGCCGAGAGCTTGTAGCTGATGGGAAACTGTACGGGAAACGTCGTGCCAGAAACCGTAATGTTGGCAACCTTCACCCTGACCACGTTGATGTTGTTGGCGAAGTCGCTTGAGCTGGTTGTCCGGAGGAAGGAGGGGAGGTCGTTGGCCAGTTGCTTCTTGGCGTTGTACAGCTGGTCTGCCAAGTTCACCGTTGCGAAGTTCGGCACATGCGCCGCGGCGTAGAGCACCACAAAGGCAACCACGGCGAGGGCTATTAGGCCGTACGCCGCAGACCACATATCAACCCCACCTGCAGACCTTCGTGAACGCGGCTTCGGCGTTCATCGTGGAGTCTGGCGACGCGAACTTCACGGCGATGGCGGGGTCGGAGCCTGTGTATCTGTCGTTCTTCGGGCCGTCTTTGTTCCACGTGTATATCAGCTGGCCGTCGGCGTACACCTCGTGCCAGTAGCCTCCGCTACTGCGGATGCGGCTGAGGACTGGGCCGGTGGGGGTGAAGGTGAGGCGCCAGACCTCGTCTATGTACAGAGCGCCGTTTGTCGAGTCGCAGTTGCGGCAGTCCTCCCAGGCTAGGAGGAAGTCGGCAAAGGCGTTTGAAGGTTTCGAAAGCGTGGTAGACCACCTGGCTGGGTTTACGTACACCGTCACGCTGGTGTAGCCCTTCTTCCAGTAGTCGGTGAGGTCGAATACCTTGAGCGAAATGGAGGGACGGAGGTCTTGCGTGTTTTCGTTTGTGCGGTAGACCGCAGTTTTCGCCCCCGCTACAGCGACCTCTGCATATAGCACGTACCAGTCGTCGAGGAGGGGCGGGGCGTGGATGTGCATGCGGTATCTGCCAGCCACGGGCACTCTGAAGGTGAACGTGACCGGCGGCGTGCCGGAGGCGGAGTAGACCAGTCTGCCGTTTTCGTCGTACACCCTCACGGTGACGGTGGTGGATGCGTTGAGCGACACGCTGACCGTGTAGGTGCAACCAGGCCCCCGGGAGTTAGACGAGATGGTTACGCCCTCGACGGACGACAGAACCCTCCTGCCGAGTATGGAGCCGCCGTCTCTACAAGAGATGTACGCTATGCCGTTTAAAACGTATACGTACATGGGGTTGCACGTGACGTTCTCCCCAATCCTCAGCGGCCAGCCGTCTACGTAGGCCCACCCGTACCTCGCCACCTCCCTCGTGCCGAGGTAGAGAGAGGCGTAGCTACTGTGTTGTAGCACCCAGTACCCGCCCGTAAGCTTGAAGGCGCAGTCTGAACACGCCGGCACCGGAGAGGCTCCCTCCCCCGCGGGGAACAGCGACACAATTACGGCGGCGGCAAGGGCCGCAAGCCCCGCGAATATGAGGATGTCCCTAAAGGCGATCATGGCGTCCCCGGACAGCTGTACTGCACAAGAAGCCACCTGCCTCTAGAGGTGAGCCCCACGGGGACGCAGTTTTTCTCCACCTCCGCGTTGAAGGGCGGCGGGCACCACAAGCCCGTGTAGGGGTCGGGCCCGATCCTCACCGGTATGCGCGTATACATGGTGCAGTTGTAGCCGCCGGGGTAGATTGTAAACACGGCCGCGAGGTCGCCGGGAACCCCCACCGCCCTTCTGAAGGCCTCTGGGTCGCTTCCGGCGTACTCCACCGCGTAGAGTCTGCCCGTGTGGTTGTAGACGTAGACTTTTATAGTCGGCGCGTCTTTTCCAGGCGCCGCCGGCACCTCGACTATTTTCGACGGGAGGAACGGCTTGAGCGCCGCCACTGCCATTACAAACAGAGCCGCGAGGGCGGTTACGAAGACCGTAGCCGCTATGAAGTCCTCCACGGAGGGGAAAGAGAAAGGTAAGAAAAACCCTTACTTTTAGATAAGCCCTACTTTCTCCTTCTAAGCGCTAGGGCCGTGGCGGCGGCTCCGGCGGCTACGCCTAAAGCGGCGCCTATCCAGGCGGCGCGCGTCCAGGCCTCAAGCTGATGTCGTAGCTGGGCTGTCTGGGAGGCGTATGCCTCGTTTAGCTTAGCCAGCGACTCGTTGAGCTCAGCCGCCTTGGCCTTGAGCCGGCTGTTCTCAGCCTTTAACTGTGTCAGCTGTGTAGTTAAAGTGGCGTTAGCCGCCTGGAGCATCTCCAACCGCGACTGGCATAGGTTGAGCTCCTCCTCAAGTTGCGCATGAGTGTAGTTGAGCGCCTCCAGCTGGGCCCTCAGCCTCTGGTTCTCCGCAGAAAGCCGGGCCGCCTCACCCCTCGCCTCGGCCAGAGCCGCGTTAAGCTGAGCAATCATCGAGTTGAGTTGGACAATCGTCGAGTTGAGCATGTTGAGCTGTGATGCCGTGGCGTTGAGCTGAGCTAGCTGTGCCGTCTTGTTTGCCAGCTCAGCCTCCAGCTCTGATATCCTCATCCTGAGCCTCTGGAGCTCCGCCATGACAGCTGTGTCGTTTGGAATTCTGAAGACCCTCTTCGTCGCCGGGTCTAGATACCAGCCGCCGGGGATGACGTAGTCCCCGGGGGGCTTCGCCGGCACGCTTACATGCACCCTCGTGTCTCTGAACTCGACGGCCTCCACCCCCTCGACGGCTAATTCATCCCGGAGTATGTACGGCAGTAGCCTCAGCCAGAACCAGTTGTTGCCGTGTAGACAGTAGATGTCTGATATCCATATCTGGGTGGTGAAATTTAGCACAATTATCTTGTTAGGCGCCACCATGGCAGTGCCCTGCGCACAGAATCGATTCTTAATGTGCCACTCAACGAACCCGGCGACGATGCGGTACGATGCAGTCCTGACGTCTTTCCTCACATATACGCCGTCTTGGACGACGTAGATGGTGGCTGGCACATACCGACAGCCCTCAACGCCGCCGCAGATGCGTACTGGGTACGTGCCTTTGAACCATATGGCCTCAGGCTTCCACCACGTCACGTTGAGAAACGTCAAGTTCATAGGCACGGCATGAGGCGGAAACCACAGCAGATAATACTGAAAGCTAGTGCCCGGTCTGACGTCGTAGGGGCCTGTGCTGTCCAGAGACGTCCACTGCGCCGCCACAGCGATGGCGGCTAGCAGTAGCGGCGTTACAGCCAGGACTTTTGGAGCTGTCATGCCTATAGAGGTTGGGGGGTTAAAAAAGAATTGAATTGGTTTTTCCTACTCCTCCGCTTTCTTCTTTCTGTATATGACAAAGGCAACTGCCACTGCGGCTAGGGCGGCGAACAGCACGTACATCAGGGGGTTGGGCCCCTCTTCGCCGCTTGACAGCTGGACAGCCAGCTGTGCATTTAAGGATGCCAGCTGGTTGCTTAGGTTGGCGAGGGTTTGGTTCATGGAGGCGAGCTGTGTCTTGAGGTGGTCGTTTTCGGCTTTGAGCTGTGCCAGCTGTGACCTGAGCCGGTCGTTTTCGGCTTGGGCGGCGCGTAGGTTGGCCTGGAGAGCCGTTACTTCAGACTCCCTCTGCCGCAGGGCCTCCTCTAGGGCACGCCTCTGCGCCTCTAGAGCCGTGAGCTGGGCCTCCAGCTTGGCGATGAGCGAGGCGGTTTGGTTCACGTCGGCTTTGCTCTTGTTTAGCTCGGCTTTGAGGGCCTTGAGCTGTTCCGAAAGGCGTTCAATATACGCCAAGAGGGTTAGGTTGGCTTCTGGCACCCTGAAGACGGCCTTAGTCGAGGGGTCTAGGTACCACCCGGCGGGGATGTAGTTCACGAAGGTGCCCACTGGCGTAATTACTGTGGCGTTAGTGGCGTTGGCGAACTGGACGTAGCCGCTGTAGGCGGTGAAGCGTAGGGGGAGCCACCTCAGCCAAAGCCACTGCGTCCCGTCTGAAGAGCAGTAGACGTCGGCGGTCCAGAGCTGTTCGGTGTCGGAGATCTGTGTGGCGTTGAGCACGTCTACGGCCACGTATCTGCATTGGGAGTAGAGGTACTGCATGACCGCCTGCGCCTCGGCTGGAGAGCCGTGGAAGGAGAGGCCCGCCTGTGTGATGTAGACCGTCGCGTAGTTTACGTACGTGATGAAGTGGGTGGCGTTCATGGGGTACGCCTGCACCAGCATTACATGCGGCGGAACCCAGCTGACATACGCCAATGCGTAGGCCGCCAGCAGTAGAGGTGTTAACCAAATCCACTTAGCTATCGACATAGCCCTCCCGCAAATGTACGGGGAAAAACCTTACCGGTGTTGAGGAGAGAGGGATACGAAGAAGAGAAGAAAGAGGGGGGAGGGGAAAAAGTGGGCGGTTTTGTTACGATATACCCGCCGTGACTACGCCCTTAGCGATTTGTACCACCTTGCCGCTCTGCCCGTCTATGGCGTATATGACGTAGGTGTACTGGGTTCCGGGGTTTAGAGATGCTTGGAATCTGCAGGTGGCCGACTGACCAGCTGCCAGGTCTAACCTGTCAGACGAGACGCCAGTCTGAACGTTGTTGTTCCGGGCCACTACGCATGTGCCGGTGGCCGGGGCGCCCATGGGATCGCCAGATGTGGCGTAGGCCAGCCTCACGGCGCTCAGCTTCCCGTTCAACACCTCTACGGTGACGTCGAAGCCCGCCCTGTCTGCCGTCACTATGGCGTTGGCTCTGAGGCTCTCTGCCGCGGACTTGCCCATGCCTTGGAACGTCAGCAAGCCAATCACCCCCACTATTATAAACGCGGCCGCTATTAGCAACGCCTCCACCGTGGTTAGACCTCTCATTTTGGTTTTGTTCTTAGACATGACCCCCATGAACAACCGGCCGGATAAACCCTACGTCCGCCGTCACAACAAAGCCAGCAGGGCTTGTTGCAGTGCGGCGCCAGCGATGCCTCCCAGTAGGGCGGACTTGTGTATGCCTTCGGGGGCCATGAAGATGGTGATGTAGCTGGCGGCTATTAAGGCCATGGCTGTGGCGATGATGGCCCTAACCTCCTCATACGGCGGCGGAGCGAGG
>Ga0326761_1000287_pt1 | contig 12014 bp, 9 predicted proteins | sample GCREP_P_FD_207739 | JGI IMG/M metagenome (GOLD analysis project Ga0326761, IMG submission 207739) | Hot spring water microbial communities from Geyser Creek Basin, Yellowstone National Park, WY, United States - GCR.EP_P | ecosystem: Environmental > Aquatic > Thermal springs > Unclassified... | reverse complement strand
TTATTGTGAAGGGCAACTTTTTGCAGGTAGTCTTGGCTCGTTTTATTGCTATGTTGATACTAAGGCTACATACTCTGTTAGAGGTTTCTTCCCAGTTCAAAGACCATATTGTAATGCTCTTCTACCTACTCAATTTATGATCCCTATTGATTATAGTATTGCTATCATTACTGTGGATGCCAGAATGGTTTTACGAGATATATGTCCAAAAAGCTACTCACTTTCCCAAAATATCTGTGAAGCTCTTCCCTCTTGTCCATCAGGTTTTACCTATGATCCAGAAAAAGGGTTGTGTTTTATAGTTCCATCAGATTGCCCATCTGGTTCTACCTTGGACTACGCCCAAGTTATGTAGTGTCAAGCACTTCAGAGGATGATGTATTGAACTTCTTTGGGAAGAGGGGACGTCTGGACCGCTAAATTGTTTCTTTACAACAGAAAGGCAAAGGGATGCACCACTGGCAAGGGACCTTGGTATGTGAGTGTGGTTAAAGGTCTTGCAATGGAATGGGAACATGAGACTTTTGGGAAGAGGAATGTGGTAAAGAGGTTTTTGGGAATGCTGAGTATGGAGCCGTCTATAGGATGGTTTGCCTTCTTGTATTGTCATTTATACCATCATGGAGCTAAAAAGTTGACATCCTCAGTTTATAAAAAAATCCTCTCTATGGCCTTTTTATCCCTGACTTTGGAGAGTTCTTCAAGGTAGAGGTCTATAAGGTGAATAAGGAGTGTTTTAGGTTATTGGATTACTTGATCGCCGACTTACATTTAACAAAAACTGACCTTTTCTGGAAAAGGAATATATTGGCTGGAGCTTTGAGATAGTAGATTAGTGCTCTTCTATAACTACCTTGAAGACTACTGACGAAGAAAGCTTAATGATGTCTCCGTCTTCTATTTTAGTTTTTGTGGTTATTCTTCTATCGTTTACATATGTTCCGTTTGTAGAGTTCAAATCTTCTACATACCACCCGTCAGCTTCTTTGTAAAACTTGGCATGAATTCTGGAAACGGTTGGATAATGCTTCAGGTGTTGCTTTCCCTTTGCGTGCCTACCAACGACATCTCCGGGAAATACTTCTATTAAAAATTTTTCATGTTTTAAAATAAGCTTTTCACTCAGTTCTACTAATGTTTTGTATTCGTCTTCTGTGGAAAGCTTGTTCTCTTCATATTTTGTTTCTGTAGCTTGTTTTTCTTCAACTATCTCTGCGGTGGATATATCTGCCATACAATTCAAACATATAAACTCCTCCACTGGGTTTTTATACCCGCAGTTCGTACAGACTTTGTATTTCATGTTGGAACTTCTTTATATCTTCCTGATATGGTATCCCTATTAGGTATATTATGTTATCTTTTTCCACAAGTTGTAGGAGCTTATCTTTTTCCTTCCCCGCCCACTCAATGTAAAACTCTTTAAGATTTTCGTTTAAAACAAACAGCCTTTGATTGTCTGAACCTTTGTAGAGAAAATTGCTCTCCAGTCCTTCTATGAACTCACCATCCACAAGAGCGTCTATGAAAGATAAATGCTCAGGAAATCTTTCCTTCAAAAGCTCCATTTTGTAGCCCGAATAGACTAAAATGTCCTCAAAGTATGGTCTGACCCTTTTCAAAAGTTCAAGGAGAGCTTCTGGTTGATCAAAAGGCTCTCCACCGCTTATTGTTAGCTTACTACATCTATAGCTTATGAGCTTATACGAAAGAGACTCTATATCTATGCCTTTGCTTTCATCAAAAGCCCAAGTATGTTTAGACATACATCCTTTGCACTTTATAGAACAGCCCTGTGTCCAAAGTCCAACCCTCACACCAGGTCCAAGCACGTAAACAGGATAGTGTACAAGACTTACAAGGAGCCTTTTAGTCTCCATCCTTCCACCCCGTCGTTATAAATATCCTCTATATAAACTGTAGAGCCTTCCTTCGGAAATAGCTCAAATAAAAGCCTTGAAAGTGGATTAACAAAGAGAACCTCCAATTTATTGCCAATCCCTCTTCCACCCATGCTAAGGTCCTTGACTATCTCTTGGTAAAGCTTTTCCTCTACTTTGTCGGAAATTCTTAAGCTAATCCCCTTCTCCTCCTCAAGCTTAAACCTTATGTTGTTAAGCATTTTCTCCATTATGAGCCTTGCGGTTTCTGGCCTTATAAAATCAAAGACTACAATGTTTTCACCTATTCTGTTTAGTATCTCTGGTCTGACTATGGAGTATTTGAAAAAGTTGTGGATTTCCTCCATAAGCTTTTCACATATTTCCTCGTAGCTCATATCAGGTTTTATCTTCTGCGCCGCGCCTAAGTTAGATGTGAAGATTATTATGCTTTCAGAAAAATAAACCGTTTCCCCCTTTGCGGATGTTAGCCTTCCATCGTCAAGGATTTGCAAAAATATATCCAATATCCTTGGATGGGCTTTTTCTATTTCATCAAAAAGAATAACTGAAAATGGATTCTGTTTTACTGCGTTGGTAAGCTCCCCACCCGTTTCATAACCCACATAACCTGGCGGAGCTCCAATTAGCCTTTGGTTGGTGTGTTCTTGGGAAAACTCCGACATATCAAACCTTATGTAATTGTGCTCGCTTCCAAAGATAAGCTCTGCCAAAGCCTTAGCCATCTCAGTTTTACCCACACCAGTAGGACCGACAAAGAAAAGTACCCCTTTTGGTCTTGTGGAATACCTTGAATACTGTGCACCCGACAGGTTAAAGTACGCACGTCTAAGAATGTCTGCGGTTCTTTTTATGGCTTGCTCTTGACCCATAACTCTTCTTCTTAAATACTCTTCCGCCCTCAAAAGCTTGTCTTTGTCTATCTTTGCCCAAGGATTATCCGGAACACCCACTTTATACCTTCTGATAGACTCTCCTATTTCTGAAGCCGACAGCTCTTCCCTAATTGCCAACTGCACAATAGACAGCATTTCCCTTGAATACATGCCAGAAGTCATATCCACAAAGGTTTTTATAACATCCTCCTTTTTATCTTCATCCAATTCACTCCAACCTTTAACCCTTGGAAGAATTGCTTTAGCTATGTATCTTCTTATTTCAAAATCCGGCTTTGGTATGGGTATTATCCTAACCCTTGGATTTTCCAAAGTGTACCAAGCGGGAATATCGTTGTCCTTGTCCACAATAAACAGAACAGGATTAAAAGTAGGCGGGTTACCCGTAGGATTTTGCTGAAGTGAAAGCCTAAACATGTGGTACATAAAGTCTGGGTAATCTCTATTGCAAGAAATCTCCGTCATTCTTGAGCCAAAGTTTATCAACACCGCACATTTATGCTCTTTATTAGTTACAATGTGCTTTATTGTTTCGTAAACCTCCATTAGTGCTACTATTCTGTCCGGCAATTCTCTTTTTGTGATCTCTTTGTATATCTCCGCCTTTCCACTTACAAACTGAAAACCTTCAAGAGGAACGTACTCTACAACCAATTCATAGTTTGAATAGATGGTCAATAGCTCCCCCAAATACTTAGTAAGAGGGTAGGGAATGTATCTGTCTTCTTCTGACAAAGGTAAAGGCAAAACATCATAAACATTCCCAAAGAGAATAAACTGCGGATGTGTGGCGGAGAACCTCAAAAGCTCTTTGGCAAACTTCGGAAGTCTATCCATGTTATCCTCCCTCCACTTTTAAGATGGCAAAGCTTAAGTTATCTTTTAACTGCTTTGCTTTTAAAACGTCCAGCAAGCTTTCACAGGGCTTTTCTTTTGATAAACATTCCTTTATCTCCTCTTTTTCCAATTCACCCCATACTCCATCACTGCACAAAAAGAACATATCTTCCTCAAAAAGCTCTACCTCTGTTATATACACTTCAGGAATAATATCAGACAGGTCCCCTAAGATGGCGGATGTTAGCGCGTTTCTTTTAGGATGGTGCTTGGCTTCTTCTTCGCTTATTGAACCTTCCAAAAGTAGCTTTTCTACCACCGAGTGATCTATGGTCAGCTTTACGAGATTGCCATTTATAAACCTATAAACTCTACAATCTCCTACATTAAAAACCTTAGCCAACCCTTCCCTTATCACAAGCCCTGCCAAAGCACAGCCCATGTTGTATGCGAAAGGATTATTCTTTACATACTCATCAAGCCTCTTTTTAGCCAAAAGTAGCACACCCTCTATGTCAGCATACAGCCTATCCTTATTCTCTAAAATAGTCTCCAGCACAAGTTTTGATGCTACCTCTCCCTTTTCATGCCCTCCCATACCATCTGCCACAACACAGACGAACTCCGTCCCCTCTTTTGACTTTTGTAAGCATTCTTGAAAATCTTTTTCCGAGAATATTTCATCCACAATAAGCATGGCATCTTCATTCTTTGCTCTTACCTTGCCGGTATTGGTGTAGTAGATGCAATTAAGTCTCATAGTTCAATCTTACGATAATTTTTTAATATTTTAATGGTTTTTCTTATTAGCCATTCAATTATTTTGAATATTTTAATGGTTTTTCTTATCAACCATTCAATTTTTGGAAAAATAAGGAAAAGCCCTATAAAGTATACAACAAAATATACTAACACATGCCAGAACGAATTAAATCTGAAATAATAATAGAAAAACAGAAACATAGGCACGGTATAAACTACAAAGGTAGTAGTCTCAATAAATCTTGCCTCTCCAGGTGTAAAACCGTCTTTTACAAGCTCTTTTGCTCTCTGAGGTTCAAAATCTTTCTTTTTCCACGCCAATGCTTCCCAGGGTGAAGAGAAACCCTCTATTCTCCAACTGGAAGCACTTTCAACATCAAACCCCGCTTTTATCCACTCTTGAGCCTCTGTCAGAGAAAATCCTTTAGATCTCCATGCATTAGCTTCTTCCAAAGAAAGATCCAATTCTTGTATTATCTTAACCTCTACAGGTTCAAATCCTGTTCCGTACCATTCTTTTGCCTCTTTGGGTGAAAAACTTAAAGCTTTCCATTTTTGTGCTTTTTCGGGTGAAAATCTCTCCTTTCTCCATTCTTTTGCCTCTTTGGGTAAAAAACTCAAAGTCTTCCATTTTTGCGCTTCTTCAGGTGAAAACCCTTCCTTTCTCCATTCTTTTGCTTCTTCCGTATTAAATCCTAACTTCTGCCATTTAATAGCATTTTGAGGGTCAAATCCTGCAGCCTTCCAAATTTTTGCTTCCTGACTACTAAAATCATATCTTATCCATTCGTAAGCTTCTTTTATGGTAAATCCCTCTTTCCGCCATAAGCTCAATTCTTTTACCAATTTTCTTAAAGGTTCAGAAGAAAGTGTTTCGCCCTTCTCTTTTATGAAGTCTGTAAACTCTTCTACAACTTCAATCTCTGCCTCAATTAGAGGCATTAGGTCATACGCTGTAAGTCCTACCTTTTTTATTTGTCCTGCTTGCTTAGGACTAAGTCCCAATTTTTCAAAAAAATAAGATTCTTCAGGTCCAAAGCCTGCATTATACCATCTTTTAGCCAGTTCGCCACTTCTCCATCCCGCATCTACCCATTTTTTAGCCTCATTAAAACCAAAGCCAGCTTTAATAAAAGACTTAGTTTCAATAGGAGATAAACCGAGTTTTCTCCAATTAGTTTCCTTAGATATTCCGTATTTCATCCACTCCTTTTCTTCGTAATCTTCTTCAACTCTTGTTTCCGCTTGGCCATAATAGACTTCTATGTTTAAATCACCACTTAGCCACTTTTTTACTTGTTCATATCCCCACCGTTTTTTATAATCCCTTGTTAATAAGCCTTTAAGCAACAGAGAATATTTTTCTGGAACCCCTTGTGGTATTTCTATACCTTTTGTGACTAACGCGTTAATGACTACTTTATCAGTTAAGCCTTCAAACGGATGCTTGCCAAAAACTAGTTCATAAACTATAACTCCCAAATGCCACCAGTCAATTTCTTTCCCAAAATAACCGCTTAACTCTTCAGGTGCCATGTAATGTGTAGTACCCTTGAACCCAGTAGTCTGGACTTTTGACAGATCTTCTTCTAAAGCCCTGGCTATGCCAAAGTCTGTTAAAACCAAGTCTAACTTGTCTCTGTCCCTTATAAGTATATTAGCGGGCTTTAAGTCTCTATGGATTATGTTGTTTTTGTGTAGGACATTCAAAGCTTCAGCTATTTCCGAGACTACCTTATCAATTATTTTTTCCTTCTTATCAATGGTTTTGCCTTTTATTTGATTTAGAAGACTTCTGAGGTCTCCGTGTTCAATATATTCCATAATTTCGTAATAGCGTCCTGTTTGTTGGTCATAGCCAGCATCATAAATTTCTACTAAGTGCTCTCTATAACTTCTTGATATTTCTTGGAGTCTCTTCAGGTCAACCTTAGGACTTAAACCTTTCCTATACAGTTTTAAAAAGGCTTTTATACCATTACATTCAAGAATGTAGTTGTCTGCTTCACCCCCTTTTACTGGCAACTCCTCGAGGACTTTGCATCCTCTAAATGTTTTTAGTGTCGGAATTCCTTCAGTGTGCTCTTCACTCTTCTCTATTCTTGTTATATCTTCTATCTGTGTTTTATCGTTCTCCAAACTCACCCTTGCACCCTCCTATAACAAGTAAATTATAAACTTCTTTTGAGCGTCTTCTGGGACTTTTCCCGAGTTTGCCTTTCAATTGATTTTCTCTTTTCCTTCTTCTCGTAATAAAACCTATCTTCAGGTTCCATTATGTTTTTGAGTTCCAAAACTATCCCGTTGTTCCTTAAAAATTCAATAATTTCCTTTTGGTTATTACACCATTGCTTAGCAATAGCCTTGTCTTTTTCTTTTTCATACATACTTAAATTGTTTTCATCTTCTACATATCTAACAAACTTAAAAGCCAGGGTTCCCTTTTCATCCAACCTTATTCTAACCACATAATCTTCTCCAAAAGGTGTATTTATTTCCACCACTTCTCCTTTTTTAAGCCTTTCTATTGCCTCATCATTTACTATCTGATAACCCAGCTTCCTCAGGCTTTCTGACAATAACCTGGAAAGTTTGTCTATACCTTCCTTACTTACAGATTTTCTCTCCTCCTTTTCCATTAGATGTCTTATTATTCTTGAGTTAAGGTGCTTATATTCTTCCTCACTAACTATCTCTCTTCCCAAGAATGCCTTTATTTCCTCCTTCAGAGATTGAGGTAAGTCTTCACTTAAGTACTTACTTATCATTTCCTTCAAAGTTTCTGATTCAACAAACTGTTTTTTCTTCCTTGCGTATACGTATTTAATCTCTTCCAATATTAAGTTTATTCTAAATTTATCATCGGACTTTATCAATTCTTCATACAGAAACTTAAGCCGTTCCACTTCAGCCTCTGAGATCTTTTTTAACTTCTCATAGTATTCTTTTGCCTCTTTTTTAATGTTTTCTATCTCATCTTTTTCATCTATCTTTGCCTGTTTTTCTAAAGTAATTTCTTGTTTTTTCTTTTCCTTTATTAATTCTTCTCTCAAAAGGATGTTAGATATTTCCTCTTTATCTTTCGCAAAAGCTGGTAGCTCATAGTAAATCTTCTTCAAGCTTTCTATATCCATATGCTCCTTCGCTCTTTCTATTTCCTGCCCCATCTCTATATATTTTTCAACTTCCTCTTTCAAGTTTTTGCATTCTTCAGGAACCATATCCACAATTCCCTTAAGTGCTTTTATGTGTGCTTTTTCCCCAATTTCCAAGTCCAATAGTTTTATGAAAGCTTTTACATTAAGCACTAATACATTGAATTCATTTAACTTATCATCTACCCATTGAGTGTGCATCGGTGAACTAAGTATATCTAAAGTACAGCTTGATAGGAAATCGTCTTTAAACTTTTCCAGTATCTCTACCAATTCGTTAATGTGTTTAAATTTATCTTTATGTCTAGATATAAGCTTCATAATGTCTTGAATATCTTGTTCTATTTTCTGCTCCATCTCTATATACTTTTCAATCTCCTCTTTTAGGTTTTTACATTCTTTAGGAACTTTATCCACAATTCCTTTAAGTGCTTTTATGGGTGCTTTCTCTCCGATTTCCAGGTCCAATAGTTTTATGAAAGCTTTTACATTAAACAATAATGCATTGAATTTATTCATTTTATCATCTACCCATTGGGTGTGTATCGGCGATCTAAATATATCTAATGTATAGCTTGCTAAAAAATCATCTCTAAACTTTTCCAATACCTCAACCAGTTCATCAATGTTTTTAAATTTATTTTTATGTGCAGATATAAGCTTCGTAACATCCCGTATGGATTCATTCATTCTTTCTTTATAGAATTCTTTATTTTTTCTGAGAATATGTTCTGGGTCCTCTTCCTCCCAGACCCATCCGTAGTCATTCCAGTCCCATTCGTAAATAGTAACACTACTCACTGCGAGCCTCCCTGTAGATTAAATATAACACTATATTGTTTAAACTTCACCTCGTGATCGCTGGCAGGATGCCTTTACTCAAAATATCCGCCAACTTTAGCCTTCACACCCTTTGACCCAGTCTCCACTCAACCTTATATATACCTTTCTTTTTTAAGCTCTCGTATATCAGAGAGGACCTCCTTAGCCTTCTTTTCTTTACCGATGGATTTAAATAGAATATAGGCACGAATAAGGTAGTTCTCAGCCGTATTTTTGCCTCTCTTGTTCTTGTATAGCCAATCAAGATCACGATACCGAATAAGGTAATTTTGGGCTGTCTTTTTGTCCATCTTGTCTCTGTATAGCCAACCAAGATATTTATATCCTGTATCCTCCCAGGAGGCTGTTTAAAAAATCCTTTGCCGGGACGCCCATCCAACCTCCGATTGTGCATCACCAGGTTTGTATTCTTAGAACAACCTCAGCTTTACTTTTGTTTAGAATTCTTCTATAGCTAAGGGGAAGTATAGCCATGACCAAAAAAGTGCTTTTAGCCCTTGTGCTTGTTGGAGGACTTTTCTCTTTGCTTTGGCTTACGCGTAGCCAATCCCGCTCTTCTCCAGCTTCTTCAATGCCCTCAAAAGAAGCCGTCTCCGCCAAGCTTGCCACCTTAGACCGTGGCTGGGTTAAAAACGAAGGCCAGTGGGATGAAAGGGCACTCTTTTCTGCTCCGGGATACTTTGGCACCACATGGATAACTAAAGACGGACAGCTTGTGCATGTGGCAGTCAAAGGGAAAGAAAGCTGGGTCATCTCTGAACGCTGGGTGGATGGAAAAGTCCAAGCAATAACGCCAGAAGAGGAACTGCCCACCAAAGTAAGCTACTTCGTGGGTAATGACCCTTCCAAACATAAAACCAACCTTCCCACCTACAGGTATGTTTCTTTGGGTGAAGTATGGTCTGGAATAGAGATAAAGCTCAAAGCAACACAAAAAACGGTGGAAAAACTCTTTTACGTCAAACCTGGTGCAGACCCTTCTAAGATTGTGGTGGAGGTGGATGGTGCAAAAGGTCTAAAGCTTTCCAAAGATGGAGAGATAATCATTCAAACTGGTTTGGGAGAGTTAAAGCTGTCTAAACCCATAGCGTGGCAGGAAAAAGATGGTAAAAAATTTCCAGTGGAAGTCTCATACAAGCTTATTGACAAAAACCGCTACAGCTTTGAGGTAGCCAAAGCAGACCCAAGCTTGCCTATTGTGATAGATCCGATTCTTCAGTCTACCTATTTAGGAGGAAGTGAGAACGATAGCGCCTATGCCCTTGCCATACATCCCACGACGGGAGAGATCTACGTGGCGGGAAGGACCGAGTCTAAGGACTTTCCTCAAACTGCTGGTGGAGCGCAGGAGTGGTGCAACAAGTGGGTTATTTACCATATGAAATCCTGTTATGACGCCTTTGTGGCAAGGCTGAACAAAGACCTTACCCAAATTCTTCAATCCACCTATTTAGGAGGAAGCGATGAGGATTATGCCACCGCCCTTGCCATTCATCCCAAAACGGGAGAGGTTTATGTGGCGGGAGTGACCAAGTCCAAAAACTTTCCCAAAACTACTGGCGGGGCACAGGCAGTCTATGGTGGAGGTTATAGATATTATAAAGGTGATGCCTTTGTAGTAAGGCTGAACAAAGAGCTTACCCAAATTCTTCAATCTACTTACTTGGGAGGAAGCGGTATGGATTGGGCCAACGCCCTTGCCATTCATCCCACAACGGGCGATGTTTATGTGGCGGGAGGGACCGAATCTGAAGACTTTCCTCAAACTGCTGGTGGGGCAAGAGGAAGTAGTGGTGGTAATACGGATGCCTTTGTAGCGAGGCTGAACTCAGACCTTACTCAAATTCTCCAATCCACTTACTTGGGAGGAAGCAGTAGAGATAACGCCTATGCCCTTGCTATTCATCCCAAAACGGGAGAGGTCTACGTAGCGGGAGCGACTGAGTCTAAAGACTTTCCTAAAACCACTGGCGGGGCGCGAGCAAACTTCGGCGGTTATTATGATGCCTTTGTGGCAAGGCTGAACAGAGAGCTTACTCAAATTCTCCAATCCACTTACTTGGGAGAAAAAGCGGGGGATGAGGCCTCTGCCCTTGCCATTCATCCTCAAACAGGCGAGGTCTACGTGGCGGGAAAGACCGAGTTTACCACCAACTTTGTGGCAAGACTGAACAAAGAGCTTACTCAAATTCTCCAAGCCACTTACCCGGGAAAAAGCGGTTACTTTGGTGCCCCCGCCCTTGCCATTCATCCCAAAACGGGGGAGGTCTACGTAGCGGGAGAGACCTGGTCTAAAGACTTTCCTAAAACCGCCGGCGGGGCGCAGGCAGTTTACGGAGGTGGAGACCAGGACGCCTTTGTAGCTAGGTTGAACAAAGACCTTACCCAGATCCTCCAAGCTACCTACCTGGGAGGAAGCGGTAACGATAACGCCAACGCCCTCGCTATTCATCCCCAAACGGGCGAAATCTACGTGGCGGGATGGACTACTTCCGACGACTTTCCTAAAACTGCTTGTGGGGCGCAGACCAAGTGCAACGAGTGTATTACCTACGAGTATTATAGCGGTTCTGGTGACGCCTTTGTGGCAAGGCTGTCTGCTGATCTGTCGGCGGGTAATGGTTCTGGTAGCGGTGGTAGTAGCGGTGGTAGCGGTTGTAGATATTCCATCTTCAAATCTTCTAAAGCGCTTTTAGTTTTCGTAGTAGGAAGAAGGATAAGAAGGAAATAAAACAGTTAGGTACTCTCTGGGGGCCTTTCACATTTGGAGCGGATAAATCCTTTAACATTGTAGGCGTATCACTCTAAACATCTCCGTAGGTAATGTAGAGCAGCTGGGCTAAGGTAGAAAAACAGCAAGAGAAAGCAGAAGAAGATGGAAAACCCAAGGTGGGTTCTCGGACCGGACAAAAAGCATTAAAAAGGGTTAACTAACTCTCTGGAGAAAATTGAGAACTTAGTTAACTGGGAGTCTGTTTTAAAAGCTCTCTCATCGGTGAGGGCCTTCAGCGGACAAGGGAACTAACCTTTCCTCACTCTATTCTACACTCCCTTTGCCAATATGGGCTTTAGAGGAGAAAGGCCACCGAACTTTCCTTCATCTCGGACTTGGGAGTTAACTAACCTACACGGAACGAGAAGAAACTTAGTTAACCCTGTTGAGAGGCATTCCGATTGCAGAATGATGTAGTAGAGGATACTGTCAACGACAGGAAAGAGGACAGCTACTCATGGTTAACTAACTCTCGGGTAAAAAACAAACACTTAGTTAACCCACTCAAGCTTTCTAATGCAAAGCATTGTTTCATACTGGGTTGCCAAGCGTTTAATCCTTTTGATTACCGTGTTTAATCCTTTTTGTCCGGTCCGGGGCTCTCTGAAAGTCGGTTAAACCCTTGCCCCGCAACACAGACTTCAAAGAAGAAGGCTATCTTACCCTACATTCGGCGGTGTAGGATAAGAATTTTCATCTTTTAAAGTCCTTGATTTTCAGGGACTTTTCTGCTATCTCCTGTTCATCTTCTTTATTTTCAAAGCTTCAACTTCTTGGGACAAGAAGTTGAGGGATTTTTGAGTACCCTACAAGCCAGTTAGCCCTCGTTTTGTTTGTTTAGAGAAAA
>Ga0326761_1000285_pt1 | contig 12166 bp, 12 predicted proteins | sample GCREP_P_FD_207739 | JGI IMG/M metagenome (GOLD analysis project Ga0326761, IMG submission 207739) | Hot spring water microbial communities from Geyser Creek Basin, Yellowstone National Park, WY, United States - GCR.EP_P | ecosystem: Environmental > Aquatic > Thermal springs > Unclassified... | reverse complement strand
ACCAATTAACTCGATAACCTCCACGGGGTTTAACCCGAGTTCACGAAGGGTTTTACCAATTACTAGTCCACGCTCCAATGCAATCTCATCGCTTGTAGCCTCGCTGGTTATATCCCATGGTATAATAGTGAAGCCTAGTTTTGAGAGTATTAATTCAATCCTCCTCTCCGAGAGAGCGCGGGGTGCGAAGTAACCCATCTCCTCTATTTTTACAGACTCCTCAATGAGCCTCTTGAGGTATGATGCAATACTCATACCTCTACTCACAGCTATCTGCTTCAATAACTCAACATACTCAGCTTCGACACCAATGGTCTTCCTACTCTTTCTCAAAGAAACCAATCACCCTTATTGACACCGTATTCTCCCCCCTCCTCACCTCGAGGATGTTTAAGTGAAAGCCCTTCGCGAGGCTGCTTGCAATAGTCTCGGCTAGTCTAAGTACTCTCTGGGATTGATCCATGAAGGATACGACGTATCTATATGAGCCATCACCCTCCTGTATGGTGTCTATTAAAGCACTGGATATTAGAGTTGAGAGGCCTGCCTCGAATATCCCCGGAGATGATCCATGCTTGACGCGCATTAGTTCGCCAAACCATATACAGGTCTTCTCGACTTCACCGAGTAATTTATTGAACTCATCCTCGCTCACTTCATCTAGAAATCTCTTGACAAAGCTCCATGGTAGTATAGCGGAGCCCGTTCTCCTCAAGTCGTCAATAGAGTCTGCAATGAGTAGAGCCCTCAGTATTGTAGGCTTATACTTCATAATTCTTAAATTAGCCTCTAGGATCTTCTCTATGAGCACTAAGTAGGGCATACCGACTCTCTCAGAAACCTTCATAGCTTCGTCAATCAGGGATTCTGGTATTGGTACAAACCTCCTCCGTTGCTCACGAGACATTTTCCAACCCTTCGATATACTAGTGAGCATTGTGTTTGTAATAAGCTTGACTAACATAAATAATCGTATACACTTATATATGCAGAGTATACACTTTTATAGACACAACACTTAAAACAACCACCCGATATATCCCTTCTAACGGGTGAGTCTAGACATGAATAGAATAATCTCAACTATATTAACAATAGCTCTAACAACACCATTAATAGCTGGACTACTAGAAATACCGATAGCACTAGCCCAACTCCTGCCAGTAAAAATAACCAACATATACGTATATGACACAGACGGCGTATTGAAGCCAATAACTCAGACAGGCATTGAAGGCGTAGTAGATGGCGGTATTTGGCCAGCCGAGCCGATAATAGTAGAAGTAACCGTAGGGCTGCAAGTACCATTCAAAATAGTAGTCTACGACCCCACTGAGACATATAAATACATAGAGCAGAGCGTCCCACCAATGACCCCCGGTAGTTACAATATAACAGTATACGTACCCGATAAATTCGCAAACCTCATTGGACAAGTAATATTCAAGGTCGAGCCAGGATTTGGCGATCCATACTACTACCCAGGGACATTTGCAGTATATCCAAAGCTCGTTGTAAACCCCAAGGTAACAACACTAGTTGACGAGCTAGGTACACCTCTACCTGTGTCCTTTACAGTATATGGCGTACCAAGCTACAACAGCCTCAATGAGATAAGAATTGGAGGAGTATGCCTAATAAGTGTAACTGATGGAGCGCCAGACGCGTATGCAGTGGTGTCAAAGACGTATACACTACTAACAGTATGTGGGCATTCAATACCGAATGGCACGTATACAGTGTCCTTTATACTAGCGGATAATACGTATCTACCAAAGTACAAGGTTGATACATTAACTATTAGACCAATGGTGTACTTCGTGAGAAAGTCCGGCCATGGAATGTGGGTTGATGACAGCTTAGTAAGCGAGAGATTAAAAAAAGATCTTGGCCCGGAGATCAATGATGCGAAGAACATTACTATATATGGAGTAGGCTTCCCAGCCAATGTGAAGATAAAGTCAATTACGCTGGTTAATAAGAACTTTACAGATCTCGGGGTCTCATACAAAGTAGACTTCTTCCTACAGGGTATTGAGGTCTCAACAACTGCATTTGGAGAATTAAATGTGACATTAGATGTTAAGAGCAATATGACTGCTGGTCTATACTACCCCGAAGTCGAGTACTTCTACTTCAACGGTACCGACTATATTACGGATAAAACTAGCTTCATTAGCACATACTACCTTGTTAGACCAATACTACTATTCCTATACAATGGCCAACTATACAAAGACTACCCAGTTATACTATACCCAGGCGACACTATAACAATTGCAGCCTTTGGCTATGGACCGAGCAAGGACTGGACAACCGACCCGGTTAAATTACATGTCTACGTAGACACCCAGTTATTAACAGAGGTGGATCTAGCGAAGAATGGGCATGCAGTCTTCACAGCCACCCTACCAGACAATCTAACTTATGGTGCACACTACATTAAGGGCATTGATGACTGGAAATACGGGTATACACTTGCAGTAGTCATAGGCGGGAGAGCGGTATTTACCGTGATCAATCCAATCACCATGAAGCCTATTAATGTATATAAAGTAACTGCAAGCTACTATGGAAAGATACTAACAGTGTGTCCATGTGAAACCGTTCTAGGCTGTAGCTACTGTAATATGACAGTTGTATACAATGGTGAATGCGACTATCTAGGAGACTACGTCAAAGTAGTGATCTATGGTTTGACTCCAGGAGAGAAACTAGTGAAGGTATACCTGGGAGGAGTCGAGCTATCACCAGATCTCATTGTAGACGCCAAGTCCGCTGATGCAAATGGAAGAATGGAGTTTACATTCATTGTTCCAACAATACCGCAGGGAACATACACAATCACTGTTGTAACAGAGACTCAGACAATTCAAGTGGTGTGGGCATATAATGCTAGCATCAACTACATTGAAGTAGTGCCAAAGATACTACTCCTACCTCTATCAGAGGAGCCATACATACCAGTATTAGTTGGTAGCGGTGTAGTGAGAGTTGTTGGAACAGGCTTCCCACAGGGTGTACTATTCTACAAGGCTCTGCTAAATGACACTGATGCACTCGAAGCTCTAACAACGCAGGTAGCCAAGTGGTCGACTGATGAGAGTGGAGTAGTCATTGGCGGGAAGATCAAGGACTTGGTGATAAAGCCCGCTCTATTAATACCCATGATAGAGCCCGGGAAATACTCTATTAGACTAGTATACTACGTTGGTACAACTCTAGACTACAGTCTATCTGGATACGTATACGTAGTTAACAACATATCGAAGATACCGTCGGTGGATGAAATTACCTCCGCTATTAGAGAGGCCTTAGACAATGTCAGGACAACACTAGACACGCTATCCCAGACTCTAGGTGGAAAAGTAGACCAAGTACTGAGCGTTGTAAATGATATAAAGGACAACATGGGTAAGCTAAACGACATAGTGAGTAAACTCGACTCGATCAGCAGTAACCTCGCCTCTGCATCCGACAAGATAACGAATGCAGCCAATAAGATCGACACTATATCAGGGCAACTGCAGACTGTTACATCTGCTCTAGACGACGTTAAGAAGGGTATAGATGGCTTGAAGACAGATGTGGGTAATGTCAAGACGAGTGTTGATGCCGTCAAGACGAGTGTTGACAATGTAGCTTCAAGCGTTAATAGTGTTGGAGGCAAGGTAGATGACGTATCTAAGAAAGTAGATAGTGTTGGTGGAACAGCGTCGAGCGCCATGTACATTGGGATAGTAGCGACGATCTTTGCACTACTAGCGACAGTCTTCGCACTACTAGCCTACACAACGATCAAGAAATCTGTTGCTCCAAAGTAGCGGGGTATAATTTAAAAATAAATCTTTTTTACTCTCTGCTTCCTCAACTTCCTCCTATAAAACCTAGATAGATACAAGTACATTACTCCCGTGAAGACGTAGTCGATTGTGAGAATTACTGCCGGCACGTAAATAATCAAAGATGGCAAACCTGGTTTCTCTCTGAAGAACGCCTTGTAGTAAGATAGAGTCGTGTTTTGAAGCGGTGTATTGGAGAGTACTATGATCATTACTGAGCCGTCACTGAGGTATATGGATTTTCCATTCGTCCACTCGATAGACCTACCACTCGAGGTGTTAGTAATGAAGAATACTATTGGGAACTCTGCGTCTCTTGGTTTCACTCTAAAAGCTACTAGCGTTAACCCGGATATATTACTATCTCTAATTACATACCAATAACTGTAATTCAAGTTCAGTATAGTTGCTAGTTCTCTTGCAGTAGCTTCATCTACCTTGAAGTCACCAATGGATTTTGTAAATTTCAGTGCTTCGTGTACAGAAAACCCAGTACTATATCCACAGTCAATGTATGAATAGCCTGGTGGAGTAATGAGGAGGATCATGGGTAGTAGGTATAGAAGTGCTAAAGCTATTATTATCGAAATCCAATTAGACACCGAAGGAATTTTTCTAAAAACTATGTAGGATAAAACAAACCCAGTAATAGAAAATACAATTGTTGCCAGTACATAGCTACCGTATCCATATGCAGCTACAACAGCATAGTCTCCCGTAGAGTCCAGGTAGATCTCCCCCGGGATACCTGTAATAATGCTAGTTGTTCTATACTCTCCCGCTACGTATCGTATGTCGGCTAAAACACTCGATTTGTAGAATACAAATATCCTCCTAGCACTATTCAATGGGTAAATCCAAATATACACTGTAGTTGAGTCAATGTAGACTATGAGTAAACCAACAGCGACCAGCGCCACGACAATAGCTATTAATACGAGCCTAGAGGCAGTGAGCTCCAAGACAACTCGCTTCTCACTAGGCAAGATCACACCTCAAGCCAAGTAAATACATACACCTAAAATCTTTTTAAGCCACAGTAATAAATATTGAAGATAGAACCGCCGCCGTAGCTCAGCCCGGCCAGAGCGCCGGACTCATACGGGTTAAGTAATTGAGTGAAGTCGGCCCAGGAGAGATCCGGTTGTCCCGGGTTCAAATCCCGGCGGCGGCATTTCCTTGGACTTGGTTTTTCGTTTTTAAGCCTTGGATTCTACTTGTATATGGTGTTGCTTGTGGGTGAAATACCTGATTTTGCATATGGATTGGTTAAGGCATTAGATGTGCGTGAGCGGAGTATACATGAGTTATTATTGGAGATGAGCAATGTATCATTCCAGGGTAGAGCTCTCGGTGAGGCGTATAGGGTATTAATAGATATGTTCAACGACCCCGAGAACACTATATTTCTCGGTTTAGCGGGCTCTATGAGTACTTCGGGGATGTGGAGGATTATCAAGTGGCTTATAGAGGAGCGATATGTAGATGTAGTTGTATCCACAGGGGCTATTATAAGTGAGGACATATATGAAGCAATGGGCTTTAAGTACTACAAGGTAAACCCGTGTATAGATGATGAAATGCTACTCGAGAGGAAGTATGATAGATTCTACGATACAGTTGCAAGTGAGCTAGATTACAGGAGGATGGAGGAGCTTATAGGAGAATTCGTGGAAACCCTCCCCGGAGACCGCGTCTACTCAACACCGGAGTTTCTACACGAGTTTGGTAGATTCCTAGATGAGAGGGGAGTAGATAGTATTGTGGCGGCAGCATATAGAGCTAGAGTACCAGTATTCTCACCAGCACTAGTTGATAGTGGGTATGGCATGGCCCTACTACTAGCATATAGAAGGGGTAAGAGGATAACTATAGACATGGTGAGAGACTTCTATCAGCTCGTAGAGATTGGGAGAATAGCTAGGAAGGTCTCAGCAATATATATTGGCGGCGGAGTACCAAAAGACTATGTTAACCTAATGACAGTTGCTCAAACACTAATAGCCGAGTATGAGGAGAAGAAACACGACTACTACAAGGGATTCGAGTACATAGTGCAGTTTACAACGGATCTACCACAGTGGGGTGGTTTAAGCGGGGCGACGCTAGAGGAAGCCGTGAGCTGGGGCAAGGTCTCACCACGAGCGAAGAAGAGAGTTGTACATGTAGATGCAACAATAGCACTACCAATAATAGCGCATGGACTAGTATCCGGTGGAGTGAAGAGGAAAAAACCAAGTGATGTTCTAAAAGCAATAATACCCTAGTCTACACTTAGAATAATGAACCTAGGTGGAGAAATCCACTCGCTTCTACACCTAGGGCAACGACTCGGTTTCCTCGGTTTATCGAGGTCTCTGAATACATAGCCGCACTTCCTGCAGAATGGAGGATCCATGGCTAAGTACTCTCTACCACCACTCCTCGCTCTAATTGATTTAGCTATGTGGACTAAGTGCTCGTATACTTCTCTAGCATCAACATATACTCCAATAGCACTAGATATTTCATCAACAGTCAATGGCTTACTCGTGTTTCTCAAGACTTGGATTATTCGCTCTCGAATTGTTAAATCCAATGAAACCACTTACTTCGAAGACTCGCGGTATCTCTCAATAGCCTTCTTAATCTTCTCGAGAGCAAACTCCCTGTTCTTCCAGCCTATAACCTTAACCCATTTACCCCTCTCAAGCTCTTTGTAGTGTGCGAAGAAGTGCTCAATTCTCTCCTTCAACGCGTCTGGTAGGTCAACTATGTCCCTTACATTCTTATATCTAGGATCTATCTTGTCCGCGGGGACGGCAACTATTTTCGCATCAAACCCTTTCTCATCCTGTGTCTCTAAAACCCCAATGGGCCTCACCCTTATCACAGAGCCCGGTAGTAACTGATCCTGAGAAATCACCAGTACATCAACGGGGTCTCCATCCTCCTCCAAAGTTCCAGGTACAAATCCATAATTGAATGGATACACCATCGAGGTATATAGTATTCTATCTACGAATAAAACACCCGTCTCTTTGTCTAGTTCATACTTCACACCACTATTCATCGGTATTTCAATTAATACATTCACTTCCTCGGGTGCCTTCTCACCAGGCCCTATTTTGTCATGTAGACTCATAGTATACACCATTACAATACTATTGAGGCGTAGAATAAAAACCTTAAAGACTACCTCAATAAGCCACCCAGGAGCATCGGTATCTGGGATGGAGTGTCAGCCACTAGTATTCCAGATTCCTCAAGCGTCCTCCTCTTAGATGAGTAGTCTCCAATACCCATAGATATAATTGCACCTGCATGCCCCATTCTCTTACCTGGAGGCGCTGTTCTACCAGCAATATAGGCTACCACGGGCTTCCTCACACTCAGCCCCCTATAGTACAATGCAAACCTCTCCTCAGCATCACCACCAATCTCTCCAACTAGTACAACAGCCTCAGTGCCCTGATCTCTTAGAAACATATCGTAGACGTCAATAAAGTCCAATCCCGTAACAGGGTCTCCGCCAAGCCCAACAACCGTTGACACCCCAAAACCCTGTTTACCCAGTTCACGCGCGATCTCATAGGTTAGAGTCCCACTCCTTGAAACCAAGCCTATTGAGCCCCTCTTGAATACGTGCCCAGGCATTATCCCCAGTTTACACTCCCCAACTGTTAGTAAGCCAGGCGTGTTCGGCCCCACAATCACCACTCCCTTCTTCCTCGCATAGTTAATGAACTTCAATTCATCGTGTAGTGGAATACCCTCAGTAATCACAACCACAGTCTTTAACCCAGAGTCTACGGCTTCATATACAGCGTCGGGTGCAAACCTAGCTGGTACGAAGACTATGGATGCATCAATAGAACCCTGCTCTCTAATGGCCTCCTCAATGGTATTATATACTGGAACCCCGTGTACATACATACCTCCCTTACCGGGTGAGGTTCCAGCAATAATCTTTGTTCCATAGTCAAGCATTAACTTAGTGTGGAAAGCCCCCTCTCTCCCCGTAATACCCTGTACAATAACCCTTGTCGATGAATCTACAAGAATCCCCACGACTACCCCCTCCTAGATGCCTCTACAGCTGCTTTAACAGCCTCATCCATCTCTACATAGGAGTCAATATTGTGCTCCCTGAGAATACGCCTCCCCTCCTCTTCATTTGTCCCGAGCATTCTAACAATAATGGGCTTTAACTCTTCCATTTCCCCCAGTGCATCAACAATACCCAATGCCACTTCATCACACCTCGTTATACCTCCAAATATGTTTACGAGTAGAACTCTACTCCTCGGGTGCTGTAGCATTAGCTTAACAGCTTCTTTAACTCTATCCCTCGTAGCGCCACCGCCAATATCCAGGAAGTTTGCTGGTCTCCCACCATAGTAGAGTATAAAATCCATGGTCGCCATAGTTAACCCCGCTCCATTACTAATAACCCCGATATCACCATCGAGCTCTACGTAGCTAAAACCCAACTCCCTAGCCCTCCTCTCGAAGTCCAAGTACTCTCTACCGTGTAGTTTCTGGAGTTCAGGGTGTCTCTGTAGGCTATTGTCGTCAACTATGATCTTGGCGTCAACCGCGACCACTTTCCCATCACATGTGAGTACTAGGGGATTGAACTCGACTAGTTCAGCATCGTATTCAACCATGATCCTATACATAGACTTCAGTAAAGAATCCAAGTCCCCGATTAGACTCCAAGGTAGGTTTAAAGCAGTGAGGGCAATCCTAGCCATGTAGCTTGTATAGCCAACCTCTGGGTCTATGTATATACGCTTGATTTTACCTGGATACTTCCTCGCCAAATCCTCGATTTCAACTCCACCCATCTCGGAGACCAAGAATACAGGCTTACGCGCAGCTCTATCAATAGTTAGCGATAAGTATAGTTCACGCGATATACAAATCTTCTCCTCCACTAAAACAGCACTAACTTTAACACCACGCATCTCACTAGATAGTAGCCTAGATGCAACCTCTGCGGCCTCCTCAGGTGAAGATGCAAACTTAACTCCTCCAGCTAACCCCCTACTACCAACTAAAACCTGGGCTTTAACAACAACTTCTCCACCAATCTCACTAGCCACTTGTCTAGCTTCGGTTGGAGTAAAAGCGACTCTCCCGCGTGGTACCGGTACACCATACTGTTTAGCAATGTTTTTAGCCTCGTACTCATAGAGCTTCAATTAAAACCACCAATTATATTGGAGAAATCAAAGTCAAAAATACGTAATCACTATGACTGATACAAGAGATAATGGAGTATAAACCACCAGGTTAGAGCATTGAATAATAGTGCGGGGGGTGGGATTTGAACCCACGCAGGCCTACGCCACCGGGTCCTCAACCCGACCCCTTTGGCCAGGCTCGGGCACCCCCGCATCCTTTTTTAATTGATTTCTAGCAGGGTTATAAACGTAGTCTAGTGGATTTGCAACTACTTCTCTAACTGCTTTAACGGCATACTCGTACAACTCCTTTGTTACTACCCCTCTCTGATAAAGTGATTCTAGCTCTTCTGCATCAATTATTTTCACCTCGTTTGGGGGAGTGATGGCGATATCTATGAGTAAGTCATGATACTTCACAATTGTTGTTGAAATCTCGGGTGGTGTATTGATGTTTATATATGTTCCAAGCCAGTTGCCTCCTCTATAGTAGTTGTGAACTACGTATGGAGAGCCGGTTTTCACAACCATGTAGTCTACGTCTCCGGCTTTCTTCTCAATGCCTAGTCCATCATAGACTCCTGGACTGCGCATATGCCTCTCGAGAATAATGAGTAGTTCACTAATATTGAACTCGGCTTTCAACACTCTACCGGGATGTAGTTTTAAGACTTCACCTGTTGGCTTAATGTGGTAGATATCTACTCTATCAGCACTTCTAATGGATTTATATATATAATTTAATACACCAAGCCCCGTGTTCTCCCCTCTACCGTTTAGAATAGGGGTTAAAACATCCTCAGCAAAGTTTACTAAGTCACTGTAACCCATAGACTTCAAGCTGTGGTGGTAGTCTATAGTGAAAGAAACACCTCTCCTAATCCCATCGAGCTTCGACTTCGCTAGACTCGTTAATCCAATAATCCCTAAAAACTCCCCATCCCTGATCTTCAACGGCTCCCTGAAACCCTCCACTCTACTCAATATGCTCTTATACTCCTCTATAAGTGAGTTGATTTCATTGGCTATTTCCTCGACGCTCGCGTATCTCGAGCTACTCCTAAAGTGTACTCCAACTCCAGAACCCATGAGCTTTGAAGCAGCTATCGCGGATAGCCTTGCTTTAACCTCAGGCTCACGTATATGCTCTGAAAACGATACTTTACTCTCTCCATGAATTAGAGCAACCCTCTTACCCACTATTCTAAAGTTCTTCGTTAAAACGAGGTTTTCACCGGGTTTTAATACAGGGTGTTTAACGCCAACAATTACCCTCGACCCTTCACCCTCTTTGCAGGGTATTAAAACACCCCTGGCTTCCCCGATATCAACGATGCATTGATCGCCATGCTTCTCCACCACTACCCCAAGGTAGACACTGTGCAGCTCGGGCTTTGCCTCCCACTTGTAGACATAGACTAGCTTAGAGACAATGGAGTCTACTACACTCTTAGCCTCCTTTGGAAACCCAACAATGAGTAATTCATCAGGGTTCTCAGTGTCTTTAACAGTGACGTCGCATGGACTTGTATCAAACTCTATGCCCAGCCTCTCGCGGATCTTCTCACTCGCTTCAACTAGTTTAAAGCCTTCATCACGGAGTATTTTTGAAACTGCAGTAGAGTATATTCCACGAACTCTAACGTATACCATACCTCCTAAACCCACGTAATTTAAAACCACTATTGATAACTAGTCTAGTCTTTAACAGTCTCAAGTAGTGCAATTACTTGCCATATCTTAGTCCTAGCGCTGAGAGGCATATTCGGGTCTTGGCTCACCTGGTCTAGTGCACTAATGGCATTAGCAGCTCTCACGCCTGGTGAATACTTCTCATCTCTCAAGTGGTTGAGGGCCTCTGTAGCCGCCCTCCTAATATTCCTCGGTACAGCGGTGTCGTTAATGATACTTATAAGCATGTATATAGCACTCTTGATCCTCGCTTCACTATCCATTACACGGCTCAATCCAACCACCCCTCGAATGTTAGTTGTAAGTGAAGTTTAATACGTACTAAAAATTGTTTAAGCTACCTAGATTAAATATGTTTTTATGGTTGAAATAACCCGCTTTTATAGGTGGGTGTAGAGGGGTTTATATGGTGGGGTAATTGGAGGGGGGCAGAGACCCTGTTAAAATAATGGCGGAGTTATTGAAGTCCGGCGCTGTAATGCTAGCTGAAACATGCCCTGTTGAAGGCTGTAATCTCCCCTTATTTAAACTGAGAAGTGGAGAGGTTGTATGCCCAGTTCATGGGAGAGTTCACATTGTTAAAACAGAGGAGGAGGCGAGGGAGATTTTCTCGAAGACATACCTAGTCCTAGTACTCGAGAAGCTCGAAGCACTTGCATTGAGGACTATTGAGTCGCTGTCTAGTACTCCCGATGCAGACCCCACTGACTTAATTAAGTGGCTTGAGGTTCTTGAGAGAGTGAGGAGGATTAGATCTATGGCTAGGGAGTAGGCTCTTTACTTCTTACAGCATTCAGAACAACTGCCTCTACGTCTCTATATACTTCTTCAACTGGTCTAGTGGCATTAATCGAGATCATCAAGCCTCTTTTAACGAGCTCTAAGTATACTTCTCTAACTCTCCTCGCGAAATCAATTACTTCGAACTCTGGAAACCTAGTAGTCTTGAACTGCCTCCTCCTAAGCCCCGTCTCGGGGTCTACATCTAGGTATATTGTAACATCCGGCTTCAAAGCATACTTGTTTACTAAAAGAACCCATTCTATTGGCGCGCCGCTAGCTGCTTGATAAGCTACACTACTATACATGTACCTATCTGAGACCACGATAAATCCATCTCTCAGTAGTGGAATAACTTTCCTCTTTAAGTGCAATAATCTATCAAGTGCGAAAGTCAGTGCATCTATATATGCATCTCTATATTCACTATACTTACCCCTAATAACCTCAACAATCTCGGAGTCTGTTGGTTCAAACGTATACTCTGCTTTGAATCCTAATCTATTGAGTCTATCCACGAGCATTTTGCTAATAGTAGTTTTACCTGAGCCATCAATACCCTCTAAAACTACAAATAACCCACTATACTCTATACTCGACACAGTATAATCCACCACACTCTTTCAATTCAATGACTAAACCAGGTTGAAGCCTAGAAATATCATCTCTACTCATAGTAAATAA
>Ga0326761_1000284_pt1 | contig 12222 bp, 7 predicted proteins | sample GCREP_P_FD_207739 | JGI IMG/M metagenome (GOLD analysis project Ga0326761, IMG submission 207739) | Hot spring water microbial communities from Geyser Creek Basin, Yellowstone National Park, WY, United States - GCR.EP_P | ecosystem: Environmental > Aquatic > Thermal springs > Unclassified... | reverse complement strand
TCTCTCACTCTTTTATTAATTCTTCTACTGATCCTTGCGATATTTACGAGAAAATATCCTAACGCTCCTGCGACGACTAGATACAAGGCTTCTTTTCTCAACTTCTCATTCTTAAGAAAATTATATTTACCTATGCTCCACAGCTCATGAAATTTTTTGAGTTTATCATCTAACTTCTTCTCCATACTAGATAAATACTCAACATATCTTCTCCCATTTTCAGTCAATATATAATGACCTTTCTCATCTTTAGTCACAAAACCACTTTCAACAAGCTTATCCATATGTCTATGAACACTCTGTTTTCTAACACCAAGCTCTTTGGCAATCATAGAGAGAGTGACTGTTTTAGCTGACGCCCGATAAAGGATCCTCATGATATCATAAGGATCTATTTTCATTTCGTCACCCACAGAATAAATATTCTGTTGACTATTATAAAAGTTTATAGAGGGGTCGGTAAATGAGTTCAAACATGATCATTGACATGATCGCTAGAAACATAATAGATGCCGGAGAGCTGAGGATTTCGAAAACAACCATGGGAAAGAAAAGAGAAGCTGATCGCTACCTGATCTATCTACCGATCAACCGGAACTACATTTGGCAAGCGTTGCATCAAAAAAATAAAAAGGTGAGAGTGCTTCTGATGATCCCATCAGAAAAAGACTAGATCTAGGAAGAGATCATAAAAATATTCATAGAGATGCCTCAAGAAATGGAGAAGAAACGGAAGATTAAAAATGTTGTCAGAAGATTCTATAATTAAAGAGATTTATCCAAAGATCTTGTCTATTACACGAGACAAGATCTTTCTCCGTGTAGAGGATTTAATTATAGCGTTCGTAAGAACAGATGATAATATAAAGATCACTGTGTGGAGTGCAAAGACTGTTTCGATGATCGGAAATCCGATTACATTAACTGAAGAGGATATACGCAAAAACAGCTATAACATTGACGTCGGCGAACCTCACATCAACTTTTTATTGAAACAGCTAGTTGAAATTATAGAGCGCTGGAACGAGCTCAAGGAGATAGAGGAGCTGAAAGAGATCATAGATCTTTATGCAAAAACCCCGTACCAGGGTGTCCCGCCTCGAAAAACCCCGGCTGATGAACTTGTTTCAGCATTGATCGAAATTCTGAAGCGACAGAGGATCATTAAATCTTTCCGCCAAGGCGATAGCGTTATAGGAATCTTCTGCTATGAAACAGGCGTTTGGAGGCCCTGTGAAACAGATCTGGAGGCAGAGATCGCAAGAATCGGCAGAGAGACTCCATTGATCGGTAAAAAGATCTCTAGAAGCCTTGTTGATCGAGTTTTATACAATATAAAGGCTTCGACGATGGAGAAGATTGGTTTTGATTATAGTTACATCGCGTTTGAGAACAAGATCTTCTGTTGGAGAGATTTTCTGGAGACAGGCTCAATCTCAGAAGCGGTAGAGGATCCGGATCCGAATAAATTCGTCTTCCACAAGATCCCTCATAAGATCAACTTAGATCTGTGGAAAAAAACGAGACAAGATCTGAGGCGGTGGCTACCACCGAAAGATTGTAGCGATCTTATCGAAATATTGAATAGGCTTGCACCTACGACTTACAACTATATGAAAGATTTAGTAATCGGAATGTCTACTGAAGATCTTGTTAAAGATCGGATCTGTTTCCTGATGCAGTTCATCGGGAGGATCATGTTACCGGGCTACCGGATAAATGGCTCTGTTTTAGACGTTCTCAAAAATATTTTTATATTTCTCGGCGAACCCAATACCGGAAAGACAACTTTTGTGACAAATTATGTCGGGAGTGTAATACTCGGGGAGGAAAATTTTAAGGTTACAGATTTGTCGCGACTTACATCAATAAATTCAGAAGACGTTCTCCGGGAGCTCGGCGACCTTTATAACGTCCTAATGGCTGTACATCCAGATATAGATAAACGCCATCAGATCAAAAAGTGGGGGGTCATAAGAATGATCTCGGGAGGCGAGCCCGTGAAGGGCAGAAGATTGCGCGAGAACGCTTTTGATTACTACCCCGCCTATAAGTTGGTGCTTACCTCAAACGATCCGCCTGAGCTTAACGTAGAGGGCGTGGCGAAAGAGGCCGTGCTAGAGAGGATCAAGGCGTTGGAATTTTATAATGATTTCACTGGCAAAAAGCTAGATATAAGTGCACTCGCTGAAGAAGCTGACGCAGCGATTATAGCGTATCTTTTCGCCACATACTTAACTTATCGTTATGGTTGGGCGAACACAGGTATAAATGACGCTGAAGATCTGTTGTTAAGATACACGGAGCCTGTTTACTTACTGCTCTCTAGGCTGATCGAAAAAGGATTGATAAAGAAAGATCCGAATGGACGCATTAGAGTTGATGAGCTGTACGAGTTCATTCAAAGCTATATGAAGACTGATGAAGAGCTGAGGAGGCTGATCCTTCCGGTCCAGTCCGTATTCACACGGCGACTAAAAAGGTATGCATCTAAATTCGGATTTACAGTGAGATCGGGACATTCAAGATACTACTATCTCGAGGGCGCATCTCTCAATAAAGAGACGCGCAGATGATCTATGCAAAGATCATGGTGAATATGGTGAATGATCATTGTCATATTTTTTAAAACAAATTTGATAGTCATCTACAGATCTATGATCATGTCTTCTGAGGACAGAGTTTTTCTTATAAAAATAAGGAATGATCATTCACCATATTCACCGATCAAACGGTGGATCTTTTATGATATATAATTTTCTGATTAAATGGTTTAAAGGTCCTCTTGGACTCGATATGTGTCTCAGAGAGATCGGGGTTTCAAAAGCTGAAAACAGAAATTTTAGACGTGAGATAGTCTCCATAGAGGCTTTGAAAATATTTTTTGATAAAGAGCTAATGAGATGGAGAAGATACAACTGGTATATGTCAAATGCAATGGCTCTTACATCAGCTGATTATGATAAAGATAAAGTCTTTTATGACAGAATATCTTTTGATTTCGACTCTAAAAATAATAAAAGAGAAGCTGTTGATGAAGCTCTTGAATTTGCTCAAAGATTAGAGAAGGATTTTAAAACTACTCCTATAGTTGTAGACAGCGGGTTCAAAGGTGCTCATGTTCATGTTTTTCTTAAAGAAATTGTGAGCTGGTCTGTATATGAATTGTTATATGATTATCTTCTCAGCTATGTCAGAAAAAGATCTTTAGTTGATAAGAATATGTTGGAGTGGAACAGACTTGCAAGGATCCCTTATACAATGAATATAAAAAGTGAGATCAGAGCGACAAAAATAATATATCCTGTAGATACCCCGATGGAGGACTTTGATTGGAGCTTTATAAAGCCTATGAATCTTATTAAGATCCCTGTGATAAAACTGCCTGAACTACCTAAGCCCATAATTATTAGCAAGAGAGAAAGCTCTTCGAAATATAAATATAGATGGATTGAAAAGATCATTGAAAGAGGACTGCCAGACGGTAGAAAGCGTTTCATCCTCTACGTCTTATCATCTTACCTAGTTAATGTGTTGTCTTTGAGTGATGATGAGGCTATAACAAAGATGAAAGATTTTCTAGATGCCTCGTGTAGAAACTTCGGCAACTGTAAGAAGATCTATGATTCATGGCTAAGAAGTGATATTAAAAGGATGAGAAAGAAGGGGTATATGCCGACAAGTCTAAGCAAGATTAAGGAGAAAGATTCTGAACTATATTCTCTTCTTGAAAAGATCCTTTCACAATGATGTTAAGTAAATATCTATGTATAGTTTCTTTTGACATAGATATCTAGGGGATCTTGTGATAGAAGTTGTGGAAGCTCTGGGCTGTGGCTTCAGCATTTTATATTGATGAAGCATGCTCCGAGAGACTTTCTGAAGATAGAGCGTCTTCATGAGACGGATGTTTTATGTATGTTATATCTATACTGCTCAAAGACTGCTGGTAGCCTCCTCTTCCGAAGGCTGTTAGATGCGGAGATTAAGATTTTCAAGCGATCTTTTTGTGAAGAGCTGTGTTTCTTAATATTATTTTATAAATAGGTTTTTCATAATTTTATTGGTGTTTATATGAGTTTTAAAGAGATTGTTATTATTGTTGTCTTAATTGTTGTAATGCTTCTGCTGGGCATTTTCATAGGCTACATTCTTACAGGCTCAAAAGCTGTCACAACAATATTTACATACACACAGTCTGTCACAACAACAAGCACTGCTGTAGAGACTGTCACAATGAAGACTGTCGCCACAGAAACCAAGATCTATACTGCTACTGAGTATATAACTCCGAAGCCTGTGTCAAAGACTGAGATTTTTGAGAAAGAGAGACTTGTTATAATTCCTGCGAACAATATGATATCATTTTCTTATAATCTGCAACACTATGGATATCTCAAGATCAGTTTTAACTCTTCAGAGCCTATATACATAGAATTTTCAGGAAACTCTACTCTCATAGACTACTACCCCACATCAGCAAGGATTTGCGGTATCTCATGTAAGCTCGGCGGGATCTGTGTTGTATCTCAATGCTCATATAATGTAGAGCGGACGACAAACGGCTTAGTACATGTGCCTGTGTTTCCAGGATTTATAAAAATAAGTTTTATGAATCCTTCGTCAAGTGGTGCCACAGCTATTATAACAATAGAATATACGTATCAGACTTTTGAATATACTAAATGATATAAAATAATATTTTTCAGCGAGACCGACGCTCTCAGATTTTATTTTGAGAGTTATTATAAAGCATCTATAGGCAGGATATAGACGATAGCTTTCGTCTGCCATTTGTCTATATTTTGTCTAAATGAATATCTTAGACACCATCATAGACACTTGAGACAGCTAAGGAGCTAAGCTGCTAAGATCCTAGAAGTGAGTTTTTCGCTTCGGTGTCTACCGAGTGTCTATCATGGTGTCTATAAAGTGTCTATGATATCAATCATAGACACCCTGGTGTCTATAGACACTTGATAGACACCAAAGTGTCTATATTCATGAAAAGGCTTCTACTTGCAATAGTTTCTATCGCAACTTCACGCACATGTTAGAATTCTCATTTTTTACGGATGATCTCTCAAGATCTTTTTGATAAAAAGATTCTGTCAGCGATCGATAGAGTGACAGGAAATTCAGAGAGAGAATCACATGATTATACAAGCAGCTGAAGACTGAAGTCTGCAGTATCTTGCTTCTAGAAATCATGCTACTTGTTGCTGAAAGTTAATTACTCATAACGTGAACTATGTGTGCTCCAAAAAGTGTGAACAGATCAGAGTTCACATGAATCTGGCACATGTGTCATGGCACATGTGTCTTGATTCTCGCGAAGTGTGAATTTTGATCTGTTCACAGTTCACACACAGTTCACATGTGCAGTTCACGTGAGAGCTTCGAGAAAACGAATCAAGCTATAGCGTGAATCAAGGCACATGTGAACTGATCTATGTGAATTGATCTATTGCGTGTTGAATCAAGGCACATAGATCAAGGCACATGTGAACTGAAAATTCACATGTGAACTGATCCGCGTGAATTGATCAATACGCGTGTTAACTCAGTTCACGCGTGAACTCTGATCTGTTTCTCGGAGTTAACATGTGAACTTTACGTGTAAACTTTGATCGCTTTTGTACTTCGTGAGGATCAGTTAACATGTAAACTGATCTAGGTCTTTGCTTGATTCTTTTTCTCTAAGTTTATATGTTAACGATTCATGTTAATTCTGATCTGTTTACAGTTTTCAGGACATATATGATTTACATTAAAAGCAACTAAGACTTAATGTGAATTTGTATGATTTCTTGAAGCAAATTGTCATAAAATTTTGTTGTTTGCTTATGTGAATAAAGATCTTTCTTATAATATGTTAAAGATCTTATAGAGATCTACAAAAATTTCCTCGGGGCATTTGGTTGTTGTATATATTTTCATAAAAATATTTAATATAATGATGTTGCTGTAGAGTGAGATTATGAGTTTTCTTCTTCGTCAAGAGATTGATGTAGAGAGTAGAACTGCAGAGATTTTAAAGAAATTTGTTGATCAAAAATTTAATAATGTAACGATCACAGAGATAGTGAGGCAGTATCCTGTTGGTGATGGTCGTAAAGCTGATATAGCTGTGATAAAAGATGATGGAAAACCGATTCTTATTATAGAAACTAAAAAGAAATATGAGAGAAGAGGAGGCTATAGAGTTGAGAGAAGATTTATACCTACTTCAGAAGAGGTTGTTGGTCAAGCTATTGCTTATGCAACTATTTTAAAGAATAGAGATATCCATGTGCCTTTTGTAGCTACAGCAAATGACACACAATTTGCACTTTTCACAGTGCCTGAGAATATAGAGGAACTTGTTGATGAAAATGCTATTAAAGAGAGAGAATATGGAAGAGTTATAAAAAGATTCTATGAGTTTAGAGATCAAAATCTCGTCTTTCACAGACCTCATAACAATTTCTCTGAGGAGTTCTTTAAAAAGCTTTTAGATACCGTGACAGGACTTTATGTAAAGAAATATGGTATTAAAGAGAAGAAACAAGAGATCCATTGGATTCTTATAGAAGATTTAAGAGGATTTGTAGACTTCATAACACCATTTATATATCAAGCAATAGCTCCAAACGGTAGATTTAGAGAAGATATTGATAAAATTCTTAACGAATATGCTGCAAAGACAGGGTATAAACCGTCTCCCGAAGGATTCGCCAGAGAATTGGCTTACGTCTTGATGAATAAAATCATCTTCTATAAAGTACTGGAACGTTATTATAAACTATCTACTTTAGAACCTTTATATGAGAAAGGATTCGTGAATACTTGTAGCGAATATCTGAAAAAATTAAAAGAGTATTTTGGAGAAGCTATTAAAGTATCAAATGATTTTGAGCTGATCTTTAAAACAGGTGTATATGACGCTGTAGAATTTATTGAGAATGAGGAAGTCCTCAAAGTTTTTGATTGGCTCATAAGATTAATAGAAACATACAGGATCGAGAGACTAGGAGATGTTATCGGCTTAATATATGAAGAGCTTATACCGGAAGAAGAGAGACATGATCTCGGTCAATTCTATACGCCGAAACCTATTGCTGAGCTTATCGTTAGATGGAGTGTGAGAAGCCCAGATGACAAAATTCTTGATCCAGGATGTGGCTCAGGAACTTTTCTCGTAGAAGCATATAAGAGACTAGCAGAATTGAAACTCAGAAGACCTTTTAATGAGATAAGACATGTACCTGAAGACGTTCACAGACAGATCTTGAGACAGTTATATGGTGTAGACATAAATGAGTTTCCAACACATCTTACAACAATGAATCTTGCTATGAAAAATGTTAGAGCTCCGAGTGAGGAGATGAACATTTTTTCAAGAGACTATTTCACAATATTACCAAACCAAAAAATTTTGGCACCATACAAAGTTAAAACGCCTCAAGGAGAAAGAGAGGCTGAGATAGTTTTCAAAGATTTCGACATTGTAGTGGGAAATCCGCCGTATACTAGATGGAATCAGATATCTGAGGACACACGTCGTAAAATATTAGATCTTTACAAAGAGACTTTAAGAAAATATGGACTTTATAAATTTGTAACAGGTGGAGCTATTCCAGGCATATTTATCCCATGGATAGTACACTCAACAGGTTTTCTAAAAGAAGGAGGAAGACTAGGGATGATTATAAGTGATTCATGGCTTCAAACAGAATATGGAATAGGATTTCTCAAATATCTCGCAGATAACTATAAAATACATGCAATAATAGATATATCACGTAGAGTCTTTACGAAACCTCTTATAGGAACATGTATAATTCTCTTAGAAAAAAGCTCAAATAGCGAGGAAAAAGATTCAAACGTATCTGTATTAATATACATAAATGCAGAAAAGGCTCTTGACGCAAATACAATATTGGCGGTTATTGAAAACGCGAAAAAAGGCTTAATAGTTGAAGGAGAAGGATATTTTGTCGTTACAGTCAAACAATCTGATCTAAAGAATATAAACTTTAAACCTATAAAGCTCTTCTTCAATGTTGAGAAGATACTCAAAGTCTTAGCATCAAATGATAAGATCATAAGTCTTCATAAGATTTTTCAACCAAGTGAAGGCAACACTATTTGGTCTGTATACGCATCTTTAAAAGGTAGAGGAGCCGGAGTAGGAGGCGAAGAATTTTACTATATCTCAGAGGATAAAGCTAGAGAATATAATTTAGATAAATATATAGGCATATATCTAAAGCCTTTAATTTCATCGTCAGACAGATTAAAATATTTTACGTTTACGGAGAAAGATTGGAATCAGAAAAAGGAGTATATATTTATAGCAAATGCACCATATAATCAGCTTCCACATGAGATACAGAAATACATCAATCTTGGAACAACAGAGATTAGACTTAAGAAGAAAAAGAGAGAAGAAAAAGAACCGAGACCCGTTTCGGAATCTTCTGTAGCAAAAATTAGAAGAAGTCTTAAAAATAGGAAAATAGAAGTACTAGGACAAGAAGTTACATTTCATGACTGGTATGACCTTGGAGGTGTTGTAGAGGCACCAATATATGCAACATATGGTGTACAGTACTGGATTAGATTTGTATTAGCTAAGTTCCAAAGTGCTTTAGACCATAGAATACTTGCTTTAATACCTAGGCAAAATGTTCAATTTGATGAGGTTGAGCTTAAGGCTCTGTTAGCGTACCTAAACTCTTCGTTTACTCAGCTTCAGGCTGAGGTTATGGGTAGAAGTACCGGCGGGGGTATGATAGAGCTTGATGTTAAACCCCTTAGCGCATTCTTAATACTTAACGTGAAGAAACTATCTAGGAATGAGGTTGAGAGGCTAGCTCAGTTATTTGATAAGCTTGAAGCTGAAGCTAGAAAGCTCGGCGGAGCCGATGCTGTAGAAAATGTATTTGGCTCGGAACTCGCTAAAGAGGTTGCTGAGAAGAGTGATATTGAAAAGAATGTTGACGGCCTTTTTAACACAGTTATTAAAGAGATTGATTATGAGATTGCGAGAATATTAGGACTAGAAAATCTTGTTGAAAACATAAGAACACTTGTTTTAGACATGATCAAAAGAAGATTATCAAGAGCTAAAGAGGCTAAGAGAGAGGCTATCAAAGGATCTGAGGAGCTAGTCGAGGTCAAGAAACCTAAGATCAAAAGATCCAAGGAAGACAAAAGTAAGGGAGTTAATATAAAGCTTGACAAATTCGTTAAAAAGAGCTAACAACTATATATCAAAAAGAAGGCGATGATATTTACAGTTTTCTCTGATAACATACTTATAGAAGATCTTCTTAAAGACGTTTTAAATTTGAAAGAGAGATATACAAAACATTGGTTAAACAGAATATTTGAGATGATCTCTTTAGAAGCTATCATGAAACGGTTCTCAATTGAATTATCTCTTGATCACTTTTTAGAATTTCTCAGAATTGAAGAGATCTATCAATTGATTCAGCAGTATATGCCTTTCGAGTATAATTATGTTGTCTCATCTTTTAGAGCCTACTCGTTAAGAAAAAGGATTATACTATGTCATCATGAGCTTACAAATATTTTAAGAACGTTATTAGGTAAAAGAGAGATCAAAAGTGTCAAGGAAGCTCTTGATGAGACTAAGAGAGCCGGTCTCATAAATGAGGATGAATATAAGATCCTTAGAGAATTTAATGAGCTTAGAAACAAGATTCATCATCTAGGCTCTCTAACATATCATGATAAAAGACTTACGTATGAGATCGAAAACGCAGAAAAAGCTGTTAAAAATATTATAAGCAGAATCAAATCAGAACAACTAAGATACTTAGTTGAGTGTCTACAAGAAATACATATAATCTTTTGAACACTTGAGATCTATGTTCCCTAATGCTGAAAAATAATATATCTCAAGAGCTAAGATATGAATCTGATCCTTCTCTTGCTGATTATTATATATAGTCACATTTACCTCTCAACTTACTCTCTAAAATCACTTTTTTCGTCATATTAATACATTTATCAATTTCAGCCACTATATTATTCGAAAGACTTTTTATATTCTCAGCTCTGGCACGATATTTCTCTCCTAGATATACTAATTTATCTAGCTCAGACTTGATAGAAGAATAAATATTTGGCCAGTAGCCTTTATCAACACCTAACGCAAGAAACATAATAACTTTGTACAGAGCTGTAGGATCTTTGATGTCGCTAAACTCTTTTCTAATCTCAAACAACTCTTTATCATTCTCGATTGCCTCAAGCAAGTTATAAACTTCTTGAAGAAACTCAACATATTTATTCTTGAACAGCTTTTCAACATCTTCTAAACATTTGTAAAGATCTGGATAATGATTCTTTAGATCTTCATATAGAAGCGGATCTGCTCCTGAAGAATTTTTAAAAGTAAGATACTCCCACCATCGAATATCTGATCTTAACTCTTTATATATTACATCTCTAGACCAGTCAACTCCTCCTTCTTTAAATATGAAGTATTGTTTTAATTCTAGTAGTCTGTTTAAAATAGGTTCAAGACATTTATGTTTAAGATCTTCAAAATGAATTTTTCTTCTACTGATCCTCTCTTTCCACCATTCGGAGACTAACACTGAAAAAATTGCTATTAATCCGCCGATAAGTGTGTAAACAAGATTCTCCCAGCTCATTTCGAAACCTCTTAAACCTGAGTCTCATCTCTAAATAAGTAACCTCTTATCAAATCTCTTTAATATTATATCACGTTCTCTACCTAATAGATCATGACATACGTTAGTAAATACTTTAAATATTCCTGATAATAATGATCTGCCTCTCCAAGAAGATCCTCATATCTAGCCTCAGAGACTTTAAGCTCTCCAAATCTGCTTTGTATAAATCTTGCCACCTCTCTAGACATGACCTTGATCATTAGTCTCCAAGATATTTTTCTAACATATTTAGGCAGTAATAGATTGCGTCTTTTAACATATTTTGTTAATGCTCTTCTGCTAACGCTGATCCCTGAATATTCCTTAAGTAGCCTCAGAGTATCTATAGAGAAGTAAGCCCATTCACAAGGTTTTACACTCTCTCTAAGACCCACGTAATATCTGCAGAAGCCTTCATCCTTGAAACACACAAGTCTAGACGTCTCAACATCCAAGCCGTTTATCTCGATGATCTCTTCAGGATTGAAGCTCTCAATAATGTGTATGGCGTGTGATAATCTTAATCCTCCCTCAAGCATAAGCTTATAGACCAAATAATATAGCTCATGATTTTCTTTCAGAGCGGATAAGGTTTTGACAAGATCCTCAGTATTTATTGGGTAGGATCTTACATCAATCTTATAGCTTCTGCTAGGAACGATCTCCATGACCCATCCATATGTCTCAGGCGATATTCTCCTAAGATAATAGAGATACTGGATGTAGTGTCTAAAGACGTTTCTAAGCCATTTATTCTTATGATTAATAACATAGTTGATAAGATCCTCACTAAGAGTTTTACCTTCAAGATACTTCTTGAAGAGATTACGATAATAAGCTATTGTCTCAGGATCCATTATTTTTCTTCTCTTCTTTCTCTCTCTAAGAAACTCCTCGAAGCCTTGGCTCCACGAGAAAACTACTTGTGAGAGACTTATCCCAAGCATCTTTCTGAGATCTTCTCTGAAATTCTCCACCGTAAACCTCAGTATGGCTTGTTTCAGATATTCGTCTTTAGATGCTAACGCTACAGCCTGCAGGATCAATGAGTAGTCTATAGATCCATCTTCTCTAATGATTCCTACGGCCTTTAATCTATCGATCCCTGCCACTATCTCGTTAAACTCTTTTTCATCAAGATATTGAAGAGCCTTAGAGATCACATCATCAGGGATCTTTCTGAGACCGCTAAGATAGTTATGAAGAGATCCTTTTGCTATATCAAGGATCTCTACGGTCTTGTTGAAGCCAAGCTTCTCTTTAACTCTTCTAAGGATCTCTCTTCTCACATCATCACTAAGACCCTTGATATTAACCTTATGAATCCATTCAGGAGAAACTTTGAGTTCATTTGTGAGCTTACTCATGAGTTCACACCCCCCAAGTAGAATCGTGAACTTCGGGGGTTAATAAGCTTAACTCAGCGGGCCCGCCGGGATTTGAACCCGGGATCTCCGGCTCCGAAGGCCGGCGCCTTATCCTGACTAGGCTACGGGCCCCATATATTAGGTTGTTATCAAATTTTATTATT
>Ga0326761_1000282_pt1 | contig 12223 bp, 12 predicted proteins | sample GCREP_P_FD_207739 | JGI IMG/M metagenome (GOLD analysis project Ga0326761, IMG submission 207739) | Hot spring water microbial communities from Geyser Creek Basin, Yellowstone National Park, WY, United States - GCR.EP_P | ecosystem: Environmental > Aquatic > Thermal springs > Unclassified... | reverse complement strand
CTCTTCATCTTCGCAAACTTCACCCTGTCAAAGAACCGCTCCGTCTCCGGCGTCAAAGCCAGAGTAACAACGACGAAGTCGCTAGTAGACAGCAGGGCGTCTAGGTCGATGTATTTAACGCCCATGGTGAACTCCACCTCCGGCTTCCTCCTCCTGCTCCAGTAAACCACCTCCATCCCGAATGCCAACAGCCTGCGGGCGACGGCCACGCCGATGTTGCCAAGACCCACGACGCCCGCCCTCTTCCCCCGCAGATCAACCCCCATCAATCTACCCCACACCGGGGCTGCCCTCCCCTCCCTAATCATCCTGTCGCCCAACACAATCCTCCTCGCCGCCGTGATGAGCAGACCCACCGCGAGGTCCGCCACGGCGTCCACAAGCACATACGGCGTATGCGCCACCGCTATGCCCTTCCGCCTGGCGTATTCAACGTCTATGTGGTCCACCCCCACAGAGGCCGTGGAGACGATCCTCAGCCGCTCCGCCGCGTCTAAAACCTCCCTATCTACCACGTCGCCGATGAACACAACCAAGGCGTCGCACCGCCGCGCCGCGTCTTTCAACACCTCCTTCGGCACGCCTCTAGTCGACCACGGCGACTCGCCATAAGGATACACCTCAACCCTCCCCACCTCCTCCAGCTTTTTATACATAGAAGAGGGGAACCTATCTCTCGTTACGAATATACACCTCATAGAAGACACGTATTAAATGCTAGAAAAAAGTTTCGGCAGATGCGAAATAGATAAGGTTAAATAATGGTAGATATATGTGGACATGGGAATTATGGAGTTCCGTTTCCACGGGAGGGGCGGATAAGGCATGGTGACCGCAGCCCAGGTGCTGGCCACCGCCGCCATACTGGAGGGCAAATATGCGCAAGCCTTCCCCGAGTTCGGGCCGGAGCGGAGAGGCGCCCCTGTCAAGAGCTACCTCCGCGTATCAGACAAGCCCATATACATCAGGGAGCCCGTCCTCCACCCCGACGTAGTAGTGGTGGCTGACCAGTCGCTCTTCCAGGCGGAGAACCCGCTGGAGGGCGCGAAGCCCACCACGATACTCGTGGTAAACGGGATGTATAAGGCCCCCCAAAAGACTTATTACGTAGATGCCACTTCGTTGGCGATGAAAATCCTAGGCAGGCCGATAGTAAACACCGCCCTGATAGGCGCCGTGGTGAGGGCCACGGGCATAGTATCGCTCTCTTCCGCGGCCGAGGCCCTGAAGAAATACTTCACAGGCAGGCTCTACGACCTAAACGTGAAGTTAATAGAATCAGCATATCAAGAGACTAAGGAGCTATGAGCCTCCCCAAAGCCGCCGAGCTCCCCATAGGCGCGGTAGTCCCGGAGCCCGGCTCCACCAGGAGAAACCTCACCGCCGGCTGGAGGACGCTGAAACCCGTAATACACGACGACAAGTGCATAAGGTGCCAGCTCTGCTGGCTCTACTGCCCAGAGGGCACCATAGCGGAGAGGAAGGGGGTGTTCCAGGTGGGCAACAGGACATACGACGTCAAATACGAAATAGTGTACGACTACTGCAAGGGCTGCGGCATATGCGCCAACGAATGCCCCACCAAGGCAATAGAGATGGTGCCGGAGGCCCCATGATGCAGATACAGAAGACGAGGTGGGTGGAGGCCCTGACGGGCAACTACGCAACCGCATACGCCGTTAAGGCGGCTGACGTAGACGTGATAGCGGTCTACCCCGTCACCCCCCAGACAACCATCGTGGAGAAGCTATCGGAGTTTGTGGCAAACGGCGAGCTCAACGCGGAGCTCATCCACGTGGAGAGCGAACACTCGGCGCTCTCAGCGGTGGTGGGCGCCTCCGCGGCCGGCGCGCGGGTCTTCACAGCGACATCCAGCCAAGGCCTCGAGCTGGCGCACGAGATCCTCCACATAGCCAGCGCCATGCGGCTACCTATAGTTATGGCCGTGCCGGCTAGGGCCATATCGGCGCCCATAAGCATACACAACGACTACGGCGACGTGATGAACGCCAGAGACACAGGCTGGATCATCTACATCGCGGCCTCGGCGCAAGAGGTGTACGACACCATCATCCAGGCCTACCGCGTGGCGGAGTCCGTCAACCTCCCAGTCATGGTGGCCTACGACGGCTTCCTCTTAAGCCACACCGTGGAGCCCGTGGAGCTCAACGATGAGGAGGAGGTTCGGAGGTTCCTCCCCCGCCCCGTGAGGCCCTACACCCTCAACCCCAAGCGCCCAGTCACCATGGGCCCCCTCGCCTCCCCCGATTGGTACTACGAGTTCAAGTACCAACAAGCCGTAGCCCTGAAAGAGGCCTACAAAGTCGCTAAGGACGTGGACGCGCTCTACGGCGAGAAGTTCGGCCGGAGCTACGGCGTATTGGAGACCTACAAGATGGAGGACGCGGAATACGCCATAGTGACATACGGCGGCGCCGCCTTCGGAAACGCAAAAGCCGCCGCCGACATCGCAAGGGAGAGAGGCACAGCCGCGGGTGTGGTCAGGGTGAGGCTGTACCGGCCATTCCCCACCATGGATCTGCTGAAGGCCCTGGAGGGGGTTAAGGCATTCGCCGTGTTAGACAGAGCCATAATGTTCGGCAGCCCCGCCGAGGGCCCGCTCTACAAGGACATAGCCACCGCCATGTTTATACACGGCGTAGACAAGCCGGCGGTAGGTGTAATCCACGGCATAGGACAGCGCACCATGTACGTCGAAGATATGTACAAGATATACACAATGCTCAGGGAAAACCCCAGAAAGGAGGTGGTGTTCATGGGGGTGAGGATATGAAGGTCTACTACAAAACCCTAAAGGACCTGCCGCGGGAGGAGCTCTTCGCCCCCGGCCACAGGATGTGCGCCGGTTGCGGCGCCGCCATAGCCATGAGGTGGATAACGAAAACTATAGGGCCAAACGCCGTCATAGCCAACGCCACCGGTTGCGTGGAGGTGACCACCACCCCATATCCAGAAACCGCCTGGATGCACCCCTACATACACGTCGCCTTCGAGAACTCGGCCGCGGTGGCGTCCGGAGTGGAGGCCGCCATAAAGGCCCTCAAAAGAAAAGGCATGTGGGACGCCGGCGACACCAAGGTGGTCGTCATCGCGGGCGACGGCGGCACCTACGACATTGGGCTACAGTCGCTAAGCGGCATGCTCGAGAGGCGGCACGGCGTCCTCTACATACTCTACGACAACGAGGCCTACATGAACACGGGCATCCAGAGAAGCGGCTCCACGCCGAAGTACGCATGGACCACAACCACGCCTGTGGGCACTGCCGTGAAGGGCAAGATCCAGTGGAAGAAAGACATCATGGGCATCGTGACGGCCCACAGGGTGCCATACGCCGCCACAGCCAGCGTGGCGTACATACTAGACATGGTCAACAAGATAAAGACGGCGCTTGAATACACAGAGGAGGGCCCCACCTTCCTACACATATACGCGCCCTGCGTGCCAGGCTGGCGCTACCCCGAGAACAAGACCGTCGAGATCGCGAGGCTTGCGGTGGAGACAGGCTACTTCCCGCTGTATGAATGGGACCACGGCAAGCTGAAGCTGAACCCGCCCAGCAACAACCACCTAGACAAATCGAAGAGGAAGCCGCTAAAGGAGTATTTAAAGCTACAGGGAAGATTTGCCCACTTGACGGAGCAAGAAATTGCAGAGATTGAGAAGGAGATAGACGCGTACTGGGAGTACCTCGGCAAGTTGGCCCAGTTGTAATACCTATAAAGCATCTAACTGCGACCCGCGGCGCCCGGAGGCGGGGCGGCCGTCTCGACCCTCTCGGCCGTCTCCTGCCAAATCTCTCGCAAATCTCGGCGGCAGGCCCTCGGCAAACGGCTACTAAGTACGCTTAAGACGCCAATTTCCTATGTGAAAATACAAAGGGGAGGGCGGTTAAAGTAGCCTCACGTATTCTCTCGCCGCCGTGGTAGAGACACTGACGGGCGTAAAGCCGAACGCCGCAAGAAGAACGGCCATATAATGATAGAGTGCTATAGAGAACATTTAAACGGCTTCGCCCGCTTCGCCGAGCTCGCAGAGGCCGTAGTGAGGTGGCTGGAGGAGACGGGGCGGTGAGCCCCGCCCCGGCGGGCTTCATGGGAGTGAGGAAACGAGGGCTGAGTACACGCGACGCCGGCTCCTCCGCGCCGCGCGGTTAGGAGAGCTGTAAACACGGCGAAGAGGGCGCGGGGGGTTATTTATAAATCAGCTGTGTATTACCAAAATATCTCTCTAGTTTGAATCTGTTGTTGCGTATTGTCATTAAAAAGGGGGCGCGTCTACCCTACATGACAAAAACATTCCTAATCACGCTTGGATTGGCGGCGTTGCTCTTAGCCGCAACGACGGTGGTGATTCCGCCGACCGCAAAACTCGAGCAAATAGCCTACAAGGTGGAGGAGACTACAATTAAGATACAAGGTGCGGGCTTCGCCACGTTGGCGAAGCCATACGTCACCCCAGGCGAGGGCTATGTGTACGCAGGTATGAAGATCGAGTTCCTAGGCGCCTACCCCTCTGTGCAGATAGGCGCCGATGGACAACTCAGCAAGACCTTCGACCAAAACGGCTTCGTCTCTGCCGTATACGCGGGGCCTGACGTCTCTAAGATAACTTTGGTAAACACGGCGAAGGACCAAATAGAGGTCAAGGTGAGGGTCTCCTATACCTACGTGAAGGCCAGCTACGTCCCGCTAAACGGAGACGCCACTATCGAGATCAACGTGCCCGACGGCAAGCTGGCCCAGGGCTTCAACGCCATGGCCCGGCTCACCATCGAGCCCTATGCGCCCTTTGCGATCAAGGCCGTGGAGAGGCCCGACGGCACCCCCGCCACGGTGTATAGGGTGGAGCCGAAGGTGGTTGAGATAAACACGCCGGGGAAGTACAAGGTCATGATTGCGCAGGGCCAGCCGTTGCCCGCAGCCATGCTTGTGAAGAGCTTGTCTAAGCAGACCGCCACCGTGGCGGCTAACGGCGAATTCGCGGTCACCGGCGCCGAAGTCGGCGTGCCCCAGGGCTGGAGGTTGCTGGGCTACGTGGTGTTTGCCTACACCGGCGACGCCAACTTAATAGGCAAGGACATCACCGGCGACATCGCCATCCAGGGCGGGCTGGTGGATACGGCGACGGACGTCAACCAGAACATAATAGTGAGGAGCGTCTCCTACCTGATCCCGCCTGTGTGGAACTTCAACATCCGGTACAAGATCGCCATAGTATACGGCGAGCAGTTTAAGATCACGACGAGCCTCCCCAGCACGGTCAACGTGATCTACATACCGATCGTATACAGGGAGGCCCAGGTGAAGTGGCTTCCCGACAGAGCGCTGGTGAACATCACAGACGTCGACGTGGCGGACGGCCGGTGGACCGCCGTGGTGATGCAACTGCCCGAGTTGGCCAGGATAGTGGCCATAAGGACGCCGGGCAACGCCATGATATCCAACGCCACAGACGTGAAGCTGGTGTGGGGCGGCGGCATTAGGGCTGCCTCCATATCGCCAGACGGGAGGCAGGCCTACCTGCTGGTGCAGATGGGCGACACCAAGGAGACCGGCACATACACCTTCATGATCAGCTGGAGGCCTATGCGGATACTCGTGGTGGACACGAAGGGCAAGCCAGTTGCACAGCTGTCGGCCACTGCAGACAAGTTTGAGGCCGCCGCCTCCGCTGGCTACGTGGAGGTGAAGGTCTACAGGCCGGAGCCCTTCACAGTGGACATAAGCTACAAGGGCGTGAAGGCGGCGCGGGTGGTGGTGAACTCGCTGGTGGCCAGCCCGCAGCCGGTGACGCTGGGCATCTACCAGGTGAAGGTGGTGGTGGTCGGCATGTTGAACCAGCCCATCGCCGAGGCCTCCGTGTCTGTAGAGGGATTCCCCTCCTCCGGCAAGACCGACAACGCTGGCGTTGTGAAGTTCCCAGACATGTTAGCTGGCACATACAAGATCAACGTAGATGTAGGCGGCAGAGTGAAGGTCAGCGACACGCTTGAGGTCAACGGCGACACTGAGAAGATAATCAAGACGCCTATAGTTGCAGTGGTTGGCGGCGTCCCCATCACGATGCTAGACGCCCTAGCCACCGCAGGCGGCCTATCGGCGGTCGGTCTCTACTTCGTGGTGAACAGAAGGAGGGGCCCAGTCGCCGAGGTGGAACAGATCTAAAGTAAAAACAGTTTTGTCTTTACCCCAACCCCCTATTCCCCCTCTTCCCTTTTCATATTTATTTACCCCGACCCCTCCTCCCATGCCTCTGATCAGGATCTATACAGACGAGAGGGGTGAGCCTAGGGCACGTATTGTGGAGGAAGACGGCAACTATGTAGTTTCTATGGACGTGTTTAAGGAGGTCCCGGCGCCTCCTCCCGACGCCGAGGTTCTGCAGATCGGCGAGCGGTACAGGATTTACATGAGGAGGCGCCCGCTCCTCAGAGGGGTATGCGAGTTCGTCTACTTCCAGTTCCCGGGCGGGGTCCAGCTCATCAACGCAAAATACGTCGGCCCCGACGACCCCGAGGCGGCGGTGCAGATGCTAGCCGAGGCCTACCAGGAGGAGGTAGCCAAGGGCGAAGAAAACCGCCAGGATTAGCAGAAGCGCCGCGGCCTCCCCGGCCCTCGGCCTTCTGTAGGGCTGGGGCGACTTCAACACCATTACTGCATACGTCACCGCCAGCAAGACGGCGTATACGGCCGTGGCGATCGCCAAGGCATGTAGGGGCTCCACGGCGAGTAGTTATGTACAGTTTATATACAATGCGGCAAGCCGCATAAGACGCAGACTTACGCAGGCGCCAAGTTTATATACTCGTCGGCTTTAACTATATTGCCTAAGATAGAAGTAACGGTGCTGTTGTTGTCGGTGGCTCTGGCGGCCGCGAGCCAAAGTGCGGATGTCGAGGAAGTGGCTTTTCTTGGGGCTTATTCCTTGTGGGGCTGGGTTTTTCCCCTGTGTCGTTTCTGTTTGCGGTTGTGGTTCACCCCTCTGTCGGGGTTTTTGTGGGGTTTGTTGGCGGGTTTGTGGCGGCGGCCGCCTTGGGGGTTGGCAGGTGGAGGCTTTTCTCTCTTTTGTTGTACGTGTTTCTGTATGCTGTTTTGACGAATTTGTTGGCTTTTGTATCTGTGTTTATGCCCTACGCGGTGGATAGGGAGTTTGTGCCTGATCCGTTGCGTCTGCCGCTGTATTTTGTGTATTATGCAACGCTTCACCCTATGGGGCTGTCGTGAAGCCGCGGCCACTGTGGGCTGGGAAGCCGGTTTTTTAAATTCACGTCGGCTGTTTTGTGTGATTGTTTTCCACCTCCACCTCTACCAGCCCGAGAGGGCAGATCCCTGGCTTGAGATGATATTCCCTGAGCCCTCCGCCTCTCCGTATAGGCATTGGAACGAAAGGATCTCTCACGAGTGTTACGAGCCAAACGCCGAGCTTGGTAACTACAGCTGGGTCAACTTCGACGTGGGGCCGACTCTGCTGAGCTGGCTTAGGCAGAGCCGGCCCATGGTGTACATGGCCCTCCGCGAGGCAGATAAGGCGGGGCTGGAGAGGTGGGGCTACGGCAACGCCGTGGCGCACCCCTACTACCACGTCATCTTGCCGCTGGTGCCGCGGCGCGACCGCGACGTCTTGGTCTACTGGGGCGTGGAGTACTTCAAGAGACATTTTAAGCGGAGCCCCGAGGGCATGTGGCTCCCCGAGATGGCGGTTGACCTCGAGACACTTGAGGTGCTTGCCGACAACGGCATCGCGTATACCGTCCTCACCCAGAGCCAGATCAGGGGAGGGAGGGCCGGGGGGCCCTACAAGGTGGTTCTGCCCAGCGGCAGAAGCATAGCCGTCTTCGTGCGGGATGAGAGGCTCTCTAACGAGCTGGCCTTCGGGGGCTTTGAGCGGTTTGTCGAGGCGCTGAGAGGTGCATCTAGCGACGTGGTGGTCGCCCTCGACGGCGAGACCTTCGGCCACCACCAGAGAGGCGCCGAGAAGATGCTGGCGCAGTTTATCGCTCATCACAGAGATGAGCTGGCGAACTTCGGCAGGCTGTACGAGAGGGGGTACCGGGGCGAGGTGGAGATAGTGGAGCGGACCTCTTGGAGCTGCCCCCACGGGTTGGGGAGGTGGAGCAGAGACTGCGGTTGCGACGGGCCCGCGCCCTGGAGAGAGGGGTTGAGGAGGTTGATAGACTGGGTTGGAGAGACGGTGGACAAGGCCTTTGAAGAGCGGCTGGGGCCGGGGGGCTGGCGGCTTCTCAAGGAGTACATCAACGTGTTGATGGGGGGCGACAGCTCGGGCTACTCCACAGAGCAGCTCAAACTTTTGGAGGCTCAGAGGGCTAAGCTGGCGGCGAATATGAGCGACGCGTGGTTCTTCGCCCGGGTGGGGATCGAGTTCGGCATCGCGGTCAAGTGGGCGTTGAGGGCGGTGGAACTTCTTGACGATGTCCAGGCATTAGAAGAGCTCATGAGGCGTCTCGGCGAATTTGTAGTAAATGGGAGGACTGCCTTGGCTTTTTGCCCAAGGCTAAGAGGTCCTTTGATGGCCGCGGCTATGTACGTGGCGTTGTCGACGGCCGGCCAGACGCCGGAGAAGGTGGGGCCGTATCTCGTAAAGCCCGTCAACGACGAATTTGAAGTCATCGATACGCGGACTCGGGAGGCTTTTAGATTTCGACACGACCTCTTGTGGGGGTCTGTAGAAAGTTTTAAATAGGGAGCTGAGGAGACGCCGTGAGGCTTACGGCATCTTACATCCCCATCTTCGTGGCGCGTATAGGCTCGGGGGCAAGCGCCTTCTTGGTCGTGAAGCTGGCGAGCGGCGGCAATCTCGAAGCCGGCATCGTCCTAGCCGCGTACCCCTTCTTGGAGGCCCTCGGCGCGTTAATAGCGGGCCGGTGGTCCGACACGTTAGGCCGCAAGACGACGCTGGTGACGGGCTACTTCGTGAGGTCCCTGGCTATGCTCCTCCTGGCATGGGCCTTCTACACCCACGAGGCGCCTTGGCTCGAGGCCTTGCTCAACGGTGTGATTGGGTTCACCACGGCGTTTATCCTAACGGCGTCTCTCGCCATGGCCACCGACCTCACGGAGGTTAGAAACAGGGGCCTCGGCATGGGCGGCTTCGAGTTCATCAACCTGGGAAGCTACGGCGTCGGCTACCTCCTGGGCTCCTTTCTTTACACGGTCTTCACGGGCCCGGCCGCCTACTTGACGATAGCGTTGCTTACGACAGCCGCAACGCCGATCTTCGCCAAGTTCCTCCCCGAGACGAGGCCCGCGGCGCCTGTAGGAGGCAAGTTCCTCCTCTCCGTCCTGCCGCCGTCAGCAGTGTTGCTGTTGCCTGTCTGGTTTGCTCTAACCACCATCATCGGTCTCGGCATGTATGCGCCGAGAGTTCTGCAGGTGGAGGGCGTCGGCAGCAGTGGCGTCGTGAGCCACATCGTGGAGAGAATCGGCAAGAGTCTGGTGGTGGGTCTCCTCTTCGTAGGGGCTTTGTCTGTGCTCGGCGCCGGGGCTATCTTTTTCGGGAGGCTTGCAGACAGGTGGGGCCGCGTAAAGACCTTCAGGCTGGGGCTGGTCGGCGGCCTTCTGGCCTTGGTGGTGCTCAACGCGGCGCTCCACCTAGGCCTCGGCCCCGTGGAGGCGGTGGCGCTCACGGCGCCGCTCCTCTTCTTGACCTCCGCCATCGGGCCTAGTATACTTGCCTTAATCGGCGACGAGGCAGATATAAGATACAGAGGCACCACCATGGGCATATACAGCGTGATGCTGGGCCTCGGCATAGGCGTCGGTAGCCTCCTCGCCGGGTTGATGGCCGAGCTGTATCGACATGCGGAAATCAACGGATTAGCCGCCGCCGCGCTGGGCGTATATGCAGTAATGACGGCGTTGCACGTGGCGTTGCTGAGGACCTACGGCATATATCTGAGAGACGCGGCGCCGCAGGCGGCGCGTTAGCTTTATAAACATCAATCAACGACCTGCCGTGCTGGGGTGTGTCTTAATCACTACGAGGAGTTCATAAGGTCCGGCTTCTACAAAGTCGACAGCAAAGAAATTGCGGAATGCTTCTCCGCGCTTCTCGACAGGACAGTGGAGGTGGGCGAGGTGGTGCGGCTGGAGGAGCTTATGCCGAAGCCCAGCCTCCACAGGGTGTTCAACAGCCCCCTCGAGCTCCTCACGGAGGGCTGGCCCACGCCGTTGTTGAAGGTGTCCGGCCCGCCCCGCGAGGCGTATGCTAAGCTTGAGTGGTTCAACCCCTTCAGCGCCAGCGTGAAGGACAGGACCACCTACTACCTCCTTAAGTCGGTTGGGGGCGACTGGCTAGTGGAGGTCTCCAGCGGCAACGTGGCGGTCGCCCTGGCGGCTTTAGGCAACTTGCTGGGCAAAAGGGTGAAGCTCTACATCCCCACGGCGGGGAGGTACGTGGCCCCCCTCCTCGACTTCCTCGGCGCCGAGTACCAGATCCTAGACGTCTCCATGACCGTGGAGGCGCTTGAGCACCTACAGAAGGACATAAGAGAGGGCGCGGTGCACCCAAACCAGTTCGGCAACGACATGAACTTCGTGGCCCACCTCAGAACTGCAGCGGAGCTGGACTGGCAACTGTCGGCGGTGGGCAAGAGGCCGGACTACATCGTCGCGGGGCTCGGCACGTCTGGCCACGCCTCGGCGTTGGGGCTTTACTTCGGCGTTAGGTACGGCACGAAGCTTATAGGCGTGCAGCCCAGAGACTGGATACCGGGCATCCGGCGGGTGGAGACTGGGATGAAGTGGCTTTCTTTGATCAGCGCCGAGGTCGTCGACGTGTCGCTTAGGGAGGCGCTAGAGGGGGTCAGGGAGTTCGCCAAGAGGACTGGGCTTTTGATCGGGCCCAGCGCAGGCGCGGTATATAAGGCCTTCGCCGCCCAGAGACGCGACGGCGTCTATGTTTTAATATTCCCCGACAGCTTGATGAAGTACACGCTTCTGCTGGAGCAGTTGCGCTAGCTCCTACTACGCGTAATACCAAACAGCCGCCTCGTTGCCGCGCTGATCCCAGCGCTCACAGACTCTAGACAGGTTGCGCCACAGATCCATTTTTATACCGATAAATGGCCTTGGCTTGTGGCGGAAGGGCGGATAGGAGGTACCGACACGTCTTCCCGGCAGAATCCTCACGTCGGGAACCTGCTGAGAGGGTAAGAAAAAGGGGATGTCTCTTCAAGATCTTTTCGGCTATTTCCTTCTGCCTCGGCGTGCCGTTCTTCACCTTTTCGGCGAGATACAGCGCTATGGCCCTTCTGATGGCCTCGTCTTTTTCTGCAAGCCCTAAGAGGTCAGTGGTGGCGATGTATATCATGTAGTAGGGGCCAGCTCTGTTGGGCCTTAGCTGGGCAGACTCGAGCCTTTCGGCGATGGTGAGCGCCCACTTGGCACCACGGACGTAGTGTTTGGCCGAGAACGAGCCGCCTCCACTGTTTACCAGGTCGAGATACATCACATTTTGCAAGGTGGCGTTGGCAGAACGGGCATTTGTCACATGTTTATCTTAGAAGCACCGCCGCCGGGCAGGCGACTGCCGCGAGTTGTTTTCTCTGTAGTGCAGAGATTTCTCCGCAGACGTAGCTGTATCTGCGGGCACGCGGGCGCGGCTTTTCCGAACGCCGCGGCGTCTGCGCGGGGTTCTGTGCCATAAAGACTTTTAAGAGACGACCCCGCCACATCCATGGCTGTGGAGCTTGTGGAGAGACCTCTTCCTAAGCCCTCTGACGAGGGTTATATCGAGGCTAGGCTTCTGGAGGCTTTGGGAGAGGCGAGGCTGGCGTTGGAGTATCTAGAGAGGGGCCTCACTCGAAACGCCGCGTGTAAAGCCTTCCAAGCCTGGAAGGCGCTTTTAGCCGCTCTGTTGCGGCTGGAGCTGGATAAGCTCAAGGCCTTGGCCAAGACGGAGGAGGAGCGGAAGTGGCTTGAGTCTAAGGCAGTGCCCAGAGTCCCTACGACGAAGATGAAGGAGCTGGGTAGGCTTCTAGAGGAGGCGGGCCACTACGGCATCTCCGCCTGGACGGACAAGGCGCTTGACCTCCACGAGTACCAATACCACGGGCCGGATCCAGACGCCGTTTTGTCTAAATACACGACAAGGGAGTCGGCCGCCGCCGACGTCTTGCTACTCCTCAAAGAACTCGCCAGACGCGTCGAGGCGCTCAAAGGACGCGTCAAGTGGACCGACG
>Ga0326761_1000281_pt1 | contig 12227 bp, 12 predicted proteins | sample GCREP_P_FD_207739 | JGI IMG/M metagenome (GOLD analysis project Ga0326761, IMG submission 207739) | Hot spring water microbial communities from Geyser Creek Basin, Yellowstone National Park, WY, United States - GCR.EP_P | ecosystem: Environmental > Aquatic > Thermal springs > Unclassified... | reverse complement strand
TCTTTGCGTATATCACCCAGCTCGAACTTAGTGATCTTCGGCGGTGGGACGCCTGGAATATACTCTTTCCTAGTGTAGGGCGGCCCACTAAACTTCGTATAACACCTTGCAGGCCTCAAAGGCATGCTAAACACCTTTATTGACTTAAACCCCATCAACCCTTTAAATAGCTTATACCTAAACAAATACAGTACTCCAATAAAACAAGGTTAAAAGACCCTTACTCAAACTAAGTAATTATTGGAGTAAGCGGGGGTGCCCGAGCCTGGCCAAAGGGGGCGGACTCAAGATCCAGTGGCCCAGGAGAGATCCGCTGGTGTAGACCTGCGTGGGTTCAAATCCCACCCCCCGCACTTAATTACATACTTAGATAAACAACCGAGAATACCTAGATTTCTCAACGTATCGCCCCCTTATTGGTATTAACTCACCACAACGAAAACACTTGTACTTCTCATTGCTTCTATCTAGTTTAAACTCCAAGACCCTATAGCCACTTCTATATATCAATACCCTTCCACATCTCGGACACTTCGTTGACTCAAGGCCTGGATCCCACACATTCCCAACATATACATACTTTAAACCCTGCTTCAATGCGTAATCGCGGATCTCCATGAGCTTCTCTATAGGTGTAGGCTGCTCCATCCACCTATGTGCTGGGTAATAGCGATTTACATGTAGTGGAACATCTGGCCCTAGGTAATCCAAGTGCTTTCCAATAATCCACTCATAGCACTCCTCAAAGTCATTCGTATTAGTTACAACTAGGTATACCATTTCAACGTGTGCACCACTATCAATAGCTAACTTAGCGTTTCTAAATACAACCTCGTGGTTTACACCCACCAGCGCCTTCTTCATTTGAGGACAACCCTTTATGTCAGCGGAGAATCCATCAACACCAGCATCGATAACTGCTCTGAGCGATTTCTCTGTGAAGTACATGTTCGTAACCATCATCGAGTACAATCCATTCTTTACAGCGATCTCGGTTACATCTATTACGTAGTCTAGGTCTGTAATAGGCTCATTAAAACTAGCCGATAAACCCTCATCCCCATAGATAATAGCCAACTCAACTAGTCTCTCGGGTGGAGTAATTTCTTCATCTCCACGGGGCTTTCTATAGCTCAAGTGATCGTTTTGACACCATGGACAGTAGAAATTACACCCATAGTTACTATAAGTCAAAGCCGTGGAGCCAGGCCAGTAGTGAAACAACGGCTTTATCTCAATAGGCCTACTCTCAATAGCACTCAACCTCCCATAACCCTTGTGATAAACCACTCCACCAACATTCACGTAGTTGCCGCAAATCCCCGAAACCCCACTCGGCAATCTACACGCTCTCTCGCAAACCAAGCACTTTGCAGAACCACCACCAAGAGGCTCATATAGTCGAGTAGGCTTCAATGAAGAAACACCCACTATCATATACACACATTGCTTTAACTCGACTGGTCAGTACTCAATGAATTCTTCACAAATCCGAGAGTACGGCCTTCTTCATCCCACTAGCATATTTAGTAAAAACCCGTAAAAAATCCTTTAGAGGAGGAGTAATTATAGTCTTGTGAATGTAAGAGGCCCACGAAGAGTTCCCAAATAAACACAACTCAATACTACGTATTCTCGACACCGCGGATATTCGATACTTGTTTAATGAAGCGTATAAATAACTTAGTCGATAACGTGGATGAAAACAGCCTCCACCGGTCTTCATAGATCTCCATAATAAATTTCCCCAGGTCTGGCGGGATCCCGACCCTTCTCAGAGTGGACTTAAGTTCATGTAGATTACACCTATGATGCATCCACAGCTTTAATTTAAGATCAATAAATAACGCCGTTTAGTACGCTCCCAGGATCACTAGCCACGAGAAAGCATAGATTATAGTGGCGAGCGTGTAGAAATCCTTCTTCACTATACTCACTTAGTCTCCACCGTGATACACTCCTTGAGTATATATCTCGGTCTCTTCGAAGACCCTTTATTAACGACTACGCCACTAGCCTCTAGTAATTTCAATTTCCTCGATATTACTGTGCGAGAAGCTTTCCTCCTCAATTGCTTAACACCTCTATAAACCTCGGAGATGCTTTGTTCACTGCAATTTGAGAGAACGTATATAATTGACTCGGTGACAGGGTCTACTCTACCAAGTCTATAGAGGACAATCCATGCTCTGAGAACACTTTGGAAAACCACGTGGTAGGGGGCCTTTGCAAGAGATAGAAAATTAAAAAGTAGGTCCTGGCTTTCACGGGTACTACTAATCCTTATTAGTCGTTCTAATCTATCAATCCTACGTGTTAGTCTATCCAGAGTTTCCAGGATCTTCTCAATACTTGTTGAAACATCACTCCCATTGCTTGAATAATTCATATGTAGCTACCGCAGTCGTCTCTACATTAGATTATTCCTTTTCTTCTTTTTCTCTCTTTTCCTCCTCTTTCTTCATGGATTCGGGGACGACGCGCACGCCTCCTCTAGCTCCAGGAATTAATATAAACCCCTGCAACATAGACAATAGCTTCTCCACGAGTTCTCCAATATTCAACCCTGAGAGAGCCTTCTTCGTATACTCTTTAACTATATCGTTTATCATTTGATCTGGTAGGCCGGCATTCTTCAAACTAGTGTATAGTGATGCTATGTCTTCACCGAGTTTTCTAGCATTAAATTGTTTATCCATGTAGCTAATTATAGAGTCCTTTACCAATTCCCCAATAGTCTTGAACATATTAGTAACTTCCCTCAAAGACTCCCTTATCACTGTCAACTCATACTCTGGCGAAACCCTCTTCTTCGTATCCTCAATAATGATCCTCAAATCCCCAATAGCCTCTTCAAGCTGCTTGAGTAGAACATCACGGTTTGAAACATCCTGTTTCTTCAACTCCTCAATTATCTCCCTTATTCTACTAATTGCCTCTTCGATCCTCCTTATTCTCTCCGATCTTTTACCGGTCTTATCCTCAGAACTCAAATCCACCACCACGTGTAAAATTATTTGAGCAGGAATAAACCTAAGAGAAATGAACAATAGTCAGATCCACTACGTAGGGTAGTCAAATATTCCTATACGACTCCCTAAAACCCCGAGACTTAGATACAACAATTACTTAACAAATCCACATCATTTCAACTTAAGGAGCTAAAAGCTTTTTAACTTTAATTAATGACATGGAAAATGCTGATTAGGTCTTATACGTGGTGGCTCCGTAGAATTGATTGTAAGTAGTCTGTTTACAGGTTTCAACACAGTATTGAAGATCCTGTGTTGTTTCTTAGCCACTAGGTATTTTAGTATCATTAATGTGATCAACACAATTGAAGCGAGGAGATATAGCTACGTCGGGGTGGTGTGATAATAAGTAAAAAACTTTCTAGGCTTGTGGTTTAGGCAATTGGATCTTTCTAGTTAAAGCCTCTACTTGGCTATATATTAGTATCCAAGCAGCGAGTCCTATAATTGCTATTAGTATAGAGAGACCTAAGATAACGTTTAGGATCCCGAGTAGTAGAGAGAGACCCAAGGGAACATTTATGGGTACGGATATAGCTACTCCCCATGCTCCGCCAACTTGGGCATAGTATGTGATGAGGAGACTTCCGGTAGTGATCAAGTATATTGAGCCATATATGGGGATGAATACTGCAGGCTTCCTTAATGCTGGTTCATTAAATACCTCACTAAGCTTTAGAACATGGTGTACTATCCCTATCCATGCAATATAGAATAATATTGCCCCTACAATGGCTATTAATATTGGCCATAATTGACCAAGGGCTATAGATCTCCTCATTTCAAATTCTTTTATTATATCAGGAGTGTTCACGGCGTTTAGTACCACGATTATTAGTAAAGCTATGATTATTAGTATAGAGCCCACAATATACCAAGTCTTCAATAGCCTCGAGGATTCGTGGAACTCTGTGGGCTTCCATGCAATAAACCAACTCAACGATGGAAATAGTGATGTAAACCCCGCGATCATGATGAATATCATTGTTATTATATACCATGCAGGTCCGATTGACAGCCCTCCTATGTATATATCGACATCTCTACTGGAAATGGAGGGAGGAGTGTAGATCCCATAGAATGGTAAACTAGAGAATAATGCCAGGATAGCTACCGTCATTAATACTGTTCCAATGGTCTGCATCAATGCAGCTTGTTTAAACTTAGTTAATCCATATAGTGCCATGTATTCTGGAGGAGGCTGTGTTTGTGGATACATTGTTGCCATACTTTCACCCATTTATTGACTTAAGAAAAAGATATGTTTATAAGCATTAAATGATCAACCGTGTTTACCATAACCACACTTCCTCTATGACCACATTTAGCACAATTCTAGAAGTATTGCCTACTCCCTTGGGATCAATATCTATATTCAACCCCTTCTAAGCTAAGAGTCCCTGCAGTAGACCAAGGTATACCAAGAGATTACTGTAATGCTTATTACAACTGAAAGCTCACTTTTCAAGGCGAGGATGAATTATGGAAGCTTATAAACTCTCTATTTAATTGTTCTCAGTGATGAGCAATGAATTCTTTGAGTAATTAGCGATGATAAATAATCTATGCATAACCCCGAGTCCCGCTTGGGGATAGGGGTAATGGACTGAGACCCAACTCGAGATTGAACCCTCGAGAAGAGGATATGTAATCCCAAACCACCCCGCACTAACAAGAACCCTCGCTATTTATGACGGGGAGGAGGTCGGCTTCATGTCGCTGGCTGAATAGGCTTTATCTCCACGTGACCAAACCCCGTTGCTCTACCCGTCCCCACTCCAAGAGTAATTGCATACGCCATGATATTACCCAGCCAATCCTCCACATTAATGCCTTGTTCTTCTAGGTGTTTTAAGTAATCAATATCTAGTCTATAGTTGACGTATCCTACTAGTGCGGGTATTGGTTTATCAGTATAGTAGATCCACTTCACTCTCGCAGTTTTAAACACAGTGTATGTTTCATTGAAGAGTCTATGCACCCTCAACAACTCCCTACGGTAAACACCCTTCTTAATACCTCCAGCTAGGTATAATTTAGTGTATATTGGAACAGCAAACACGTTCATTGGAGACGGTATAAAGGTCTTCTGCCTCCTCCTGGTCTTCAATGGATCTCTCAGTAACACTGGCGATGAGAAAACTACTTTAACCCCCTTACTGTCTATTACTCTCCGAGCTATATCCCCCGCTGGGATAAGGGGGTTGACGACTTCTATTGACTCGGTCTCAACACACACCCTTTGCTTAATGAACTCAAAGCACTCAACGTAGTTCAATAACTTCGATACTATATCTATTCCTTTGATATCAGACTCGTAGAGGCCAATGTAGAAGTAGTAGTCTCCATTAAGCTCTATAATAGTGGGAGGTTCAACGCACTTAATCAACCTTCTAGAACTCTTACAATTTGCGTAACTATATATACACTCTACTTTATCCCCTCTACTCTTATATAGTGGCGTAATGTGAATAAGCTTGGGTACAGGACCCTTACTCGGCTTAAACCAATCCTCTAGTTGTGGATGAGCCCTTATGAGTAGCGTCTTCACAAATCTACCAGTGTATAGGTATCCATAAAACCCCCTGACTCCAACTCCAACCCTGATTAATGCAAGACTACTCGTCAATATACACCAGCCATATAGTAGCAACGACCACTCCACTTTCTCAAATGCAAATAAACTATACCCAGTCTTTTTAAGTAGTTAATGAAGACTAGTGAATAATTCGGAGATACCAATGGAGCTCAATAATGTGAACCCCTGTGGTAGAAACCCGGATCACGTGGTCAAGCACGGGCAAAGGAATTAGTAGTAAGCTATACTCTGATACTCGACTAATGCTACTCTCCATAGTTATCCTTGATAAAACATCGCTAGGGGTTTGCAAATGGTGTTTTTATTCCATACTCTATGACGTATGTTATTGATGGACTGAAAAACCAAGATAATAAGTTATTTCAAGGAGAAGTAGTGCTTTCAATAACCACAGCACTAGTCTTCGTAGTAACGGAGATCGCTCAAATGATCTACTTTAAGAAGCTTACACGATGTATTGCCTCAATGAAGCGATACATAATTGATAGGATCAAGAGGGAGGGAGTGCATGAAGACCCTGAAGACTTTGTTGGAAAAATCTCAAGCGATCTAGACTTTGCTGTGTGGAATCTAAACGCAGTATTAACAACACTCCTCCCAAATCTATTCACAACTGAAACTGCACTATACACTATCTACAGTTTCGCCCCCTCTATTGGATTTATAGCAACTGCATCAGTAACACCATACGTTCTATACGCAGAAATACACTCTAGGAGGGTGGAGACGTATAGAGCGCAGGGGAGGAAAATGTATGCACAGCGCATAGTCTACATTAAGAACACTGTATATGGAGAGAGCGTTAATGGAGACCTAGATAAGACTCTCAAGACTTGGGAGTATTCAATTAACAAGATACTATGGATTGATAGACTCTACTTTGCCGTGGGCATGGCGACGTAGTCTTCATCCATGGGGTTAATAGCTTTATTAGCGGGTAGAGAGCTTACCATGGGTAAACTAGGTTTAGGTGTTTTATCAGTACTAAATCAAAGAAGTCCATTGACTGAATAGTCTCTATATTGAAAGCAACTGCTTTAACTCAACTAACTTATCAAATACACGCCTACTTCTACAGATTTCCTCAAGGTACTCCAAGTCCATTTTATTAGCCCAAGTAGCCATTAGCCAAATAGCCTTGTCACGATCCTCTGTAGACCCCCAGTTTTTCCATCCATCAAGATATATAGCTATAAGATCCTCGACGGGGTCTAAGTATATGTAGTACTCCTCCACAAGGATCTTCACAGGGGGCTTACCCCTATTGTAAACAGTTGAAACTATATCTATTGATTTCAATGAGAGAACATCATATATTGGGAGGAACCCTCGTCCAATTCTCTCGGAAAACCCTGCGAGAAATGATTCAATAATCCTCACATCTCCCTCTACTATTACGTCTACATCCATGGTTCTATATACTCTACCCGTGTAGATCTCTACTGCGAAGCCCCCCGTAATTATTATTCTACCCATACCCCGCTCCTCTAGGAATGTGTTTAACCACCCAGTGAATAAGAGGTATCTCTTAGACTCATCTGCAACACTTAAGAGACGGGGCAGTATCTTCTCCTCGAAAACCCTTAGTAACTCACTAGCTACTTCTTCAACTTTAAAATTCTCTCTTCTCTCCCCCATTTTACCACCTCGAGGTATGCCTGGGAGAGCTCTCGCGCCATTACTGCAAGCCTAGTGCTCTCCTCAATACTCCTCCTCGTAGTTCTAAACCTCCCCCTCCTTGTGTAAACTAACTTAAATATATCCCTTGAACTTAATTGCCGCATAGTTTATTCCCAAAGCTGTAGAAGCTTCCCCACTCATAATTACCCGGGAAAAGGGAATCTACGTAGAGGTATTTATGTATAGGGGTTTAACACTGTGGTTTATTTATCGAGGGGAATACGTAGGGGGTTGGTGGGGAAAATTCTGTCAATACGAGATCTCGCCTAGGTATTCTAACTGTGGTAGTTGATACATCAAAGTCTTGGAGTTGGCCACCAGGTATAGCGTATTGCCTATGTAGACTGCTCTCATAGGGGACTCTAAATTAATTAATTCCCTCAGTTTCAATACATTCCCATCAGCATTGAAATCCACGACAGCGAATCCTCTCCAACTCCAAGATATAGTAACTGGGATTACAATGTACTTGTACCTCTGGTCGATCAATATTGCGTGGTGGTCTCTGAGTACATCGGAGTCAACGTAGTCCTTTAATAGTAGTTTAGCCACTTCACTCATACTAGTTGGATTTGATATATCGAAGAGACTGATCTTCAACGCAGTATCCTCTCTCCCTACGCCGAGCAATTTACTCTCTGTGAGTGGGTGGAGGTATTCACTAAAGCCAGGTACCTTCAAGTATCCCAGTACTCTGGGTTGACGGGGATTCGATAAGTCTACTGCGAATAGTGGGTCTACTTGCCTAAATGTAACTAGGTATAGTGTGTTCTTTAGTAATCTAGCAGCGTAGATCCTCTCACCTGGAGCTAATCCAGTTAGATTCGCGACTATGTTTAATTCATCATTAATAATGTATACATTATTCACAGTACTAAGTGATTGAATACTCGTAAACCATGAAATAGGCCCACACCTAGACCCAGACCCTGTAGTATTAAGCTGTACCTGCCGCCTAGTCCACGCTCCCTCTCTATACTCCTCAATGGTAACCACGGGTATAGGCTCCACGTAACAGTACTTCGTATAGTAGACAGCTATGCTGTATCCACTAACAGTTGTAGCTACAACTATAAACCTCTCATCACCAGACCAATACTCCTCTATCGCGAATTGATCTAAGACATGCCCCGGTACTTTGAATACTCCCCGTTGAGAGGCCTCGGGTCCACTAATGTCTAGCACTAGGAATGTTGTTTCATCTGTGTAATTTAATGGTATGTACTCATCGTGGTATGTAGTTGTATTATAGTATTTGTCTAGTATGGAGGCTAGGTCTTCTCTAACCTCCCCTACTCTACCCTCCTCAATCATCTCCCTATACTCATTGAGCTTTAAACTCGATATAACTCCCTCGTTGTATAAGTGCTCCAGCATCCTCATTAATGCAACGTAGTTAATTAATGGATTGCTCCAAGCAATGTAAAGCCTGTCTGGAACCATGTAGATCCACTCAACGCCTCCACCTAGATAAGCCTTGGCAGTGTATGCTCCACTAATTAGATCAAGGGATAAGAGGATTACATATGAAGTGTAAGCTCCCGTCTCAGATATATTCTCCCTTGGTACCGCCATTCCATTAACTATGGGTATTAGTGGTGTTAAAACATCCCCACTACTTTGATACAACTGCCTATAGGCATCCATGTAGCCAACAACATACAAGTAATTACCAACAAGCCTCGAGCCGGCAAATTTGCCTGTGAAGTTAACAACATACTTGTAAACGGGGTTATATGGGTCTTCTAGATCATACACAATAACCTCGACTACCACAGGGTAGACTATGGATTGCGACACGTTATTGGAACCCGTGATGTTTGACAACTGCTCCTCTCTCAACGCAATCAAAGTATTGTTAACTATGTATAGTCCACGGACCCTACTTAAGTTTATATAGGATGCAACTCTATTATTAACAGCGTCGATAACCACTACATCTCTATCTCTAACTAAGGCTATCACCCGGCCATTAGTCTTAACAACATCCTGCTCATCCACACCTACCACTTGAATATTTGTCCCTGAGTAATCTATCCGCCCTGTATAATCATAGGGACCAGAGGTGAGGAGCACTGTAGAGAACGGCTGCACTAATACCGGGATCCCCCCTAAAGGAACCCAGTTATTCAGCCGCTGAGGAGGCTGCTCCATCCACGAATTTAGTAGGAGAGGCGCGTATGTAGTTAACACGGCTTGCTTCGCTATCTTGTCGAGTAGGTCTTTATATACCTCTAAGTGTGGAATTTCTGGAATTATAATTGAAACCGTGGGGCTGGCAAGAGTCCTGGGTAAAGGGGTTTTTCTGTAGGGTGTACTGGGGAGTATTGCGAATGGCATTAGTAGACCTATTGAAAACACTAATATGCCTATTACCAAAATTATCTTTTTATCCACTCCTCCTCACCCACATTAAGAGTCGTTGATGGTTTCTTAAAACACTAATACCCGGACGCTTTGTCCAAGAGGTTGGACAATGACTGGGTTAAAATCTAACAATTAATAACTATTAAATAGTAGTGTGGTTGTATTTGAGTAGTAAGAGACTCACTGATACCCAGGTTAAAATATACCTCTATATATTGACGCATAGTGGAGATGTTAGTGTTAGAGATATTGCTAGAGACCTAGATTTATCTCCGAGCACAGTGCACTATAATCTAAAACGCCTAGAGGAACTAGGGTATATTGAGAAAAGCATTAATGGCTATGTCGTTAAAAACCCCGTTAAACTAGGAGAATACATTATAGTTGGGAGACTAATTATACCGAGACTATTAATATATGGCTTATTCTTCACGGGAATTTTCGCGGGGACAGTAATTTACACGATATTAACAGAGTTCACAGCTGATAGATTGCTAACACTCCTAGTCTCGCTAATTGCTGCTATTTTGTTTTACCTAGAGGCAATTAAAACACGTAGGGAGAGACTAGTCTAAATAAATCTAGGGGTGGTAAATGTATAAACTCCTCGAGTATATATTTAAAACTAAGGGTGTTTCATTGTCTAGGATCTACAGCATTATTAAGAGAGAATTAATAGATAAGGAGATTCTAATCGAGAAAGAACTTGAATTAAAGCTAATAACTTCAGCACTTCTTGCTAAAGGACATGTTTTAATGGAGGGGATTCCCGGTGTTGCGAAAACTTATACTTCTAAAGCTATCGCTGGTCTTCTTGGTCTAGGATTTAAACGAGTGCAAATGACGCCAGATCTCCTGCCCTCCGATATCATAGGGTATTATGTCTACGACCAGAAGACCGGTTCCTTTGTATTGAAGAAAGGCCCTATTTTCACAAATATACTGCTAGTTGATGAGATCAATCGAGCCTCTCCGAGGACTCAATCAGCCCTGCTTGAAGCAATGCAGGAGAGACAAGTAACTATTGAGGGAGAAGTCTTCAAGCTTGAAGAACCATTCATGGTTATCGCGACGGGAAACCCCATTGAAATGGAGGGCGTTTTCCCACTACCAGAGGCTCAACTAGATAGATTCTTACTGAGAATAGAGACGAGTTACCCCTCAAGACCCGGACTCATAAGGATCACTAAAAAAGCCGATGAAATAGATGAAGCTATTAGAAATATAAAGCCCTTAATTACCCGTGAAGAAGTATTAGTAGAAGTTAAGATTGTATCCTCAATCTATGTAGATGAATCAATATATGAATACATAGCAAGCCTAGTCGAGGAAACTAGAAAACACCCAGCAATAAAACTAGGTGCATCCCCGAGAGCGGCAATCGCGCTGTTAAAAACAGCCAAGGCCTGGGCTTTCATTAATGGCAGGAACTATGTAATCCCTGACGACGTTAAAACAGTTGCTAGATACGTCCTACCACACAGATTAATCATTAAGCCTGAGCTAGAAATACAAGGGGTCTCCACCACGAGGATAATAGAGGAGTTAATAAGCAAGATCCCGGTGCCGAGGCCTTGACACGCTACTATCTACCTTTATTACTACTATTAATATTAATCTCCTCAAAAATAGCATTGTGCCAAGTAGATAGACACACTATGGGTTTCCCTGAAAAATATGATTACCCAGGCGGAGTAATTGTTATTTCAATAAATAATACACAAATAATCACTGTAGAGCCAACAATGCAACCGAGTAAAACTCCCTCAAACCTCAGTGATATCGAGAGGATCATTGAATCCGGGAAATCCCCATTAACTACCCTGGATAAGTATAGGTTAGGGGATTTAAGTAAGATTAGCGCTCTCGACGCCATACTGCGGATAAACAATGAAGAATTAAAAAACATTCTCCTTGAGATGTATAGAGCCAATAAATCAATAACTCCAGAGGAGTTAAAATCCATAATGAGTTACATTAAATCACTCAAAGCCCAGGGAGCACTGTCTCCAGTTGATGAAATATTAGTATTGAGGGCCCTCATAGATATGCTTGAAGAGAGCAATGAATACTACACCAACTATCTCCTAGCAGAAATGTATGCTGTTCTCAGGGAGTTGGAGGCTAGAGAATCACTCACAGACTTCACTCGGTACACACCTCCACTTACAAGCCAAGAGCAGGGAGGAGGCGAGAGTATTTCTCTCTATCCACAATTTCACTTCCCACAATCACAGTGGAGTTTACCGCGTCCCCTCGGAGCTTTCAATATCTCAATTGAACAAATAGTTACATACTTAGCTTTATTCGCTGGAGCCGCTGGATTTTTGTTTCTACTGCGCGTATTCGATGTTAAACCTAGTGTAATATTTAGTAGGGTTAAACACAGTGTTTATGCATTACTCTCCAAATGGTTCATGGCCAAGTCTACCCCTACTTATATAACAACTAGTGATCTATTACTTGACATGTACTGGAGGTCTGTTCACGTAGTTGAGAAATATACTCGAGTGAAGCTAGAGCCGAGTAATACTCATAGAGAGTACCTA
>Ga0326761_1000279_pt1 | contig 12241 bp, 19 predicted proteins | sample GCREP_P_FD_207739 | JGI IMG/M metagenome (GOLD analysis project Ga0326761, IMG submission 207739) | Hot spring water microbial communities from Geyser Creek Basin, Yellowstone National Park, WY, United States - GCR.EP_P | ecosystem: Environmental > Aquatic > Thermal springs > Unclassified... | reverse complement strand
TCTTCAAGGTAACTAATGAACACTCGAATAGCAAATCTATCATACAACGCTTGAAGCTCGGGATCCTCAGGTGTCTCGTTGCTGGCACCCACAGCTGTATGCAACTTAGTCTCTACTGGTGCACCGGACATAGGGTCATAGATGACTCTCTCCTGGAGTAAGCTTAGCAAAGCATTTAAAATGGCGGAGTTGGCTTTGAATATCTCGTCGAGGAAGACGAATTCAGAATAGATAATGCGACTCCAGTTCCTCTTGAACTCACCCTTTGTAAGGGCTGTGATATCAACTGAACCAAAGATCTCGTCGAATGATGTAAACTTCGTCAATAGATATTGGTAGAAGCTTGCGTTCACTAACTTAGCGAACAGACGGACTGCATAGGACTTGGCAGTTCCTGGGGGACCGATGACGACTATGTGTTCTCCAGCGATGCTTGCAATCATCAATGCTTTAATAAACTCCTCGTGACCAATCACCATTTGATTCAGCGTTTTCTCGACTTCAAGTAACTTCTGTCTTGCAATTTCAATAGGAGGATTTTGAGCTTTAGGGTTGGATTGAGCCATAAAGGGACACCCCCGAGGGAGGGAAAAAAGAATCAATAAACAACGTTAGCGAACTTGATCACGGATTCTCTTAGTGATGGAGGGATCATCAAGTAAACAGTAACATCTCCCCACGGGTGGCAAGAACACGTGTATAAAATGTACTCCACTTTGTCAGCTTCTTGCACTCTGGATACTCCGACAAAACCGCAACCATCATGTGTTGCTGTAACAACGCCTAACTGAGAAATAAATTTATCTATTTCGATTGGCAACACTAATTCTTCGCCACAGAACGCTTCAATTACGTCTATGTTCGCAGATATACTCTTGTAATTTTTCCAGTACCTGATGAAACAATTGTATTTGTATTTAAGGTACTCGATAACATTAGTGAGTTCATTAACATTAATAGTGTTGATATCAAAGTCGCGAATCTTCTCTCTCAATTTTAACTCAGCTCCCCACGAGACCATGATCCTCCCCGAGAACCCCGAGGAGAAAGAAGAATAAAAATTACCACTCGCTTGGCTCGGGAACTTCGCAATTAAAGTAGCTACAATACTGGTGAGCTAAGAGATAACACGTATGTTTTATGGGGCAATCTCTACACATGCACTCGAATAATTCTAACTTCTTCTTTTCCATTCTACCACCCCCGAGGAGATAAAAAAGGCTAGTATAGTTTAGAGAGGTCTATGAAGGGGTAGTACTCTACAAGAATAAATTCGATATCGTTCACAGTAACGTTTTTAACGTCCTCCGGCTTCTCTAGGCGTTTCTTTAGTCTGACGATCACAGCAACATCGCCGGGCTTAGGATCATATGCTGATCTATTGAATGGCACATTTACTGAGAGTAATTGCGTTAATAAAGCAGCAGTAGCTTCATGGCCAATAAAGCTGACAATCTCTCTATCTCTGATAACACTTTTCACTTCTTCGATGCTCACGGGTTTTGTTCTTAGTACAAGTGGAATCTTACTCGATGTAACAAGTGCATTCAGGAAAATTATTTTTGAGTCGCAGACCATATATTCCCACCCCGAGACAGACCCCGAGTTCCTTTCGCGGAGCGGGGTTTCGCCACCCCGTCCAGCCGGCACCCTTCAGGGTGCCTTTAAACCCCCCTCACTGGGGGATCTAGGGGGGTGCTGGACCACGACCGGGGCTCATCCCCGCGGGAGCCTCCGGGGTGTGGTCTCCCGCGGTGGACACCCGGCTTCATGATCCACCGGGTGCCGTTGCCCCGTTCGGCTCTTACGGGGATTGCTCCCCGCGAGCCCCCATGGGGTGGGGCTCCTCCCACGCCTACGGGTGACCCCGTGGCGTGGGTCATTGAGCAGACTACTCCCCCGCTCCGGGGGTTCATCTGCCCCTGCCACCCCGCTCTCTACGAGTCGCCTCGTAGAGAGGAAGGCGACAGTCGGGCTCCCCCAGCGATGGCATCGTTGGCAGAGCCCCAGGAGCGACCTTAGGGACGGCTCCCCCTCCCAGGTTCTCTGAGAGAACCCTGGGAGGTAAGTGGCGGGGTCGCCTCTCCACCTCCCCATGGTGCCCCCCACACCACAGGGAGGCTTCATCGGTCGCCGCCCTGGCCGCTCCTGGGGCGTTCAGCGTGAATCCCTGCCCCCGGGTCCCTGCCCATCTGCCCCCAGCCCCCTGGGAGCTGGGGGCTCGTCGCTCCCCACCCCGCTGAGCGGGGTGGTTCATCCACCCCGTGTCTTCATCGCTCGTGTCATCGCTCCGGCACCATGGGGCTCGGGTAATCCCCGAGCCTCTTCTGGGGATGCCCTTCTCGTCCCCTTGTTTAAATGGAATGAAAAGGGGTTTATAAATGTGAGGTCTATTGATTTTCCACAGCTTTTAAATCCTCGGTGCTGGAACCTCTTTATTTAAAAGTCGTCGCGAGGTATTCTCCAGTCGGGTGGCTGGTGTGAGCGAGTCCCCGGGCTTGGATGAAGTGATGGAGTTCATTGTCAGGCAGTATGCACTAGCACTAGAAATTGGGAATACAGCATTGAAACCGTTTGGTGCCCGCTTAGAGGTCAACGTGAGATTCGAGACACCCGTGGAATGTGGGAACTGCGTGGACTACGTGATAACGCTGAGAGTGGTCTGCGATGAGAAGCCAGAAGCCTGCAGGATACTCCGGGAGAAGATAGTGGAGAAGAGCGGGGAAAAGCCGAGTGGTTGAAGTGCCCACGAGGGATCTAGTGCTCGCATTGTTGCTGGCGGTCGTGGTTGCATGTGCCTTGACACTGGTCGCGGTTATCACAGCTGTGATGAAAAGTCGAGAATGCAGTCAAGAGATCCACTTCCATTCTAGTCAGGTTTTTAAACACGTCTTTTCTTTACTTTCCTCGGTGATGTACGATGGCTACGGGATTGGAGCGTACTCCTGGGAGGAGAGATCGAGGTGCGAAGGCGACTAAATTAGAAAGGATTTTAAAACAATTTGAAACCGAGTCGCCAATACTGTTAGAAAAACTCGCTGACAAGATAGAGAGAGAGCTTGTAGAGTCTGGTGTGTGCAGAGAGGCAAGATACGAGCTGGATATCTTCCCGGATTGGGGATGAAAAGCCCATTAATGAGAATATAATGTATAAAATAAAGAGGCAACTAGACAAACTCTACTGCGATGGCGAATACTATATTGTCGCAGCGGATTATGAAGTGTATGAAATAGGAGAAGGCTTCCCCACAATAATAGTACATAGTTATAATGTCGACTACGTTGATCCCGCCTAACCTTTTCCCCAGGAGCGAGGCATATGACTCGGTAGATTTTCTCGGGGATAGTCGCGAATTTTGGGTATTCCGCCGTTTCCACTAGCGATCAGGAAAAACAACCCATCGAAAAACGGAAAAGATCGAGACGCAACCTCTAGCGTCTAAACCCATACTTCTTCAGGTAGCGGTATATCGTGGACTTGTGGACTCCCAGTTGCCTCGCTATGCTGGGTATTGACGCTCCCTCCCTGTAGAGCCTTATAGCCTCCAATACCTGCTCGGGCTTGAGCTTGAGGGGTCTCCCAACTCGTACACCAGTGGCTTTAGCCCTCGCAATCCCCTCCCGCGTCTTCTCGCTGATCACCCGCCTCTCCAGTCCACGCAGAGCCTCTATGAGCCTCCTAGTATCCTCACCCAGCAACGCGTCGCGGAGCCATGGCTCGCCAACGCTCACTAATTCTACATTGTATGCAATGCAGTCGTGGATGAAGTGAAGCACGAGCCTGGTGCTCGCGGGGAGCACACTAATGGATGGGACAACCACCACAGCTATGCCTCCACGCCTAACCATGCCCCACAGCTCCCGGAAAACCCTGTAGCCCTCGGTCTCCACAAGCCACTCATCCACAGACAAGCCACTCTTCAACACATAGTCAACAGTAGCCCGCCTCAACTCATCCCCAGCAGAGCCAAGATACACCACTATCTTCCTGCCAGAAGCACTCACATTGAACCCTGTAGGCAAATACTGTTCTGAGAATTAAAAAGAAGAAGACTCTACCCCGTGGAAGCCATAGCTGTGGGCTCCGCGGGCTTGACGGACTGGATCAACCCCTGCTTGGCGAGCTTCTTGACCCGTTTCTTTACCGCGTCGAGCGTTATATTGTATCCCTGTTGCACCAGCTTCTCCCAGGTCTTCTTTATTGACTGGGTCTCCGCGTAGTATTTTAACACGGCTTCATCCGGTGCCTTCTTCGGTCTCCCCTTCTGCTTCCCATGCCTCCACGCCTCCTCCTGCCTCTCCCTCATCCTACGCCTCTCGTACTCCGCCACCCATGCGAAGACGCTTATTATTAGCTTGCGTATGTGCGGGTCGAGAGACTGCAGGAACTCCTCCCTCACCGTTACTACCCTGACGCCGCGGTTCTCCAGCTCGAGGATAGTGCTCATCGTGTCGAGCATGTTCCTCCCAATCCTGTCAATGCTCCAGGCGATAAGACACTCGGGCTCGAGCACTGCGAGCTCGATGAGAAGCCTCCGTGCACTCGGACGATCCCTGAAGAGCTTCGCACCGCTCTCACCCTTGTCAACATACCACTTGACAACATCCAATCCACGCACCCTGGCGAAATCCACGATAGCACCCCTCTGCATACCCTCATCCTGCTCCCTAGTAGAGACACGAATATACGCAACACACCTCAACCTACATCACCCGCGTTCTCGTGTCTCTAAGACCCATGGAGACTTCTCCTTTTTATCTTTGTATAGGTGGCTAAGCACTATTGCCTTGAAGATAATTCCCCATCCATTAGGAGGACACTGCACTTTCTCCACGTCCCGGGCTATCTCCTCTAGCTTCGAGCCATGAATGCCATTGCCATGCATCTTAGCGTATCTACTCACTACCTCTCCCAATATCCTAGTCCGCATTTCTCGTCGAGATCAAACGTGTAGGGATGCCTCTCATATGAATCCCTGAGCCACTCATACACCATGAATGCTGCGTCAAAATTCAGCCTGTGAAGTAAGAGATAATAGTCAATGAGTATGAATAAATAATAGGGCTTCCCCACCGGCTCCCATTCATCAGCACTCCTCAACACACTCAAATCTCCACTACAAACAAGCTCCCTTAGACCCGTGTAGAGAGGGTTAGGAGAGTCCGTTTCCTCACAGACTCCATCTCTTTTCCTGGCTAGATTGATAAGAAAATAGCTAAACGTATCCCGCTCAATGATAGAGGGAGACACTACTCATCACCCGCTGACTCCTTACCACCACTCGTCTTCGTCTTCCTCGTCTACTTCAAACTCCCCCCAGAACTCCTCGTCCACGTCGTAGAAGTCCCTGCACTCCGCGCCGCATAATTCGCTACAGTACTCGACATCCTCTGTCTTAGCCAAACACTCGTCGCAACAGTCAACAACGTCGAACTCCTCTTCGTCAACATTGTCTTCCCCCATTCTACCAGCCCCAGTTTCTAATACCGCGGCAACCTTTAAAACCAATGTGCCTCTATATTTCAATGCACATTGTTTAATGTCATTGAATAGTGATGCCGAACTTGTACATTTAGGGGTATGGGTCTCCATGAAACCCAGGGGTGCCAGGTGTATTTTATCTAGGTGTTTTGAGGGCTGGGAGGAAGGGGTTTTAAGTGTGATTTCTATCTCCGTGGTGTTTTCCACGGGGTTGCCATGAGTCCCCGTGGTTTTTCCTCCGTTTTTCCATTGGTGGATCAAGGGGGAGGGGTTTGGGCTTAGCGTTTCTTCATGTGGATCGAGGTGAACGCTATTACCGCTATGACTAGTGCTGTGAGTATTGGGGCTATTATTGGTGCCAACTGCTCTACTCGACTAGAGTACTCCGTGGTCTTGTTGACCCCGGTTGCATCCGCCACTGCTTGGTTTGCCTGCTCCAGGGGTGTTATCACTATGTCCGCTAGGTAGACTAGTCCAATCATCGTCAACACAATGATGAGACCTATGAGGAAGCCTAGGAATGGACCGCGGACACTGCTCATTAGTCCTCCCACCCCGGAGACCTAAACGCATTCACCATGACCGCTATAGCTGAGATAACAAACATTGAGCCGAACACCGAGACTATTATACTCCACACCGTCCTCGCGTAAGACCTGTACCCGTAGTCAACAGTGTAGTTTATGAATGGAACTCCGTCCACGCTCACATTAGACATCTGGTTCTCGACACCCGCAGTAGTCGTGTCAAGCAAGTCAAGAAACCTCCCCGCCACCAGCAACACAATGAACAACGCTAGAAACAATATAGGAGTCCACCCGGGGATCCTGCCCCCGATCGATGACAGAGCATCGAGAACCTTGCTCACGAGCCACCACCCGAGAGAACAAGGTATACAACCCCGAGCAACCCAGAGAGCACCGAGACAAACGTGGCAACCACGACGTCCCCCGTCAACGCCGAGACAAATATGAACAACAGAGTCGACGCACCCACCAGGGCAAGCCCCGCAATACCCCATTCACGCTGAAGCATCCAGCCAAGCGACGGGGACACTATGAGCAAGCCCGCAAGGATTGCGACATAGGGGCTCGTAGAAGCCAAATCCTTTATGTTCTTAGTAACCTCCTCGGGAGCCTCCACGACAGCCGGGGTGAACGCACCGAGGAACACGTCGTTCACGTACACCACAGCTATGCCCTTGCCGGAGACACTGAAGCTCCATGACTTGCTCCCACCACTGGCAACCACGTCGCTGACGTTTGCAATGGAGACAGCTGTGTTGTTCACGTAGTCGTAGATGCTCATGGATACATTGCAGGATGCCTCATACAGGCAAGTCATGGAGACATTAAAGACCCCGCTCGACTGCTGAAACACGAACGAGGCATAGATAGGCTTATAGTCCTCAACCTCCACTGCACAAATAACCGTGCCGTTTAAGTCAACCTTCAGTTCTCCTGGCTTACAGTACTCATCAGTTAGAGCGACGCGAGTAGCCACAGCTATGGCAACCACAACAACCAATAACGCTAAGAAAACCCAGAGCCTCAACCCCCTCCCCTAGTTATAATACATTATAAAGTATAATAAAAACTTGACACAACGCAGGGAGCTAAAAAAGCCGGATTTTAGGTGAGGGTTCAGCACTCATATGAGTTCATATAACTTGATACAGGCATCGCCTCATCCTGATCCCCCGATGGTAAATCAGTGAATTAGGAGTGAATGGGGGATTTTGTTTTTAAACCCGACCAGGAGTGATTAGTGTAAGTGGTGGTGTCTAGTGTTGCTGAGTGACTGGGATATTAGGGTTTACCTCGAGAAGAAACTACTCGTCATTAATCCCCTTTATGAGGACACTGTGAGGGAGAATGGCGTTGACTTGAGGTTTGGCTCACGCTTCTGTAGGTTTAGGGGTGGCGATGTCTTAATTGACACACTAGTCATGAACGTGCCTGAGGCACTTGATTGTGTGGATGTGGAGAGGGATGTGGGCTTCATTGTCAAGCCACGTGAGCACGTGTTGGCGACTACGCTGGAGTGGGTTGAGCTACCACACGACCTCGTTGGACTAGTTAACCTGAGGAGTAGCTTTGCAAGGGCAGGTCTATACATACCCCCAACAGTCATAGATGCTGGCTTCAAGGGGAATATAACTATTGAGTTAATTGGTGGAGTCCACCCTGTTAAGATATACCCAGAGCAGAGGTTCCTACACGTAGTCTTCCTGAGGACAAGTAGCCCAGTCTACAAGCCATACCAGGGGAAGTACCAGGGGCAAATAAACGTGACACCGCCGAAGCCAGACACCCCTCACGGGGTAGCTCACCCATATTGGATATTTTGATAGCGGGGTTTATAAAGGCGTCTATCACTATTAATTATTGGCGGTAGAGTAGCTAAGTTCATATATGCAAAGTGCTCCGTGATAAAGTATAGAGGTGGAACATAGTCCTATACCCACTAGCAAAATACCAACCCGAAGTAAAACCACTACACGGTAAAAGAATACACGCAATAATAATAGCAGAAGAATAAAATCAAACCATATAAACCAATATGAAAACAAAGCAGTTTCATGTAGGCTCGTTGATCACAGGTATAGGTCTCTCCTTGAAATGTAGTGGAACGGGATCTCATCGAGCACCGAGAGGAGCATGTCGTAGGCGACGCCAATGTCGTGGACTAGCTTCTCGTCTTCGTCTGTGAAGCGATCCCTAGCCCTTATGTTTTTATATAACTCTACTGCTAGATCCATTATCTTCTCGGCTAGCTTCTGTGCATGCCTGGCTTCCTCGTATCCATAATCATTGAGTAATTTGCTGAGCACCCAGGTATTCCAATGCAACCTCCATATTTGCTTGTCTATTGCCGACCTCGTGTAATCGTCGAGCCATATGCCGGCTTTAACAGAAGTGACCAACTCGTTGACAGCCGAACCCATGGATTTGACACTACGAGCAAGCTCCTCCTCTCTCTTACGCATTCTCTCGAGATCCCACTCAACCCTCCGCTCCCTGGCACGAATAGCACTCACTACGCTCACCTCAATGAAAAACAGAAAAAACTGGATTTAAAAACCTGACTCAATTATTGGCTATCTTCTCGACTACTTTGCATAGTCTATGGGGATTGGCTGTGTTTCTATCGGCGGTCTCTTCTTTCTATGCTTTTTATCAGGCTTCTCAGGCACCGCAAACCCTGGCTCCTCCTCGGGTATCCTGAACACGGGCTCCTTGACCTTATCGGGCTTCCCAGGCACCGTGAATATCGGCTTCAGCAACCCCTTCTCCTCCAAGCACTTGTAGAAATCCTTGCCCTCCACAACCGACAACTTCCTACACTCCTCCACAATATCCACTACACTCCTAGACTTACCCACCACACAACCACCTTAAAAAAAGAACAGAGAACCGAATTTAAAAACCTGACGCTCACCTTATCACCTTATGGAAGCAACAGCTGTGGGAAATAATGAGTGACAAAAAATGTGAACTTGCAGAGGCGTCTTATTGACTACCATCCATACATTTTTTCATGAATGCATTCTTCAATACATTTTTCGTTGCTTCCACACTTCTCTTCGCATACCTCTCTATAGGATTGTATATATTCTTTTTCGAGCTTATCAACAATTTTCTCTATTTCTTTCCTGACATAGGCATCGTACTTCCCGTAGATACTCTTGGGCATTTTTCTAAGAAGCCTGAGGTCGCTCTCAGTTATGCCACTTTTCGACCAATTAGCATACTCCGTGGCGAGTTCGTAGAGAGATCTATCCATGTGGGCAGAATAGCAAGATAAAGGATCATCCCCAGTGATATTTTCACACCAATACGCAACCGCGTCGAGAACACTATTCGCTATCGACTCGCCAAACTCATCCCAATTAACTCTCCTCTCAGCTTTACGCTTTAGGTTATTCATAATTTCACACCATGAGTAAATGACAAAGACCGAGTTTAAAAACCTGACTTTCTATGGAAGCCACATATTCTCGAACCAATAACCATGTGGGTTTATGTGAAGGCACCATCTACGCTCTAGCTGTTGTCTGATCTTAATAATACTTTGCATAGAACCCATGAGAAAATCCATGGGTGCATCTTTTACATTTTGACTTAGAAGACCCAGTAGACTAGAACTTTCCTCTGGTCTTCATCCCACAGAGGCTCAAGCGTTGAGATATTGTGCGGGAACAATATGTACTCATCCCATTTGAAGTCGAAAGCATCTATGTCTTCCCCTCTGATAACGGGGTTAACTAGGCGTTAACTCGTGGAGTAAAAAGGGACGGCAAGAAGTTCACCATAGAGTTCAAGATCGGGGATGACGAGATGGGAAAAGAGCATTATTAAATCAAGCCCCCCCGTCTTTGTTTATTTTGTGTTTTTCGTTATTTATGTTTATTTATTGTTATACGTGATATTGCGGGGAAAAAGACCCCTTTTTCCCATGCGAGGAGCAAAAAGGGTCTTATAGTAAAAGCAGTACAACTAGGTAACACCAACCCTCATATATACATTATAATATATATTATATAATGTATGTACTAGCCCGCCTGCCTCCTCGCGACTTCTACCCCCACAGCTGTGACCAATGCCACTAGGGCTACTGAAACCGCTGAGAAGTCTCTCGTGAAAACCCCTATCCCGAGGAGGACTAGTCCAAAGGACATTGCAGCCACCATTATGCCCCTCGGGACGGAGCCCGTTATCCTGGTGGCGACGATCGCCACAGCAACCGCTGCACTGTAGAGCACTATGAACGCTGGAGAGTCCCAACTACCAGGGAAGACGAGTGGCTGGGGGTTCGGCAGAGCAGGCACAGTTATCCTTGGGACAGGGATTGGCATGTACTCCCTTGGCTCCGAGACAGGCGACACCTGGACAAGGCTCACAGTCCTGCTGGATGGATCAGCTATCACCAGGAGCGATATGCCCCTCGGGAAGTCCAATGGGTACTCGTCCCTCGCGATCAATATGTTGCTCACAGACGCACCCGCAACACTATAGCTCAGCGTGAAGCCCCTGAAGCCAACCAGGGTCAGCGTGCTCCCCGAGCCGGGCTCCGTGTAGACATTGCCCGCGGAGTACACGATCCTTACCGGGGAAGCAAGAGTCACATACTTCACTAGACCACCAGCCGGGATTGGACCAACCACATTGATCCTCAAGGCACCCGACGCCAAGAACCTGAGCACCTCAGACGATAAACCACCATACTTGTCCACGACACCAGCCAAGTCCCCGGGGATGTATAGATATGGGTACAGCTTGGACGGGCACGAAGACACGTTGACATCTCTGAACACACTCCTGAGCGTGGAGTAATACGTGTACTTGCCAAGCACGTAGACAACCATCGCGTTAACCCCGGCAACCCCATTACTACACTCCCAGCCCACAACGACGTCCAGAGGGTACGAGAGCCCCGAGACCCCGCTCGCATAGAATACTGAGCCATTATAGTAGACAAACGGCACCACCGAGCTACCATTCACCAAAACCCCGATCCTCAGCACCGACTGCTCCAGCGTAGAGTCGTCGGCGAAGCCGATCTCATAGACAGCACCAGCCGGGGCAGCACCAGGCAGGGTCGAAGCCGAGACGAGCGTGGAGTAGTATGCCTCTACAGTGCTCGACAAGTTGTAGAACACTACAACACCGTTCACGTAGCTGAAGCCTACTGGTGTACCGTTCACCTTGACCAAGACCGGGGGCAGAGAGGTATTTACGAGGATGGAGGCGTTGCCCCTCAGCTCACAGGCTAGCCTAAAGTACCCCGGTAGCTCGGTGTGATTATAGTAGTAGACGTCAACAGTGCCGACTAGAGAGATTTTCCCATCGCTACTAGCCCACTTAACAGCGAGCTTATCGGGTTTAACAGGGTTGCTGAAGACAAATACCCCATCCGTGGCGTTTACGAATGAAACCGTTCCATTGGTAAACCTGTTGAAGCCCAGCGTAGCGTAGCCGTTGCTTATCAAGCCACAGACTATCGTGTCAGAGTCATTGACGCACACTGTGCCAGATGGGACTAAGGCACCATCATAGCCGTACACCAGCTTCAAAGTAACCGTGTTGCCCACTAGATCACTAGTATAGTAGGTTGCATTAACCGAGTCATATATCACCCTGAACACAATAGAATCCACAAAGCGGACTCCAAGCGTTGACTCCGCATAGGAGACCACACTGTGCCCCACAGCTGTGATTGCCCCGGGGGGTTGTACAGTGGCAACCCACACAGAGCCATTCCACGAGGCATCCACACCCGCCAACTGCACCTTGACGGCATTAGTAGAGTTCAGGATTAACCCATCGTAGGCGTGTTTCAGCACAGCTGTGATGTTCAGCGACGAGGAGTAGTCAATCCTCGTGTTGTTCCCTATGACAGTATTGTTCACCATGAACACATAGGAATCTAATACAAGCTTGTCGAATACTGCCGTGGTGGTGGTGTTCCCGGAGAACCTTGCGAGACCATACAGGGAGTCGCTAACCCCAATGATAGAGTACCCGTAGGCTCCAACACTGGTCTTCGTAGACGTGTCGTTGAGGGTGAACGAGCCATAAAACGATGAGTTGTCGAATGCGTACACAGCCTTAATGTTGAAGGATGGGGGATCGCCAACCGTGAACCTAGGCTTGCTCGGCGTAAAGGAGTTCACGATGACCTGATCCCAAGTAAGCACTACTGTGGCGTTAGAGGTAAGCCATGAGCCCGCATCGTATGACTGGATTGTTATTGTTG
>Ga0326761_1000275_pt1 | contig 12380 bp, 10 predicted proteins | sample GCREP_P_FD_207739 | JGI IMG/M metagenome (GOLD analysis project Ga0326761, IMG submission 207739) | Hot spring water microbial communities from Geyser Creek Basin, Yellowstone National Park, WY, United States - GCR.EP_P | ecosystem: Environmental > Aquatic > Thermal springs > Unclassified... | reverse complement strand
TCTCGGGAGAGACTTCGTTAAGGGCTCACTAAACCTAATAGCAGAAGCTAAGAAAACTGCGAGAAAACACCGCGGAGTAGTAGACGAAGTAGTCTTTAACCCCACAGGCGGCTACAAGCCCGAGACGGGCTTCCTACTACTAGTAGCCGGGCTGATCGGCGCTAGTAGAGTCTACTACATACACGAAACTATGCGCGAGATAGCTGAGATACCCGTACTACCAGTCACACTAACTGAGCCCGTGAAAACAATCCTCGAAAAGGCCCTACGCGGAGAACTAACACCACTAGACTACCAGGTACTACGAGAACACAGAATACTGAGACCAGGAGAAAAAGAACCAGCATGGCTACAACAACTAGCTAAAATAATACTAGAGTAAAAAAATGTGGCATCCCAAATAGAGACTTTAGGCCCATTTCAAAAGCTATGTGCAATCCGTGCTCTTTAGTCCTTTAAAAGACCTCTATAATCTTTTTAACATCAAAGTCCTCTCTGTATGCTAGCTTTAAGTGTTCATCTCCTATACCGCTCACGAGTACTTTAACTAGATTGTTCTGCAAGCCTGCGTGAGCTATAAGAATACGTTTATCTGGCTTCGGTCTTTCAACATCTCTGCACTTATCTCTATCCAAGAACTCCCCTAGTTTACACAGAAACTTCCAATGACCAAGTAAACTGGTGTACACAGAGGGCTTTTTCTTTGAGATCATCTTCACACTCCACTCTACTGAACTCAGCTCTTGGCTAATTATCGTAGATGAAATTGCACTTATGCGTTCATATACCTTTAACTCTCTATTCTTAAGGCGCTTAATTGTCGGCTCGTCTGCCCCGTGATCTCCGAGGCGTTTACACAGCGCGCGAGCCAAGTAGTACACGTATATAGTTTCCGGGTCTACGGCGACAGGTCTAATAACTTCGGGTTGCTCCCCGGAGCGTTCAATAGTGGGGGAGTTAAGTATCTCCTCTCTAATAGTCCTCCACTTGTCGTTAAGCTTACTACAATTACTAGAACACACAGTTTGGTAGAGAAGTAGTGGCAGTGGAAAGTATATTGACGTGTGAATAGACTTCAACACATCTAGAACTTCGCTTATCTCTCTCTTTAGTCTCTCCTTTCTATTTAAGAACGTATTCAGATCTGAGAGTACGCGACTCGAGAGCTCAGCAGAACTTAACTTTATGAGAGATAAGTCAATGTGCCTTATCTCTCTGTCCTCAATTTCATTTAACACTAGCGGTCTCTTCGGCGCTCCCTGGAGTGGGGCCGGGTCACTGTTGTAAACCTTAACTTCAATTTTCTCTATATTTTCGTGAGCAAGTAGCGTAATACTCGCGAATTTTCGGATTAAACGCATTATTAGAGCTGGCATGAAGTTTATGCCGTGAGATATATCAGCAATTATTTTACTATACGGGTTTTGAATGCAGAGCTCACCTATTTCCATTAGGACTTTTAACTCGTAGTCTTTTGCCTCTCCACTGAAAACCCAGTTTCCACCCGGAGAACCCGTAGCTGGAGCAACTACTACACGTGGCTCGATCTTAACGTCAATCTTGTACTTGTCTAGTAGGCACTTAACAAACTCCTTAACGAAGTGCTCAATACTAGCTGATAATTCACTGTAAGTTAGTGCTTCACCGGCTTTATCAATGTAGCCTTCTAGTTCCCTATAGCACTCAGAGCACTTCGAAGAAACTCTTATCTCCGCCTTATCAACTAAGCTCTCGAGAACAACTATAACGACGTCTACTATGTTCTCAGCGATATCTTCACGCATTGAGAGTAACAGTGGTATTAAAGTAGTACAGTATTTACTAGTACTCGACTCTCCTGGTTTAAAGACGTAAGGCAGATCGCGCCAGTTAGCAGGGCTTCCCCACGTAGTAACGAGTAGAATTCGTGAACGTGGACTCTCAGTCAAAGTAATTCACCATCAAGCCTAGTATTAGAAGACTCCGGGTAATATCTACTTGCAAGCGGTACATTTTTTATCGGTTACGAAAACTGTGATAGTGCTTATGACACATTGTCAGTTAAATTTTTATTCCTCGTCGTGGCTAATTCAAATGCTAGGTGGGCTTGTTGTACAATTTACCTACATTAATAAGGCTGAAAGTCGAGGTTCTACTTCACGACCCTCCTCACAAGTCGCACTTAATAGGACTTCTTAAAGAGAGCTTTGGTAAGCGACATGAAGAGGAGGCGAGGACTTTTAGGAGTATTGTTCTGAGAGGTACAAGTTTTTCCGAGTTTAGTGAAGAGCTTAAACCTATCATAGCCATCTGCGATCGCTTAGCGTCGAGTGCTGAGAGGAGGTTTATTAGAGCTAGCCATCTGGGTAACTGGCCTCGAGGCGTCTACTTAGAATACAGTAAACTACACAATATATTTAACCCGAGTCGATCACGTAATATACCAGTTTCAAGTACGGGCGTAAGTAATCCCAGCTCACTACTCGAGAGAGTAATGAAAGTAGGCGAGAGAATTAACAGTATTTTAAGGCAAGTCAGCCGAGTAGTTGATGAAGTTACAGTATACAATACACTGTACGCTCTACTAGAATCTGCGTGGTACGCTGAGGGCCTATACCCAAGTCTAGCTGATACAAGAGTGCCAAATCACACTATATTCGACCACCTCTACGCATCAGCGACTATAGCTAATATTGTCACTAGAGTAGACACGGTGAAACCCAAAGGCTACTACGTCCTAGTAGACTACCCTGGTATTCAGAGCTTTATAGGGTCTGGGAGAAAAGCAGGAGATTTCTGGGCTGCTAGCTGGATGCTCTCTAATTTAATGTGGAAGCTCGGGTTAAATTACGCTCGTAAGTACGGATTCGACGTGCTTGTGTCTCCTACACCTAGATTGAACCCCTACACTATTAAGTCTCTCAGAGCTATAATTGGAGACAGCGCTAGCGATGCTGTGAGAGAAGCCGAGAAAATATTAGCTACTGCACTGGGCTTGAGTGAAACTGAACTAGGAGTTATAAGTGAGCAGCCCCTCCTTCCGGCTACACTATCACTACTACTCCCACCAATAGATTACGGTAGTCCTGAAGAAGTCGCAGAGAGCTTTGAAAGGGCCTATAGAGAGACCTGGAGAAGTCTCGTGGGAGAATTAGAGTGTGGTTTAAGTGGATCAGAGGATGTGTCTTCAAAATTTACAGGTTCTTTGCTGAGAGAAGTACGCGAAATTATTAATGAGCCCCCACAAGGAGTCAGAATCTACGTTGTAGACGTTGAGAAAATATATGAAAAGCTGACTAAGTGCCTTGTAGAGGGTGTGAGAGACGGCTGTGGAGACCTTGGGCTCGAAATAAGCGAGTCGAACTACGCTGAGTTTACTAAAATGCCAATAGAGGTGAAGAGAGAATTTTCTAGTATTCTGCTTTGGCACCTCTTAGTGACGGAGGCGACTAGACTAGCTGTTAATAATGGGTGTGTTAAACACCCAGTACCAAGATCATTCTTTGTCTACTCGCAAGGCAAGTTGACTCCTATCTCGGAGCGTATAGTGGAATCTAATGGTGACTGGATACCTTGTACGCTGTGTGGAGTAGAACCAGCGATTATTAAAGCTACCAAGAAGCCTGAAATGCCCGACGAATACGGTGAGGAGTTTAAAGACTATGTAGCGAAAATACTTAGCGTAGAGAAAGACAAAATACCTCTTAGAGACTGGAGTGAACTCAAAAAGCACTTTAAACCAGGTGAGGCCCTGGGACCCTACTGCTTATTTAAGAGAGCTGTCTATATCTCTAAATACACAGAGAGGAAAATTAGTTTTGTCTCAACAGACGATGTAGCCCTTGAAGGCCTCTCAGCCATAATAAGTGATCTAAGAGAGAAATACCGTCGTGATCTTTTGGATGAAATATCTGAGATTACTGCGCGTAAAAGCCTCCTCCCCGAGCCATCTGTACTCCCAGATTTACTGTTACCAACTAGAGAAGTGGGTAAACCCAAAGACATAACTCTAGCAGCCGAGGTCTCGAAGTTAACGTATGAGTTATTCGTGAGACGCGCCGAGAAGGCTCTAGATGAAATCTGTAGAGAACTAAGTAGACGAGGAGATTACGCGTCATTCTTTATTAGTGATCTGAAAGAAAAGGCTATAGGTCAGTTAAGTGACCAGATCACAATGGCGGTTCTTAGTAGACCTAACTACCTTGAGTTACTCGGTATTGAGAGGGCTTGTAGAGCTCACAGATTAAAGACCTCTTACGCAATTCTGAGAGGCGATGCAGATAATATTGGAAAAATCCACACTGGTAGAATAGACTTCGTACTAGGAGAAGACTTACTTGAAAACTACTTCGGCAATCTCTATAAGGGTGTAGTGGAGAGCATTGAGTTGAGTTCTTACACAGCTGAAATTAAAGAACAGTTAAAAAAGACACTGCAAAACTCTCTAGACACATTAAAGCATGGGCTTAAATTACTAGGCTTTGAGAAAAGGCTACCTATAACTCCAGCCTGGACAGCTTCTCTATCACTCTCACTAATGGTCTCCGCAATAATGGACTTTAAGGTGATTACTAGAAACCACGGAATGCTCGTCTTTAGTGGCGGAGACGACGTATTAGCACTAATGCCACCCGAAACAGCGTTTAAAACAGCTATTGAAATTAGAGGCGTCTTTAGAGACTCGGGGTTTATTGATATCGACAATTCAGGTCTAGTAGTACCAGCTCTACCAACTGGTAGAAGTGTAAGTCTGAGATACGCAGATATCAAAGACCACATGAACTGGGAGTACGAGAAAGCACTGGAGCTTCTAGAGGAAAAAGCTAAAGAGGCGAAATGGATTAAAAGCGAGGAGTCGAGTTTCAAGGACACTCTTGTCATCTCTGATAGTAGGAGTAATGTAGTGGTGCTACTTCCACTAAACACTGATACGCGTCAACTCACTATTCACGCACTATCACTAGGCTTTCTCACCGGAATAGGAGCTCTCTCTACAGGTATACCGGAAGACTTCAAAAACTACGTGTCTAATCCCGAGTACATTAGGCGCACGGGGCTACAAACTCTCGCTCTCTACATCTTTAAGAGAAACATTCCATTGAGAGGAGAGAACAGTAAACCCGTTATAAACGAACTAACTACTAAACTTGGAGAATTACTTGAAAAAGCCTCAGAGGTGACTCTAGAAATTAGTGGAGAAAGAGCTAATTTCCTAGTCCAATTAGTTAATGGACTCAGAATCGCGAGGCGACACTTATGAGAGCCCTTGTAGTTAATCCAATAGAACCCCTCTCACTATCTGCAACACCTGTAACGGGTATTGATCTCTTCTCACGTGTTAAAGGCCTATCAACGCCGCTACCAACGACACTAGTAGGAGCACTTGGAGCACTACTCGGAATTCAGTTATCTTCACGCGACTCTCTAGGCGGTCTAATAGAACTAGTAAATGAGATAAGACAGCGTCTTTCCTGCGGAGAGGTCATTGTTAAAGGTCCACTTGTCTACTTCGAGGTTAATAGTGAGAAATTCATCGGCCCTACTATACCTGTCCACCCCACTCGCTTCTACAAAATAGACTGTACAGTGAAGAGCAGAGTGGGGTACAGTATTAGTGATGAATGTAGAGAGCATTTTGAGTACACTCCTGGAGTTTTCGTGGGAATCGCCCTCGAGAGGAGAGGTCCAAGTGGAGTAAAGCTCGTTATACCGGGATTTACATATAGATATCCACTTGGATTTTACAAATACGTACAAGAGGCCGACTCTAAAGCCGAATCTAAGCCCGCTAAGCCACTATTCATATACATGATAAATTGTGAAAAGCCCCTAGAGAAGACTATTGTGAGAATTGGAGGCGAGGGTAGAGTAGCCGAAATCTACACCTCTGATGAAGAGTTCTTAATTAAGCAATTAAACCTACTAAAATCCCCACTAGAACTCGCTGAGAGCGGGGCTTACATAGCTGTAAGCCCTATTCCACTCATAGCCGAGAAAAGAGATGCTCTCTACCTCGACGCTGTGAAGGGATTGGAGTTTTGTAGCAGTGTAATTGGAGTCCCACAGATCGGTTTAAAGCCGCCTAAATTAATCGTCGAGAGACTTGGGCTAGGATACTACGAAGTGGCGAGAACTAGGCGTCCACAAATACTAGTATTGCCTCCGGGAACTATTGTGGAGGTCAAGTCCACAGATAAGAGTGTAATTGACGTGCTCAGAGCGCTCTACTCAGTAGGCTTCGCTACTCTTTATCCACTTCACTAAGTTGCTACTTCGCCTAGAACTCTAAGACACGCTTCATCTCTCTCCTCGCTACACTTCTCTCTAAACCACTCCACACACTCTTTAGTGTTCATGTCTTTGAAATCAAAGTACAGCCACTCGCTGTTATTTAAACGTATTGGTCTAGCTCGTTGAAAATCTAGTTTAGTAAACAGTAAGAAGTACGGTAATTCGGGGATGAAAAGACTCCTTTCTTCTAGAAAGAACTTCACGAGTTGTGTGAGTTTAGACTTTAAAATCTTTTCCGCGTCCTCTAAGTGAGACCTATTAATCCAAATCTCGAAAACACACTGAGGAATGTCTCCTACAAGCCACACTCCGTGAGGGAAATACTGTGAGAATGGCGAGACAATCACCATTATCGTGTCCTCTATAAGCACTCTCTCCAATAGTGCTCTATGCTCTCCTCTTAGAATTTTTTCAAGTGAACACACAGCGTTACACACTCTGCCCTCCTCGCTGTCAGTACAGCACGAGGAGTGATCTAGGGTAATAGCGTTGAGCTCCCCCGTTCCCAGTTCATTAACCCAGCACTCAGCACCAACAATATTATCACAAGTAAGCCTAGTGATAACGAATAGCAAGGTATAATTCACCTAATGTGCTTGCGCACGTCATCTTCACTCAAAGTTATAATAATAAATCTACACATAGACACGCTTCTATAATAGTTTTTAGCTCTACCAGCAATATCCTTATTTCTAAACACAACAATTCTTTCAACTCTCCCGGCACCTTCATAGTTACAACAGGGACCAGAGAATTGTTCGCAGCATTTCTTGACATGATCTTTAACTTTACTTGTGGATTTAACCTTAAGCTTAAGCTCAACTTCGTAATACATCTTAGACCTTGTGACAAGCAATAAGTCAAATATACTCGTACGTCTTAGTAATCCAATATGACACATAGAGGTGTCTTTACAAGCACCTTTACTAGGATCACATAAACACGTCCAAGTTCTATTCGGGTCATGAATCCTGGAAATAATCTCCCAGAATTTAAGCTCATCATGTAGAAATGGGCAGTTGATTTCAATACTCGATTTATTCTTTAAAATGATAGATAGTAGTTCAAGGTGGCACTTCAAATTGAATAACCTCTAGTTCTTTTAAGAATAATTCTGCTCTATCGAAGAGGTCACGATGGCTCTGTAGTTTTATAATATTGTTCCTCGTAACGTAATATACAGTCCAACCCGTATTAAGACCGTAAACTACTGGGAGACCGTTGTGAGTCTCTATTAAAATGACTTTTAATTTATCTTTATACCTGGTGTTTATATACTGTAGAATGTACTTCATTAAGTCTATGTGTAGGCCGCTTTCAAACCCCTCAATAGTAACAATATCACTCTTTTCGAGAGCGTAGAGGAACATTAGTGCTCTCCTATAACCATACGCTAAGTTCACGATATTGAGCCACTCTGATCCGGGCTCTCTAAAATACTCAAGGTAGTAATCCTCTATAGGGGGTTCAAGCCACCTAAAGAACTCCTCTAAAACCTCGACGACTTCTGGGTCTCTCAGCATAGACTTTAGGTTTTCAGTGTTGTGAATACTAAATACGTTGGATTCAACCTCTCCTTTTCTATCACGCGTAATAATGTATGCATTGTCACCGATTATTCTAGATAACTTAACATCATCTAAAAGACCAGGATTAGAGCTATTTACGCAGCGATCATCCGCGCAGAGTTCAATATCACTCTTTCTGAAAAACATTTCTCCGAGCGGATCCCTTTCTAACTCAGGTATTAGAAATCGCCTATAAGACTCAGATTTCACTATTAGAAATATTAGTGCTCTTAGTACTGTAGATTTGCCCTGAGCGTTACGCCCATATAGAATTGTCTTATTAAATTCCATAGTAGTCGGCTCAGAGATCCTGATAGGGCCGAGAGCTGACAGCGTTAGGGTTATTTTCACTTAGACTCACCTATAATTCCTCGACTAAATTTTAACCACCCGCAGTAAATTTTTATTATGTTGACCCCTCATATAATTAGTTTGTGATGTAGCATGTTATATGAACATGCTAAGTTATTATTTATTCGCGCGCTAACTTCTATTCACGTCGGTATGGGTAGAACTGAGGGATACCACGTAGATTTACCAATTCAGCGAGATGAATTCGGCTACCCTACAATCTGGGCTAGCAGTCTAAAAGGTGCTGTGAAAGCAAATATCTCAGTAAACCAGGTTAAAAAGTACCTCGGCTCAGAGCCAGACGAGAAGGAGACGTACCCCTCATCAATATCAATTACAGACGCTAAGCTCCTCGTGATACCGGGAAGAGTTCTTGAGGGTGTGTGGACATATGTTACTACTACGCAGTTACTAGAAAACCTCGAGAAGTATGTAAACATCTACAACGAAGTAAATAAGACGAGTCCACTTAACCTCTCTATATTAAAGCCTACGGGAAGCGCTAAGTACACTAGGCCTGGAAGAGTTTTTGTAAACGAGTATGAACTAGAAGTTGACGCCAAAGACACCTTGCCCAGCAATTTCCTCGATCAAAGTGGTCTAAAAAGCATACTCCCCAATGAGATTGTAAGTAATATTGCAAGTCGTGGCCTCTTAATTGTCTCGGAGGCAAATAACTTAGGATTAAACCTCGTAAACAAGAGCATTCTAATTCAATACAGAGTCAGATTAAAGAGAGGGGAGAAAATCGTTGAGATTGGCCCGTGGAGCGAGGAGTACTTACCCATGGAGACTGTGTTCGTAAGCCTAGTTCTCTGTAGACGCTTCAATGACAAAGAGAAAAATATTACAAAAAGTCCAATGGACGTGTGTAAAGAATTCACTAGCACTTTAAATGGTAAAAGCCTTTACTTGGGCGGTAAAGAAACTATTGGCCGGGGTCTAGTGAAGATCTATCTTATGGGGTGATGGTTCTGAGCGAAAAAAATATTGTAGAGGAGGCTTTGAACTGCGTTGAGTTAATTGCTAACTACGGCTCTAGGGATAAGGAGCACTCGGAAATCGCGAAGAAGTTTAGAAGTAGGGCTCGCGAGACACCGGTTTACTCTTTTACTTACGGATTAGCGTATACACTAACTCTCTTAGCGGCTAGGAGTAGTAAAAGCCTATTGGAAAACGTGCTTCTCGAAGCACAATCATGTAAAGACGTAGTTGAGCGCGTCTTAGCTAGTAAGGGGTCTTCAGAGGAGATTAGCTACGGGCTCTATGGTGCTGTATTACTGTATGTTCTAAAGAGGGGGAGGATTATCGGATCTAAGACGTTTAACGAGCTAGTTAGAGAGGCTTTAACTAAACCCGCTCTCGAAGTGAAAGCTAGACCTGTCTTAGAGTGGATAAAGAGATTCGCGGAGGCGTACATTGAGGCAGAGAAATAATCTGGTGACTCGCTGAGTGGCTCTACCTAGTGGTGAAGTCTACCTAATACAAGTACGCAATACAACACCACTATTAACAGGTTGGTACAAGCCAAGTTTAGCAGACCCTATAGGTTTAAGACCAAGTGAGATTAAAGGCCTCTGGAATTGGTGGGCGCGCGCATTCATATCTGGCGCCATGTACGATCTTGGTCTTCTACGGGGAAGTGAGAGTCCAGATGTGCTACTGAAACCCAAAAGAGCCGAAGCTGAGGCTATAGCGTGCCTAGTAGGTAAAATTCTCGGACTTGGTTACGTGGGTAGGGCGGGGAGTGAAGCTTCACGATTTGCTATACGAGTAGAGCATGTTTCTCCTGGTTCACTAGTTGCGAGAAAATTCGAGAACAGCCTCCAGAGAATAAGGTTACTTTCGCTGGGTGTGCGAGTCGTTAGAGGATATGATAAAGGGCACTTATTTCAAATAATAGTTAAAAAGAGGACTTCTAAATACCGCGTTGAGGAATTGACAGCACTGAAGATCCTCGTGGTGTCTCTACTTCTCAGTGGTGTTGGTAAAGGAGCTCGAAGGGGTCTTGGCTCACTAGATGTTAAGCCGCCAGATGTTATTATTGAGAGGAGTATTAAAGACCTCCTCGCTAGCATCTATAGAGACAGTATTGAAATAGTTGAGAAGGCGAGAAGTAAATACTATAGAGAGTGTGCTCAATTTTTAGGGGATCTGAGAGATAGTGGTCAAGGCACTTCACTACCCCCACTCCCCTGTATATCGAAGAGATCTATTGAGGGATTAGAGATATCGCGAATTTTTACTGCACGTGGAGTGAGCTTCGAGCCGTTGCATAACTTTTTTGTCAGGTCTGCGAGGTGTAGGGTGTTAGTGGGTTCTGCTATTTGCAGTGACAATTTGAGAAGTGCTCTTGCCGCGTGGATTTTAGGTCTACCAAGGGGTCGTGAGGAAGAAACAGGTTACTCAATTAAGACGAGAAACATTAGTAGAAGAGCCTCACCTGTAATCATAAGTTACCATGAGGGGTTTAACGCTTATGGTGATGGAGCCTACGTGTCGACCTTTGTGTCAGGGGATTGGCCTAAGCAGTTAGAGTGGACAAATGGTTCTACAACTCAGACTATTAACATTGACACAAAAACTCTTATTAATGCATATCGAATAGCTATTAGCGAGTTAGAGAGTTACCTTAAGAAGCTTAACGCTTCAGTACAGCACATATGGCCCTAGGTGACGTCTTCAATGTCTCTACGGAGGTGTTTTGAAGAAGAGTTAAGAGGCCTAGTTGAGAAGAACACTATGAGCACTCTCGTAAAGGCTTTTATAGAGTGTCATGGGCACTACGACGAAGCCAGAGCTAGAGTGAAGTATATTTCAGATTTTAGTACAACTGCCACAATTGCTCTACACGAGTCCTTTAAGTGTGAAAAGATAAAGCACTTGCTAGATAACGCCGCTAGCTACCTCCTTAATCTCTACAAGGAAATGGAGAGGAGTGTTGGAAGTATATATAGTGCTGTTTTCGCGATTGATGCGAGGCTAGTCTCGAGACTCTTAGTCTACACTAAAAATCCGTTTTTGCCACTAGAGATCTCACTAGCATGGGATCCTATTCTAAACTTACCGTACATACCATCAAGTAGTATTAAGGGTGCTGTGAGGTCTTGGATAGAGCTCTATGTTGGTAAGAGCTTAGATGGCGTAAGTCTCGAAGAGATCTTTGGCTCGGAGCCGGGAAGGGGTGGTGTGAGGCGCGCGGGTCTAGTGATCTTTACTGATGCGTACCCAGTGTCCTGTATGGCTTACTTACTGGAACCTGACGTTATCACGCCACACTACAGCGTCGCGGAGTTAGCCTTCTCAGAGCCTGAGGCCTCGCCCACGCCAATTGTGTTTCCCACTATTGCTCCTAATACTGTTCTCAGATTTATAGTGGCCTTCAAGCGCAAACGTGAAAATACCCAACTAGTAAATACCAGTGTAATTACCAAGCTATTAGACCTCGTAACGCGCGCGCTTGAAGATGGCTTGGGGGCTAAGACCACTATAGGCTATGGGCGCGCTAGATCAGTAATACAAGCAGCGAAGACACTGTAGACAGGGACTCAGCAACTTTGACTCCGCAATTTAGACTAGTCAATTTGTATATAAATCTCGACAGTACAGTTATGGAGACTCATACTAGCCGGAGAGCCAGCCTTGCACGAGAACTACTCTACTTCTCGTAACTGCGAGTTTTAGTGGAGAGGCCTCAATACTTAGAAGAGAGTTTAACAGTAGATACTATAACACACACTAGACCTGTACGTGGCACTTGAATTCCGAGTTGAGACTCTACTACACTGTAACTAGTAGATGCGTGTCACCTGTGCACTGAAAACACTAGACTTTTAGATACTACACTAGAACAGATCGTCCCCGATCCACCAGGGAAGATCTGATCCTCCGTAGTTTTGTTCAAGTGATCTGATCGATTCAATTCCATTTACAGTTTTATGTCTCATATAAAATCCCACCGATACCCCACAAGATCATCCCTGAACACCTGGGATACCTCTTGAACACTTATCATGAACAACTTTGATCAGGAGCCCATGATCACCATGAATCAAATTTATAAACCCTTACCTTACTAAATAAGTATCGAACACAATATTAAGAAACTTAGGTAAAAGATCACGCTTAGAATACAATAATAAGAATTGAAAGCCTCCTCCTTGAGGATCCACTTGTAGACAATCTCTAGTA
>Ga0326761_1000274_pt1 | contig 12393 bp, 11 predicted proteins | sample GCREP_P_FD_207739 | JGI IMG/M metagenome (GOLD analysis project Ga0326761, IMG submission 207739) | Hot spring water microbial communities from Geyser Creek Basin, Yellowstone National Park, WY, United States - GCR.EP_P | ecosystem: Environmental > Aquatic > Thermal springs > Unclassified... | reverse complement strand
CTTAAAATCGTACAGCTAGTGTTAACTAGGAGGGGTGTCTGTGAAAGTCTCGCTGATAACGTTTACTAGGAACTCTGAGAAGCTCGTTGAGGGGTTGTTTAGGATCGTTGATGGTGTTGTCGATGAGATTGTAGTTGTTGACGGGTGTAGTAGTGATAGAACTGTTGAGATCGCCAGGAGCTACAGTGCTAAGGTTTACACCCGTAGACCGTGGGGCTATAAGGATTTAGATGTGGCGTTCGCCATAAACAAGGCCTCATATGATTGGATACTGTTATTGGATGTTGATGAGAGGCTTAATAGAAGGCTTAGAGGAGAGCTAAAGGACGTACTCTCAACCATAGAGGGTAAGTGGTCTGTAGTGGAGGTGGCTAGAGCTAACATTAGTAACGGTAGGCTCCTCTACGAACCCTTCTGGCCAGACTGGCAGATAAGGCTGTTCAAGAAAGGTAGTGTTGAGGTAACAGGCCTCATACATAGTTACATAAAACCAAAAGGGAAGAAATACAGGCTACCAATCAAATATTACATATTACACCTTGCACCTCCTGCCCCCATAAGCAAACTAGTTAACTATGCTAGATATGAAGCCTTAGAATACTTTGAGTTTAGAAGGAAAGAATCTAGTGTACGCAGGGATCTAATAATCAAGGGGGTTTACAGGTTAGCTCCGCTTACAACACCGCCACATGTACTCTCCTTAATGGTAAACCAAGTGATCAAGTACGGTTACCTAAACGTGCCAACACTTAGAGCTCTCCTAACAAGAGCCCTTTACGACAACATAGTCCATACCCTAATTAAAACTCGAGGAAAACGGAGGACTAGAATTGCGAGATTAATAGAGGAGAAAGGTGTAGTGAGGTTGCTTAACCTAGACAGAGAGGATCCTCGTCTCTCCACGTGCACATAAAGATTATTAAAGTTCTACGTCCTAGCATAACAACCGGGGATGAGGTTGTGGCTAAGGCTCTAGTAGTCTCTGATTTGATGGACAGTGCGGAATAGTACTAGGTCCGAAGGAGAATGATAAGCTAATAGACGTAGCCCTCAATGGGGAAAGAACTACTGAAGCTAGAACCTCTGATATATCCTAGCGTTAAAAGCCTTAGCTTTCAACATGCTAAGTTAAACATGCTTAGAGTTAATTTGGACCTAGTATATACGTCTATCCTTGCATTAGACACTCTATCATCTCAATCAATGATTACTGTGACTTTAACCATATACTATATTATTTAAAAATATTGATTATTTTCTTTTCTATTACATCTGGCTCAAATTTCTTAAGCATTTCACCTCTTAACTTGCGACCGAGAGCCAAAATCTCACGAGGACTAAGCGAACTGATAGTTCTACATTTTTCGAAAGCCTCGGCAGTATTGTTAAGTGAGAACATAAATCTAGATGCGCTCGTATCATTAAGTATTTCTATAATTCCCCCAACTCTAGACGATACTGGTATCGTGCTAAGAAGGGATGCTTCAACAACTGCATAGCCAAAGGTTTCTTCCCATAAAGATGGAAATATTAAAGCCCATGCTTGTTTATATAGGCTAAGAATTTCTTCATATGTAACCCTACCTACTACTCTGATCTCCAGGTTTCTATACTTTTCATTTAAAGCCTTTAGAGTCCTAAGACTTCTAGGCCCATAAGAGTTCGTGAGAATGAACCTTATCTTATCACCTCGTTTACCCAGTTCTCTTAGTATCTGTAATAGCAGAGGGAATCCTTTTACGTAACTATCGCCACCAACATAGAGAAACGTTGGTATCTCATTAAGGTTCTTGCTAAACTCTTTATTCATTAAATTTATTAGTTCTCGTGGGAGGGGATTAGGAGCTATCTCTATTTTATCTCTTAGCTCTGGTGCCGAATCTGAAATTATTTCTGCATGTCTTCTAGATACACATATTACCTTATCTGCTTGTGCTATCCACTTTCTCGCTACCCTAGGTATCCACCACAGTAGGTTTGCTCCTATGCAACTCTTAATACCTCTCATACACGATAACATTATATCATCTTGTCTAATCCTGTATCGATGCTCCTCGTAAGGTGCTAGTACGTTAGTGGTATAGGATATAGGCATGTAGCCGTGAAGATGAACAATAACAGTTTTACCCATCTTTTTAGCATATGGTATTATAGGATAGGCAGCTTTAGGTATATACACAATACTATTATCACTAAGTAGCTTCTCGAAATCACGTTTCCTAGTAAGCATTAACGTGTTAAACCATATTATAGGTCTTTTCCATTTTATAAGCAGAGGCTCATAGATGTACTTTACGCCGGGTAAGCGAGCAATATTCTGCGAGCCAGTAACTACACTAACATTACATAGTTTCCTAAGTATATTTATGATTGAATGCGTTGCAAGCTCTCCTCCACCTCCCTCAGGCCAGTACCTCTCTGAAATCACCATTACTTTGGACTCACACATTAACCAGATACCTCCATAGCCTTGTCACTTAATATGCAAACTTCAAACAAAAGCTTTAAACCCTCACATCCTTAGATGATAAGGTAATGAGCTAAAGACCCAAATTCAAGCCTATGCCTTAAGGGAAAAAAAAGATAGAGAACTTACATCTCCTTACGTTAGGAATCTCTTTATCTCCTAAGAGAAGGGAAGGCTCGCTAATCATATTCAACATTAAATCAAAGTCTTATAGATTACTTATAACCTCTCCTAACTTCTCTACAAGTCGCCTTGTCTTGGTATTCCCTTCCTTTATCAACATTTAGTTGTACTTTCATATTCTTCGACAGACTTGTATTATCCATCAATGTAATTATAATGGTGTAACATTCTTCTAAGAGGGTTCATAAATTTAAACCGTTACCTCCTATAGGGTAGTTGGGGGATATTATTAATGGTTGACGTGCTCGTAATCCACCATCGCTGGGGGTACGGTGGTAGTGAGACGGTATTTTATTATACGATTAAGGCTCTCGTCGATGCTGGGTTTAATGTTACTATCACTACCCTTGATCCTCCAGATTTCACATCTTATACTGACATAATTGGAGAGTCTTTACCTAACTCTATTAAGTTTGTTAAAGCTCCCGGTGTTAACGTTAAAATGTTAACTATCTACAAGCCCTTATTATCGTGGAGACAATCCTATGACGATATGTTTGATGCAATCATAGTAACCCATGGTTACCCGTACATTTGGAGCGGCAAAGCTAAAACTCCCATAATCTTTTACATGCATTTCCCAGCAATACTTATAACTGATAGATTTTGGAATCCTGAAGGCTCAAGATATGAGTTAAGAAGTCCCACACACTCGGGTATTAAAAGTTTTACTACAAGCATTTTATGGTGGCTCTATATCCAACCATTCAAGTTCATAGTTAGAGGCCTCTACGAAAAGTACATCAAAAGTTTCTCGCGAATCTTAGTTAACTCAACGTATACACTAAGAGCTTTTAAGTATACCATCATCAAGTACGTCAGTTTAGAGGAGAGCATCCGAGATTTACTATCGAGGACTAGCATATTATACCCACCTTTACCTAGAGTTTGGGAGCTTCTGAGACTTCGCGATGAGGTAAGGATACCTTGCGTTGCCACTATTGGCAGATTTAGTCCTGAGAAGAGATACGACTTAATACTCGAGATTGCGAAGATTTTACCTAGGGTTAAATTCATAGTTGCTGGAGGGGTGTATGGTAGGACTTCGAGAGCTTACTATGAGTGGATTAAGTCTAGGGCTTCGGAGAACGTTGTAGTTAGAGCCAATATATCGACTCGCACTAAGAACCTTATTTTATCACGATGCACTGTATACCTACATACAATGGTGGGAGAGCATTTTGGGTTAGCACCTTTAGAAGCTTTAGCTTCAGGGATGACACCAGTAGTTCCTGAAAGAAGTGGAACGTGGAGTGATATATGTAATAACGGGAATTATTGCTACGGCTACAAGAAGCCAAATCCAGAGGAGCTAGAGGAAGCTGTAAGGAGAGCCTTGGAGAAGCCCTTAATAGCCCCTGAGGATCATGTTAAGAAATTTGCTCCAGACACGTTCGCCAAAGGTATCTTAAGTGTAGTTAAAGAGGTTCTAAATGAGAGGCGATATGAGAAATGGTGATGGCTAGGAAGATTAGGAAACTATACCCGCTACTCAACGTACTAAAGCTAATGAAGATTGCAAAACCACTAGGGGCAAATCAAGCTCTCAGCTTCTACACAGCCCCATTAAAATGGATAGCCCACCTAGGTAGAGTAAAATACTACGAAGCACTACCACCTTTTTTAATGTTAAATTCACCATTTGGAATGATCTGCACGCACTCGCCTAATGTTCTTTCTCTAACTCAGGAGGTTTATGAAATTAAGTACATTCTACCCGGCCTCATAGATATGGATACGGTGTTCGTCGATGTTGGAGCCTACATAGGTCTCTACACAGTCTACGCCTGCAAACGTGTTAGGAAGGTCTTAGCAGTAGAACCAAACCCCATGGCATTAATGTACCTTAAGACTAACGTAACGTTAAACAACTGCCATAACACAATAGTAGCACCTAAGGCTATAAGTAATAAAAAGGTCTAGTCGAGCTAAGAATACCCAAACCAGCCAAGAGGGGACATGTGCCTGGAAAAGCGTCCATAGTGTGGAGCTTTGAGAAAGCCCTTAGAATCAATGTTGAGGCGGACACCCTGGATAACATAATAGATGAAGTAGGCTTAGATACTGTTGATTTTATCAAAATAGACGTTGAGGGGGCCGAAGGACTAGTAGTGAGAGGGGCTGAGAAAACCCTGAAGAAGGCTAAAGCATTACTCATAGAAATATGGCCTGAAAACGCGTGGGTGATCAATCACTTACAAGCCTTGGGGTATAAGTTAATAAAGGTGATATGCCATGATATCTACGATTACTGCAACTACATATTTCTCAAATAGGGATAAAGAGCTTGTAAACTTAAATATTAGAAATTACTGAGGTTTATATACGGAGATTAAGCCTTGAAGCCTAGGATATCATGCTTCATGATAGTTAGGAACACCCTGAGCCAAGGCTACCCGTTCGTGGAGGCCATAGCACAAGCACTACCAATATGCGATGAAATGCTAGTAGGAGACGGAGGCTCGACAGATGGGACACTAGAGGTTCTAAGAAGGCTAGAACAGTTAAACCCGAAGATAAGAGTATACATAGACCCATGGCCCGGGAAGGGGTTCGCACACGACCTAAGATGGGCGACAAACAGGTTGATGCAGAAGTGCAGGGGAGAATACATACTATACATACAGGCAAACGAGGTGATACACGAGAAAAGCTGGGACTACCTAAGAAACATACACGAAATATGGCCTGTGACTTGGACGTTCTCCCTACCCTTCTGGTGGCTTGTTAGGGATCTGTGGTTTGGTGAGACTTACAGGCTTAGGATGGGTAGGAATATTGGGATACTTGAGGCTGAGTCTGACGCTTTCACCTTGGGGCTTAAGAAGACTTTCATGTTGAAGGAGTTCTTTAAAGCACTAGTTAACCCCTACTATTTTGCACGGATAATTTATAGGGGGTTGCATAGCATATACGCTTATAAGAAGGGATCGCCAAGGTATTCGCTCCCAGTGGTCCTACCTAGACCGATCTTCAGGTATGCTGTCGTCTACCCCTTAGACTATATTCGTAAGATGCGCGGAAGACTGGAGTTCTGGAAGAGAGATCCTAGTATGGTTAACATACAAAGTCAGATCCAGGAGCTGGAAGCTCTAGCATTAAAAGTGGGGGATCAAGATGAGATAGCCAGGAGAATACTGGAGATGATGAGAGCTGATATATGGAAGGCTGGAGTACCACCATCCCTCTACCCCAATCACATGCTAAAGATTCCTGTAGAGGAGCACCCTAAGATAATGAGAGAGCTAATCTTAGATAAGGAGCATAAGGTGTACTATATCAGAGAGGAGCTCTACAAAACGATATCAGAGATGAAGTAGCCACTAGGAGGTCGATCCAAGTGACTGTATGCTCTGAGACCATGCCTATGTTCATAGTTAACTATAACGGTCTAGAAAGCTTAGGATCTACATTCCTAAAGGTTATAGAGAAAGCCGTTGTAGCCTCAACCTACATGGATAACATTAAGGTTATCCTAATTGATAACGGATCTAAGGATAAGAGCGCGGATATAGTGCAAGAAAGGTTTTGGGATACAGTAACCCTCTTAAGGCTTAAATCCAATCTAGGACACTCTGGTGGAGTTAACGTTGCTCTCAAAAGGTACTCCATCCTCACCGGCTCTACTCCAAGATACGCGTTTGTAATGGATAACGACTATGTCATTATAAACCCTGATGGGCTAAGGGATCTCATAAGATACATGGAGAGCAATCGCGGAACCGTAGCCGTTCAAGGTATAAACTTGAATAGATATGGCAAGGTTAGCGATGCAGGGTTACTGTTAACAACACTCTTTACCGTAATCTTTAGATGTGGAGACTTACATGTAAGCGAGTGCCCGGAGAAGGTGTCTTACGTAAGCTCTGTTATAAGCAGTTTAGCCTTATATAACGTGAGACTCGTTCTGTTAAAGAGAGGGTTCATGTTTAACAGGTATAACATTATATACCATGACGATGTAGATCTATCATTAGACATGTGGAGCCAAGGCCACTCATCCCTGCTTGTTCCCGTAGTTGTAGGTGTACACTATGGAAGCTCCACGAGGAGGAGGATAACTAAACCCTTCATAGAGTATGAGAGCAAGCGGGGAGCAGTACTACTCTATAAAAGGCTCTCCAAATTCACTAAAGCTAAAGGTCTATTAATCCCCTACATTAGAGAGTTCCTCTACACTATGCCACGTCTTGCCTTATACGGTCACAAACACACATCTATAGTAACAAGAGCTTTCCTAGACGCTATAGCCATAAAAATTAAACCCTTAACTGGACCCTATGAACCACTCCTGTTAGATGTATCACTTAGAAATCTCCCCTATTCGTTATGGAAGCTCATAAAAAGAGGTAAAAATGAACCGATTACACTTGTAATCGATAAAAACGCCTTACAAGCTAGTAGGAGACCCTTTATTATATCTCATATCCTTTGATCCCCCATAAAATTCCTTCTAGAAGAGTGAAGGATGGTAATCAGGAGAGTGAATTTTCGATTAACGCTCGTCTCCTCCAGGTAATTCCGCTGTCACCGTAGAACGGAGGTAGCTGGAGTCGGATGCGTTCTTTGAGCCTCCTAGACGCTTTTAACTAGGCTAGCTATTCTAAGACTGTCTATGTTCTCGTGATATGACAGGATAACATCTGGATTGTAATCTTTGCTGGAAGGCCTGTAGGCAAGTTTAGCTGAGGTCAGCAGGGTCTTCCAGCTCTATGGTAGTGGAGTTTTCTAAGCCATGCTTGGCGTGAACGCTGAGCTCGCTGGTGGGTGTGATTTTAAAGCATTGATTATAATTGCGTAGGTTAAATTGTAGAGTTGTGGGTTAGTTGGTATGTTTCTACAGTCTTTAACCCCGACTCTTCTCCTTAGGGAAATCATTCTAGCTACCCTTATGGCCCCTTCTCCTGCCTTCGGGTCTAGAACTGCTACTTCGAGTGTTCTCATCTCATCTCCCTCACTATATTATATAGCTCCTCTCTTACATGGTAGCTACAGTTCTCATTGTCTCTTAATAGCTCCTGGATTATCTTCGGGTGTTCTTCTACTGGCTCCTCTCTTAGGCTTGGGGGGTATACTGGTGCTTGGTGTCCTCTAGATCTCATAAAGCTCCTGGCTTCTTCCTCTAATATCTCCTCCATAACCTTCTTTTTATCTCTACACCTCTCTAGTACTTCTTTCTTTCTAGCTTCAAGAGTTCTTATGTGCAGTCCCCATTTTCTAGCCCTTTCTTCAGCCTTGTTTATAGGATCTAGCGGGTATATAGCTTGGTATCTATATATGGGTTTTGGTAGGATAGCAAGAATAGTGTACTTCGGTATTCCTCCTGTGTCAGCGTATATCTTGTGTAGCCCCTTGTAGAGTATCCTAGCCATGTACATTGGGTTTATTGTTGCCTTGAGTAGCTCCTTCAACATGAATGTCTTCTTAAGCCCTAGTGCCCAAGCATCGTATATAGCTTCTATGAATGGTAGCCTCCTAGCCATCCTCAACCTGTACTGCTCGTGGAACCTTAGTGTCCAGTAGAGTAGTAGGAAGGGAAGGCTGAATGTGAGGGCCTCAGGCCATATTTCTGGTATGCTTCTCAAATACTCCCAGCTTTTCTCGTGTATCACCTCGTTTGCCTGTATGTATAGTATGTATTCTCCCCTGCACTTCTGCATCAACCTGTTTGTCGCCCATCTTAGGTCGTGTGCGAACCCCTTCCCGGGCCATGGGTCTATGTATACTCTTATCTTCGGGTTTAACTGTTCTAGCCTTCTTAGAACCTCTAGTGTCCCATCTGTCGAGCCTCCGTCTCCTACTAGCATTTCATCGCATATTGGTAGTGCTTGTGCTATGGCCTCCACGAACGGGTAGCCTTGGCTCAGGGTGTTCCTAACTATCATGAAGCATGATATCCTAGGCTTCACCAACACAAACCCTCGTATACCTTCGCTGTACGCCTAGCCCCCTCCACTCTTCTCCCGTCTACCACTATTTTATCCTTGTAGCTTAGGTTTTCGTATTCGCTCCACTCTGTTGCTATTACCACTGCTTCAACAGTGTCTATGAGCTCTTGCGGGTTCTCCACGAGTTTAACCTTGTCTCCTAGTAGTCTCCTAGCGTTATCCAATGCCTTCGGGTCGTTTGCGTACACCTCAGCCCCCTTATCCAATAACAGTCTTATAACGTCTAGTGCTCTAGACTCCCTCACATCGTCTGTCCCAGGTTTGAATGCAAGCCCTAGGACTCCGATCCTCCTACCCTTCAGGCTCCCCATGTGCTTCTCCAGTAGCTCTACGGCCCTCTTAGGCTGCTCCTCGTTAACCTCAAGGGCTGCCCTAGCTATCCTAGCTTGCACCCCTAGGCTTTCAGCTACCTTTATGAAGGCTCTTACATCCTTTGGTAGGCATGAGCCTCCGAAGCCTAGGCCTGCTCTTAGGTAGTGACTCCCTATCCTATGGTCTAAGCCTACTATGCCTAGAACCTCGTAGCAGTCTACCCCGAGTGCTTTGCAGAGGTTTCCAACCTCGTTAGCAAGGCTTATCCTGACTGCTAGGAATAGGTTTGAAGCGTACTTAGCCAGCTCCGCGACCTTAGGTGTTGTCACGATCTTGGGGGCGTCTATGGGCTCGTAGAGTTTGAGTAGTGTATCCCTACTCCTCTCATCCCTAACACCTAAGACCACCCTATCTGGTTTGAAGAAGTCCCTGAGAGCACTACCCTCCCTTAGGAACTCCGGGTTTGATGCTACACCGAAGTCCTTGAACGCCTTCATCCCAGACTCCTCCTCAAGGATACCTGCAACCAACCCCTCCGTCGTCCCAGGTGGTACTGTGCTCTTAACAACCACAAGATGCCAGCCCCCCTTAAGCCTTAGAGCTCTCCCCACACTCCTAGCCGCTGACGTGACCTGGCTTAGGTCAACACTCCCATCTGGTAGGCTTGGTGTACCAACCGCTATGAATGTCACGTCGCTTCCAAGAACAGCATCCTCAATGTTATCTGTGAACTCGAGCGCCCCGCTACCTAGAGCTCTAGCGAGGTACTCCTCCAAGCCGGGCTCGTATATGGTTGGGTTGCCTCTCCTAAGCTTCTCAACCTTAACCCTATCGACATCGTAGCCTAACACCCTGTAGCCTAGGCTTGCGAAGCCGACGGCGTGAATTAAGCCTACGTAGCCTAGACCAACAACTGATATCCTGTAGCTCATCCCACCCTCCACCTCATCCACTCGATTGTCATCCTCAGACCATCCGTTAAAGCCACTCTAGGCCTCCAGCCTGTGTATGAGGTTATCTTGGTTATATCAGGCCTCCTCCTCCTAGGATCATCTGGTCTAGGCTTCACATAGACTATAGGTGACCTCGACCCCGTTAGCTTTACTACGAGCTCCGCTAGCTCTGCTATGCTAACCTCCTCATCTGACCCAACGTTGAAAACCTCCCCATCGCACCTACTGCAGGAGGCTAGTGTTAGGAGTGCCGCCACGGTATCGCTTACATAGGTGAAAGACCTAGTCTGACTACCATCACCGTGAACCTCCAGCGGCTCCCCTCTAAGAGCTCTCTCAACGAACCTCGTTACAACCCTAGCGTAGGGGGCCCCTGGCTCAAGGCGTGGACCGTAGGTGTTGAATATCCTAGCTATGGTAACCCTAACACCGTACTCCCTGTGGAACGCCATTGCGAGTGCTTCTGCAAACCTCTTACTCTCATCATAGGGGCTCCTGGGGCCCACGGGGTTAACTCTACCCCAGTAGCTTTCAGGTGTTGGGACCACCTCAGGGTCACCGTAGACCTCCGAGGAGCTCATCAGGACGACCTTGGAGCCACTCCTCTCAGCAACCCTTAGGACCCTGTAGAAGCCTATGCTATCCGGTAGCATCGCCTCAACAGGCTTAACCATATAGTAGTCTGGTGCTGGGAGGGCTGCACCGTGGAATACGAGGTCGTAGCCCTCCCCGAGATCGACCTCCACAACATCGCCTACAACAAGCTTAAACCTACTACTACCAACAAGCCCCCTTATGTTATCATACCTACCAGTTGAAAGGTTATCAATACAGGTCACCCTAGAACCTAGGCTGTGTAACGCCTCGGAAAGCCAGCTTCCAATAAACCCAGCACACCCCGTTACAAGCACATGGAGCCCCTCGAAGTAGCCTTTATCGGCTACAGATTCAATAGCGAGCTTCAACGTAACCTCTTCCACGAGTTTAGCCCCGTTCAACTGCATACCTGTAGCTCACCTCAAGAGCTCTAAGGTAACCCTCAGGTGTACCTACATCTGCGAAATCACCATCCTCCATCACAACAGCCTTAAACCTAAACCCCCTCTCTATCAGCTCCTCAATAGCATCCGTTAGCTGTATCTCACCGCCAACACCGGGCTTTAGACCGGATAGTACATCCATTATGTCGGGTGGTAGAATGTAGTACGGCATTATAGCGAGGTTTGAGGGAGGCTCCCTGGGCTTCTCAACAACCCTTACAACAAAACCGTTATCAACAACAGCTACACCGTAAGCCCTAGGGTCTTGGACGCTTCTCAGAAGTAGTACTCCATCGACACCACTAGAGTACTCTCCTAGTAGTACCTCAAGGTAACTCCTGGGGTAGACTATGGTGTCAGCTGCAACCAGCATGAAGGGGTCGTCGCCTACGAAGAATCTAGCCATGTAGACTGCGTGGCCGAAGCCCAGGGGTTTAGGCTGTCTAACCCATATTATCGTTGAGTCCTCAACCATCCTATAGAAGTCCTCTAAATCCCTAGCTATAGACTCCTTCCCCCTCTCCCTGAGAACGTTGAGGAAACCATAGTCTGGGGTGAAGTGATCCTCAAGAGCCCTCTTACCCCTACCAGTCACAATACAGAAACTCCTGATACCAAGGCTGTAGAGGGTCTCGAATAAAACCTGTATGACGGGCTTCAAAACGATATCACCATTAGAGCTCCTAGCATAAACGGGGAGCATCTCCTTAGGAATCTCCTTGGTAGCAGGTAGAAGCCTAGTACCAAGGCCACCAGCAGTTATAACAGCCTTACCAACCTTAACCATACGGGAAACCCACCAGTTTGAAAGCTAGACTAGGGTCTATAAAAGCTCTAATGTCCGGTAGCGCTGGGGTTACCCTGGGCGAGGAAGAGCTCTACGCTGAAGGTAGGACTCTCACCAAGTCTGATCCAGGGAGCTCCCGTTATGGAGGCTAAAGGGTTACCACATTAGTGGTATTGGGTACCCTGTTGATCTTCCTACGTAGTGTCCTCTTATGTTTAGCTTATAGCCACATCTTGGGCATCTGTTGTCCTCCTTCAACTTGTACTCTGTTACTGTGAACCCGTACCTTTCTATCACCTTGTATCCGCAGCTTGGGCAGTATGTGTGCTCCAGTGGGTGTCCTGGCACGTTTCCGATGTACACGTGTTTTAACCCCTCCTCCATGGCTATCTTTGCTAGCCTTTCTAGCGTCTGCACCGGGGTCCATGGCACGTCTGTTAGCTTGTAGTCTGGGTGGAATCTTAGTAGGTGGAATGGCGTTTCCGGGCCTAGGTTGTCCGCTATCCATCTCGCCATCCTCCTTACGTTCTCTGGGTTGTCGCCGTACCTTGGTACTACTAGGTTTGTTACCTCAACCCACCAACCCTTATCCCTCATTGCTATCAACGTCTCGTATATGAGCTCCGGGTCTCTAACGTTCATTATCTTGTTGTAGAACTCCCTATCACCTCCCCCCTTGAAGTCCACTGTTGCAGCGTCCATC
>Ga0326761_1000273_pt1 | contig 12411 bp, 13 predicted proteins | sample GCREP_P_FD_207739 | JGI IMG/M metagenome (GOLD analysis project Ga0326761, IMG submission 207739) | Hot spring water microbial communities from Geyser Creek Basin, Yellowstone National Park, WY, United States - GCR.EP_P | ecosystem: Environmental > Aquatic > Thermal springs > Unclassified... | reverse complement strand
AGAGTCCGTACTCGGCTACGCTAGGTGCAGATAATACTTTAAAGGGGGCATCGTAGACACCTCAATGGTTAGGGTGGTAGTCGTAGGAGGCGGCGCAGCGGGCGCCTCCGCCGCTGCTAGGGCGAGGCGTCTGGATCCCAACGCCGAGGTTATCCTGATCGAGAGGGGCTCCATGATCACACACGCGCCGTGTGGGATGCCCTACGCCATAGGGGGGATTGTGAAGAGCCACGAGGACCTCATGACATACACCCCTGAGGAGTTCGAGAAGGAACGCAACATAAAGGTTCTGACCAGAACCGCCATTGTTGACGTAGACGTGGATAAACATGTTGTGGTGACGAGGAGAGGGGAGGGGGAGGAGAGGATAACGTGGGATAAGCTGGTCATAGCCACCGGCGCGAAGCCTCTCGTGCCCAAGATACCAGGCGCCGACCTGAAGGGCATACTCACGCTGAGGCACCCCGACGAGGTGCCTGACCTGAAGGGCCATCTGGAGAAGGCTAAGACGGTGGCTGTGGTCGGCGGCGGCTACATAGGCGTTGAGATGGCCGACGTGTTGCTGGACATGGGCAAGAGGGTCCTCCTGTTTGAGATGTTTGACCAGGTGCTACCCGCCTCGCTTGATCCAGACACAGCCGCCGTGGTGGCGGAGGAGATGAGGGGCAGAGGCGTGGAGCTCCACCTAGGCGAGAAGGTGGTGGAGTTTAGAGGCGCGGGCTACGTAAACAAGGTGGTGACGGAGAAGGGGGAGTACCAGGTGGATGAGGTGGTTCTCGCCGTCGGCGTGAGGCCCGACGTGGATTTGGCGGTGAGGGCCGGGGCTAAGCTGGGCGAAACCGGGGCGATATATGTAAATGAATACATGGAGACCACCGTTCTTGACGTCTACGCCGCCGGAGACGCCGTGGAGAAGACGCACAGAGTCACGGGCAGGCGGGTTTGGATTCCTCTGGCGCCTACGGCGAACAAGGAGGGGCAGGTTGCCGGTGGAAACGCGGTGAAGGGACGTGTGATGAGGTTCCCCGGCGTGGTGGGCACCGCTGTGACGAGGTTCCACAGCCTCTTCATCGCGAGGACGGGCCTCTCCGAGAGGGAGGCTTCACAGCTCGGCTACAAGACGCAGAGCGCCTTGATCAAGGCCAGGACAAAGGCGCATTACATGCCGGGCGCCGAGACGGTCCACGTCAAGCTAATCGCTGAGGAGTCGACGGGCCGCATCTTGGGCGCGCAGGTGCTGGGCAGGAGCCAGGTGGTTGCCTCCTATGTTGACGTGATGGCTGTCGCTATACAGTCGGGCTACACGGTGTCGGACCTATTCTTTGCCGACATAGGGTACATGCCAGACGCGGCGCCGGTGTGGCACCCGCTCATAGTAGCCGCCAGGGTGCTGAGCAGGGGGAAGTTGTAATTTTTTGGCTAGATAGACTCCGACTTTTTGTTGAAAAACGCATTTTATCTAAGTCGTTTCCTCACTTATGATAACGATAATCGGAAGCGGCAGGGTCGGCACGGCGGCTGCGGTCATAATGGGGCTGATGAAGGTGGACTCCAAAATAACGCTGATAGACATAGTGAAGGGCCTGCCCCAGGGAGAGGCACTGGACATGAACCACATGAGCTCAATCCTCGGCCTAGACGTGGAGTACTTCGGGTCAAACGACTACAAGGACATGGCAGGTAGCGACGTAGTCGTGGTGACCGCGGGGCTCCCCAGGAAGCCCGGCATGACGAGGGAGCAACTGGTAGAAGCAAACGCCAAGATAGTTTATGAGATAGGGAAGGAGATCAGGAGGTACGCGCCCGATTCCATTGTTCTCCTGACCACGAACCCGCTTGACGCAATGACATACGTCATGTGGAAGGCCACCGGGTTCCCAAGGGGGAGGGTCATAGGCTTCAGCGGCGTGTTAGACGCGGGCCGTCTGGCGTACTACGCCGCTAAGAAGCTGGGCATATCCCCGGCTTCCATCCTGCCGATTGTGCTGGGGCAACACGGCGAAAGCATGTTCCCCGTGCCCAGCAAGAGCTTCGTACATGGGGTGCCCTTGAGCAAGCTACTCGCCGAGGACCAGCTGAGGGAGGTCGTGGAGGAGACCGTGAAGGCCGGCGCCAGAATCACGGAGCTGAGGGGCTTCTCCTCCAACTGGGGCCCCGGCGCCGGGCTCGCGGTGATGGTAGACTCGATTAAGCGCGACGCCAGGAGGTCGTTGATAGCCTCTGTGGTCCTTAAGGGGGAGTACGGGGTCGACGACGTGCCCGTGGAGGTGCCCATAGTGCTTGGCAGAGGCGGCGTGTTGAGGATTTTGGAGGTGGAGCTGGCGCCTGAGGAAAGGCAGAAGTTCCAGCAGAGCGCTGAGGCCATAAAGAAGCTCATCGGCTCCATACCGCCCGACTACCTTCAATAATATATACCAGGTTTTTTCTCCCCCCGTGTCTCAGGTACTGCTTGAGCTCGCGGGGGAGAGAGGCAAGCTCGTGGTTGCGGAGGACCCAGAGACCGGGCACGTATTTGCTGTGATTCCCTACGAGAAAAAGGCCAGCCCAGCCGTGGTGCGGGAGCTGAGGGAGCAGACGCTGGATCCGTGGCGATACGTCGACGGCGTGGGGTTTGTGTTAGACATAACCGCGTGGAAAAACGAGGCCTCGCTTTCTCTAGAAGACGTGAAGAACAAGGTGGAGAAATACAAGGGGTTCATCGACCAAGTTTTCCAAATGCTTGAAAACATCGCTTCGAAGGAGGCTGAGGAGAAGAAGAGCAAGAAAAAGAAAAAGAAGACACGTAAGAAGAAGACCAGGAAAAGGAAGAAGTCGGCGAAGAAGAGGTCGCGGAAGTAGGGGTGATAAGTTTAATATAGCTATTTCGTTTTTCTGCGTATGGCTGTGCCTATAGGTGGACCTGAGGAGGTGCCTCACATTGAGGTCGACGAGGAGACGAAGGACATAATTAAAGAGATGCTTTCTCAGATGGAGAACCCCGTGGAGATAAACTTCTTCACAAGCGGCAACTGCGCGGGCCGCGAGACAAACTGGTGCGTGCCTACGGAGGAGCTTCTCGACTTGTTGACACAGCTGGCGCCGCCGGGGAAGCTCAAGGTGAATAAGTACAGCCTTGAGAAAGACGCCGAGGCGTTTAAGAAGTTTGGCGTGGAGCCCCAGCGGGTGCCCAGCGTATATTTCGGAGACGGCTTCATCAAATATCTCGGGGCCCCGATGGGGGAGGAGGTGAGGGCGTTCATCGAGACAGTGGTGAGGCTCAGCACCGGCAAGACGGGACTGAGGCAGAAGACTAGGGCTGAGCTCGCCACCTTGGCCCAGAACGCGCCTAAACGCGTATATGTTCTAACGGTGGTGACCCCCAGTTGCCCCTACTGCCCCTACGCCGCGTTGCTCGCGAATATGTTTGCCTACGAGAGCAGGGGGAAGGTCGTATCTATGGTTGTGGAGGCGTATGAGAACCCCGACATTGCAGACATGTACGGCGTAACCGGCGTGCCCGCGGTGATCCTCCAGGCGGAAGACGCCGCCGTCGGCGACGTGGAGTTCGTGGGGGTGCCCCCAGAACACGATCTGTTGGCGCGCGTCAAAAACCACATGGGCCTCGCCTAACGTAAGGCCGTTTCTGGCAGTGAAGAAGATAAGGGTCGCCACTGGCAACCCTCATAAATTAGCAGAGATTTCGTCCATCCTCGCGCCTTTCGGCATTGCGGTGGAGCGGCTAGAAGCGGAGAAGGTGGAGGTGCAAGACGACGACGTGGTTGCCGTGGCCCGGAAAGCCGCCGAGTTCCTGTGCCCCCGCTACGGCGACTACGCGGCGGTTGAGGACACCGGGCTTTACATAGACGCGCTGGGGGGCTTCCCCGGCCCCTACGCTGAGTATGTCTATAGAACCATCGGGCTCAGAGGCGTGTTGAAGTTGTTGGAGGGCGTCGCCGACAGGTCTGCGGTGTTTAGGTGCGCAGTTGCCCTGTGTCTAGGCGGGGAGGTCCGCGTATTTGTGGGGGAGACCCGCGGCCGTATAGCGGAGGAGCCGAGGGGGAGCGGGGGCTTTGGCTACGACCCCATATTTATCCCCGAGGGGAGCTCCCTGACCTACGCCGAGATGGGCGGGGAGGCGAAAAACGCTGTGTCGCACCGGGGCCGAGCCTTCGCGGCGCTTGCCAGGTGGCTTATCTCTAGCAATTTTTAAATAATGGGAAGTGTTGGGTTACGTGGACATGTTTAGCAAACCTGTTTACGAGTTTGCCACTAGGAACGTGGTCACCGCGGGGGAGAAAGAGAAGGTTGTAAACGCCATGAAGACCATGGTGAGCCTTGACATAAGAAGGTTGCCTATTGTACGCGGCGATAAGCTTGTGGGCATCATAACTATGCTTGACATACTTGACGCCATTTATTCGTGGATAAGCGACAGAACTTCGGAGGGTTCTCTCTACAGCGATATATACATGAAGAGCGTGATAGAGGTGGGCACCAGGAGCGTCGTCTCGGCGCGTCCCCGCACTCCCATAAGCGAGGTGATCTCGCTGTTTCTCCGCCACAACTTCGGCTCGATGCCGATAGTAGACGAGGCGGGGAGGCTGGTCGGCATATTCACCGAGTGGGACGTTTTGAAAATCGCGTCTCAGCTTGACTTTCCCCACAGGGTGCGCGACGTGATGACGCGGATTGTATACGTCCTAACCCCCTACTCCACCGTGATGGACGTCTTGGAGGGTATCACGATCTACAAGTTCAGACGGTACCCCATCGTGGACGAGACGGGGAAGGTGATAGCCATGTTGCACGCTAAAGACGTGCTTAAGTACTTCGCGGCAGACGACACGATAGAGAAGATAAAGCAGGGGGCCGTGGAGGAGGTGGTGAACACCTACGCGATAGACATAGCAAAGGCTCCCATCTTCTTGGCTAAGCCCAGCGACCCCATCGTTGATATAATAAGGAAAATGCTTGAGTACGACGTCGGCGGCGTGCCCGTTGTGAACGAGGAAGGCACCGCGGTTATCGGCATGGTCACCGAAAAAACGCTGATGCTACTGTTTGAGGAGAGCCCGCCGTAGCAGTAGAACCCCCATAGCCAGCACAAGCACGGCCGACGCAACGGTCATCCCCGCCAACGCGCCGATCAGCGCAGTGGGGGTCGACACGACGGCCGAAAACGTAGATTCACACTCAATGCTTAGGCTTCTGGTGCTGTAGATCTCCACGTGTTGTGTGGCTTGTGTGGGGTTGAGGAGTTTATTCTTGTCTCTGCAGGTGATTTTAGCCTTGGGGTCTTTCACCGCCACCACAACCATGTCTGTCCCCGCGGTGCAGGATATGTAGAACCTGGGGGCGTTGGGGTAAGTGCCGAGGCTGCAATCCGGGTTCCCATAGTAGATGCCGAAGACTGTGAAAGACCCGTTGAAGTACCAGCCGAGACGCACGTTAGGAAGCGGCAACCTGTCGCCGTCTGCAGTAAGCGTGTTGTCTCTCACCGTGGCTGTGAAGTTGCCGGAAGGCCCGTGGATTATGAGGGTCTGCGCCAGCGCAAACGCCGCGAGCAATGCGGCGAGGAGAAGCGCCGGTCTCGACATATACGGCGCTTAAGTATAATTTAATAAACCTTTTGTTTTGTGTGGCTTTCCATCTGCTTCACCCGCTGATTCAAGAGGCCTTGAGGGAGAGGGGGATTGAGGAGCCGACCGAGCCCCAGAAAATGGCCATACCTGAGATACTGGAGGGCCGCAACGTGCTGATCATCGCGCCTACGGGAAGCGGCAAGACGGAGGCCGCGATGTTGCCCATCTTGTCTAAGATGCTTGAGCAGGGGGTTGAGAAGCCCGGCATCTACGTGCTGTATATAACTCCGCTTAGGGCGCTCAACAGGGACCTCCTTGACAGGATTAGGTGGTGGGGCGAGAGGGTCGGCTTCCGAGTTGATGTGAGACACGGCGATACGGATAAGGCCGACAGGCAGAGGCAGAGCAAGACGCCGCCGCACATATTGATAACCACCCCCGAGATGTTGCAGGCTATTTTGACGGGCCGCCGCCTGTTGGAGCATCTGAAGGAGCTTAGGTGGGTTGTCGTCGACGAGGTTCACGAACTCGCCGAGGACAAGAGGGGCGTCCAGCTGAGCATAGCGCTGGAGAGGCTGAGACACCACATAGGGCGCGACTTCCAGATAGTTGGGCTTTCTGCCACGGTGGGGAGCCCGGTTGAGGTGGCCAAGTTCCTCGTGGGGAACGACAGGCCCTTCAAGGTCGTGCTGGTAAACTTCACCCGGTATATGCAACTAGACGTGGTGAGGCCGGAGCCCGCGCAGGAGGATTACAAGCTGGCGGAGTCCTCGGGCTTCCACCCCGACGTCGTCGCCCGCCTCCGTATCATCAAGGAGCTGGTGGAGGAGAACAGAAGCACGCTTATATTTGTCAACACCAGGAGCATGGCTGAGCTCCTCGGCTTCCGTCTCTCGTATCTCTTCAGCGACCTGCCGGCGGCTGTACACCACTCCTCTCTCTCCAAGATGGTCCGCATATCCGTGGAGGACAGGCTGAAGAGGGGTGAGCTGAAGGCCGTTGTGGCCACGTCGAGCCTCGAGCTGGGCATAGACATAGGCCACGTGGACCTCGTAATACAGTACATCTCGCCGCACCAGGTGACCCGCCTCCTTCAGAGGGTTGGCAGAAGCGGCCACAGGTTGTCGGCTGTGCCGAAGGGCGTCATAATCGGCGAGGACGTAAACGACGTGATGGAGTCCATGGTTATCGTGAAGCGGGCGAGGGATGGCTTAATTGAGCCTACGCAGATCCCGCACAAGCCCTACGACGTGTTGGTCAACCAGGTGGTTGCCTTTCTACTACTCAAGCCGCGGTGGAAGCTGGAGGAGCTCTACAGCGTCATAAAAAAGGCGCATCCATACAGAGACCTAACCCTCGAGGAGCTTAGGAGGGTAGTCAAGTTCATGCAGGACCTCTACCCCAGGCTAGCCATGTATTTCGAAGACAGCGACACCGTGACGAGGCCGAGGGGCCGCGGCTTCTACCGCTACTTCTACGAAACGCTTTCTATGATCCCAGACGAGAGGCAGTACGCCGTAATCAACGCCAACACGGGGGAGCTCGTCGGGACGCTAGACGAGTCCTTCGTGGCTGAGTACGGAAACGTGGGGATCAAATTCATATTCCGCGGCAGGCCCTGGCTTATCGCGGGAATAGAGGAAAGAAGCATGAAGGTGGTGGAGGTGTCGGATCCCACCGGGGCGATCCCCAGCTGGGTGGGGGAGGAGATACCTGTGCCCTTCGAGGTGGCTCAACAAGTGGGCGCCCTGCGCAGGAAGATACACAAAGGCGCAGACCCCAGCGCAGTTGCCGAGGAGTTCGGCGTCAGCGAAGAAACCGCCAAATTCGTGGTGGAGGAGCTCGCCAAACACAACGGCCCCGTCCCCGATGACAAGACAGTGGTTATTGAGCAGTTTAGAGACAACGTGGTGATCATCCAAGCGGCGTTTGGCACCCAAGTTAACCGCACGCTGGGGAAGTTGCTGGGCGAGCTACTCATAAAGCTGCTGGAGAAGCCCGTGGGGGTCCACCAGGACCCATACGGCATAATTATCCAGTTCTCGGAGCCTCTGCCCGCCGAGCTTGTAGGCGAGCAGATACGCCGGCTCACCGCCCTAGACGTCCGCGAAGTGGCCGAGCTGATAAGGTCTGCCCTCGTCAAGTCCGGCTCCTTTAAGCGGAGGATCCTCCACGTGGCCAAGAGGATGGGGGCTGTGGACAAAGAGGCAGACGTCTACAGCGTAAGCATGTCGAAACTGGTGGAGGCCTTCAGCGGAACCCCGGTCTTCGATGAGGCCCTGAGGGAAACTCTTGAAAGAGAGCTGGACCTGGGCCACACGGCGGAGGTGATACAGCGGATAAAAACAGGCGAAATAGCGGTGGTGTACGTAGAGGGGCCCACCTACTTGGGCGAGGTGCTTTACGAAAAGCTTTCACACAGGCTTGAGATAATCCCACCAGAGAGACTCAGGAGGCTTGTGCTAGACAGCACCAAGGCCCGCCTGCTCAACTACACGATGCTGGCCGCGTGTCTAGAATGCGGGTGGTACGGCATGATACGCGTGGGCGAGGTGTCGGAACTGCGGTGTCCGCGTTGCGGCGGTACAAACATAGGAGTTCTGCGGTCCGTCAGAACAGATAACTTGGAGAGAGAGGTGAAGAGGGGATACGAAGAAATCAGGAGAACCGCCGAAGTTCTGAGAGCCTACGGCTGGGTTGGTCTATATGCCCTCGCCTCCAGACTGCCTATTGAGGCGGTGGAGGAGGTGCTGAGGGAGCTCGACGGCGCCGACCTCAACAAGTTGACTGAGCAACTGCAACACGCAGAACGCGAACACCTAAAGCAACGGCTTCTCGACTAGCTTCTCCACGTAGTAACTGTATAGATCCTCCCGGCCGAACTGCGCAAGGTCGCGCCTTATGTACTCCTTGGCTTTTTCTCTGTCCATCGGCGCCGCTTCGCCCCCTCTATATATCGAGAGGGGCGGCACGTCTCTATCCACAACTCCGTAGAGGTGCGAGAGGGGGCCCACGTATCTCCCCCCATATATCAGAGTTCCAATTGCCGTCTTTACGAACTCGCCGATGACGGGCCCCAGCTTCCTATAGCTCTTGGCGGAGTAGGAGGGCCTTATAGCCCCCAGGGTGTTCTTCAAGTTAGACACGGTGGTCCCCGCGCCGAGGTTCACAAAGGGGGCCACGTAGGAGTCGCCGAGGTATCCCCCGTGTTGCTTCCGGGCATAGGCGTCGACAACGGCGTTTTTCGCCTCGTCGCGTATCTTCGCGTCGTAGTAAAGCGCGGTGCCTGGACGCACATAGGTGAAGGGAAGCACCGCCGAGCCAGGCCCCACGACCGCGGGCCCCTCTATGTATGTATATTCATAAACCTTCCCCCGGACGTACACATCCCCCTTCACCATGCCCTTCACCTCTCCCTTCAGAAGCTCCACCCCAACCTCCCGAAGCCTTGACAACGCCTCCCTCATTATTTCGGCATTTACCTGGATCAAGTCGGCCAAGCTGGTAAACGGCTCCGCCGCAAGCTCCCGCCCGCCCAAATCCATCCTGCGTCCGCCGCACCTCAAGTTGCGGCTCCGCAGGAGGTGGGGGACGCACCCCACATCCATCTTCGGCACGTCCGGCGGGATCCCACGCCGAATTTCAAACCGGCAACCCTCAAGAATCAGGGGGAGATTCGCCGTTTCCTCCACGTAGATTACCACCCTGCCCTCCCCGCAGAGGGCGAGGGCAACCAGCTCCACGATTCTAAACCCCCCAGCCACGATATACGGCGGAGGCGTCGCCAGAGGAGGCGCCACACTGCCCACAACGGCTAACTCCATGGATAAGCTTATTAACTAGGTTTTAAAACTGTGCGGAGAAATGATCGAGAAGGCGGTAAGGAAGATACTGGGAGTCGAAGACTCGCCTAAGTGGCTGGAGAGGGAGGTACTCAAAAAGATGGAGGAGGGTCTAGACCTGGAAAGCGCCGTCGGCTTCCTCGCCCCCTGGCTCCAGCAGATACATAGGGCCAACCTCGCCAAATACAGGCCGGGACGCGGCATGATAAGAAAGGCGGCCCCCTTCCTCACGGCCGAGACCGTGGAGCGCCTCGGCTACCGCGTGGAGTTCGTAGAGTTGTTCGGCTCCACCTTCCCCGCGGCTGTGCGGGGGGAGGGGATCTACACCCCCGTGGTGCCTATTTTCGACTGCAAGAGGAGATCCCAATACATAGCGGCCAAGACCAGGAAACTTATGGAAAGCGTAGTCCAGATCACGACTACTAAGGAGGTGGAGGGCGTCTTGGCAGACGTGGTGAAGATGGATAAGCCGCCGTATTACTACCTACACGTGCCGGCAAACCTCTCCAAGCTGATAGAAGAAAGCACGCCCATCACGGCCACCGTCAACAGGAGATACAGGAGAGTCTACTACTACTGGAAACACTTCCGCGACAGGGGCTACCTAGTGCTGGTGGGGAAGGAGATCGGGGGCATCACCGTCGACCTCCTAGCCGTTGGGCTAGGCCGCTACGCCGTGGTAAGCGAAGGAGACAGGAAGATCGCAAGGCTCAGAAAAGTGGTCGATGCGGTCTACCTGGCCTGAGTCTGGGCCCTCCTCCTCTCCCTCACCTCGGCTATTTCCTTCTCCAAGAGGGAGATGTGGAAGCTCAGCTCTTCGATGCCCAGTCTCTTAGCCACGTCTTTGCCGTATTTCAACAACTCCTCAGCCTCTCGGAGCTTGCCCTTTCTGACCTTCTCCTGTGCGGTGTAGATTATGCACTCCACGAGCTTTTCCTTAAACTCCAAAGCCTTGTGGCTGTTTCCCCCCTTCTCTGCCCAAGATACTAAACGCTCCCACCGTGTACATGTAGGCATGGCGACTAGATAGGGTTGCCTTATAAACTTTAACAAGAGAACCCCCAGCCTCTGTGGCAGTCAAAAACGAAGGCTACAGTCATGATCTTTTTCGCCGTTGCGTTCATATCCTCATCTTGTTGGCGGCATTTCTAATACTCGCCAGAGTTCCTCCCCATACTTGTAAACCGCGGTTGCCGGCATGTTCCGCGCGGCGCCGCCGGAGGCGTTTAACGCCGGCAGTTACAAAAACAAAAACCTGCCGCCAAGAAAACGGGGAAAAATACAAAGAAATAAAGAAAAAATATTTAATACCCCCAGCAAGAAGAGGCCGTGGCGACGTTTCTGGCGCTGGACATGCTCGCGATAATGCCTGGTATGATCGCGGACTCCGTGCTTACAAAACCCGCCATACAACACCACAACATTGGTGCGCAAGCCTCTCTGGCATACTGCGGTTATCAAAGCGGGTTTAGCGACTGGTGGGGGTGCGGGAGATGTATGTATGATATGTGGATCCCTGATCTAACACTAACATTTGGCGGGGCTGTCGCCGCTGCTGACAGATTAACAGCAATAGGCGAAAGGGTAGGCAGTTGGCGTCTTATAAGGACAGGCCGCCGCCTTCTGAGGTTTACAGGCTGGGGGTTTATAGTTGCTGTGGCGTGATGTCTATTAGTTCAACGATTGTGAAAACCATACTTCTTTTGGTCATCTTTTACTTTCCGCATTCTCTACTCTACGTCTTTATTTTGTTTTTAGTGAGGGGAGGGTTTTTTGATTTTTTGTACAGTTGGTCTCTGGTTTTAAGTTATTCGTTCTTTTTATTTCTGACTGTATTAATACGTGAGTTTTCGAATATTTTACGTGCGCTTATTTTCTCTTTAATTTTTAAGGAGAGGCGTTGTATGCGGCGGTTTCTGCGGCTGGTGTGTATCTTCGAGGCGCCGAAGACCGGGCTTAAGGGTCTTGGCGGCATGACGTCCTACGGCATTTTCTTCACGCCAGCGGCTATCTGGCACCCTGAGGCGTATCGCCACGAGATGCAACATGTAAAAGACGGCGTTGTCGCCTCTCTGTTAATCAGCGTCGGCGCCGCCGCGGGTCCTCTCGCCGCCCTCGTGTTGAAGGGCGTAAGAAATGGCGTGTATCCCCCCGACGTTGCTCCCCTCGCTATAATGTTGTTTCCCTGGGCTATCCTCTGGGTTCTTCTAGTCTGGCTTTTGTTTGAATTCAGGGCTTATAGATATGCCGACGGTCTCTCGTTTAGAGAAACGCTGCAGAAGCTGACACTGTATACAGCTGAGAAGAAGTTTGGAAATACGGTGTTTCAAGTCGCTGTAGCGACGTTGGCGGCGTACTGGGGGTTAAATGTAGTTAACGCTTTGCTCAAAAGCCCTCCGGCCAGCTTTTATCACTTCGTTGTTGTCCTCGCCGCCTCTATGGCGACGCCTGTTGTGCTGGCTGTGGTTGTAGGCTGGGCCCTTGACGTCTTCACCCGGAGGCTCTTCGGAGAGACGTTAGGCAAGTTCCTCTTCGCCACCTTCGTCACCGGCGCCATCTTTCACCCGTTGCTGGGCGTACTTACCTCATTCCTCTTCTCCTGGGCTATGTTCGGCCGGGCGAGTGACGCCGCGGCGGCAACAGCGATAGTGGCGCTTTCTCTATTCGCCGTAATGCTTCCGGGGCTGGTATGGACTTCGGTATTACCGCTTTGATTGCTCTGAACAACATGCTTCTGGCCTTCTTGATCTGGGTTCTTCCGCATGGGTACTCCGCAGTGGTGTTGGCTGTGGCTTTGGTGCAGGCGGCTTTCTTCGGTTTTCCTCTTGTTGTACATGCCGAGCCGAGGTTTTAGCTGCTTCTGCCTCTCGAGGCCGGAGGCTACGTGGCGGCGTTTTTTAAGCGGCGGTGGTTTGTGTCGACGGCGGGCGCCGTGGTGGAGGTGTGGCCATGGCTTCGGTAAAGGCTTATCTAGCCGCCGGCGCCGTGGCGGGCTTGTTGGCTGGGGT
>Ga0326761_1000272_pt1 | contig 12418 bp, 17 predicted proteins | sample GCREP_P_FD_207739 | JGI IMG/M metagenome (GOLD analysis project Ga0326761, IMG submission 207739) | Hot spring water microbial communities from Geyser Creek Basin, Yellowstone National Park, WY, United States - GCR.EP_P | ecosystem: Environmental > Aquatic > Thermal springs > Unclassified... | reverse complement strand
GGAACGTGCTCACCCGGCGCCGTCTTCTCATTTTGGGCACCGGCGTAGCGGCCGAAGTATTTCCGCCGCACTGTCCCAAAGGAAGAGGCCCGGGTGATAGACGCCGTGAGGAAGGTCCGCCTCAGCCTGGCCTCCGCACTTCGGCTGACAACAGACATAAGGCCGGAGGTCTGAGGGCCGTGGCGGAGGCGTACCCATGCGTCAGACGGGACCTGATGGACGCCTTCATAAGCCTCTTCATCCAACTGAAGCATGGAGAGGGAGGAGAATCTCTACAGGCTTCTCGGCGGCATGCCGCGGCCCAACAGGCGCAGAGGAGGGATAGAAGGATGCACAGCCACGGAAGCTAAATCCTAGTACCTGAAGAGCTTTCTCTCTCTGTAGTTCATGGGTAAACAGATCTGGCTTGAGTCGGTTGGCGGTGGTGCATCTGCGCCAAGCGGTGGCAGAAATCCATTTCGATAGAGGGACGTTGCTGACGGGTGGCGCAGGTCTGGCAGTAGGCGCCGCCTGGGAAACTTCGCCGGACGACTGGAACGCTGAGTTTCCCTGTAGATACAATAAAGGGACTTGCGGTAGACGAGGTCAGAGCAACATTAGAGAGATGTGTATCTGGCACATATACATTGAGACGTGCAGGTTGCCGAGCTATAGATTCGACAAGTGGGAGGTGGGCGAAGCCGCCGGGGCTGGCCGTTGAAGATCTGTATCGTGGATGAGCTTGCGGCTGAGATGCTCGGCGTAGTGAGTCGAGTACGCTGGTGTCCTCAGCAAAGACGCTGACCTAGTGCTCACGTTTTGACGGCTTCCTCACTACCACCTCGACGCCGTCCGGCCCCTCGCTGGCGGACACCACCTCCAGCCCGAGAAGCCCGGCCGCGTTTTTGATATCCGCAAGGACGTAGCGCCATTTGCTGACCACCACGGCGCTTTCGCCTGGGGAGATCTCCGCGGCCAGTCTAGACAGCACTATCCCGAGCTCGGGACAAGGCCCCTTGACTTCATACCGCCGCACGTATAAAACAACATCCTATATTTAAAAACGTAGCTCCAGCTCCTCCTGGACGTATATCGTCTAATCGCGACGTAATTGTCGTCGGCATACTCTGGATAGTCGCGAGCTCGAGCCAGTAGTGAGGATCAGAACGCCATATGAAGCTCTGGAGTCGTCTACTTTGAGTATCTGCGGCAGTCGCGCCTTAGGGGGGAGCTTCCGCCCTTGTAATGTCGGCTCCTTCCGAGGTTCTGCCAGGCGTTTTTGGTTATGGAGGTGATATTGAGCGTCGCCGACGTCTCTTGTGTTAACTTAGTTAAAGCAATAAGTGGTATATTCAGAAACTTTTCGCCTATGTTTTTTCAGAAATCATTTCAGATTCTTTTACATTGTTAATGCCTAAATGATAATAACTCACAGTGTTCATGGATTACACCCCCTTGATATACGGTTTCGTGGCAGGTATTACGGTTTTGTAGGCGTGGCGATGCTGTCTGTGTTTAGGGGGCAGGCTTCGCAGACGGCTTTGGGTGCGTTGCAAGCCTTCGCAAGCGGCATCCTTGCCTATATTGCGCTGGAGATAGGGGCCGAGGTTGCGGAATACGTGGAGAGATTGGCGAAGTGGGAAACCTTTGGGCTGCTTTTGCGGAACGCGGTGCTCACCACGGCGGTGTTTGCCGGCGTCTTCTTGTTGCTTTCGTGGGTTGAGAGACGGGCGACGGCGAGAGGCATGCCGCAATCCCTCCTCACGGCGTTTATAGTGGCTTTGGCTTACGGCGTCCACAACGGGGGGTCGCGATCGCCGGCGCCCTGCTTTCTGGGCCGTGGCTAATGCGCTTCTCTTCACTGTGGGGTTCGCCGTACACAACGCCACCGAGGGCTTCGGCATAGCCGCCCCGTTGCTTGGAGATAGGAGGGCCCGCGTCGACCTCAAGATGCTTGTGGGTCTGTCTATCCTGGCTGGCCTGCCCGTCATGCCGGGCTCCGCCGTGTACTACCTTGGCATTTATAGTGAGACATTTCTCGCCGTGTTGGGCACCGCCGCCGAGGCCTCGCTTGTCTACGCCCTACTGCACGTGAACCTCAGCGCCATGTCTAATTAGGCGGCGTGTCGAGCCCCCGCTTCTGGCTCGCTCTGACCGCCGGCGTGGTTGCGGCCTTCGCCACAGAAAGCGCGTTGTTGCTGTCCGGGCTTTAGGACCTGAGGTTCAGCCGAATTTTCCTTTTCGCCGCCTTGAGCTCAGCACGAATGGTGCAGTGTCCGCTACACGGCGTCTTGCAGACCACGAGGCCAAAGGCGGGGAAGTAGTAGTGAGTGCCGAGATCCATGGCGAGGCCAAGCCGGGCCAGGCCCTCGGCAAGCACCGGGAGGGCCGCCGAATATATCTCCCAGTCCAGCTGGAGAAACTTGGGGAGCTCCCCGAGGGGGGCCCTCCTCAGCACCGCCAGCACTAGGACGGCCGAGCTACAGAGCTTTTCTACTGGGGCTTTTTCAAGCGGTATAGATAGAGCTTCGAGGGCTTTGAGCAACAGATATACGTAGGCCTCTACGTACGCAGGGTCCGTCTTTAGTTCGAACCTCTGCATGAGTCTCTCCAAGACGAGTCGTTTCTCTTCGCAGTTTTTACATAGGCAGTATATGAGGCCCCTCGTAGTTATGTGGAGGTTGCGTCCCCTGGCCTCCACCAGGCCGTGTCGCCTCGCCCTTGCGGCCTTGGCGTAGGCTGTGGAGAGCGAGAGACCGAGGGCACTTGCGGCTCTGTACGCAGAGGCAGGTCTTCTCACAAGAAAAGAGAGAAGGTCCAGAACCTCTAGATTGGGGACTCGGCAGGGGAGTGCATCAACTGAGACAGGCCGCGGAGAAATTATATGCACATATCAACAACTTAAGATAGTAAAAAAAGTTTCCGCGCCCAAAAACGCTTATTTAGACGCAACCAGTGGGCTTCGGCGCGCCTGCCACTTTGCAAGCTCCGTGGGCTGGGCCCGAGGGGAACAGCTGATAGATCTTCTCGAGGGAGAAGCCAGTCTCCTTGGTCAACATCTTAATGGGGGGGCACGACCCGTAGGTCTCCATGTACTCCCTGAGGTATTTTACGACCTTCCAGTGCTCCTCCGTCATCTGAGGTATGCCCTCCAACTCCCTAGCCAGCCACTCGGCTACTTTTTCATCCCAGTCCTCGGAATTCTGCACAAAGCAGTCCTCGTCTAGGAGGATCTTTTTCCCCGCGACTTCGTACTCACCTGGACATTTGACCGGCATAAGCCCCTCTTGTTGGGCATTAAAAAATCTTGCTAACAATTAGTGAGAAACATAGACCGCCTTAGGCAGATATCTAGCGACCGCAGACGCCAGCTCCTCGGGGATCTCCATCCCTCTATAGGCAGCGTAGAACGCCATGACGAGTATGTCGTCTACAACTGCGTCGTTCTTGAAGTGGTCAAGATAAGCGTCTAGAAACGCCCTTAAGACGGGCCTGGGGAGCTTGTGCCGAGCCGCCAGCATGTCTATCAAGAGCTCCCAGTTGGCGCACCCAAAGTAGTAACACATCACGATCCCCCTTTCTGTGGCCTCGAACATACTGCCTCTGTGGTTGGCCGTCCGCCTTGTCATGCCGAGGCTCTCCAGCCGGGCCGCCTTTCTGTACGCCTGGGTGAAGTGCAGGTTGAGATCCCGAGCTATTCTGTAGGCGGTGGCGGGCCCCTTGAGTATTATATATCGCAAAACCTCAGAGAGAAGCTTGTCCTTATCGAGATTACAGGCAGAAATCAACTTCAGCATGTAAACTTGTGTAGTTGTGGAAAAAATCTTTTATTTCAAGTCTGCCCTTGGAAGTTTACGCCGGGGCGGCAAGAGGTTTAAGCTTCTTCATACTGATGACGTACATGCCGTCGCTCGGGGACTCAGGGGCGGCAACACGTTTGAGCTTCTTCTCCACGGCGGACGGCCTCACGACGAAGACGTGGGTGAAGCCGCCTCTCTCCGCCACAAGCTTCACCCCGCGGAAGGCCGCAACTACCTCCTCCAGCCGCCTGCCGGCGTACTCCTTCGGGAACACCACCCGCCCCTCCCGAGCCTTTACGTACGCCACCACGTCGCATAGACACAGGGTAGATACAACCTTGTCGTAGCTCACCACCAGCATTATATACCGCCCCGTTGGCCCTATAAATGCTTTATTCCACAAACCAAGTGAAGATGTGTGACATATTTGCACCTTTAGATGTATTTTTAAGCACAAAACTGAACTGCACCCATGGAGGTGGCCATAAAAAGGCTTGACTTGAGAGGTTACGTCTGTCCCTACCCCCAGCTGGCCACTTTGAAGGAGTTGCGCAACTCGCCGCCAGGGACAATCATCGAGGTCATCACCGACAACCCGCCTAGTTGCGAAAACGTGCCCTCTGTGGCTAGGCGGGAGGGCCACGAGGTGCTTGGCGTTGAAGAGGTGGAAAGAGGCGTCTGGAGGATTGTGATCAGGAGGCGATGAGCCTCGAGAAGTTTAGGGAGAGAGTTAGGCTGTATAGGGAGGCCGGCGTCGCGCTGGAGTCGCTGTCGCTGGGGTGCTCCGTAAAGATCGACCTCTACAACGTCCTCTACCCAGCCCTCGCCCTCCTCAGAGACGAGGTTAAGAGGCTGAACCTCGTCATCGCGCCGAGGGAAGATGCGGCGATTATGCCCGGCGCAGGTGCGGAGATGCGGCGCCTATTCCTCAACGCCGAGAACCCCCACATCGACCCGGAGGAGCTTGAGAAACTGGCGCCGGACCTCGCCGTGGTGCTGGTACAGCTCTACATGGCCAAGGCGGCCTCCTCGGACCGCTTCGCCGAGTACGCGGCGAAGCTCTACAAGGCTCTGGGCTCCTCGCGGCACCGGGTGTGGCTGGGCAAGGCCCACAGCATTGTGAGCACCAAGCCCGGCGCCGAGTTATACATGGTGGACCTCTTCAAGATAGAGAGGGGGCCAGGCTACCTGCTGGCCAACAACGACACCATACAGGTGATAGACCCCATGGAGGACTTCGACTCGCCTCTGCAGGTGGCCGTGGCGGTGAACAACGCCCTCAACGACCTCTACGTGAAGGGGGCCTACAAAGAAGTGCACATAGCCCCGGTCTACGACGCGCCCGAGCCCTACCACAGCCGCGTGGAGCGCAGAATGCTTGAATACGCCTCGTCTCTCGGCAAGTTAATCAAGGCGCCTCAGCCGCAGAGGGGCTACCTCCTCCTGGGTGCCACGGCCCATGCCCACCTCGACAGGGAGCCCCCCACGTACTACGACAAGATAGACGAAAACTTCTATGTAATAATAACGCGGCCCTTCGGCGAGCTGGCGTACTTCACAGTCTACGTGGCCGTCCACACAGACGAGGGGCTCTACAAGGAGTTTGAGAAGCGGGTTATGCCGGTGGACGAGTTTGAGAAGGAGAAGAGGAGGGTTCTGGAGCTCATGGCCACGCCCAACGTAGAGGTGGCCCGCGTCATCTACGACTACCTGCCCGACCTGGGCGAGCGGTTTGACCCAGAGCGCCACATAGCCGCCACGATAGACGTGTCGGGCCCCGGCGTCTTTGTGTTTAAGGAGGTGGCTGAGCGGGCCAACGTAGACGTGGAGCTCTTCGACATACCCCTCCTCAACCCCAAGCTGTCTCTCTTCGCCGCGGAGAACTACATAATGCCCGACGCCACGGCCGGGACCAACGGCGCGGTGGCGCTGTTTCTGCACAAGCGGCTTGTAGACGAGGTGTTGAGCCGCCTGGAGAAGATACCGCACCTCAAGCCGATGGTGGTGGGGAGGGTGCTGGGCAGAGGCGAGGGCAGGCTCGTGGTGCCGACGCTCCAGTACATATCCAGCAAGAAGCTGAGGGAGAAGCTGGAAAGCCCGCAGAGGGTCCTCGGCGGGCTGGGAAAGACCGTGGAGAAGCCGGGCCGCGCCAGGTTCTACGTGGCGGGGGAGGTGCAGGGCGTCGGCTTTAGGCCGGCGGTGCGGGCTAAGGCCAAGGCGCTTGGCCTAAACGGATACGCCAAGAACCTCCCAGACGGCCGCGTGGAGATGGTGCTGGAGGGGGACTCGGAGAGGATAAGACGCCTCGTGGAGGAGCTGTGCAAAGGCTTCAACTGCAGAGTAGAGGAGGTGACTTGGGAGCCCTACACAGGCCAGTTCAACGACTTTGAAATACTGTAGTACGTTTGTCCACATACCAGAGGGAGGAGTCTCTAGCGTAGCGAGGTACTCTCCTCCGTCTTTTTTAAAGATTTTTAAGCTCTGGGAAGTCCCGGGGCATGTATGATGTGGTTGTGCTGGGGGGCGGTAGCGCCGGCGTCGCCGCGGCGGTTAAGGCGGCTCAGCTAGGCGCCAGGGTCGCCCTTGTGAACGCGGGGAGGCTGGGTGGCACCTGCGTGAACGTGGGGTGTGTCCCCAGCAAGTTTTTAATAAGGGCCGCCGCGTTGAAACGGGCGGCTGAGAGGCCGTACTTCAGGGGGCTTTCCGCCAAGGTGGAGGTGGATGGGGAGGCGCTGATGGCGCATATGCGTGAGGTGGTGGAGAGACTTAGGAAGGAGAAGTATGAAGACGTCTTGGCGTACTACGACGTGGAGGTGGTGGAGGGCTACGGGAGACTGAAGAGCGCGCGGGAGGTGGAGGTGGGCGGGAGAGTGCTGGAGGGCAGGAGGATAATCGTGGCCACGGGGTCTAGGCCGAGGATCTCCGAGATCAAGGGCCTGCAGAAGGCCTTCAGGCGGGGCCTGGCCTTCACAAACGAGGAGTTTTTCTCGGCGGGGCGCATGCCCTCCTCCGTCGTCTTCATAGGCGGAGGCGCGGTGGCCGTGGAGCTGGCCCAGGCGCTGGCTAGGCTTGGCGTGAAGACGTGGATAATCTACAGATCCGCACTCCTTAAATACGAGGAGGAGGTCGCCTCCAGGTTAGTGGAGGGGCTGTTGCGGGAGGAGGGCATGGGGCTCGTAAGGGGCGAGGCAACCGCCGTCGAGGCTAAGGACGGCGGCGTGGAGGTGAGGCACACGGGCGGCGTGGTGGCGGCGGAGGCGGTCTTCGTCGCGGCTGGCCGGATCCCCAACGTGGAGCCGCTGGGCGGACACCTGAGGCTCGGCCCCCACGGCGGGGTTGAGGTGGACGAGAAGATGGAGACCTCCCTCCCCGGCGTCTACGCCGCGGGGGACGTGACCGGGGGCTTGTGGGGCGTGCGGTATCTGGAGAACGCCGCTGCGAGGCAGGGCGTGACGGCGGCGATAAACGCCCTGGGTGGAGACGCCAAGTTAAACCCCCTGGCTGTGCCCAGGGTCGTCTTCACGGACCCGCCTGTGGCGGCTGTGGGCCTCAGGGAGGAGGACATGATAAGAGGGGGCATAGGGTGTAGGTGCAGGTCGGCACCCGTGGATGCGGCGGCCGCCGCATGGACCAAGGGGCAACTGAGGGGCTTCATAAAGATCAACACCTACCCGGAGACCTGGAGGGTGTCTGTGAGGCGAGGCAAAATCGCGGGGGCACTCGTCGTTGCTCCCGAGGCCGAGGAGGTGATTAACCTCTTCGCTGTCGCGGTGCAGATGGGGCTCGCCGTGGACGACCTCGTGGACTTCCTGCCCAGCTTCCCCTCGCTCGGCGAAGCGGCGCGCCTAGCCGCCCTGGCCTTCTACGCAGACCCGTCGAAGCTGAGCTGTTGCGGCGGTTAAGTATATATAGCCGCTCCGAGGGGGAGCCATGGCCAAGGTGGTGGTCACAGTGGTTTCAGACGACGAGAAGTTCGACGTCGCTATTGCCTTTGTGTACCGGTCTTGGATACACAGGCGGTTCGACGACGTTAGGCTGCTCTTCTTCGGCCCCAGCCAGAGGAGGCTGGCGAAGCTCGACGGCGACTTGATGAAGATGGTGAACGAGCTCGCGGCGGCGGGGGTTGTGGACTCCGCATGTGTCAGATACGCGGAGGGCCACGGCATAGCCGAAGAACTCGCCAAGAGGGGCATCAAGCTCGCCCCCTATGGGGAACGCCTCGCTACATTGCTAAGAGAGGGATACCTGCCGTTGACGTTCTAACAACTTGTTCTAAAACGATGCAGATTCGTTATTAACATCGTAGTGTTAATGCGTTAATAAGCCTTAAATCAAAATCCGAACGTCTCACCTATGCCTAAGTCCGTTGTAATAGTGGGAGGAGGCGTCGGAGGGCTGTTCACGGCCAACAAGCTGACGTCAAAGCTGGCCTCCGAGGTGAGGAGGGGCGAGGTCTCGATCACACTGGTGGAGCCACAGGAGAAACAAGTTTATCAGCCGGGGTTCCTCTACGTCCCATTCTCGGAGCTACCTCCCGACGTGATGTTTAGACCCGTAAGCAAGCTGGTGTCGCCGCTGGTGAAAGTGGAGAGAGAGCCGGCGGCCAAGATCGACCTGCCAAATAAGAAGGTGGTCCTCCAGTCGGGGAAGGAGCTTAAGTACGACTACCTCGTAGTGGCCACCGGCGCCGTGGTGAAGACCGAGGCGCTTCCCGGCTTCGGCCAGGCCTGGCACACCCTGTGGACCTACGAAGGCGCCAAGAGACTCAGGGAGGCCTTATCCAGGTTCAACGGCGGCACGATCGTAGTCTCCGTGACCTCAACGCCGTTTAAATGCCCCGTGGCGCCCTACGAGTTCATGGGCCTTCTCAACGACTACTTAATGGCCACGGGCCTCAGGACCAAGACCAAGGTCGTGTTTACTACCGTGGCCCCGCACATCCACGCCCAGCCCCAGGTCAACAAGTTCCTTGAGGAACAACTTAAGTTCTGGGGCTTTGAATACAGGATCAAGTTCCGGATAAACGCCATAGAGCCCGGCAAGGTCTCCGGCCCGGAGGAGATAAAGGCGGACTTGATAGTGGCCGTGCCGCCGCACGGCGGCGCGGAGGTGGTGGTTAAGTCCGGCATAGGGGACCAGGCGGGCTGGGTGCCCGTGGATAGGTACACGCTTCAGATACAGGCCCAGGGCGCCACGGGGGCGGAGATGGCGCTGGGCGACGCCACCAACCTCCCGGTTCCCAAGGCCGGCTCCGTGGCCCACCTCCAGAGCGAGGTGGTCGCGTCGCGCATCGCCGAGGAGATCCAGCTGGGCCACGCCGACACCAAGTACAACGGGAGAGTCGTATGCTTCTTACTAACCGGCTTCGAGGAGGCCACCCAGGTCTCTTGGGACTACGAAAACCCGGCTAAATACCCGCCGCCGCCCAGCCGCTTCTTCCTAAGGCTGAAGGACATGACTAACTACTCCATATGGTCGGCCATTAGGTGCGGGCTATGAGCGCGGCGGAGGAGAAGCTCGACAAGCTACTCGAGTTGCTCCAGGGCGAGAAGACGCGCGACGCGCTTACCGCCTTGGTTCAGCGCACAGACATCTTAAAGGAGCTTGTCAACACACTTTACGACTTTAAACGTAGCGGCGTGTTGGACGATCTGCTTAACGCGGCGGCTACCTTCAGGTTTTTCACAGAAGGCCTATTCACCAGAGACTTCGTGGAGAAAGTGGCCAAGTTGCAGGAGGTGGCATTGATAGCGGGGACAAACCTGGCCATGGACAGCTCCAAGGTGGACTGCCTCACCTACGCCCTGGCCGCCGCAGACAACGCAAAGCCCGTAGGCCTCTTCGGCCTCCTCTCGGCGCTGAGGGACCCAGAGGTGCAGAGGGGCCTCGGCTTCCTAATAGCGGTGCTGAAGAAGCTCGGAAGTTGCCAAAGGTAACGTCCATTCTCTATCGCAGTGTTGATCTCTGTTTTGCATCGATGATGTAGGCCGCGCGGGGTTGCTCACCCCTTGAGATGCCATCTAAGTCGATAGCCTAGCATTTTGGAGCTTTAACTAGAGAGGACGCCGCTGTCTCAGCGTTGGCTGGGCATTAAATTATACATTTCGCATGTCCATGTATTACTTGGGTGGGTTGCGACAGCCGCGGGCGACTACGGGTACATTAAGAGAGGTCCGTGCTGAGTCGCCACGGTGTCTACACGGTGTGCGAGGGGGCGAGGTGCCCCCAGCCTCTTTAGTTGCTGTAGTGTGCCTGTGGCGTTTTTTGTTATACGACAACCAGTACGCCGTTTTTGCCGGGGCTATAGGCTGCCAGTTGTAGGTCGGGCGGAGGCGGCTGAGCCTCAGAGAGCGGGCTGTATGTGTACTTAAGAGCGCTTGTGTTGACGTTGCCCAGCGGCTATGCTTATCGCAAGACCTACGGCTATCCCCGCCGCCGCGTAGCCCCTGGCGCTTTTTCCGCCGCATGGGCTTCAAGCTTTATCTCTTCCGCCATGTGCGGAGGTGGCCGCCGATATATAAATGTAGCTAATCGTGTTAACATTAGCATAATTAGTAAACTTTATATTTACTATAGGCAGGTTGTCACATGCCCATCTTAAAGAGAATAGGGGAAAAGACCTACAAACTGGACCTACGTGGGTACGTATGCCCGTATCCCCATATGTACACGCCGCAAGCTCTGCCTAAGTTGCCTAAGGGTTCTGTGCCTAAGGTGCTAATCGACAATCAGCCGTCCATAGAGAACACAAAGTCTGCGGCTCAGAAGGGAGGCACGCTGTCTATAAGCCTGAACTCAAGAAGTGGAGTGTGGTACATATAGAGCTATGAAAGTCGGCGTTATCTTGACCTCGGACGACCCGGTGAAGCTGTACGAGGCCGCCACATACGTCGCAACTGAACTGGCCAGAGGCAACGAGGTCGTCGTGTTCGTGACGGGGAGGGCGACGTTGGCCTTCGCCGGACGCTCGACGCCGCCTGATACGCCTGAGATGAAGAGGATGAAGGAGCTTCATGTTGTGTGGGACGAGCTTCTCGCGGCTACGCGTCCCATGGGTGTTAAGATAATCGCGTGTGAGACGGCGAGTAAGATCTTCGGCGTGGGTGAATCCGACTACTCCAAGCTCGGCCTTGTCGACGTCGTCTCTTCTATGTATACGTTTCTGGAGGAGGTGGGAGAGGGCAGGTTGGTGACGTTTTAGCATGAAGGCTGTGGAGGATTTAAAAAGGCCGTGGAGTCCTGAGGCGGCGGGCGCGGTGATAGGTCTCAACGCGGTGATTTGAGTGGTTAGGAGTCCTCGGCACGTCACCGGGCCCGACTACCAGTTTGGGTGTGGCTCTTCTACGTCCTCACGGGCGGTCTGCTCAACACCAAGGCGTGGGGCCGTGTCACCGATAATCTAGGCGGAGCCGTCTACGTGGTCTACGTTGACGGCGTAGAAATTGTGAGGAGGTTAGACGCCCCATGGCGTGGCCCCACACGGTTGTTTTCGTGGACTGCAGCGTTGCGGAGAGGCTGAGACCGGCGGTGGCTCCCCGTGGCACGTCTCTAAGAAGATTGGGAGACCTGTGGTTTTTACGCCCCGTGGCACGTCGAAGGGAATCTAGGTGCAGACTGCTACGTTGAACTCCTTAAGCGCCTCCAGCAACTTCCTGCCTTCGTAGGCTAGGAAGACGCGGCCGGGCTTGAAGAGCCTCAGCACCTCCACAGCCTGCGGATTATCGCTGAGCACTAGGGCGCAGGTCACCGGGTCCGCCTTATCACAAACCGCATCCAGCCGTCTCCTAGCTCTTGGAACTCCAAGAGCTCGTTTTTTGTGAAGCGGCACCACGTGGGTATGTCCTCCTTGGCGCATACGTCGTTTGTGACGACTTCCAGCAACCCGCCGACTGGCACGTCTGCGATTGCCTTCTTGAGCTCCACGGGGCCTAGGCAGTTAGCCCCCGAGATTCTTATCGACTTGGCAACGGCCATGCGGCAACCGGCGTCTCACGCCTTAAGTCTTATTAACGTCTCAAGCGTTAATATTGGCCGCACCGGCGTATTATCAAGAGCGCCGGCCCCTGGGGCTGGAGCGCGGGTAGCTTCTCCACGTCGACTTCGCGGCACCAGCCTCCCCGCGACACGTTGACGCATAGGAACACCTCGCCGCCGGGACACGCCTCCTTTATGGCCGCGGCGGCCTCGGCAAGCCTGTTCCCCATCATGAAGACGACCACCGTGTCTGTCCTCACTTGTCTAAGCACGTTGGGCCCGAAGTGTGGGTAGGAGAGTAGGGCCACGTGGCGGAGGTCTCTCCCGTTTGTGAGCTCGATGCCGTACAGCGCCGCGGCGGCGGTGAAGGCGCTTACGCCTGGGACCACCTCGCAGGGAACCCCCCTCCTCTCCGCCTCTCTACAGATCTCGATGCCCCGCCCAAACACCGTGGGGTCTCCGTTTTTTAGGATCACCACCTTCTTAAGCCGCGCCTCCTCCACCAAAGCCTCCACGGCCTTCTGGTGGTCCTCCCTCCTGTGGCCGATCTTCACCTTCACGGCGTTTGGCGCCAATGCGGCGACCTCCTCGGGAACCAAGTCGCCGTATGCCACCACGTCCGCCTCCCTCAGAAGCTCAACAGCCCTGACAGTGAGTAGCTTGGG
>Ga0326761_1000271_pt1 | contig 12436 bp, 7 predicted proteins | sample GCREP_P_FD_207739 | JGI IMG/M metagenome (GOLD analysis project Ga0326761, IMG submission 207739) | Hot spring water microbial communities from Geyser Creek Basin, Yellowstone National Park, WY, United States - GCR.EP_P | ecosystem: Environmental > Aquatic > Thermal springs > Unclassified... | reverse complement strand
AACTGCAGAAAAAGTAGCAGAAAATGTTGCAAAAGAAACCGTAGAAAATGTGGCATCTAAGCAAGCTACATCTGGAGCACAAAATGTTGCTAGACAGAAAAGTAAGTATGATGTAAAAAGAGAGGAGGTTAGAAAGAAAATTGAAGAACAACTGAAAAAGAAAGAGCCTGCTAATGCGTGGAAATTTGCTTACGAAAAACCTTCTGCCGAAAAAGAATTTGAAGTTGTTTCTGTAAAAGACCTTAAAGAAAAAGCAAGACAGAAAATGCTACCTGTTTTAGCACCTAAAGAAACTCGTTGGGGATTTGCTAATGCAAAACCGCCTGCTGTTGTTTTCAGAGAAGGTAGAATAGTTGATTACATACCTCCGCAATTTGAAAAAGTTTCGGTTGCAAGGTTTAAAGAACTGGCAAGACAAAGAAACTTACCAAGACCTCCACACAAAGGCGAAATAACTAAGTCTATTACATTACCATCAAAAGAAACTCCTTATAAAGAAGCTGTTGCACAACAAGGTTTTAAAACTTCACAGATGTTGGAAGAGTTTCTGAAAAAGACACAACCTAAGGCAGAAGCTAAACAAACTGTCCTAACACCCATTAAAAAGCTGGAAAATCTCGTTAAAGAAATACCTGAAGAAGCAAAGAATGACCCAGAAATCAGACGGAGGCTTGTAGAAATTGCAAGAGACTTAAAGAAGATTTCAAGAGAGGCTCCGTTTAGAGATGTATCTGATGATTTGAGAGTTTTGGATGCAAAAGTGGATGAGCTTAAAGCTTTGCTTAAAAAACGATATGGCGGAACTAAAACAACAATAGAAGGAAAAGTACCAAAGACCAAAAAGAAACAATCTAACGAATAAAGCATATATTTATCTCTATGCTACCAGCACTGGCTAAATTATTGACAAGCAAAAAGGCTTTAGCAACCTTAGGTGGTGTTGGTGCTTTAGGTGGTGTTTATCTTTTAGGAAGAGGTTCAGACAGCGGAGATAAGTCTGAGGATATAGAGCTTAAAAATGAAACTTCACAACCTGCTACCTCAACTACTACTAAAACTAAGTCTTACAAAGCAACAGTAAAACCCACAACGTCTCAATCTCAAGTGGAACAAACTCAAAACGAAAAACAACAAACTACTCCAACTGTAGGAGCTTTTTTGCCTGAACTGTTGAAATTATACGAATTGTCAAACCAGCTTGCTCATCAATACGAACAAGACGCAAAAGCCTACTACCAAGTTTTTCAAGAGTATTCAGAAAAACTTGAGAAGCTTGTTCCATATATTGCTTTAAGTTTATCCAAAACTCCGCTTGGTATGAAGACTGGTTTAGATTTACCAGAAATAATGTATAACTTTCTCAAATATTATCCGTGGGATTTTGTAAAGCAAAACTTTTCAAAACTTTTAACTGGCTACTACATTCTTAAGGCAAACAAGCACGAGGATTTATCCAGATATACAATTGAAGATTTAATCGCAGTAGCAGACAATCCCGCACTTGCAGAGGCTACAGGTCAAAACTGGTTAAATCTAATCTTAAACTACGCAGAAAACTACAAACTTGTTATGCAGTCAGTTCTTGACCAGATAGGCAAGTTGAAAGATTTCTATACATACAGGCTAAATGTTTTAAAAGCACAAGCGGATATGATAGGAAGTATTATTAAGGCTATAATAAACGAAGAAAAGCTTAACTTTGAAAAATTTATCAAAACTTGGGATATGCAAATTAAACAATTCAAAGCATATACAGATGCATCATACAAATCTGGCAAACTTGCTTTGGAAAGAGAAAAACTCCTTGTTAAACAGCAACAACAAGCTGGACCTCTTATTCAAATAGAACCTAAGGAGAAGTGAGATGGACTGGAACAAGATACTCAAACAAGCCAGCATATCTATTGAAAGAAGTGTTTCAGATTTATTTGATGCAACACACCAGCTAACTCGTGGTATTATTCCGTCGGCGAAACAAATTAATGATTTTACAAAGAAAAATTTCGGCTTCAAAGTCTTTGCTTATGCACCATCAAGCTACGATACTCCGCAGGAACTTGCAAAACAGACTAAACAGATGATAAATCTCGGATTTTCAAGCTATGCTATAGATTTTGTCAAAACTCTTAAAGAAACTGGTGATACGAACGCTTTACAAGATGTTGCAAACTTTCTATCAAAGAAAATACAAAATGCTATCGCAAACAGAAAGTTTGACCAAGTTGTGTATCTTTCTGCGATAGCTGAACAACTTGACCCAAACTTTAGAGATAATTTGAAAAAGTATCTGACCACCACAAAGCAAAACGGCGAATTATTGTATGAGGCTATAGAGAAAGCAAGAAAAAGAGTGAATTCTATAGAACACGCAACTTTAGCCCTAAACTTGGCATCGTTTGGGTTTGGTATAGGTAGTGTTTTAGCAAGACCTTTTTTAACCCCAATGTTCAGGCTTTTTATTGATACAATCACTGCTGGCACTCTTGCTGGTAGTGTTGTGAGTGAAATGGTAAGAGCCCATGTTCAAGGCAGAAACCCGCTTACCGCTTTGCTTGACTTATCAAATCTTGGTGTCGCTTATGATTTAGTTAAATCTGTTAGAACCGCACCAAAAACTATACAAAGCACAACAGCAAAACTTATTTTTGACAAACCTACAGAAGAACTCATTCCAGAAATCATAGCTGATATGACACCATCTTTCAAAATAAAACTCCAAATCTCGCAAGACCTTGAGCAAGTAAAGTCTGCTTTAACCTTTGTAAATAAGTCTTTTACTGCTGGAGAAAAGCTTGATGATAACATTCTTCAAGCATTCTATAGACATGCTGGATTAAAATCTGCGGTTGCGTTTCACAGAATGGTATCTGCATATTCTCACGATATGAGACTTGCATCTGAGTTTTCAGCTGTAGCAAAATACATCTATAACAAGGATAACGTAAAGGAAGCCTTGAAAAGATACATAAGAAAAGATGGTTCTATCAAAGTCAATGCCAACGAGGTGGAAAGAATTCTGTTAGAGTTGTCCAAGCAAGACCGTGAAATCTACAACTATCTTGCTTTACAAAGAACAACAAGCCTGCTACATGCTATTAACAGAGCTCTGGAAGACGGAGCTGAAGTGATACACATTAGAAGGATTGGAGAACGTGAAATAATTCATTCAATCAATGTGTTAGAGACAAAGGTGGATGAAATCATTAAACCAATCTTTGAAGAACTGGACAAAGGACACAAGCTCGTTCTAACTTGGTTTAACAAAGTAGAAAACAAACCTGCATATATGATACTCAAACCTGCATATCATCCAAGCTATGACAACTTCATAATTATCAAAGCCAAACCGTTGATTGTTGCTACAGAAGAAGGAAAAACCTTTGACGAGCTTCTGCCACAACTGAAGAAATTCTACACAGATGAGGAGCTTGAGGAGTTGCGAAAAATTGTTGGAGACAGAAAAATAGATTTGCTTGAAGATGAATATTTCAGCATACCAAACCACAACATCACTACAAGCAGAGAGTTCATAAATGGTGTTTTGAGAGAAAAACTTGGAGATGCTAACGCAGAGTTTATACACGGTAAATTCACTATCTACGACAATGCCGTAATCTTTCCACACAAGCTTGAAAAAGAGGCAGAAAAGCTTGAGGAACTGAAAGCTATATTAGAAAACGAACTAAGAGCTAATATAACGAAAATAATTGAAACCGCTGATGAGCTTGACGATAAAGCTGTTCAAAAGATTATGGAAGCTTTACAAAGAGCTGAGTATGTAGAAACAAAGCTTACAAACATCGCAGGCACTTTAGAGGAATTGGCTTTCAAACAGGCACCTGAGATGCACAGAGAAGGTAAAGGTTTTGCAATACTGTTCAAAGATTACGATAGCATGGTAGATTATGCTTCTTCAAAGGTGTGGAGTAGGTTGTATCCAAACCTTGCTGGTATCAAAAGCATACGAATGTTAAAGTCTTTCATAGAAAACAAACCTAAGGAACAATGGACTGATTTACAAAGACTTGTTTATGAATTTATAAAAACACTGGAATACAAAACTGGCAATGAGCTGGTTGATGCTTTGAAAACCTTTAGCAGATACGTTGGCTCCGTTTATACAATGTTCAACATACCAATCACTGTCGCAAACTACGGACAATACCTTGCTATATCCTCTGCATTATTTCCAAGCTTGAAATTGTTTTCAAGAGGTTCTCTAAAACACTTAATAGATGAAATAAAAACAGCTTACAGAGAAGCAGGTATAAGACATGGGCTTTACAAATACCACGCTTTGAACCCATTTGTGCCTTTGGTTGAAGGTCTTATTCGTTCATCAATCAGAGCTACAATTGAAGATGAGGTTGGTTTCAAAGCTGTAATAGATGACTTAGCAAGGTTTATTACAAAGTTCAATCAAAAAGATGTTGAAGCGGTGGCAAAAGAGTTGTATGACTTCTACAAGCTGAACAAGGAGTTGCTTGTAGATGACTTAGAAAGAATGATAATCGGAGGAGACTTGCGAACATTAAGCAATTTGTTTATAAGATTTGGTCCTATTAGTGCAAGCACGCTTGAGGCTGTAATTTCGTGGTATAGATTTGTGTTCTCTCCTCTTTCTCTTGGTTTGCAATCAGCACGCAGACTTCTTACGGATTTGAGCAGAGGAGATATTAAATCACTTGGTAAAGGTCTTGCTATATCTTCATTACTTGCTTTTACGGTCGGAACCCAAGCAGTTCCTTACTTTGCTCCTGCTGAAGTAGGATACAGCTTAGCTAAAGATGTAGCAAACCTCATAGCAGACGCACTTGGTGTAGAAACTCCAGAAATACTTGACGAGAAGAACTTAGGCTATGCTATTACAAAGAGAATTCTCGGTTCCTTCGGTATAGAAGTGCTTGACCCGAAGTCAAAGTATTATCTCTTTGAAGCATCTGGAAGAGAAATAGCTAAATATCTTGCTGGACAAGAGCTTATCGGAGACAGCAGAGCTTGGAATATTGTAGAGAGAGGTTTAAACATACTGCGTATGTTAGTAAATATAGATGAAGCTGGGATTGTTTCTCCAAGTGCTATGGCATATGATTTGACTTTGTTCTCACCAGTAATAGAGCTTGGAAAGAACCTCATTAAAGAATTGTGGTCTGTAAGTCGTGGAGATAAGACTTACGGTGATGTGCTTTTAAAAACACTACCAAACCTCATCCCAGCAGGTCGTAGAATACTTGCTTTGATAGAAGGCAAACCGCTTGTAAAAAGCAATTACGGTGATTTAAGAGAATTTTACGGAGAAGCAAAGCATCTATCTGAACAAGATTTTTATGCTACACTCGGACTTAGCTGGTATCTTGGATACTTGGCTACGTTCTTTGATGGTGTTTATACAAACTTCTTCTTTGATAGTTTAGCCAACTGGTTTGACATTGAACCTGAAAAATTCAAGAGACCGAAAGAAGCCGAGTATTACAGGGTTATAAACTTGCGGGATACAAAACAGTTGCAAGATGCTAATGAGTTGAAGTATATGATTGCGATGTTTAAGCATGCTGATGATGAAGGAAAGAGGTTCATACTTGATAGAATGCACAGGCTTGTTGAGAACAGCTTATTAGGTAGGTCAAAGAACTTGCAGACTATTTTGAAGAACTTCAATAAGCAGTTTGAGAAGAAGGAAGAGATACTAAAGAACTACGTAGAGTTTTACAACTTCGCAAGACAATACCTTACTCCAGAAAGCCAAGCATACCTTGACCAGAGAGTAAAATTGCTTATAGATATATACAGATTGGCTAAACAACAACGAGGTGATGAAGAATGAGTGAAGTTTTGGATATCTTTAATTCTGTATTCCACGTGGTAAGTTTTGTGCTTGTAGTATTACTTATACCTTTGGTAAAGTTTTTGATAGACTTGCGATTGAAGATTGAACGTATTGAGGTTTTGCTTGACATAATACTAAAAGACATTGAAAGACTAAAGAAAGAGGTCTGGAATGGAGAAGAGAGTAAGAATTAAGATTGGTAATGTTGTGGTTGAAATGCCAGAAAATGTAGCTTTACAAAATCCTTATTATCGGGTACTGCTACAACAAGGTAGCAAGGAAACGCTTCAGACAGAAGTTCAAACGCCTTCTTCTGATACGGAGACAGCAGAGAAACAGGATTTTGCGGTATTTTCTGAACAAACTTCACCTCATAGAACCCAGCGGAGAGGTAGAAGGAAAAAGGAGACTGGAGAGATACAACAATAAAGTCAGGAAAACCCTTAAACACAGTGCTATACATTTTGATTGACTTTGCAAAAACTTTGCTTTTGAGCAGTTTGTATATGTCTTTCTCCTTCTTCGCTTTGAACTTAAACTTTGTTTGATAAACCTCTTTCAAGCTTCTTCACCTCTCTTCGTTTTAAATCAAGCACTTTTGCGATAATTTTGTCTTCTTCAAGGTTTTTCCCATGTATTGCCCACATGTGGTTCCTCCACTTCAAGTTTTATTTTAGCAACTCTGTTTCCAAACTCTTCTGCTTTTTCAACACACCAATCCCACGCCTCTTCCATCTTTTCTTTGATTAGCTTAGCTAAATCTTGTGCGGTTTTGCTATCTGCTTCTACTACTATTTCATCATGCACAAGATTGACTATCTTCAAGCCGGGCTCCGCTTCCTTTAACAGCACTATAGCCTTTTTAAACAGTTCAGCACCACTGCCTTGTATCTGATAGTTCAAGAGGTCTTGCGGTTTGTATGCACGGTAGGTTCTGTTCAGCCATGTTTCATTATCTACATACTCGCTGTATTTAAACCTTTCGTATGCTATCTGATGCTGTTCAGCAATTTTTGTATAGTATTTCTTCCATTTCTTGACAATCTCATAAGCTTGTTCTTCTGTTATGTTGATGCCGTTTGCAATACAGTATTCCGCAAAGCCTCTCGGAGAAATACCGTATATCAAGCCGAAGTTTGCTGATTTGCCTATCTGCCTCTCTTCTTTGCTTACTTCATCTATTTTCTTATCAAACAGTATTGACGCAGTGAGTTTGTGAAGGTCTATGCCTTGCCTAAATGCTTCAATGAATTTCGGTTCATTCCAAATTACACCCGCAAGCCTCAATTCTATTTGCGGAAAGTCTGCGGTAATAAGCTTTTTGTCTTCTGTATCAAAGCCTATAAACTGTCTTAGCCTGCGTGGTATCTGTTGCAAGTTTATATCTGAACAAGACATTCTACCTGACGGTGCTGTGGTGGTAAAGAAGTTTCCGTAAATCCTACCGTTATTCCGTTTAGCAAGGTCGTAGAGGTCTTTGGCAAAGGTTAGAGATTTCTCTATTTGCCTTGCTTCAAGCACTTTTTTAGCCATCTCGTTGCCTTTCAAAGCTAAGTCCATCATTACATCTTTTGATGAACTTTTCAATCCAAAGAATTTAGCTGTTTGCTTAGGTGAATTGTAATTGAAAGGTATTTCCTTTTGCATCTGGTTGCGGAGTTGGGTCAGTCTTTGTATTTCTTCTTCTAACGCTTTAAGTCTCACAGGCATACCATGTTGTGATGTTTCTACAACAATTTTCTGTGCGGTTTGGTCAAGCTGATAAACGAGACTATTCAACGTGCTTGATGTTAGTTGTTCATATAGCAAATGCGGTATGTATGCGTCAAGTGAAGCGTATAGTAGCTGTTCTTGACTGAATGTGTTGTAAATGTTCTGCTTGAAAGTTTCACGGATTTTTGATTTGTCCATCGGATACTCTATACCAAGCAAGTCTCGTGCTACATCATCAAGCCTAAAGCCTTCACCCTTTGTTCCGTTTTGTCTAAATCTTTCGTAATGCTGAACTTTTATTGCAAGCTGAACATCTACAATCTTTTTGTCTTTGAGTTGCTCGTATGTATAACCAAGCACTCGTAAATCGTAGTCTAAGCCCCAGCCTCGTATTTCCGAGAATTTGAGAAGCCAGTCTTTGAACCTCTCTGGTTTTTCTCTTAAGAGGTTCAAACAATATACCTTATGTGAAAAATGCGGTTGATAAATGCTTGCAAGGACTGGCTTGTCTTTGTCAGTTTCAAGGTCAAAGTATATCGGTTCATCAAACTTAGCTGGTATTTCATCAATACTGTTGCAAAGCACTGGTTCTACCAAAGCTTTTGGTTGAGGTTTAAGAATTGGTTTTTGTATGTTCATCATCCTTGGTGTAGTTAGTCCGTCTTCTCCTGCGAAATGTTTGTTCAACTCATCCTCTTCTTCTTCATCCTCCTCATCTTCTTCATTCTCATAATCAAACCCTTCTGTTGGTGGTAAGTCATCTGGTGGTGTGTCATTGTCATCTCCTCCGTCTGGTGGTAAGTCATCGTCTGGCGGTGTATCATCGTTGCGGTTGTTGTCTATAAAGTCTATAAAGTCTTTCAAATCATCAAACTTAAACTTTTCTACGAAAGTGTTATGCACTAAGCGTAGTCCTGCTTCTCCATGAATAGAGAGCATCAGTTCCACAAAAATTTCAAGAACACTTCTGTAAAGTTCTGGATAGCGTTCTTTGATGTAGATTAGTCTTTCGTATTCACGCATTATCAAACCTTCAAACCTGGTTGGAGTGCGTCCTTCTACAAAAATGGAACCGAGATAGACATAACCTTTCTTACTTTCATAATACTGCATAAACAACAACTTTACATACGGTTCTATATCCGTTGTTGGAACTTGCACACCAGCAACATCAATAAGATTTTTCAAAGTTAGACCCCTGATTGTGGTTTTTCTTATCGGGTTATTAGATGCGTTGTAAAGTCCATCTGCAAGGTTTCTTAGATAATCAACTATCTTATCCAGCTTACTTTCTTCTTTTGGAAGAAGTGTATCATAAAATTTCACAAGGACTTTACGAACAAACTCTTCAAGTGTAGTGAAGACTTCTGCTTTTTCTTCATCAGACAAACCGAGAAATTCCAAAAATACATGAATTGAAGCAAAGATAAGTTTTAAATGATTGTCCAAAGACTTCACAATACCACGCAACACCTTTGACCTTCTTTTGTCTAACTCATCCTTAAGCAACTCAACATCTTTGTAAAGCTGAGTTAAAGCCTCAATATCTATGTGATTTTCAATAAAGTCTATCAGCTTGAATATGTAGCCATGATGGTATTTCAGAACAGGTAATATTTCTTCTGTATAAAATTCTACTAAAGCATCGTTCTTTTGTTTTGGTAGTTCATCAACATCAAGCACTATGCTTCTTCTGTATAGACCTTCTCTATTAGCACAAAGCTTTTCTACAGACAAGGCGTTTTTCTCACCGCTGAATACTACAGGCACTTGAATTGGGTTGAACCGCTCATACGCAGTGTCTTTTGAGGCCTCATTTGCTATTGCGTATATCATGTTTGCTACTTCTTCCTCTTTGTCTTTTCTCATTCTGAATTCATCAAGTGGGAGAGGCATTCCGATGTTTCCGAATTCTCTAAGAATTTTTGCGGTTGTGGTTTCCGTGATTTGCATAACCTGTGGTGTGCCGTAAAGTGCAGATGCTATACGAAGCCTCGTTGTTTTACCTGCTGTCGTGAAACCTCTCAAGAAGATTAGCACGTTAGGTTCAGAACTTGCTACAAACTTATCTCTGAAATACTCTTTCGTAATATGTGAAATGAAGTGTCCAAGAAGAATTAGCATGATTGGGTCTTTCGCCTTTACTACTCTGCGGTATGTGTTTTTCCAAGTGTCAAATGAACCATTCACTATAGGTATGTAGTAGTTCAGTCTGTTAGTTCTGTCATTCCACATGTAAAAGTTCAAGTCTTCTGCCCTGAACGAACCCATATTTGCCACTACCATATCCCACTTCCTTTTTAAATCGTTGTATTTGTAGCCTGCTTTGTCTATTTCTCTTACACCTCGTGCAAGTTGAAAAAGCATAAGGTAGTTTGTAAGAAGCTTTTTGAAAAGCTGTTGGTTGTAAAAAGTCAAAACTATAAACTCGCTAAAGTCCGTGTTTGCTGATGCTGTAAGAACATACGGAATAAACTCGTATTTGTCTCTGTAAAAGATTTTGATGTATTTCTCTTTGCGGTTTGGTTTGTTGTAAAGCACCACATCCTCAATCTTAAACAGCTCGCAAACAGGTTCTCCAGTATCTTCTTTCACCCAAAGATTTCTCTTCTCATCAACTCTGAAGCCTTCAAGTCTTGTCTCCAAATAGAACAAGTCTCTAAACCAGTTGGAAATGAGTTTCCTTTCTCCGTTCTCATCAAACACCCACCTTGCATACTGACACTTCTCGCACTTTTCTCCCGCATCTGCTACATGTTTATACACAAACGAACAAGAAAAATAAGGCAAAGTCTCTCTGTCTTTAAGCATCCACTTTAGAGTATTCTGAAATTGCTGTTCTGGAGTTATTACTACTTTGCCTTTCCAAAGCTTAGATTTTTGAAGAAATTCTTGTTTGTATTCTTCTTTTTGTGTTAAAACATACAAAAATGCGTATTTCCAAGACAAGATAAACCACTCATGATACGTGTGAGTTTCCCACCTCTCTTCTAAACCACGCAACACTGGACACGCATTCCAAAGAGTAAGTGCCAAACCTTCTGACAGTTGAGATATAGGCACTCTACTGTAATCTCTCCGTTTGACTACTAAACCATTCAATTGAATTTCAACGCCGTAATAATCATTAATAGCTTGAATAAGTTCTTCTTTTGTGTAAGGTTCTCGCAACTCATATATCTCTGTGCTGTATCTTGTAGCAATTTGATATGTATGGTCTATTTTGTCCGCATATTTGCGAAGAAGTGTTTTGAGTTCTTCGGTATAGCTGTGTATCATGTAAAGAAGCGTTTTATCATCATATTCTATGAAATCATCTGTAATGTAGAAGATGTGCCAACCTTTGATTGTTCGTAGTAAATGTGTTGGTGGTATCGGTATCAAGTCTCTGTTATTAACAATCTCAAGAACTTGCTCAAGCTTCAAGGGTTCATCTATGTCAATGCGTATTGCTACCTTTGTTCTCTTGAAATAGTCTTGTGAATTTTTCTTTTCTGCAAAAAGCGAAAGGAAGTATCTGTTGCGTTCTCTTGCGAGTTTGCAATATTCCTCAAATTCTTCTATCCATTTTTCCTTATCTGTCTCATTCCACCTAAAGAAAACATCTCTTATCTCTTTAAGTTCTATACCTTCTGGCGTCTGTGTAAGAACAAGCACAAAGTCTGGAAAAGTATAACCATTCTCGCCTTCAACTATCAAACCTATCTTGACAAAAAACTCAAAGAATGATATACTTTTCATTGTATTCCTCATGGCTTCACCTCCTCCTTTTCCCTTTTTATTATACCACGATAATACTCGCAGTGCTTCTTAAAGCGACAGAACTGACAATAACCTGAGAGAAGTCCAAGCGGTGGAAACTCTTGAGCTTCTAAGAGTTTCGCTACTGACTTTATGATTGTTAAAACTTCACGCTTTGGTAAAGTCTGCACTTGGAAAGTTTCCACTCTGTCTGGAAAAACATAATGCAAGTGATAAGTGTCTGCATCGTCTGTGAGAGAATAAACTGAGAGTTGAAAAACATGCTTAAAATCTGGCAGTGGTCTGTTCTGTCTTGTGGTTTTGAGTTCTATCATCTTGCGTTTTAGTGTAAGAATATCAATGTATCCAATGATAGCTATATCGTCTATTTCTAAGTAGAAATCTTTCTCTGTTGCAATCACTCCCTCTTCCGCTACTTTCTCAAGAGTGCTTTCGTATGTGTTGTAGAATTGAATAGCTTGTTTGAGTGGGTCTGGTGTGTGTTCATTCTGTTCAAAGAATTCCTGCGTTGCTATGCCAATTGCTTCTTCTTTTGAGTATCCTTTTAATCTCAGCTCAACCATTCTATGAAAAACAGAACCTGTCTTCATGGTTTGTGTCTCTTCTTCTTTCACTTTAAATCTTAACCACAAAGCATACGGACACCTTGAAAAAAGGAGTATCTGCGAGGCTGATACCGTTATCGGTCTTGGTTCCACATTCTATGCCTCCTGCTTTCTTAAATATTCTACCACATTTCGCTTGCTCTTCAAAATCCGAAGCACGGCTTTATCTATCCCATTCTGTATAAGATAATACACAGCTACTTTTTTGTCCTGCCCTGTGCGATACACTCTACCCACCGCTTGCTCAAGGTCTATATACTTTAAAGGCAGTGAGGCAAAAACAATATTCTTATAGCCCTGTTGCAAGTTTGCCCCCTCCCCCATCGCATACGTGCTTATAATAGGTTTATCCTGCTTTGCTATTACTTGCATCCTGTATTCCAATGGTGTTTGTCCTGTGATGTAGTAAGCTTTATTCCCAAGTTTTTCCTTAACCTTATTAACAAAATCAATAAACAAGCTGAACACAATCGTGTTCGGATTTTCAGACAAAAAGTCAAGCACATACTCAAGCTTTTCTTTCGTCAAT
>Ga0326761_1000270_pt1 | contig 12475 bp, 15 predicted proteins | sample GCREP_P_FD_207739 | JGI IMG/M metagenome (GOLD analysis project Ga0326761, IMG submission 207739) | Hot spring water microbial communities from Geyser Creek Basin, Yellowstone National Park, WY, United States - GCR.EP_P | ecosystem: Environmental > Aquatic > Thermal springs > Unclassified... | reverse complement strand
CCCCTCGCAACCAGCTCCTCAAAAAGAACACGTCTAAAAGACGCCGGGAGATCCTCCACAAAGCCCCGGGCGTCCACCCTAGCCGAGGGAAAACGCCGAAGCACCAACTCACCCAAGGCGTCGTCCAGCTCCAACACAAGCACATAAAGCCCCCCGCCGAACATCGGCCTCACAAACCCCTCAAACGGAGTACCGCGGAGCCTGGCGAGGCGCCCCTCGTCGAGATACAAAGCGATGCGCCTCATAACACCTCCAAAGCCTCCTCCTTAGCCCTAAGATACTTAACAGAGACGAAAGGATGCCCATAGACACGCCACCACTTCACCACCACGTCATACACCTCAGGACGCATAACCACAGAAGGCGGCCGAAGACCCTCCAAAAGAACCCCCCGCAGAAGAGAGCCAGAAACCCTCTCCACCTCGTGGCCGCAGAGAGGCCCCTCGCCCGGCCCACCTAGGTAAGTCCACTCCCCACACTTGGGGCAGTAGGCAAACTCCCCCAGCAAAACAGGCCTAATCCTAAGCCCCCTATCCACCTCGTGAGGAGGCCCATCAATGCCGTAGCTCGGGAGGCCCCGCGTCCAGAGCACATGGACGGCGTAGGGGTCAAAGAGATCACCCACATCCGCGTGGTCACGCCCAAACATGTAATGCGTAGCGCCCATGCCGAATAACCCCATGGAGAATAGACTCCAGAGGGCTGCCGTAGCGCATGTCCCACAACACAAACGACACCACATGCCTCCCCCCTGCGAAATAGCCGCCAAGACCCAACGCCTCGTGACCCTCTAAAATCGCCTCATCCACAAAATCCCCAAGCCTCTTGGCGCCAATCACGGCGTTGACAAGCACCGCATCCCCCGGCCTCCCGCCGCCGGCCACAAAAAGCGCCCTCTTCATAAAAACCTCGTGGCTGACGTGCGGCACGTTCCGCGTCTGGTGAGCCACCACCACCTTCCATCCCTTTGCCTCTACAAGCCTCCGCGACTCCACCGGTGGGAGCCAGAAGCGGTTGTAGGGCTCTCTAAACCTAGGCGGGTTGACGATTGAGACTTTGCCGGCTATTGCGAGAGGCTTAAGCGAGCGATAGATAAGCCAGCCGGGGTGCTTCTCGTCGAAGCGCCTCCTCACCACCTCGCCGTTTCTCTCCGGCGTCCCGAAGACAGCGTCGGCGAACTCCCGCCTGTCGGGCAACTTGTACACCTCCTCCACCTTCAACACGGCGAAAGGCCGGCTACGGAGCGTGAGAAGGAGGTCGTCGCCGGGCTTCACGCCGGAGGCCTTCAGCTCCTCCTCCGACACGTCGAAAACTATGGGGAAGGGGAAGAGCCACCCGTTTAGAAGCCGCCGCTCCTTAAGCACAGACTCCACCTCGTTCCACGTCATAAAGCCCTCCAGAGGGCTGAAGAAGCCGTAGGCGATAGACACAATTTCGCGATAGGGATTCCTAATCGGCGCCCCGTCGGGGCTGAGCGTCGGCTTAATCTCAAGCCGCGTGGACAACTCCCAATACGATCCAGTCGCGTCCCCCCTCCAAAATGTTATACACCAGGCGGCCCCCATGAGGCTCGATCATAACACCCCCCGCGACGCCAAAAACTCCAGAAGCCTCTCCACGTTGACCTACACGGAAACCCCCTCGTTCACGAGGACGAGGTCAGGCGCCTCAGGCTCTTCGTAGGGGTCGTCAACACCCGTGAAGTTCTTGACCTCCCCCGCAAGAGCCCTCTTGTAGAGGCCCTTAGGATCCCGGCGCATAGCCTCCCCGAGAGACACCTTCACATACACCTCAAAGAAGGGCACCTCCTCCACGATCCTCCTCACCTCCCGCCTCACGTCGCGGTACGGCGAGACAAACGCCGCGAAGACCGCCACTCCGTTCCGCGCCAAGAGACGCGCCACCCACGCCACCCGCAGGAGGTGACGCCGCCTATCCTCCCTAGAAAACCCCACGTCTGTGTTTATGGTGGAGCGGACCCAGTCCCCGTCAAGCACCTCAGCCCGCAGACCCCGCCCCCTCGGCCGCTCCGCCGCCAGCGACGCGATGGCGGTCTTGCCCGCGGCCGGAAGCCCCGTGAGCCAGACCACGAAGCCCCCCTCGAGGCACCTCATAGGGCCCGCTCCAGAAATCCGGCCACATCCAGCCCGTGGAGGTCCTTACACCTCGCGCCGCCCCAGGAGGCGGCAAAACGCCAGACGGAACACTACGAGACGCTCCTGCACAGAAAAATAACCCTATACTACACCTAAAAAGGACACAAAACCGTAGTCCAGGAATATTAATACTCGAAGTTGTTCTCCGCCTCAGTCAGCGGGGGCAGTCTCAGTCCTTCTGGCTTAGTATGGCCTTGTCGGGGGCGGGCCACCTAACGGCGATGGCCGGGTCGTCCCACTTAAGCCAGCACCTTGGGCACGACCAGAGACGTGGCGCGTTTACTACTCCTCTTTTTCTATTTGCCGGTTGTTTCAGCCATGAACCTCCTAATCGTATCAGCGATGTAATACATGTGTTCAGGCCCGAGGCCAGGGTACACACCGACGAAGAAGGTGTCTCTCATGGCCTTCCTAGTGGCCTCAAGTCCGCTTACCATCCTATACTCTATGCCGTGGTAGCCACGTTGCTCCACAATGTCGCCTGAAAAAACTAGCCTGTAGTCGATTTTCTTTTCACTTAAGTGCCGCAATATATGCTTTCTCCTAAACGGGGCACCGTCTCGTATAGTGATTGGAAAGGCGAACCAACACGGATCGCTCTTCTTATGCCACTCCGGCAGGACGAAATACTCTTCGAACTTTTCAAGCTCCTTCCTCAAGATAGCAAAGTTCTCCCTCCTCCTACAAAACTCCTCCACACGCTCAATCTGCTTCACACCCAACGCAACTTGGAACTCGGTAGCCTGTAGATTAAATCTTACGTTGATATAGGTTTACCTCTTATCGTAATCCTCCGGTAAATCATACTTATATACACCGGAGAATTTAAATGACTTAGGACACTCAGAATCTCCACACGTAAGCGGGTTACAAGACTGCATAACGCGAGCACGCCCCCAGTCTCTCAGCGACCGCGCCGTAAACGCAAGAGCATCAATATTAGTAACCAACATGCCGCCCTCCCCCGTCGTAATCTGGTGGGCAGGGTAGAAACTAAAAGTTCCAGAGACGCCAAAAGACCGACAAGCCGTCCGCCGAACCTTGAGCCCAAGGCATCATAACTATCCTCAATCACCAATAGGTTGTGCTTCAGCGCAACCTCGAGCACCACATTCATGTCGTTTGGATTTGGCACCCGGCATAACGGAGTACAATGTTAATGGCATTTACGTAGCCTGCATTTCTATCATGTATGATAATTTAACGTGAACAATGTTTTTTTTAATGAAATCACGTACATAATTGATTAAGTTATTTGTGCAATTATCATCTACTGTTATTATTCCGTACTCATTGACACAGGTAGCATCTATGATACTTTTACATAATTCAACAAAGTATTCCGCTAGTGTAATAAGACATAACAATGGATATAAGAAAAATTGATGCTAAAGGCATATTTTTATTTTTTTAAAATGCAAATCTTCTGGTAGTATTAAGCCGTGCAAAGTGCGGAGATTGTCGCTTGCTAGTGGTATGACGCTTTCTCTACATCCTACCAAGTTTATCTTAACACCTGTTATGAGCCCGTCTATATAATTCTTAGTAACTTTTATGCTTCTAAATAAATTTCTTAATACATATAAATACTTAAATTTCTCCTGAAACCGCCGTAATCTTAATCCATCGGCTATTCCAAAGTAAAAGGCTTTCTTGGGACGTGTCAACAAAATTCCAGTTTTTCCATAGGATTGAGATACTATGTGCGTACCGATTACTATAGGAATCGTGGCTATCTTAAGTCTATTCCGCCATGCGATTAGACCAATAAGTAAGTCATCGAGAGAGTACGGATATCCTAGTTTTAATAAGTTGATTGCATTATCCTCAAGCAAAGTTTTTACAGCATTTCTCCGTAAAACAATTAACGCACCATCCGCATACGAGACATAGTACTGCGTTGAAACTCTGCATTTACGTAAAGCCTGTGAATAACAAACTCCAATAGCGTATCCGCTATATGTGATACCGCCACCTGCAGCGTATATGCGACCATAGGGATCCAACAGAATTCCATTGTACATATCAGCGCCTGAGGATTCGACGGTTCTTACGAACTTAGAAAAGTTATTGTTTATTATCACATCATCATTCGAAATAACTAAGAGATCATAACCCTGATAATTTTTTAAAAATGATTTTAATATTAAGTAAAGCGCACCTGGATAATGAAGATTCTGTCTCGTATGGTAAATTGATGCTCTATTCAATTTATTTGTTAAGAGTTGTCTAGATTTAGACGAGTCGCTATTATCAATCAATAAAATTTCATATTTATTATGATTTAAGTAAAAGTAGTTTTTTTCTAAAATTTTCATAGTATTATTCTCATAAGGGTTATATGTTATAATTGAAAATACTAGCGACATGATTTTATGACATTGATTTTAATACAAAACTACTTGTAATTACTTCAATGCCTAGCGCTATGGCTGCAAGTGCTATCACATTTTCGTCTCGTAGTGGAAGCCTTCTGTAATTGAATGGGATTGTATGCCTAGTCGTTTGGCTAGTGTGAGGTCCGCTATGGAGCCTATTATTGTGGCTGTTCCACCTGCTATTGAGTTGTGGATGCCGGGGCTGTAGCATATTTGTGCATCTATGAGGGCTGTGGCTATGAGTGCTATGCCGAGGGTGGTTAGTGCGAGGCCGGGGTATAGGGAGGGGTGTCTGGGGGTGTAGGTGAGGATGTATTCGACGTGGCGCCAGCCGTCTCTGAAGCTCTTTAGTTTGGAAGGGGCGCCTTCTGCCCGTGGATAGTAGGTGATGGGTGCTTCGGCTATTCTGAGGCCGGCGTGGCGGACTTTTATGAGCATGTCGGTGGCGAATTCCATGCCGGTGGCTTCTAGCTTCAGCCTTTCGAGAGCTTGGCGTGTGAAGGCTCAGAATCCGCATTGTAAGTCTGAGACGCCTACTTTGTAGAATCTGTTGAGGAGACAGGTGATTAGGGGGTTTTCGATGTATCGGTGGTGCCGAGGCATGGCTCCTTTGAGTATCTTGCCTTTGAGTCTGGTGCAGATGACGAGGCTGGCTTTGCCTTCTAGTATTGGCTGGAGTAGCTTGGGGAGTTCGCGCATGTCGTATGTGTCGTCTGCGTCTGCCATGACTATTATGTCGCCTCGGGCGTGGCGGAAGGCGTAGAGGTAGGCGTAGCCGTAGCCCCGTCGGTCGGGCGTGACGACGGCGGCGCCCATGGATCGGGCTATCTCCGGCGTCTTGTCTGTGGAGTTGTCGGCCGCTATGATCTCGTAGGTGGGGCCCATGGCTTCGAGCACCTCCTTGGCTTTCTGGATGACTCTGCCTATGGTTTTCTCCTCGTTGAGAGAAGGTATCACGACGCTAACCTTGGGCGTCACGGCATTATTGGGCTTGGGTACATGTAAATGGCACACGTGAATAGAACTCACTCATTATTTATATTTATGGTCGTGGAGCAACCCTTTGCCGTTGCCCCTCGCCGCCACGGCTTCCGCAATCGCCTTTCTGAGCTTATCCATTACTTGCCTAGGGACCGCGGCGATGCGTACCTCGGCTTTTATGAAGGCCCTTGGAGTTACCTCCATTGCCATGAACTGCGCAGAGCCCAAGACGGGATTGTTGGTGAGAGACATGTGATGTCTATGGATAGCGATGTCGGGAGGAGACGTGTGGCGCCAGTGAGGATAACGGCTTGCATTACGTCCCTTTTACATTAATTTTTGAAGTTTTCGACGGCACTACCAACAAACGGATTCTGCAACAAGAAATCCAAAAAGCTGAAAAACTCAGACCGCACGAACTCTGCCTCTGGGTACTCCAAAACCGCGAACTTCACAGTCTCGACGAAACTTCTCACGTAGTCCTCCCCCAAAAAGCCACCACACCCGCCCCCAAGAAGCTTAACAAAGCAAAAACTCTAACAGGAAGAGGAGCGTTTTAAAGACGGGAATAAGCTCAGCCACAGAGATGTACTTAAACCACCGGGCCGACTTAAAAAGCCTACGCGGCCCATAAGTAGCAGAACCCAGATGAAAACCTGCGACAATAACCTTGTGGAATATCCTGTAGCCACGCTTCCTCAGCCGCGCCCCAAGAATCTTATCGTCAAAATACGCCTTGTAGACATCAGAAAACGGAGCCCCCATTTTTCTAAGCACATCCACGCGGTAGATAGAAAACGCCCCCTCAAATACAACCGTTCGTAATCCCTAGCACAAGAAAACAGCCGTCCCTGATACACAGGTCAAGAAAGACCCTACCCATATGCCCAGCGTTATCCACAAGACACGGCGTCACCAACTGTATAATAGTACCCTGCACCCCAGCAAAACCAGCACCTCTAACACATCCACAAGCTGACTACTGGCTTTTCAATAACGTGAGTGAGACTTGGCCACGCGACCGTGTGGTATTCGCTATATTTGTTAAATAGCCTGAGCACTACGCCGGACTAGCCGGGGTTGGCACAGCATCTTCTGTTGAGGAGGTTCTCTTTTGTAATATATGCCGCCGCGTGCAGTATGTTGATATATTGACTTCCGCTGATACCTCTAGCCTTGTTGCTCCCTTAAGCCCATGCTATTCCTTCGTATATTTTTGCTTCTCTTGCCTTTTTTACTCGTCTCCCATCTATGACGATGGTGTTTGTGTAGTTTAGTTCTTCGTATTGCGGCCACGCGGTGGCAATAACCACCGCCTCTGTATTGTCCACAAGAAACTGGGGATCCTCCACGTAGACCACGGCGTTGCCCAGAACCGCCTTAGCTTTCTCCACTGCAACAGGGTCATGGACATACACCACCGCCCCCCTGGCGACTAATATTTTTGCGAGCTCTACACCTCTGGACTCTCTTACGTCGTCTGTGTTGGGCTTAAAGGCAAGGCCAAGGATCCCAATCTTCCTCCCCCTCAGATCTCCTAGGTGCTTCTCCAGCAACTCAACGGCGTATTGAAGCATATATTCATTAACCACGTAGCTCGCCTTTGCTATGTGTAGATCCACGCCCTGCCGGTCGCCCAGCTTTATGTACGCCCGCAGATCCTTTGGGAAGCAGGACCCGCCGAAGCCAAGACCCGCGCTGAAGTAATGCGGCCCAATCCGCCTGTCAAGCCCCACGGCCTCGAAAACCCTATAGGTGTCCACGCCCAGTTTCTTAGCCAGAAGCCCCACCTCGTTGGCAAAGCTGATCTTAAGCGCAAGAAATACGTTAGACACATACTTGACCAACTCCGCCTCCCGCGGCTTCATGACGATCTTAGGGGCCTCTATAGGTCTATATACGTCGAGAAGAAAAGAGGCCGCCTTCTCGTCCCCCGCCCCGATAACAACCCTATCGGGCTTGAAGAAGTCCTCCAGAGCCGTGCCCTCTCTGAGGAATTCTGGGTTAGAAGCCACGGAGAACCCCACCCCCAGCTCGGCGCCGCTCTCCTCGGCAACAGCCCCAGCCACGAGGCTTTCAGTGGTGCCCGGCGGCACCGTCGATTTCACCACGACGAGGTACCACTTCTTCCCCCTCATCGCCCTGCCGACGGCTCTCGCCGCGGCCTCCACCTGGCTTAAATCCGCAGAGCCGTCTGGCGCCGACGGCGTCCCAACTGCAATGAAGGCGGCCTCGGACTCAGCAACGGCGTCCTCAAGAAAATCCGTAAACTTCAGCCTCCCGCCTTCTAGAGCTCTTCGAAGAGCCTCCTCAAGCCCCGGCTCGTAGATGTGAGGCCTTCCCCTCCTCAACGATTCAACAACGGAGCGGTTTACGTCGTAGCCCACAACTCTGTGTCCGATCAACGTGAAGCCTACGGCGTGTATCAACCCGACGTAGCCAAGCCCTACAACAGCGAGCGAAGCCATGAAGCAGTTAGATAAAGGCCTTCTTTAAGTTTTACAATAGGTGTCCAGCCCAAGCCCTTAATCTTAGTGATGTCGGGCCTCCGGCGCCTTGGGTCGTCCGGCCTCGGAGCTGTGAATACAATAGGCGAATTGCTGCCGGTAACCTCCTTGATGAGATGAGCCAGCTGAAGTATCGAAACCTCCTCGTCGCTACCAACGTTGTACACCTCGCCGCTACACCGCCCGCACGTGGCCAGCAGTAGTAGCGCCCGAACTGTGTCGCTGACGTATGTGAAGCTCCTCGTCTGCGTCCCGTCGCCGTGGATGGTGATGGGCTCCCCTCTCAGCGCTTGGAAGAGGAACTTCGTCACCACCCTGGCGTATGAGCTGTCTGGGTCGAGACGGGGTCCGTAGGTGTTGAAGATGCGCGCCACCACCATGTCGACGCCGTATTCTCTGTGGAAAGCCATGGAGAGAGCCTCCCCAAACCTCTTCGACTCGTCGTAAGGGCTTCTGACGCCTACGGGGTTGACGCGGCCCCAGTACGTCTCCGGCGTCGGCACCGCCTCAGGATCTCCGTAGGCCTCGGAACTACTGAGAAAAACTACGCGGCCGCCGCTCTCGGCAGCTTTTTTCAACACACGGAAGAGGCCGAAACTGTCGGGCAACATCGTCTCCACCGGTCGCTGCACGTAGTAGTCGGGGGCGGGAAGCGCCGCCCCATGGAAAGCCACGTCGAACCGCGGCAGGTCCACCTCGGCGACGTCTCCCTTGATGAAAACCACCCTGTCCAGTACTGCGGATAGGTTTTCTAGACGCCCCGTGGATAGGTTGTCCACGCAGTACACCTCGGCGGCATCCGCCAGCGCCTCCGCGAGCCAGCTCCCTATGAAGCCCGCACAGCCAGTGATCAAGACGCGGCCTCTGGGCTTGGGGGCGTTAATGAGCTCCAGCGTTTTTTCTCGCCACATCGATAATCCATTCCAACGCTTTTAAATAGGTTTGGGGAGTGCCGACGTCGAAATACACGTCGGTATAATATATAGGCCTCGCCTCCACACCCTCCTCAATCGCCAGCTGAATGGCATCTGTGAGCTGTAGCTCGCCCCCCACGCCCGGCCTAACCCGCTCTAGGTATTTGAAGAAGCCGCGGGGGAATTTGTAGAAGGGCAATATGGCGATGTTTGACGGCGGCTCTTTAGGCTTCTCCACCACCCTTACGATTACTCCATCTCTAATCACTGCCACTCCGTATTGACGGGGGTTCTCTACCTCCTTTACCAAAATAGAGATTGGCCTTGACGCCGCCAGCTCGCGGAGAGGCGCTGGATCCGCCAGGTAGGTGTCGCCGCCGGCAACTATGAAGTCGTCATCAATGACGGACCTCGCCGTGAGCACCGCGTGGCCGAAGCCCAGAGGCCGGGGCTGGTTCACATATACAATGGAGGAGTTCTCTATCTTACTGTAGAACCTCCTCAGCGACTTGGCCTGCATTTGTTTACCCGCTTTTTCCAGCTCCTCTACGAAGCTCCAGTCAGGCGTGAAGTAATCCTCTATGGCGCGCTTCCCCCTGCCCACCACGAAACAAAACTCCCTAACGCCCGCGTCGTATAGTTGCTCAAATACGATTTGGAGAACCGGCTTAACCACCATCTCACCGTCTTCAAAATCAAACACTGGAAACATCTCCTTAGGCATCTCCTTACTAGCCGGCAGAAGACGAGACCCCAAGCCAGCAGCTGCAACAACAGCCTTCACAGCGTAGGGGATTATAAAGTAATTTAAACATTGAGGGGGCGAGCCGCATTAAGACCGCTTGGAGTCGTTTAAAATGCCAAATACTCCATATTGGAACAAGATTACTACTCGGAATTCCCCTAGAGCGAAATCCGCATTTTTCCAGTTTTCTCAACAGTAGGGGCTCTGGACCGTGTACCTTAAACTTCACACATAAACCAAAGGCCCGTGGAGGGTATGGGCTGGGACGCAGAAGAGTTAAAGAACCAGTCTCAAACCCCTTCGGGAGAGCCAAGAAGGGGAGTACCAGAACTATAACGAACAGCTTGCCGGAACGAGGACCCACACGCGGCAACTGTGGTGGTCACAACCGCCCACACCAAGCCACACACAAACCACATAAGCCGCGTGGAGCCACGACAAGCTACACAACTACCTTACAACGTTGAACCCCTCCGTAGCATTCTTAAGACATGCGATGCACGACACGACCCGCGCCAAAACCCACGCCCCAGCCCCAACACGGCCCCCTCATGCGCCGAAACCGAAAAAGCCTAACTCGCAGAGAGTCGAAATACGCCATGAGGTCAGGCGCATCGCCCCGCACCGCCCGATAAAGCTCTGCAGGCTCAAAAACTGCGTTTCTGATGTGGCCCCACGGCGCCTTAAGCACAGAAAGCCTCCGCCTAAGCTCCCGCTTGACGTCCACAGCCTCCTCGCCCCCCGCGTTTACGAAGATCCGCGCGTAGTGCCCGCTCCACGCCACCGCCAAGCTCCGGCCCCAGTCCACCACGTCGTCGACGTCCACGCCCCTAGACGGCTCCCTCTTCCCTCTTAAACCACAGAAACCCCCACTCAGCCAGCAACTGATTAAGGGCCAGCACCCCCCGCTGGGCCTGATTCCCGTGGTCCGAGACGACCAGAACCTCCGTGCCCCCCGGAAGCCCTTCAGGAGGCGCCCAGCCAGCTCGTCCACAAGCCCGTAGCAATGCGGAATCCTATCCTCATGCGGATTACCCCCAGATAACCAAACTCTTTAAGAACGTCTTTATATTAGTCTACAGCAGATTAAATGTGATATCTACACAAAGGCAATATAGGCAGTCTGTTACGCTATAATTTTCTACAATTTCGGCAACCTCACTCAAAGCTTGCCAACCGCAACACCAAGTCTCAACGCCTTGAACCCAAGAGAAACCCCCGGACACCCCAGCGTAGAATCAATATCAATCTCCACAATATATTCCTTTTCAGCCATACACCCTCCTACTAACTTGCAACAACGCCAGAGCTCTCCGTACAGTCTCCTCATTAAACCGCCCCACCACCGACTCCTTATATCAGATGCAGAAACTTCACAACGAAATCGCAATAATTATAAAAAGGGTTTAGCAGTGGCACTGTGAATATACTCTTTATGAACCACAGAGACCCCCGACACCCGTCTGCAGGTGGCGCGGAGGAATACCTCTTCCAGATAGCGAAAAGATTAGCGAAACGCGGACACGACGTCACGGTGCTTGCAGAGAGACCGCAGGGCGCGCCCCCACAGGAGGAAATAGACGGCGTCACAGTACTGAGAAGCGGCGGTTTCGTCACGCTCCACATATACGCGCCCCTCTATGTCAAAAAACACGGCAGAAAATACGATGTGGTAGTAGACAACATAGCCCACGTGTTCCCCTTCCTCAGCTCCCTATTCGCAAAGAAAACAGCGGCTATAATATACCACATAAACGGTCTGGTCCTCCTCAAAACCGCACCGCTACCCGCCGCCCTCGCGGGGATAATCGCAGAGAAAATAACACCGCGGCTGTACAAGACAATAATTACTATCTCGCCATCCACTAAGGATATATTGCTAAGGCTGGGTGCAAGGCAAGTCCACGTAGTGCCCGTCGCCGTAGATCACCAAACCTATAAGCCGGGTTCTAAATCTCCGATTCCACTTGTAGTCTGGATAAACAGATTTGTCCCCTACAAAAACCCGCAAGACGCCGTAAAAATATTTGCACAAGTAAAGAAGGATGTGCCCGAAGCCCGCTTCGTTTATGATCGGCGGAGGACCTCTCCTCGAAAAAACCAAAAAACTAGCCGCCAAAGTTGCCCCGTTTATCGAGTTCACAGGCCGCGTATCCACCGAGACGAAGGTCAAATTGCTCCAAGAGGCATGGGCGTGTCTCTATACCTCAGATGTGGAGGGCTTCGGTCTAGGCGTACTAGAGGGCGCCGCTTGCGAAACACCTTGTGTAGCTTACAACGTGCCTGGCGTCAGAGACGCCATAATTCACCGAAAAACTGGGCTCCTAGTTCCCCACCGCGACATAAGAGCCGCCGCGGCGGCCCTCACCGAGATCCTAAGAAACGACCAGCTCCAGAAAAGCCTGGCTCAAGCCGCCCGTCAATATGCCAGCCAATTCAACTGGGACAAATCTGCAGAAAAACTAGAAAATATCCTAAGTACTTTAATCACTAAATGATGAAAATATTAGATGCACGATGACAGTGAATTCTCAATGCATTCACCTCTACAATCCAGCGCTCATCGACGCTTCTGTATGTAGCTATTGTATATGTGCCACTCTAAATTCTACGTCTTCGCTAAAGGAAAGAGTATTTTTACTAAGTTCGTCCTTGGTATGCCTATGTTATATTGACTTCCGCTGATACCTCTAGCCTTGTTGCTCCCTTAAGCCCATGCTATTCCTTCGTATATTTTTGCTTCTCTTGCCTTTTTTACTCGTCTCCCATCTATGACGATGGTGTTTGTGTAGTT
>Ga0326761_1000269_pt1 | contig 12536 bp, 13 predicted proteins | sample GCREP_P_FD_207739 | JGI IMG/M metagenome (GOLD analysis project Ga0326761, IMG submission 207739) | Hot spring water microbial communities from Geyser Creek Basin, Yellowstone National Park, WY, United States - GCR.EP_P | ecosystem: Environmental > Aquatic > Thermal springs > Unclassified... | reverse complement strand
TGTGAGAGTAGTCGAGGCTTGCTCAAGCAACACCTTCTCTCTCGCCTTGAGATCCGATATGTCAGATGCTAAGTCATCTACTACTAGTGGATTCTTAGAGAAAAACGCTGAGGACGCCTTTTCAAATATGCTGTGTGCTAAAAAGCATATATGTGAGGCATTAGAGTACTCTTCTCTAGTCTCGCTCAGCTCAAGTACGTTTCTAGCTATATTAGCACTGTGATCTCCGACTCTCTCAACGAGTTTACTCATAGACCTATAAGTCAATAGATCTATGAGTGTGACCTCAGGTGGTATCTCGCAGAAACCCATAGCCATGTAGTTTATTAATCTAATAACGTAAAAGTACGCTCTATCTATACTATCGTCTTCACGTATTATTTCACGTGCTAATTCCGCGTTTACTTCGCGCAAAGCTATACACGCGTCTTTCAGCATTGAGGACGCTGCTCTCACTAATCTCTCAGCCGCCGTATTTAAGGGAATACTCCTATGATCCAGTAAAGCTAGCATCGTGATCTCATTATCACTCTCACTAATGATCTCTACACCTGGAAGCTTCCTGATCACAGTCTCCCGAACAGCGTTCCTCGTAGACGCGTTAATACCTCCCTTCACAGTTATCTTGTCATAACCCATGATATACGCGGCTATAACCCTCCTACTAGTACTCTCGGGGTCAACACCAGCTTCAATTACAGCAACTCTCTCACGCACACCTGTTTCAGGACTCCTCATTGGCTTAATTACAAGGATATCACCCCTCTCCTCGATCACTACTTGATCCTTCTCTCTAAGACCACGAAGCATAACCCAGCTCTTAGGGAGTGAAACTATATAGCTAGACTTACCAGTGAGCTGAATTCTCCTAGTATGCCTTTTCACAAAGGTACACCAATTACAATTGTTCTATATAGAAAAATATGCTTAATATATAGATTAATGAAAAAGATCTTTAAAGTAAATAGTCACAGAACACTTATACATGAGTAGAGATAGAGATGCGAATAACTCAGTTATTGTAACGATAGAACCTATTTCTCCTCTTTCTCCTGCCCCTTCTCTAGTTCTCTCTTAACTTCCTCTTGTAGCTCCTTAATTCTCTGAATACTCTCTCTGACCTTCATAAGCCACTCTTTAGAGGCTTCAATACCCCTCCTAACAAAGAAAGCCACAGCTTCACTTCTACTCTTGAAAATCCCAGCGCTTACTAGCTCATCTATTACATCAGCGTCTTCTCTCCTAAGCCTTATTGATGAAATGACTGTAGTTGTCTCCTCGAGGGCCCTCTCTAGTTCTCCAATAGCTGTTCTCAGCGCACCTGTAACCTCTTTACTAATAATCATCGCGAGCTTTTGAGGCATCATTGAAATAGCAATCCACGGCCTACCCCTACGAAGCTCGGCTGGCACGTGAGACTCTATTTTCTTAACTGCATCCTCGTACCTCTTAGTGAAATCTCTAATTCTCTCCTCAATAAGCTTCTCTACCTCCTCAATACCACTCTTAGCCTCCTCGCCAAATTCTCTCTCAATTCTCCTCAATTTTCTCTCAACGTCAAATAACTCCGCTTTAAAATCATCAACGAGGTCTCTAAGCCTCCTATAGAGTCTCCTAGGAGGTACTACACTCCGCCAAGCGGAGACGTAGTCAACAGTATCCATTAACTCGTCTAGAGCCTTTTTATAAGCATCGTCTACAAGCCTCTTAAGCCTCTCAATTTCATCTCTCCAACTCACAGATTACACCCTTACACTATTACTTGTAATCAAAATACACCCTTATAAATACAGGTGTGTAAGCAAGACACGCCTATAATGGTTTACCCTTTATTTTTTCTAAGTAGATGCTTAGAGTAGAGTGCTAAGTTCGACTTCCTATTTTTCTTGTATATCACTGGTTTCTCCTCGAGAGTGCTCAACGCTAACTTCTTAACTATTTCTTCGAATCCCGGTTCATCGTGTAGTACTTCATAACCAGCAACACCCGAAACCAGACAACCTGGCGCAGTATTCTCCATGAAGCTCTCCTCGTCAAATAATATAATGTCGTAGACTCTCCTCTGATCTAGTATTCTCAGAGCCCTCTTAACGGCCGGTTCAAGCGCGAGTTTCTCCTCGATACTATATAGCTTGTCCACTACGATGATAATTTCAATATCTCTAGCTCTACGTGGAGTATACACAGAGCTCCCAAATAGTGACACTATTAGAACTCTCTTATTGTACTTCCTCATTAAGCTGAGAAAACTTAATAATAATCCTCTCTCGAGATAACCCCGAGTTGCCTCGACCACTCTCTCTGCGAGTGAAACACCTCCGTCAGCAATATCACTAGTAACAATCTCACTGGGTGTATAGAACTTCTCTGAATAAAAACAGTTATGTATCAATATAATTTGCTATGATAGCTAGAGGTAATTGTTTTCTCCTCTTAAGTAATAATGAACAATTGAGATATAAATTACTGAATTTAAATTAGTAAGTCATAACTATATTAAATCTCGTGGTGTAAAAATGGTTATATTCCCAGGAGGCGTTGTCAGGGGACGTTACAGGCCGGTTGTAGTGTCTCTAGTAATTCTCATTAATGCTCTAGTCTACGTCTACACGAGTATGAACTCTAGTAAACCACTACTCTCCTCAAGCGAGGATAGCTTCTATAAGTACGGTTTCATACCGTACTACCTGTTTACAGACCCCTATGAGGGCGCTATGAGAGTTTTTACTAGTATGTTTATTCACGCAGACGTAATTCACATACTATTCAACATGTATTTTCTCTGGTTATTCGGGTCTAGGCTTGAGGGGTTTATAGGGCACTCTAAGACACTATTACTATACTTGCTTTCGGGTCTCACAGCAGTACTGTTTCACGTAGCGTTCACGCCTATTGGGGGCTATGACGCTCTCGCAATACCCGCTGTAGGAGCCTCTGGAGCTATAAGTGGAGTACTAGGAGCATATCTCCTCACACTACCACGCACTAGATTAGTTATGTGCTGGTTCTTTCTACTAGTACCCTTCTGCTTCGCTCTCTCAGCAGAGGTCTTCATGATAATATGGTTTATTCAACAAGTAGTTTACGGGTATCTCAGGCTTGGAGGTGTAGCGTACTTCGCTCACGTCGGGGGCTTTGTTATGGGGCTTCTCCTAGCTCCACTAGTAACACGTCGCGCCATCAAGCCAGGATTAACCCCGGAGATTCTCAGGTACATTGAGAGAGTACTAGTAGAGCAACGTATAATACCGAGATCCAGAGGAGTGAGCCCACTCACTAAATCCCTACTTATACTACTACTTCTGGGAATATCCGGAAGCTTCATCTACGCTTCACTGACAACTAGAAGTACTACAATATATGTCTCAAGTGTGAGCGCGACTCGTCTTGATAGAGGTGACACGCAGAGCGATCAAGTAGTTTTAGCACTAACGAGACAGGGCTTAGTGGTTAGCACTAGTCAACAGGAAAATGTACGAATAGTAGTTAATAGGCTTGCAGCGGCCAACCTGGTCTATAACCCTAAACTAGCTAATACAAATGAATCCGTGAGATGCCCGCCCTATTACATGGAAGTAGAAATTCTCGGTGTAAGAGTCCCAGTGTGCCTAAACATGACCAGCTCTTACGACGACCTAGGTATACTCGTAGAGTCCAGTGGCACAATGGTTACTAGAAGCGTGGAAATATTGCCATCGGGGGCTGCGAGATTAGGAGAACCTCTGGTTTTAGGCTACAACATGGCTTCTAGTAGGATACCGCGCGCCGAATATAATCTCAGCTACCTCTGCCTTATATCTGCTAGTGTATCTGTACTCGCAATGATATCAGTTGTTGCTAGTAGAGGAGCGGTCTTCTACACTCGTGAAGACCTACTTGGACAGTACTTGTAAATAGCTATAGTCTATTACCATACTTGTCTAGGAAGACAATTTCTTCTAGCGGCTTCCTAGGCTTTGGAGACGGGTTCTCGTCTGGGTAGCCGAGCGCAATAATCGCTACTGGTATTGCGCTGTCGGGTAAGCTGAGGGTTTTTCTTATTACCTCAATGTCTCGGAGTGTTTGAATCCAAACTGCTCCAAGACCAAGGGCGTGTAGTGCGAGGAGGAAGTATATTGTCGCGTTAGCACAGTCGAGCATATACGATGTGGGTGATTCATCCACGTGACACGCGACGACAACAGCTAGTGGTGCGTTTTTAAGGGGTGATGCACCCGTGTGAATTGAAGCTAGCTTAGCCTTCACCTCTGGATTATCCACGATTATAAATCTCCATGGTTGAGTATTCTTAGCGCTGGGAGCATACCTCGCTACATCAATAGCTCTAAGTACTAGATCTCTTGGAGGCGCCTCAGGCTTAAACCTCCTAATACTCCTCCTAGACTTCAAGAACTCTAGTAAACTCTCTGAACTACTCATACCACGCACCGGGATTACTAGAATTAACTAGGGCAAGTAAATAAATATCACGAGTTACCGCGCTACTTATAAGCTTTTCGCGTCCACATCACTTAAAAGCCCAGTGCGAGTTCAAAGACGTGGTGATATTAGTGCACACTACTAGACGGATAATTGCAAAGTACAGAGCACTATCACTAGTGAGCGGGCTCCTCGCACTAGCGGTTGTATTAAAGTTCTTTGAGATACCGTACCCTCCAGCCCCATTTCTCAAATACGACGTGTCAGGAGTACCACTAACAGTAATAGCCTACTACTCGCTCAAGTACGCGTTTAGCTCTCTCCCAGTCTTCTACATTATCCCCGTGCTCTTCGGCTTGGATGTCGTGGGCATGGCTATGAAGTGCCTCGCGGAAACCTCGACTTTCACGCCACTAGTCCTAGTCTACAAGAAGAGAGCGAGTAGACTGAGTGAGAAGTGGAGAGCCGGCTTAGCCGTCGCGGCTGCCTCATTAACGAGGGTAGTAGCAATGAGTATTGCTAACTACATTGTCACGCCTCACTGGCTAGTGTGGAGTTACAAAATGAGCTACGAGGAGGCATACGCGCTGACACTTTACTACATGCCTCACATAGTACTCTTTAACTTCACAATAGCGCTTATAATAGCTCCGCTCTCACTTGCTGTAATAGCAATACTGAGGCGGGCAGGCTACTTAGAATGAGCACTGAGAACTCTACTGACAGCGTAATTGAGGCGAGAAACCTCTGGTTTAAGTACCCCCGAGGAGACTGGGTTCTCCGCGGAGTAGACCTCGAAGTCAAGCGAGGCGAGCACGTACTCGTAGTGGGTGAGACTGGCTCTGGCAAGACAACTTTACTCAGAGCTCTAACAGGTCTGGGGGTTCTAGTCTACGGGGGCGAGGTTAGGGGCTCAATTAGAGTTCTTGGTAGAGACCTCTCCGAGTACACTACTAGCGAGCTCTCTAGGATCGTGGGTGTAGTGGGGCAGAACCCCTACACGTATTTCAGCAATCTCCACGTGGGCGAGGATCTCTACAACTACGCGCTGAGAATTCACGGGGACTCTGCGAGAGCTGAGAGAGCTGTGAGAAAAGTAGTAGAGGCTTTTTCACTACACTCTCTACTGGACAGGTACTTCTTTGAGCTCTCCGGTGGCGAGGCTAAGAGAGTTGTCGTGGCTAAGGCACTTATATCAGACCCCCACGTGCTCCTAGTAGACGAGCCCTTAATGTGGCTTGATGAACAGGGAATTGGCGAGGTAACGAGTATTCTCGAGGTTCTCCGCAGACTAGGTAAGAGCGTCGCTGTCTTCGAGCACAGAATAGCACCTATACTAGACTACTTTGACAGAGTCCTCGTGATTAGAGCTGGTGTACTGCGCGAAGTTACTGGTAGCGCTAGGCGCTTGCTAGTTAAACGCAGAAGTCTGTTAAACGAGAAGAGAAGTGAGCGAGTACTCGAGTCGGAGCGAGAAGTGGTACTCAGAGCTAGTGATCTCTACTACTACTACGGCTCTAAACTAGTTCTGCGAGGTGTGAATGTTACTGTGCGTAGTGGAGACAAGGTGTTCATTTACGGTGCTAACGGCTCGGGGAAGACTACTCTACTAAAGCTACTTGCAGGGTACTTAAAGCCCACAAGAGGGAGAATTAAGAGGTGCGGAGACGTCATATACATTCCTCAAAACATTATCCTGTTCTACACCGAGGAGAGCGTGAGGCGAGAATTAGAGGAGATCTGTAGGAGTAGGCGCCGGGGACCTCACTGTATTGAAGAGGGGTTGAAGAGCGTTAAGAGCGTGGGAATAGACCCAGACGCCTCCCCCTTTAGTTTAAGTCACGGTCAAATGGTTAAACTCGCAGTACTACTAGCTATTCTATCCGGCACCACTACTCTCCTACTAGACGAGCCATTCTCCGGGCTCACGTACGCGGATAGATTAAGACTCGTGAAAGAACTAGTTGGGCTAGACAGAGTTGTTGTACTTGCATCTAGCTGGCTTGAACCAGCCACGGTGTCGGGGTGGACTACTGTACTTAAACTAGAAGATCACACTTTAACGCGAGTAGACACCACTAACTACTCTTACAGCCTCGAGGAGCTGGCTGAGTTCTACACTAAACTAGTGGGGAGTGCGAGTGCTTAGAGACTTCGCGTACTTACTAGCCTACTCGGAGAAGGCGCGAGAGTATGGTCTAGTCGCGAGGCTTGTAGTGCCACTAGTAGCTCTCGGACTGATCTTCTACGTGAGGACCGCGTCGAGGAGTCTACTAGGCGAGGTCATGGGGCTCTTAGCCGTGTTTACACACGAACTAGTGTTCATGTCGAGAATTCGCGGCTTAAAAAGCTCTCTCTCGGGTCTGAGGCTCTACGTGCTCTTCACAGCACTGAGCTCCCTTGTCTTCGTAGCTAGTAGTCTACTCGGCATGCTCGCGCCAGACCCTACTACTATCCCTGTAGCAGCACTGAGACTTGTCGTGCTCTTCACGGCTCTAACACTACTACTCCAAGTAGTGTCTCTCCGCGAGTGGACTAGTATACTGAGAAAACTCGGCTTCAAGTCCGCGGCTGACCTCTACGCGCTAGTCTTGCTGCAATTGCCAGTAGTAGTGTACTACCTCTCAGAATCAGCTGTAACTGTGAAGTTGAAGTATAAGGGCAGGAGACTACACAAAATAGCAATACCACTCATACTCCTCACTACTTACACTTCGCGGAGTGCACTTGAGTCGTATTTAATCTACGGAGAACCCCCCACAGAGAAGTTAGTACTGTGGAGGAGAAGAGACGTAGTAATCTACGTGTCCACTCTCCTGCTAGTAGTACTAGTCTTAATAGTGCTCTCTACGCTTTAAAACCAGCTAATTTGCACTAAAGGTCAGCCTGGGGTTCGCGGATCACAGGTCACTAGCGGCAGGGCCTCATCACACTACTACTCAATAGCACGAGACAGCCTATTAAATGCTCTACCACTGTAAATATACACTTAGACAAATACTCGAAGAGCCGAGTAGGATGAACGCCAATGAGGCAGAACACAAATAAACTTCTAGTAACCGAGAACAATGAAAATCCTAGAGCACTCTCCGCTAATAAGACTCCTCTTGAGGACCTAAATTTCATAGTAATTAAGACTAGGAAATTATGGTCTTCATCTCTACAAGCACTAGAATTACCACTCATTATACTACTCTCCACACTCGTTCTCATCGAGACATTAATTAGCGAAAAACCCTGACCAGCTGCAAGCCCACATATGGGCATTAATAGGATTGGCGCCTATATTTCTAGATAGACTCTTAGATAGTCTCTTCACTACTACTAAGTACAGACGTTTCATAGAAGACTACTCCAAGAAGTTTAGAGAGCTCCTCTCCTCCATTATTAGGACCATTGATCTTCTCAACCTCTACGAGATTTTAAACTGTATCCAGCCTAGAGAGTGGAGTGTTTACATTTTGAGTAGAGGTCGATATCTAATTGTAGCTCGTACTAGTATGAGTACTTATTATGTCAACATATATGTTGGGATTACTGCAGAGAGTATCGTTAATTTAACACTTAGTGTAGCGCATCTTCATAGTTTACACTACATAGTTCAAAAAGAAGGCGCTGAAGTAGCTTTAAACTACATGGCGTGAAGAAGAATTAGTAAATACGGCTGCGCCGCTTTGACCAGTAAGCACAGCTTATTAAATTGAAAAAAACACACTATGTACCACTAGACGGCGAGACTAAGAAGTTAAAATTGAACTTGAACTTCTCTGAAAGCGACATAGCTCTCCTCTCACCACACACTACTAGTACACTCCCAGTGAGTAGAGGAGTACTAGTCTCGACTAGGACTACTGTAAGTGAATTCGGCTTTTTCGGCGAGAAATTTACAGAAAGTTTAGTGAAATTAACAATGTTGATTGATAAAACCGTAAAGGCTTCAATTAAGTACTGCGAAGAAGTACTGAGCAGACGTAGAGTTCATTGAGCGCTGAGAGGTTTCAGCTGCTAGTTACAGCCTTCTCTATTCTAGTACTGGTCTTTCTGGGCAGAGTTTTGTTACCAGAGACTCTAGGATCTCTATGTACTTGACCCCGTGATCTGGTATTATAGCCACGACGTCGCCTCTCACTACGCCGTCTTCTGCTAGTCTTCTCAGAGCGTAGAGGACTCCGCCGCCACTGAGACCTACAAGTAGCCCGTCACTGCGCGCAACATCGATTACGGTGTTAAAGGCCTCTTCTAACTTCACGTCCACTACTTTATTGAGCTCTGCGTATTGAGCCCACTTCATACCCGTCTCAACTCTCCTCAATCCCGGTATAGTAGAGCCCTCTGCTGGCTGAACACCGTAGACGTCCACGTCACTATACCTGTTCTTGAAGTACAGCGATATAGCTGACATGTGGCCTGAAGTGCCCAGTCCCCCAATAATAGCTCTAGGTGTAATGCCAGCGCTCCTCAACTGGTAGTCCACTTCTTTAGCCGTGTACTTTAAGTGCACAATGAAGTTCAAGTCGTTTTCAAACTGGTTAAGCACAACCGCCCCGTCGCGCGCAGCGTCTAGTAGAACACTGTTAATCATCGCGACGGTTAGCGGGCTCTCTTTTCTCACAACATCTGCTCCCATAGCTAGGAACAAGTAGTCAACACACTTCTGCACAGTTGAGGGTAAGTAGACTCTCACTTTAAAGCCGTAGTAGTTCGCGAGCCCAACGAGCCCCAGTCCAGTATTAGTCGACGTCGCCTCGTACAACTTCTTCGACTTTAAGAAGCCTCTCTCAATAGCGTTTACAAGCATATACCAAGCTATTCTGTCTTTAATACTGAGACTAAACGGGTGATACCACTCTAATTTAGCCCAGGCGCGGACGCCTAGATCGCTCAAGTACTTTAGCTTAACTAGTGGTGTCGGCACATCTCTCTCGACGAGGTCCACTACGCTACTGTACACTCTCGTAGTCGAGCCGGTGACATTATAGTAGAAGTCCAGGTCGCTGAGAGAGACCTCTCCACCGACGTCACCACCACCCTCGACCACGGGGACTATGCGCGGACCTAGAGCCCAGAGAGCATTGTATAGTTCAGTGCTCTCTTCTACAACTCTGAGCTCGCTGTCTACTAGTAGAGGGCGAGTACTCCACTTTCTCAATATGTGCTTTAAGACCTCGACGTACTTATCCAGCTCCAAGAACTCGCCTCTAACAATGCTTAGAGGGACGTACTTCAAATCCACTAAGCTAACCTCCCCAATAACACTGTTATTTCATTAAACTAATCCACTACAATACAGCTTAATAAACTCTGAATTGAGCCGGGCGCGGAGTTGAGGGCTAACAGTGTGTTTAAAACACCTACGTTACAGCCACGGACCTTAAACTCCCTGATGAGAAAACACGTAATTCTGGCCCAAACAACCCTAACCAACCTTAATAACAGAAACACCCCCATGTAAGTGGGCTTTAGTTAAAACCCTCCCTGCGGGTATTTGTGAGGTTGATAAAGCTTTTACACTGGACGTTACCAGTTGTTTAAGAAGTCACTTATATCTGACCACATGAGGTTGAAGGTGTTAATTGAGATGGTTAGGAAGTATACCAATTATCTGCTTATATTACTTATTATTGTAGTTTTATTTTATGCTCTATATTCTCTATTGCCACGTGAGTATAAGTGGGTCTTTGAACAGAATTACGTTCAAGCGGCATTAGCAATAGTTATTGGTGTAATAGTATTAGAGTTCTTTGCATCAGCAATAATGCGATATGCTAAGAGAATAGGTGCTGAACCCCTCCTCTTAAGAAACGTGTTCTTAGTATTTGGCTACATAGTAGTGGGATTAGTTGTAGCTGGTATTTTAGGTGTAACAGGTGAATCAATACTTGCAAGCGCCACTTTCTCAGGTTTGATAATTGGTCTTGGAATGCAGCCAATTTTATCTAATTTCTTCGCGGGACTCATAATTCTCGGAACAGGTTTTCTTAAACCAGGTAAGAGAGTTAGAATAGCTAGTACATCAATACCTATAACAACTATTAGCCTGTGACCGATCTAAAAATATTTGTGATTGGTTGTAGATAACTATGAATAGTTGGTTTAAATTTATTAACCTTCCCACGTGTATTTACTCGTGGATGATGAGTCTTGGTGTTTGAGTTATTGTCTTCAATGCGGATGAGGGGCTTTTGGGTTACGTGGAGCCCTGATAGCCCGGGCAGTGATGCAGTGAAAACCCGAACGGAGCCCGGGAACCCCGAGGCAGAGAAGTATTTAGAAATATTCACAGGTAACTACAAAAGATTGCCTCGGGGAAACCCTCCCCGCGTATAAGGTGTTTAGTCTGAATACATATGTACCTGCAATGAGAGGTACCGTTGTTGAAATTGGATTGATGTATACTAAAATACTCCTTGAAACAGGTGAATTAATTAAAATAGCAAATACAATGATATTTAGTAATACCGTTGTCTTCGAGGAAGAAGAGGGTTTTGAATCACCTAGAGTTCAAGTACGATATGAGTTCTCAATAGAATATGAGCCCAGTATAGTGCTTGAGAAAATTCGTAAATCACTAGTTACAATCACGAGAGATTTTAGTGTATATATAGAGGAGCAGAGCGATAAGAACTACTATATAGTGATAATAGTCGCTAATGCTCCTCGAGGCGAGAAAGTTAGAGAATTTAGAAGCAAGATTTTAGAAAAACTTATAAGTATTCACAGAGAGTTAGCGTTAAAGAAGTGAGATAAGGAAGATGTTAATCGCGATATGTGCTTATATCATGAAGGAGACTTCTCTTTTATAAGCTGCGTAAGTCTCTTAATACCCTCTTCAATATCGTTCTCTGGTACCATAGAGAAGTTTAATCTAATTACACTCTTTCCGGAGTTATCGGTAAAGAACGGCGCTGCTGGTATTACGGCTACAGAGTACTTCTCTAGTGCCTCCTCGCTGAATTTCCACCCGTCAATGTGACTTGGAAGCCAGAGTAGTATAAACATGCCTGCTATAGGCTTTGTGTGTTTTAATCTAGACATGTACTCCGCTATGGCTTTAAGCATTAGGTCGCGTTTTCTCTTATAGGTCTCTACAGCCCTGCTTCTAATGTCCTCGAAGAGATTTCTTCTCAGTATATGCAACACTAGTAGTTGAGAGGGTACAGGTGGACACATGTCCGTAGGTCCCTTTGCAACTCTAAATTTCTCGGCTAATTCCTCGGGTAAGTGTAACCAGCCTATTCTCAGCCCTGTACCGAGTACCTTACTAAATGATCCCGCGAAGATCACTCTTCCCTCGGAGTCCATGGATTTAAGAGACTTAACTTCTAATGGCTCGTAGACTAGGTAATTATATGCACCATCTTCTACTACTAGTAAGTCGTGCTCACTGGCTATTTCCAGGAGGTGTTTTCTCCTCTCATTACTCATTGTTATTCCCGAGGGGTTTTGTCCTGTTGGAATAGTATATATCAGCTTGACAACTCTACCATCCCTTTTAAGCCTCTTAACAGTGACCTCTAATTCACCTGTATCTAATCCATTCTCATCTATTTTGACACCTGTAACTATTGCACCCCACTGCTTCCAGTCGAGAATAGTGTTCACGTAAGAGGGGTTCTCTGTTAACACTCCTTCACCAGGATTCAACATTAATCTGGCTACAAGGTCTAGGGCTTGACTACCACCAAGCGTTACAATGATATTGTCTACTGTGGACTCTACCCCCTCATATTTCTTCATAAAAGCCGCTATTTCCTCTCTAAGCTCTAAAACACCCTCGGTTGGAGAGTAGTTGACAGACCTCTTATCCTCGAAAACCTCTCTTGCTAACTCAGCGTAGAGCCTCCTGGGTATGACGTCGGGATCAGGCTCACCAGCCGCGAAACTTATAACTCTCGTTTCACGAGACTTCTTCGCTATTTTAGAGACCATTTCACGAATAGGACTCGGCTCAATATAGCTCACTCTACCGCTGAGAAACCTCGAGTAGTCAATTCTCAAAAGCACCACCTCTAATGTAGGAGTCGAGTCGACTTTAAGGAGTATATATCTCGTTTTTAAAAGTAGTAAACTTATTCCACGCCGTGTGAGCTAGAAAGCCGGCTGTGAGAACAGGTTCA
>Ga0326761_1000268_pt1 | contig 12579 bp, 10 predicted proteins | sample GCREP_P_FD_207739 | JGI IMG/M metagenome (GOLD analysis project Ga0326761, IMG submission 207739) | Hot spring water microbial communities from Geyser Creek Basin, Yellowstone National Park, WY, United States - GCR.EP_P | ecosystem: Environmental > Aquatic > Thermal springs > Unclassified... | reverse complement strand
ACTCGTTGATCAGCTCGAGCACCCTCCAAGCCGCAGCCCGCTCATCCACCGAGAAGAGCGACCGCGCCGCATAGACGAGCAAGCCGATCACAGCGACCGCCAGCAAAACCTTAGCCACCCTTTTCGCACCCCCCCAACCTTTCTCCCGGCGCACCGTTACCCGGACGCGCGTCGGAGTCTGCTCGATCCCGACCCCCCTCTCCCAGCGCCGCGGGGGCACCTCCTCCCTCGGCCTCCTCTTTACTGGCAGCGGTGGGAGCAGCTCCTCCCTCTTCCTCCGCTCGTACTCTTGCCAGAAGTGGCGCGTGAACGCGGGGCAGGGGTGGCCGTCGGTGCTCTGCCAGTGCGCGCGCAGCACCTCCGCGATGTCCTTGTAGGTGGCCACGTAGCTCTGGTAGGCTTCGAAGCTCATCACCAGCCTAGGCTTCGCGTGCTTCTCGCAGAAGTACTCGCCGCAGAAGGGGCAGTAGTGGAGCAGCTTCTGGGTCCTATCCCCCTCGACCGCGCAGCGCGGGCAAACACCCACGCGCCCCGAAGCCACAAGCAACGCGCCAACAGCTCGGTAAAATGCTCGACTTGTCGCGCCAAAGGAGAAAGTGCATCAAATGATTTTATCACGCTCCAGCCGCGTTGCTCGATGCAACCCAACAACACCAGCTCCTGCGCGCGAACGCTCTCTAGGCGTAATGCTGCTCGTTATGCTGCATGCGCCCGCAGTGCGCGTAAACCATTTTAACGTCTTCACACGCAAAAACACGTGAAAAGAATTAGGCTTCCAATACTAGCAGCGCTCGCTATCCTGACAGCTTTTATCGCGGTTTTCACCGCCGCGCAACCCTACCCCATAGACGTGAACGTTGACTCTTACGCGCCGGAAAGGGGTAAAACCTTATCGTTCTGGGTCGATATTACAGCGCGCAGGTACGTCGATGTTATAGTTAAGGCCTCGGTATATGTACCAGGTAAAGGTTGGAGCGGCTGGAAGGAGCTTTGGAGAGATAGCTTATACGCTGGAGAAAGCAAAAGGGTTTGGGGGAGCGAGTACATTCCAAGCGATGCAAAAGCGGGTAGCGTCGTGATCTGGTATCGTGTGTACTACATGACCTCTGACAGCTACCAGCTAATTGAAGGCACAAAGTACTACAACACATACGATTACCTTCTGGTAGCGGGAACGCTTCCCGATCCCGATGTGGAGCTTTGGAAGGCTGAAGCCGCGCGCTGGAAGGCTTCAGCGGATGCGTGGCAGGCGAACTACACGCGGCTTCGATCGGATTACACGCTCTTACAGCAGAAGTATAGCGACTTAGAGAGTAAGTACAGCGACCTAGAAAGAAAGTACAGCGCGCTGCAGAGCGAGCTGGCAACTGTTAGAAGCGAGCGGGATAGGCTGCTGGTGGAGGTGAGTGTTATGCGCTTAACAGCTCTCACCGCCGCGCTGCTAGGCTTCGTTGCAGGAGCGGTGGTTATGTGGTTCGTGAAAGAAAGGCAAAGAGCGCGTACGGTAAGTTCCTGAAGCACCCGTTGCCTTAGCGTACGGCACGGCATTTGGCTGCATTTTTCTTTGAAAATCGGGTTAGCGCGCGCTACTAATAACCCTGTATACGCTCTACTCGCGTACGGGCGTTAACGGGTTCAGAGTAGGCACTATCCTGCTCTCCGCAGAATATCCGCTCTTAGCATTCACGAGCGCGCTAATAGAGCAAACGAGCATTTTCCTGATACTCACCCAAGCGGCAACGATCATCGATCTCGCAGGCTGGCTCTCGATCCGCGACGCGATCTGGGAAACCCTGGTGAATGCATCGAAAGAGACGACGCTCTTCCAGCCGATCTACAACGCGGACACTTCAGAGCCACTTAGATAGGCGATCCAGCGCGCGCCCCGGCCCGGCACGTAGATGTTCACCACCACGATCACATCAACGCTTCTCTTCGCTCTCACCAAGACCGAGTACTCGAAGACCTTCCCCCCACTCCGGCGTGCCAGGAGTTATCAGCACATCAACGGGAGAGGGCTGAGCTAGGGCGAGGGGCTGCAGGAGGAGCGGTGGGAGGAGGGTAGCGGTGAGAGCTAGGGCGAGCAGCAGCCTCTCCTTGGCGCGCGCTACGCTGGCAAACGATTTCCAAGACTTCGAGTCCAGGACCATACGATGCTCACGATCGCGGCGAGAGGACGCTACTATTCCTTTCGCCTAAGCGCTCACGCTCTCGGCTTACTGGTAAGGTTGACGGAGAAGCTAAGGAGCGCGTTCTCCCCGTCGGCTGGCACTCTCGCGCTCTCTCACCAGCCTGACACGCACGCCGAAGCAAGGGCACCAGCGCGTATAGCGCCGGTGGGATTTCTCGATCCTCTAGCTTGGTTTCGGGCGAGCGCTAAGCATTATTAAGGTCTTTGAGCTCATTTAGCTTGTGAAGCTGCGCTGGCTAGCTGTATTGGCCACACTCGTCCTCGCTCTCAGCTTTTCAGTTCAAGCGCAACCGGTTGTCTGGAAGGTTTTTAGCGATCCTTCAACCGGTATAGATAAAGCTTTCTGTATGTGCCTTTCCGGCAACAACATCTATATAATTGGTGTTGAAAACTCTTCAATTGGCAGGATTGAAGTTAGAGACAAGAATAAGGGAAATTTGGTTAAAGTTTGGAGAGGTAAAGGAAAGTTTTACACTTGCACCGTTGCTAATGGTACGCTTTACGTTGGCGGGGGCAACGTGCTAGCGGCTTTCAGCCTTGAATTGAGCGAGAAAGGGCGGGTTAAGCTGGATTACGCCGTTATGCAGGTGGCGACTGACGGCGAGTACCTCTACATAGCTGGGTGGAAGCGTTTACGCGGGAACGATACCGCTTGGGTTATCGAGAAGAGGGATCCCGCTCTGAAGCTAGTGAAAAGGTACCTCTACAACCCCTCAAGCGGGGACGAGTGGGCTTGGGGCGTGGGAGTGAACCCTGCTACGAGGGAGGTTTGGGTTGTCGGAGAGTTCTACAACGCATCGAAACGGCTTGCAGCCTACGAGGGGCGCGCACTGATCCTAAACCGCGATCTCGAGCTTCGGAAGGAGCTGAAAATAGGTGGCGAGGCAGCGTTAGCTGTAGCGTTCGACGAAAATGGTTCAGCATACATTCTAACCACCGGTGACGTACTGAAACTGAGCAAAACTGGAGAGAAGAAGGCAGCAAGTAGCGAAGAGCTTCTCCCAAGCTGGCTTTTGCGACCCGGGCGCTCTCTCGGCTTTTTCGAATATGTCTTTTTCAGAGCTCTCGCAGAGTTTTCTTACTCACTCTTCGACAATGAAGACTTATACGATTTTATTAACCGTGCAGATTTCTCCCTTGGATGCGGGATACCGCTTCGAGGGTACTTTTACCTCTTCAGCGGGGAGCTCGTTGATAACCGTTCTAAGCATGTGCTTTACGTTTACGATGAGAATCTGAAAAACATCTTCAGTTTCACGTTAGGAGGGGAAGCTGAAAGAGATTACGAGTTCCCTACCGGCCTGGCAGTGACCGACGGTCTTGACTTGTACGTTGCCGGTAGTGACTGTGTTGAGCGGGAGGAAGGAGGGGAGACCAAGTACGATTGCCGGTGGGTGGTTTACGCGCTGCGTCCAGCATTCCCAGTCAACGTTACGTCAAACGCGCCTGTGCAGCTGGCTGGAGCTGGGTGGTACTCGCCTGGGGAGACTGTTAGGGTTACCGCACCTGCAACGGTCGAAGCGTTTCCCGGTGTTCGCTACGTGTTTAAAATGTGGAAGATTGAAAAGCCGACTGGGACTGCATCACAGGCGAACCCCTCGCTCGAGCTTACCGTTGATGCTCCAGTCAACTTGACAGCTGTCTACGCGAGGCAATACATGGTCGAGGTTGCAGCGCTTAGCGCGCTCTTACGCAGCTTGGTGCGCGGGGAGGGCTGGTACGATGAAGGCGCGATGGCTACGCTGAGCATTTGGAACACCGAAGTGTACTTCACCGGTAACGTGACGCAAGTGTACTGCACTTGGGGCTGCAGCAGAGCTTTGTTCGAAGGTTGGTATAAGGACGGCAAACTGCTTTCGAACAACCCATCAATCGTCCTACTCGTGAACGAGCCGGTGAAGTTGGAGGCGAGGTGGAGGGTTCAGCACTACGTTAGAGTAATTACAGACCGCGGCTCGGCGGAGGGGGAGGGCTGGTACGACGATGGGAGCTACGCTACGGTGAAGCTTACCGCGACCGAGGTGGACGCGGGGCTCGTGACGTACCACTTCGAAAAGTGGGAGGGCTTGGAGGCGGGAGACGTGATCGTGGAGCGCGGCACCGTGAAGGTGCTCGTAAACAAGCCTAGGAGCCTGGTTGCCGTCTGGAGGGAGGACTACACGCGCGCGTACCTGCTGCTCGGGCTGCTGCTAGCAGCAGTAGCCGTCTTTGCGGTGAAGGCGAAAAAGCGCGCGTCAGGCGCTCGGTAACCAATCCCGTTAAGCGGAGCTGAGGGTTGAGCGTAACGCGCTTTCGCGAGCCGCGGAGGCGCGGAGCAAGGAGGAGCTCGGGCTCGCTCTCCTGAAGCTCCTCTACTTGAACATCTAGCGCGCAGCGTGACCTGCCGGGGGCGACTCTCTGGGCGCGCCTTCAGCTCAACGCTTTACCAAGCGGCTTGCGAGCGCTGCGCGCGCTGTCAGAACTCCACGCGCAACTTGTGCAGGATAACAACGGCGGCTAGCGCCGCGCCGGCGACCGCGGCCAGGATCTCCAGCTGGAGCCGCACGCCGAGCCGGAACACTGCGCTCAGCCAGGCTACGAGCCAGCCGGCGAGGAGCCCGGCGGCGAACTCGGCGACGTCGCCCGACGTCTCCTCGGGTCTCTCGCCGCCCCTCAGGTCGACCGCCTGCTTGAAGATGAAGACAGCCGCCGCGACAGCCGACTGCCAGGGGCCCAGCCACCCCGAGGGGAGCCCATACACGAAGTGGACGAGCGAGCCCCAATCAAACCTAACCTCCGTCCTGAAAGCTCTCACAGCCACGAGGAGATTCCCGCTTCTGGGTCTTCGCTTTAACTACGCCGCACTCACTCGATCGCGCAACTCTTATTTTCCTTCTTGCCATTGGCGCATGGGGCGACCGCTTATGAGCGGCGGGGAGGCTGGGAGGGAGCTTCTAAAGCACTTATCGAACCTTGTTAACGCTCTGATCGCCTTGGCCCCCTCTAGAAACTACGTAACGCAATTCTTGTATTTAATTAAAATAAACGAAGGCGAAAAGCGCTTCGGAGAGGTGGAAGGGATAAGCTTCAGAATATTGGAAAACGCTTACCCCGAAATCGTTAAGGATGATCAAACGCGGGAGAAAATTTCGAAAGTATTTGGTGTGAATTTTAAAGAAAAAGTAACTCTCGCAGATAAAGGATTCGGCGAATATCTCACGGACTTTCTCTCCATTGTTTTAATGTTCTTCGCCAACGACGAGTTCCGGAGAGAGCTGAGCTCACTGCTGAAGGACGAGTTCCCGCAGGGGATCCCCGACCTGCTGGAAGAGTGGGTGAGCGTCAGGCTCAGGGGGCTGTCCTCCGAGCCCACCCTAGGCGGCATCGCCGTCAGGGCCCTCAAGGAGCTCGTCAAGAGGGGAGGCGCGAGGTTGGAGGATCTCGAGAAAGCGCTCAGCGAGAAGAGGTGGGATCTCGTTGACGCGCTCACCCTGTGCAGGCTGTACGGGTTGGTAAGGGTCGATTACGGGGGGTACTACTACGCGTCCGATTCCCTGAAGAAGTACTCGCACCTGCTCGAAAAACTGTAGCGGGCGGGTGCTAGCGTGAGCGGAGCCCTGCGATCCGCGGAAGCCAAGGAGGTTGAAAGGCGGAGAGAGGAGACGCCAAGAAGGGAGAAGCGGCGAGCCGAGCCTCCGCCCGTAAAAGGGGTCGCCGAGCAAACTCAAAGGGAGAGGCAGCTACCGACCGTGAAGCTCCCTCTAGAGCGCGCGGCCTTACCGGCGGGAGCTCCTCTACTGGCACCCGCTCTCAAGCTCGCTCGCTTGAAGCTCGAAGCCCCGCGAGCCCTACCGGCCAGCGTCGGGCGAACCGAAGCCATCGTACCGTGTCTAGCCCTGCCCGAGAGACTCCGCCTGCCGGCACCCGTCTTGCCGGCACCGGAGCTGCGCCCGGCAGGAGTCACGGAGAAGCTCCTCTGGGCGCGCTACCTGCGACTCGCTAGCCCTTCGCTCTCTCCAGCAGGCCGCGTAGGGCAGGCCCACGCGGCGGTACCCCCTCCCCTTAAGCCGTCCTACCTAGCTCCCGCGAAGTTGGAAGTGGTCCCCGCGAGAGCGCCCAGCGCCAAAGAGGCGGTTCCGGCTTTGGGACTGAGCCCCGCTCACAGGGTTCTGCGCGCCGAGATCCTCGAGCCAGCCAGCACGCTGAGGGTTGACGCGCTAGCACCCAAACTGGCTCTGCCCCGCGAGAGGCTGCCCGCCGCGCCCGTCGAGGAACCTCCCAGGATGAGCGCGCTCGCCGCGCAAGCCCCCAGCCTCCGCTCACGCCAGCTACCGCCGCCGAAACCCCTCGCCCTCCCAGCTCCGAGCGTGTCTAGCAGTGCGGCTTCGCCGCGCCTCGGCGCGCGGGGGATGCACGCGCAGCCGGCTAAGATCCCGCTCGAGGCAGCGAGTGTGGCGATCCAGCGGGCGGAAGCCGGGGCGCCGGCGCTGACCTTGCGCGCAGCGGCCGCGGGGAAGACGCGGGAGGAGACCGAGAAGCTCGCGGGGTCAACGGCGTCGACAGCCTCGCTTGAAACCGAGGCGAAAGAAACGCTGGAGGTTGAGGACACAGCCCTGCCCCCGTTCATCCGCGCCTTAAGCGAGGTGGCGGACTCCTCCGGCAGGCCCGTGGTGCTCGTCGTCCCCAGCGTGAGGGGTGACTCGTTCGTGAGCGCGGTCGCCATCGCCTGCCGCGAGATCTACCGGGTGGTCAAGGGCGGGAAGCCCGAACCCCGCTGGATCTCCGCAGCCTCGATGAAGGAGGAGATCGAGCGCTACCTGAGCGCCGGGGACAGGATCTTCGTGATCGACGACCGAGAAGGCAAGCTGCTCGGCGCGGGCCGGGTCCAAACCATCGAGAGCGTGGAGGCGAGGGTCGACCTGCAGGCGCTCCTCGACAGGTTGAGGGAGCTCTTCTCGCAGGACTTCGGCTTCGTAATCCTCCACGTGAAGGAGGAAGTCGCCGACAGCGTCTACGCGGCGCTGGAGGGGCTGCACTTGGGTGTAAAAGTCGTCAGGGTGGAGCCGCCCTGCGGCTGGTCCCTCGAGGATAAGAGGAGGTTCGTCGAGGCGTGCTGGGGCTTCGTGGAGGTGGAGGGGCAAAGCTTCGACAAAATGTTCAGGGAGGCGGAGGAGAAGTTCTTCGAGGAGCTGAATAATGTTGGGAAAGACGATGCTATAGCGCTCAGGGTTAAGCAGGACGAGAACGCGAGCAGCGAGCATGAATGCTTGAAAGTATTTGTCGTTAAATGCTTGGCAAAAGAGCTCGGCTGCAGGAGCAGGAGAGAGATCGCGGAAGCGCTGAGGAGCGGGCTCGTGGAAACCGAGTACGAGTTCGGCGGCGGGAGAGCCGACATCTACGTGCCCTCCCAGCAGAGGTTCGTGGAGGTGGAGACGTTCTACGGAACTGAGGACCCCGTCAAGAAGAAACTGCACGGGGTGACCCTGAGCAAATACATCAACCGAGCTAACAGGGTAGACGTAGTCATCCTCAACGGTCTCCTAGCAGTTTTATACGCACACAGATTGCTAACGCTAGCTGAGGTCTACCGGGAAGATCACCGCATTACAGTGAACTTCTACGTACCCAATTTCAAAGAAGAAAGGCTTGTACCTCTGAAAGAAATCTTAGATTTATTAAAAGTTGCCTAGAGGCGCAATCTATTTCCCCGTACATCGAGTAATGCTGCATGATTCGCGCGTACACCAGGGCTTACAGGCTCACACGCTGCCGGATTTTTGCGAAGCCTTGGCAAATTCCAAGAACTTTCTTAGAGCTGTTCTGTAGTTGGAGATCGTACTTTGTTTCACTTTGTGTGATTGCGCATACTCGTCTAGAAACAGATCGATATCCCTCCCACCGATCTCGTCTACGGTAACAGGGGACTTTTTCCTTTGTATCCAGTCTATGAAATGCTTAATAACGTAAGAGTAACTTTTGCCGTGCTCCCTCTCGAAGCTGGCGAGCAGGCTTCTAAGGTCCACAGGTTGGAGGGTTTTCCCCTCCTCGGCAGCTCCTCTCTCTTCCAGCGCAGCTCTCGCTCCTATCCGCCACGCTTCGTAGTAGTAGTTGAGGAGGTTGGCTATCAGCTGATCAGGCGTCATCGCAAGCTCCTTAGAGAACTTCCTGAGAAATTCAGCCAGATAGCTTGGCAGCTCTATGCGCACCTCCTCCTTTTCACTCATTGTAGACCCCTAAAGTTGCTTATTCTGTCCTCCACCTCCGAGGCAAAATTCTGGACACCTGCTTTAAGCTCTGGCGATTTATTTACAATTCTTTCAAGTGGTATCTTCCACCTCTTAGGTGTGTAAACTAGGTCTGCAAGTGCACTGTATCTGTAAATAATGGTCTTGAAGAACACGTCCTCGAATATTCTTTGAGTGATAACCGGCGGTAATGAATTCTTAATAAACTTTTTCAAGTTCTCTTCCTCCTTTTTTATAGTGTTAGCCTTATGCTTTTTGGTGATGTTTATTAATGCCACTCCTAGAATTTTTAAATCTTTTTTACCACGATGTATAATTTCAGGAATTACATCCCGTAGCATAAGTCTAGTACCCCACAAAGATAATTCTTCTAAGTTACTCGGGATAATCACATAGTCAGCCACGTAGAGACCCCACAAGGTGGGGGCAAAGAGTTCTGGTGGCGTATCGCATAGCACATACTCATAGCCTTTGTTTATAGCAGGCTCTCTTGAGATACGTGAGTATAGAGCGAAAGGATCATGCGAGGGGATCTGCCCTCTGAACACCTCAAGTATGTAGTTGAGGCCTGAGGGAACGAGGCCCGCCTTTACGCCTGAGCTGCCAAAGTCCACATGTCTTATGCGAAATTTAAGGTTCTGGGCCATCTGCAAGCTCCCGTCTCTCACGTTCAATATCGTTGAAATTTTAAGGAACATCGATGAGAGGTGCGCTTGAGGATCTAAATCTATCATGAGCACACGTTTACCTCTAAGAGCTAAACCGTATGCAAGCAAAGCTGTCAGGGTGGTTTTCCCTGTACCCCCTTTCTGGTTTGTTAGCACGATGACCTTTGGAGGCATGTGCCCACCTTGTGCTTATGTACTAATATGTACTGACTGGCTGGGTATTTTAACTCTTACTTGGCGCAGTTACTTGGTATAGGGTTAGCGTGCATATGGTCTAAGAGACGTTACGCTTAAATATCAAATTGATGTATCAAACTCTCGGTGCATCTACCTTGAAGGTCTTATCGGATGAAAAGCTTCTGCGATTGCTTGCTACATCGATAAAGAGTAGAACCTCTTACCGATGGGTGCCTGAGCTCACTAGGCGCGGAACAGGCTCGATAATACTGGTATTTGATACGCAAGGTTTTCCTAAGTACGTTGCACTTAAAACGATTACTTTGGCTAATCTCGAAGAGCAGGGTAAGCTTAAAGTGTTTCTGAGGGAGATTAAGAGAACTCTGCGAGCACAGGGTCACCCTTTAATAGCCAGAGTTATCGGTGTTATTGTTGTTGGAGTTCCACGAGGAGGAGATTACTATGCTAAGTTTCCAGCGATCGTTATGCGATATTACGAGCAAAACCTTAGAGAATATATGTTAAATAAGGGGGTTCTGGAGGTTGATGAAGCTCTCTTCATCGCGATTCAGGTGGTCAAAGGCCTTCTATACCTGAGAGAGGGGGGCTTTTTAGCGCACCAAGATCTAAAGCCCGAGAACATTTTCGTTAAGGATATATCCAAGGAATTTTTTGTAGATAACATACCGCCTATAGCCTGCATCAGAGCTATTGTTGCTGATTTCGGGCTTGCTGATGCCATGATCGAAGCCGGTATACCGAGCGGTACAAACCCTTATAAAGCTCCAGAGCAGTTTTTGGGAAGAGTCGAAAGCCCATTTAAGGAAGAATTGATTAAAGCCGGTCTCTTTAACCCGGATGTCTTTGCGCTCGGAGTTATTCTTACAGAGATGCTAACAGGCAAGCATCCCTGTGGGCTTTCTTCCCGCGAAGTGATAAAACCGGAAGTAGCCAGAGCTTCGGATTTCTGGGAGAATTGGAGTATTAGAGGGGATAGAATAGTTGATGTTAAGAACGTTGAGCTACGCAATCTTATATTAAGAATGCTGGAACATAATCCTAAGAAAAGGCCATCCTTAGACGAAACATATGTAGAACTCACTAGAATTCTTAAAAATGTGAATGCGCAGCTGTATAACATATTAGAAACTCAGCTATCATTTTATGATAATATTGCCAGATCATATAAAGAGGTACTAAATGATATAACTATTCAATTACAATTACCAAAGTTATCTGTGCTACCTGAGTCCTTTGAACTAATTAAAGAGCTTGCCGATTCTGTGGAAGATATGTTAAAGAAAGTAACCCCTCCAAAATCACCAGAGGAAGTATACGAATTTGTAATACTTGCACATGCATTGGGCAACATACTATTGCATCTAGACAGGGAGTATTATAAAGAAAAGATTATAGCACTAGCTACAGATAGCTTAGATATAATATCTAATTGGAGAAATCAAGTAAAAGCAATACATATTCTATACCTACCAAAAAATCTTTCTATCACAGACTACGAGGCTCATGCCGAACTCATTAAATATCCTTTAAATCTGCTGAGGGCTATTATGCGTGAAGAGGAGGTAGAAGAGTTAATAAACAGAAGGTATGACACATATATTAGGTCACATTACCTATTTGAAAAGGCATGTGATCTTCATGGCAAAGATAATAAGCTTGCGATAGAGTATTTAGAGAAAATTCTAGAATTCTCTCCTGGGAACGAAACAATATTGTATTTAAAAGCGCTATGGAAATATCATCAAGCACTTATAGAAGAAGACCTGGCTCGAAAATGTAAATTGCTTAAGGAGTCTATTGAGGAGTTAGAAAATCTAATACGAAGTGGGACTAAGCTGAAAGAGGTTGAAAGAACTTTGGAAGAGGTAAAGGCGGAGTTTAGTAGGTTTTGCATGAGTACAAAATAATGTGCATGTTCTTGACATCTAGGTACAGCGCGCGCAACAGGTGGCAAGAGAAGAAGCATGCTGCCACTCTCTCAGAGCTGAGACTGCGAGTGCCCCGGCTCTGGGCCAGTAGCCGCCCGGTTCGAGGGTGCACGCTTTCTTCCGAGAGCACGGCAGCCCTTCCCCAGCGCTGCTTAGAAAGAGGGGTGCCGACACCCTTCCACCGTGGCCGCCCTGGGAAGGCGCTACATCCGCAAGCGCGGGGCGGTGAGGAAGTACGGGTTGACGCCCGACCAGGTCGAGGAAGCCGTCAAGCGGGGCTTGATCACCGACTGCAAGCTCGGCGACGACGGCGAGCTCCGGATCAACGAGGAGGAGCTGGCGGCGAAGCTGGAGGAGATCAAGAGGTCGCTGAAAGCATATTTGAGCTTGAGGGAGCTGAGCAGCCGGAAGGCGCAGAGGGAGGCGGAGAAGGCGCTGTGACGCTACTGGGAGCTCAAGCAGAAGGCTGTTGAGAGCGCGAAGAGGGGTTTTACGGGGGAAGCCATCGAGAAGGCGAAGCAGCACGTTCTCCTCCCGCAGGACCTGACGCTCGAGGAGTACGCTAGGATCGCAAAAAGGGTACTGAGGAGCCGAGCGCTTGAGGCGCACGCTTCGTATACGTCGCTGAATCAGAGCTACACGCTCTTCATGAGAAGCTACAAGCTGCTTTCCGACGAGCTCGAAAGACAGCAAGACGAGCTGAACACCTGCCGGTTAGCCGGCTTAGCAGCGCTCGGCCTCGCAGTTACAGCAGCGGCTCTCGCTGTTGAAAGCTGGAGGAGGGCCCTTTCGCTCATGAAGAGGGCTGGGTCTACAAAAGAGAGTTAGCGCGCATAACTCAAAATAACGGAGACTGGGGGGCTCGACGAGGCGCACCTGCACGCGGCGCTCCACTTTCCTGCTGGACAGCGCGGACCGGAGGATGGAGTCGCTCGGGACGTGGGCCGCTGAAGCCGACGCGGAAGGGTTCCTCAGCGAGTGCATAGACTGGGTGGAGGACAGGCTGAGGAGGCAAGCGCTCAGCTACTTCTTCGGGGAGGGGCTCGGCGAGGCCTACACCCTCGCAGGCTACATGCGCCTCCTCCTCGAGGAGCACAAGGCGGCGCTCGCCCAGTGCCTCGAGCACGTTGTGCTGGAGAGGAAGCGCAAGGGCACGCCCCCGCTAGGCCCCGGCACCCTCGCGCGGCTGCTCACCGAGCTCTGCAGGGGGCGCGGCGCGAAGTGCCTGTTCCGCGTGGGGAAGCTCGGGAAACCCCTGCCCGCGGCCCCCGCGGCGGCGAAGGCCTTCAGCATGCTGAAGAGGGGCGAAGCGGTCGCGATCGAGAGCGTGGACGGGAAGGTAGCGGTCGCGGCGAGCAGCCTGAAAGAGC
>Ga0326761_1000267_pt1 | contig 12616 bp, 17 predicted proteins | sample GCREP_P_FD_207739 | JGI IMG/M metagenome (GOLD analysis project Ga0326761, IMG submission 207739) | Hot spring water microbial communities from Geyser Creek Basin, Yellowstone National Park, WY, United States - GCR.EP_P | ecosystem: Environmental > Aquatic > Thermal springs > Unclassified... | reverse complement strand
CTACAAGTCCTGCTATGGTATATGCTGGTATGGTTGTTCTAGGAATTTTCCTTAGGTAGTAATCCTTTAGAGTGTTTGAGAGATCCTTAGCGAGAGCTTCAAGTACTCTAACAGTCTCTCTTTGAACCTCTATCTCCTTTAACCTAACTTCAGCCCACGTTTTAGAATCTATGTTTGGAGGAACTGTTAGTACAATCTGAGGTATGTAGCGTTGCTCGTTTGAACTCATACTATTCACCTCCAGGTTTAAGCCATTTTAGTAAACCGGGCCTTAAACCTTTTAACGAAACATTTATAGGCCTGGGGTTACACATACAATGTGAGTGGTTGGCTTGAGCGTAGTGGATGAGATGGTTAGTTTGGTCGAGAGGACCGGTTGTATAAACGTGGTCAAGGAGTCTACGAAGCTTAAAGTGAACTGGATTGATATCAGGAATGATGTTGTAAAAAGTCTTGAAACCAAAGGGTACGATGTGGTGTTCAAGGGTGTATGGATGTGCCTACAGGGGGTTAAAGATTTGGATACGAAGGTAGCTGAGCTCCTGTTAAAAGAGGGCTGCGTGCATAGGAGGAAGATAATGAACCTGTACAACATAACAGGGGATGATTGGAAGAGGGTGAAACGTAGGGTTGTAAAGCTGCTAGCAACAAAGGGGTATAAGGTGTACAAGCACGGGTACTGGACGTACTGCGTTGAAGGTGCTAGGCCCAAGATGGTTAGGGAGATGTCAATACCGCTAACAGTCAAACTAGATGCTGAGACGCACACCAGGCTAGAGGAGTTAGCGAGGAAAAAGGGTGTGAGCAAGGCGGAGGTGGTTAGGGAGGCTATCATCGAGTACCTTAAGAAGCATTCGGGGAGCGTAGTAGCTTAATGTACTTAATGCTATGTAGCGGTATGAAGATCTCGTACTCCCCCTCTCTAAACAGCCCATTACCTATAACTTTGATCCACCGTCCCCTAACCTCGGCTTACTAGCCTGATGTACTTGACACTATGTAATGATATTATTATCATGTGCTCACTCTCCTCAAACGCCTCCTCACCCTTCACCCTTACCCACTCCCCTTCAACCTCCTCAACTGTCCCCATTATCCTCCAACCTCTACCTATAACGACCTCCACGTATCTTCCAACGATATCTATACGACCACCTCGCAACTCGCATGTAGTAATCCAGAGCTTATATCCTTTCATGAAATCTTTTGCAGCCAAATAGGGATATCCTATGGAGGAGCTGACGGAGTGCGAGAGAGATATACGTTAGGTTTATTACAGGTCTATCACATCGCTAAGCCTAACGCCTATCATACTCCCTTAACCCTCCTGTACAGCTCGAGAGCCTCCCTTAGAACATCGTCATAGTACATGTTCAGCTTCTCCGCTATCTCTTTTAGGAGTTGCTTCGTCTCAACCCTAACCTCGATATGGGTCTTACCCTTACCCCTGGGCATCACAGACACCATTACCCATAGTAATAGGTGGGGTTTAAATACTATAACCTAAGAAGGTTAGGTTCAAGAACCCCCGTCTAATATCAATGTACTATGATTATGGGGGATGCCTACTATGATTATGCCAAAAATTTTTGGCCTCAAAGAACATCCTCGGAAGCTCCCTAGCATGCTTATTGTACGATAGCGGGTTTGGCTTAGGGGCCTAAGTCTAGGAGCTCCAGAGCATAGGGTAACTCCCATGACCATGGTCATCATCGGGGGTTACTCTGAACAATGATGTGGCTCATGTTAGGTAACACTAACTAGCCCCGTTTACCTAACACCTGAGGTGAAGATCGGTGTTCGAGCTGGTGAGGGTTGCTAAGGTAACCCCCATTGCATCTTGGATAGGAGCTGTGATGGTCGAGGCTAACTCTGAGGAAACCCTAAGTGTTAGCCTAGGAGTTCTTAGCCTCGACGAAGACCTCAAGGTTGAAGTGTTAGGTAACAGCCAAGTCTATCTGTTACCTAACACCCCTAGCTTCGAAGCGTGCTAGCCGAGGGGGATCAGGGGTGGGGTTTTTGGGCTGCAGTCCTCTAAGCTCTCTCACTTAAACACATTCACGTCATCCGATGGTGTGATATCACGTTTTGGAGCCACATCAGGAGCTCCCATGATCACATTTTAGTCACACCATTCACACTCATTATGTGAAACCACACTCACACCATCCGATGATGCGAGATCACACCATTAAAAATGTGATATCATATGATCGGATGGTGTGAGTGTGGTTATTTCTGAGAGGTTTAAGCCCGCGCCTGACTGGTTGAGGAGGTATGCTGAGCTAGCTGATATGGGTTTAAACCTCGATGAGACAGCGGGGTAGCTTAACGTGGAAATGAGGTAAGAAGCGTTGTGATCCAGCATACCTTAGCAACATTAGCTTAGCTAAGGAGAGGGTGTTGGAGCTCTACAACCGGGGTGTGGATCTCGGGGAGGCTGCAGCTAAGGTTAGTGGCGAGCTTGGTCTAACTAAGGGGATGGCTGATATTGCTTTAAGACTAGTATTAGAGGAGCTTGGAGCCCGAGAACCTAGGTATGGGGGGTTGGGTGAAATTTCAAAGCTTAGGAGGGAGGGTGAGGAGGCTTCCCGGAGGGTTCTAAAGAGCTCTAGGTTTTGGTGTAAGCTAGTCGACCGATCACCTCAACCGTGAAATACATTGTTGTTAAGACTTATAAACTGATGGTGTTAATTTAACACCATCCGATGGTGTTAAATTAACATAATCTGATGATGTTGACGGTGTTGATTCAACACCATCCCATGGTGTTGATTCAACATAATCCGATGGTGTTGAACCGGTCAACACAATGAGTGTTGATGGTGTTGTCATGGTGTTGACGTGAAACCTCATGGTGTTAACCCATGGTGTTAAATTAACACCATCCGATGGTGTTAAATTAACATCATGGGATGATGTTAAACCCCCTTAACATCATGAGTGTTAATGGTGTTAACATGGAACCCCATGGTGTTAACCCATGATGTTAAATGTGTGTTAGGTTAAACTCAAGTCAACATCTATCATTTTAAATGCCTCCTCGTACCTCGATGCTAGAGTTTTAACATTACCTCCTAACCATTGTATACGAGCGTATACGAGCTAAGATCCTATGTAAACGTAAAACCTGGAGCTTCAGAGCTGTAGCCTAGGTGTTAGGGTGTGTGAAGGGCTCTAAGAGGGCTTAGAGGGGTTGTAGGGTGCACCTCTAGACGTTCAAAGTGTTAGGTAACAAGAACGTAAGCCTGTTACCTAACACCTAGGACTGCACTCTAAGCTCCCAACGCTCCCTCCAGGATCTCTAAAGCTCCCTCCAGCTTTGATTCAACACCAGCTAGCCCTAGCCCCTTAATCTCACCTCTATGGGTTCTCGTAACTTCAATTGCCGATCTTAGCATTTCTACAAGCTTTAGAGCTCCAGCTAGGGCCCTAGCTCTGTTGCTGGGCCTCAGGGATCTAAGTCTTAATGTTAGCTGCTGTGCCCTACCAACAAGCTCCTCTACAACCTCCTCAAGAGCCCTCCTAACAAGATCCCATGTCTTACCATCGTACGGCCTGACATGGTGTGATTCAAACTTATAGAATCCAGGTGCTACTATGTCGAGGTAACCCCTAACCCTAAAACCCTCATCATCGAAGCAGATGTAAGTCGACATGTCTACTGGGCCGCAGAGCCTGGAGTACAGCATTTCCTTCAAAACAGTGTACTCGTGCGAGGGCTTCCTGTAGGGCTTAAAGCTCCTATCAGACCTCTTAACCCTAACAAGCTTAATGTCAAAGCTTAGGAGCCAAAGGCAACTCTCGGAGGGAGAGCACTCCTCGAACAGGTAGAGCCTCCTGGAGGCAGAACTAGTGAGCCTATCAAGCCCTAGAACATCCCGGAGCTCATCCAGGGACTTGTATCTACCGATAAAACGCCTAGAGCTTAAACTCCTAGTTCAGCCTACCGCTATGAAGCCCAAGTCCATATACTGGGTTTTAGGTCTGGTCAGGAGCACTGAGGCTTAAAAGCTTATCGCTTCTATACGGGAGAGGAGAGATGAGTTCAGCCTAGAAGGAAAGAGACAACATACACTTCCAGAACACCCTACATCCTATGTATGCCACTACCACTCTACAGAGCTGGTTAACCTAATAAGCCTCGGAGTGTGGCCGTGACATACACGTAATACAGTCGTAATACAGTAGTGTAGGTCATCGCAAGTGGGGAGATGAAATAGTATGAGAGAAAGTGCCTTAATGCTTTCCTCTCTTTAAAGATTCTAAATTAACAGATATATAGAAGTAAACTTATTTTAAAGTTTATAAGCTTAGAAATTAAGAAGTATACCACGGCACCCCTAGGGAGGTGATTCAAATGGAGGAGAGCCCGAGGCTCAGCCTGGACGAGAAAGAGCTTCTAAAAATTATAGCAAAATATCTCAGAGATACACATCCAATTGTAAGTTTGAAGGGTAATCCTAACTCTGCTGGCACTAGTCAGGGAGGGGCATACGAAAACCCGTTCTAACTAGGTGATCTTTTCCAATGAAGCTAAAATACAGATTTTTTTTCTATAAAGATAAATGTTTTCTACATATCATTCAAAAGAATCTCTTATTACCACTCAAAGAGGATATATGTCCTATTCTTATTACAAGAAGGTTGCCATCCTCTTTCAGCTTAAAAGTATTAGATAAACCATGGCTTAAGATTCTACAATGGCATTTAACTGAGAGATGCAACCTAAGATGTTTACATTGTTATGTAAATGCTAAAAGCGGTGGTTATAGTTACAGTGAGTTTTCATATGACGAAGCAGTAAAGCTTGTTGACGAAGCGGAGGATCTAGGTGTTGTCTCCGTAAACTTAACGGGAGGCGAACCTCTACTCCTACCTTACATAACATCCTTAATTAATTACATCTATGATAAGGGACTCTCAATCGAAGGCATATTCACAAATGGAACTATAATCCCTGAAGATTTACCAAGGTTATGTGGGAAATATGACAGGTTAACATTTTATATATCTCTAGATGGACTTAGAAGAGGGCATGATAGTTTAAGGGGCATACCCTCATTTGATCGTGTGGTTAGGAATATTAAAGTATTGAAAGAGCATAATTGTAGAGTTTGTATTAACACAATGCTCTACAAAGGTAATATAGATGAAATGGAGTCGTTACATGATTTACTATTAAATCTGAATGTAGATGGATGGAGGATATCAACACCACAAATATTCGGTAGATGGAAAGAAAACTATGAGGCTTTATCCGTAAGCATTAATGAGGAGTTTGATGTATATGAGAGGTTATTGAAAAAGCATTTAGCTTCGGGAGCTCCCTTCTACTTAGAACTAGGGTATGTTGTTAGGTTTATTAACGGAAAATTCTGGATCGAAAAGTACGATGATAAATCCCTCGTCTGCTGGTACTTTGCTAACCAGCTCACCATATGGCCTGATGGTACGGCATCTCCATGCCCCTGGTTGCCAGTAAATATAGGTAATGTTAAAAAGGAGGGTCTTAAGGTAGTTTGGGAGAGAGCGTTACCGTATAAGGAGCTGAGAGTTTTGGAGATAAAAGAATGCCTTAAATGTACACATCGTCATGTATGCGGAGCGGGATGTAGAGCTCGTGCTATGGCATTTTCAGGTTCACTTTTAGATAAGGATCCACTCTCATGCAATATCTATGGGAGTTCAAGGTTCTTTAAAATCTATGATTATATTCGCGATAGCGGTTACTCCATTGGTGTTATTGATGTCCCTAAGGATTTATAAACGTTATCGAGTAATCTCGTACCCTAAGTGCAATGAGCACTTTATATACTACAAGCCTAAACTAAAGGCCTACCTCATCTCCAATCCAAGCCTGCTCCCTGAATTAGCTAGAGAGTTAGGTGTAGAACTGGAGGTATTCGATATAGACATTCCTCTTGAACACATATCAATAGCTTTAACGTATTCCTGTAACTTGAACTGCCCCTATTGCTTCACTAAAAACCTCTTTAAATTAAAGTCTCCAAGTCTTGATTCGTCCTTGGTAAATAAACTATTAAATGAGGCTAAGAACTTGGGTTTACTCTCTGTTACAATTACTGGTGGAGAGCCCCTTCTGTATAAGGATTTATTTAGGCTCCTCGACAACATAGCTTCTTTAGATCTTGTTGTAAGAGCAATCGAATCTAATGGAGTTCTACTAACAGCAGAAGTTGCTAGGAAGCTTTTAGAGTATCAGAATATAATATCCTTCATAGCCATTAGCTTAGACGGTCCACTAAGTGTTCATGAAGTTACCAGAGGATATGGAACATTCTCTAGGGTAGTTGAGTCCATTAGGGTGCTAACTGATTTGGGGTTCAATGTTAGTGTAAACACCGTGATAAGCAGATATCTTACCCTATTGTCTTATGAAGAACTAAGAGATTTCCTAAACCTCCTGGTAAACTTAGGAGTGAAAGGTGTTAACTTCATTGACCTATATACACCTAGAAGTACTAGCTTAAAACCATCATATAAAGAGTTACTACGTTTTTCAACATTCATGGATAACTTATATAAGGAGTTTAAGGGTAAACTCTTCATTAACTTACATCTACCACCCCTCATGCTTCCTAAAGACCTTAGGGAAGAGGTAAAAGCCTTAAATGCTAACTCCAGTAAACCCTGTGGCCATAATGCTAGAAGTGTCTATGTGAGAGCTGATGGAAGTGTTGTCCCCTGCACTCTATGGGAGGACACGTTAGGAACCTTTGATAACATTAAAACCTATAGCATAGAGAAAATATGGCGTTCAATAATAATGTTCATGGAGAAGGTTGGAAACTTCATAAACTTGAAATGTAGTGGTTGCACATTATTTAAGGAGAGGCTATGTGGTTTTTGGAATATATGTATTGCAAGGGGATGTTATTATGGTCGTTGGGGGTCTACTGATTTTATTAAGAGAGCGTAAGCTATTCTTACTCGTAACATATAGTATTTTTCTTATACTTATCTACAATGGATTCTCAAACTTACTACCAGCAATACTAGCTTATAGGGGGGTTTCGGTAAAAGTAATAGGTGTTATCTACTCTCTTGAGAAAGTCTTGGTCTTCATATTATCTATAATAATGTTCACGATCTCAGCGCATCAAGCCGTATTCTACATGATGCCACTCATACTAGCCTTGTATGGTAGTCTAATAGTCGCCTTCGCTCTAATCGAAGATCCACTCATAATGTCGGCTTTAGTTCCTCTTATTACAGGAGCGTTTCTATCCTTAAGACCTCTCAACAGAGCTCTAGTTAACATCCTGGTGGATGTGAGATTATTGGGGTCGATCTCTGGTTTGCTAAGAAGCGTCATCTTGTTAACATCAATAGTGTCTACAGCGGTTTATGGATTCTTACTGAGGGAGTTAGGGCTTCTAAACTCCATACTCGTACTTCTAACCTTGATAATACCAACTCTAGCTATCCAGCTGTTTCTAATATCAATGGTACCTGGAAACCCTACACAACACACGCCTAGTGCTAATATTACGGTTCTATCGCTTAAAGACATTAAATCCTTACTCCTAGAGCCTGTACTTTTAATACTCTCGCTTACACAGCTCATAGAGACCGCTATAGCTGTGTACATAAGTGTAATCCTATGGGATCTGCTAGGGGACTTCGCCATCGTAGGTTTAGCTTTTTCCGCGATCTCCCTAGTAAATATGATCTTCAGCCCTATCATGGGTTACATCTCCGATAGAGTTTCCAGCCCGTTAGAACTTATTGGAGTTTCACTATGCGTAATAGCGGTATCCTATCTCATGCTATCACTTAGCTACACATACACACCCCTAGTGTTTATAGCGTTAATTCTAGCAGGTATAGCGCCCTCGATATTCATACCAAACCTCCACATATACGTCAAAAGTCTCAAAACACCGCCTACAACATACTTTACAGCGCTAGAAGTCCTAAGCTCCATAGCTGGGATGTTGAGCCCATTTATAGCAGTAATGGTGATAGTGAAAGTGGGCTTCCCGACATTCTTAGCGTTGTACGCTATTGGAGAACTTCTCTTAGCCCTAACTCTTCTCACCATAGCCTTAAGGAGAAAGCCTAGGAGTCAGCCTTTACGAAGTTAGGTTAACAAGATTCTAAGGTTATATGACGGTTTTATAACTTCGTGACCATGAAGTATAACCCGTGATGGCTGAAGTCTGTGGCTTCTAAGCTGGATCAGCTTACAGAGGCCGATCTTCTATGGTGGTGCCAACTCTGCAAGCTTAAGGCACAAATCTCTGTTCAGGAGCTTTGTCCTGCATAGCTTCTCAGCCTGTATCAGGTTTAGTGATATCTCGACTGCATCCCAGCCCCTCCCAACCCTGATCAGAAACCAGAACTGGTCCCAGTGGAGCTCCACAGTGAAATCCGGTGTAGGCTCCCCACATGGAGTTAATGTAGGTTGCCTGCATGCCCCGTAAACCTCGATGAGCTTTTCTAGGAGCTCCTGTAAGCCCAAACCCTCCCTCCTGGAGAGCTCCACCAGCCTGGAGTAGATGTCCCTCCTGATCTTCCTCTTCACATAATGCTCCTTCTCATATCTATCCCTGTAGCTCATGTAGGCTCCCCCTCATACCCGACGTCCCAGTAGGTATCAGGTACTCTTGTCATCGAAGATCCCCTGGAGGATCTTCGATGATTAGTGTTCTCAAAGCATCCCCCTAGCTTCAACTCAATGACGTCAGCTAGACTTGCATCCACCATCTTAAGCCTCCTAACTCTATCCATGAACCTGCTCTTAGCCCTCCTAGTCCACTTCCTACATCGTCCTATTGACTCCTCAACTCTTCTCATAAGCGTGCTCCTAACGTTTTCCAGGAGCTCCTCGATCTTCGCTTTGTACTCGTTAGTGCTAGGCTTAACTGGGCATAACGCGATCTTCCTGAGGCTGCCTCCGAACATATTAATAACGATGTTGTATAGGAGTTCCGCTGAAACCCTTGATTTGCATATGTAAGTTGATTGATAGTAATCAGGTTTAGCGCATAATAGCCATAGAGCCTCCTCCTTAACCCTGCTGTACTCCTTCTTGAAGCTACCAGGTGGAGCCTCTACATCAAATGAGACGATAAAGTACTCTGCATCACCAGGCTCTGAGACAATGAAGTAGTCTCCATGCCTGCGGCCGGCCTTTGTCGGAAACTCAACGCAGTGGATATCCCTCAAATCACCCTCGCCCTTGTACCAGTGACCCAAAGCCCTACTGCCAGGCTTGGGGGTTCTGCCTTCCCAGAGTCCAATACCGGGAGGGTAAGGGCATAGGCTGTTCATTGCGGATCCACCGGGGGACTCGCCATGACAAGCGTACCCTGGAGTACAGCTAACAGCAACCCAGGCGGCAAGCGCAACCCTAAAGCAACAGGGGTAAGCCTGGAACAGGAATCATCGAAAATCCACAGGGGGATCGGCAATGTTAAAAGTAAGCCTGAGAGTAGCATCACGGCAAGTCCCCCGCCACACCCAAACCTAGCTACCCCTAACGCCACGACAACCACCAGAACCAGCTAGGGGAGCCACGGATACCACATGAGCTTTATTGAGATACACCACACCCCTCTCCGTCCTAACCTTAAACCAATACCTCGAAGCCCCCACAAGAACACCCTCAACAACAACACCAATACTAGTCTCAACCCTAACCCTACAGCCCCTATACTCATCAGAGAAATCAGCAGGACCACCACCCATATTAACCACCACCACTACCCACCAAACCCACCAACCCGCACGCGTGAACGCAAGCTTGAAGAGCTCTTCAGGAGCTCTTCCTTCGCCTCCAAACCCTCCATCCCCCATAGAGGTGCCTTGTGGTCCTATCGTGGATGTGCTCTGGGATTCGTACCGGGTAAATAGGATTAATAACACAGATTCCGAGACGACATCTTCTGCCCGGTAATCTTATAATGATCGCTTCGTCCCTAAACTGTTTTAGTTTGCGTTGCGCCTTTCGCAGGCTCTCCTTCTTCACCATCGCGTACTCCTTGGATGTAAATGGTTTGAGCTGGATCCTCCCATTAGCGTATATGAGGCCTACAGCTTCCAGGACGACCCTATGCTCGCCAGCAGCCTTCAAAGCCTCCTCCACCCTCTTCATGTCCGGTGGAGCTGGTTCAACGTAGCCTGGGAACGGCTCTCTAACTAAACCCAGCCTCTTAAGTTTGTTGATGTGATAGCGTACAGCAGTGCGAGAGATCCCGAGCCTGCCCTCAATCTCTCTCGTAAACATGCCAATCATACTTTCTAGTATTATTTTATAAATTCTTAACGTGGTACCCCATGTGGAGTCTACGGGCCTGCTAGATCTGGTTCGCTTTAAAGTCGTTCTTTTCTGATTTGAAAGTCGATCAAGCATTTTTAACAGTTGAGGGGTGAAAGCGTACCTTAAACCCCTCCTAGCACCCCGAGCTATAACTAGTCCTCTCTTCCGCCACCTTCTCAAGCCGTCTGCTACCCCCTTCCTGCACTTCGCGTTGTCGCCGCAAGCTCTATCCTGTATGGCCCTGAGGGGGATTTCATCACCAAAGATGGTCCTGAGCTCGAGCATCGCTATCAGAGCCCTCCTTTGATGAGGACCAGGTTTTAAAAGCTTCTGTCTCCCACTCTTTATCCTGGTAGTCAAGCCCCAAGCCCTCCACGCCCTCCCTCACACACAATCTCCCTCAACCTCTTGGTATTAAGAGAACCTCGAGGCGACCGCAGTTAGCGATCTTTGACGCTAATGTGAAGTAGTATGAGGGGATGTTGATCCGATAGGTGCCTCCAGCTTTAACTAGTGTTGCTGTGAAAGAGAGTAGTAATCCGTGGAGACCCCTCTCCTCACACCTCTCAGCATTCACTCTTGCAAGCACCCGAACCCTCCTACTAGTCAGCCCCTCAACTGTCTTCACGGGTATGTGAATGTAAGCCCTGCCCTGACTTAATCTAACCTCATGCTCGCCTGCATGCAACCCCCCTGAGACGATAATTGTAGCCACACTCTCACCCATGGTATACTATGGTAGCCCTGCCGGGTACTGCGTTATGGTCATAAAATTCGGCGAATTTTACATTACTCTACATAACTCGCTTAAAAAGGGTTTAATAGGGTTGAACATGAAGACAGAAGCTGAGATGAAGGGTGTTTTGAGAGATGCCACGATCTAGTAAGTGTACTGTGGAAACAGTGGTGGAGGTGGTTAGAGAGGCTGAGGCTAAAGGTGAAAGGCTGAGTAGGAAGTCCTTGGCGGGGAGGGTTAAAGAAAGATGCGGTTATAAGAGCCTCAGTACAGCGTACAAGCTTGTAGAGGATGCTGAGAGGCTAGGCTTAATAGTATGTATCGGGTGGGGGGAGAAGGCTGTATGTAAGACTCGTGAAGCTATGAATAAACATGGAGATGAGGTAATCTCAACCCTTAAACTGTTATTGAACACGGATTTCGAGGTAAGGAGTGTGGAAGAGCCGCCAGAGGTGTTAAAGTTTAAGGTCGAACGTGCGCTATCCCATGTGATTACCCATATGTGTGAAGGGGGCACTCATAAAAATTGTAAGAAGAGTATAGCGGTTAGGATTGTACAGCTGTGGAGAAATTACAAAAAGCTGGAAAATAAAAAATCAATTTATAATAGGAATGCTGGTGCTTTACTTTACAAGGAGGGAGGAGGTCTTAGGAATGAAGTGTTAGAGGAATTTAGAGTGCTGGGGTGGAGCGTTGACGCTAACGGGTACTTTGACGATAGACATACAAACGTCTCCCTTGTTTTATGGAACATTGCCAACCTCATGCTTAATGGTACTGATTGTAAGGAGATTAACGATGTGAAGCTGAGGAATCTACTAGAACGTCTATGTGAAAAGTTGGATGGTAAGTTAAGCGTTGATAAGCTTAACTTGATCGAGAACTCCCTACCAAGAGTTACTGAGGTTCTAAAAGCGTTCATGGATCTTGTTAAAGTTGATAACAAGATGGGAAACGTGAGGGAAAAGTTGGACGATGAAGTCAGGAGGTTAAGAGAGTTTATAGCAAAAATTATAGATGAGTATGAAACAAGGGGGCAGCTGAAGGGCTATTGTGGTTTTTGTAAAGGTGAGGTTGAGGAAGGAGTTGTGAGCTTAGTACGGGATTTAATGGAGACCCTAGAGAGCATACGTCTGGAAAAGCGATTGATAATAAGATAATAATTTTGACATCTTCACTCTAACACAGTGAGCTCAGCCCTATCATACACGTCCCTAAGCTCTCTAATGTTTACTGCTAGGTAGTGCCTCGCTAGTACCTGGAACTCCCTTGGCGGAACCCTGCCCTGCAGCAGGTCTATTATCTGTCCTGGCACTCCCCTCAAGCTCATGTAGCTTGCGTAGAAAGCCCTCAGATCGTACAATCTAAACCTCCTGCCCAGAGCTCTATCCATAGCATCGTAGATTGCAGCTCTAAGAGCCGAGTCCTTGAACGGGAATAGGAGGTTCCTCCACACGGTTACACTCTCCTTTAGAAGGTTCCTTACTGAGGCCTCCCTAACCTCGATGAACTCCTCCCTGTACGGCAAATACACGTCCCTAAGGTAGTCCCTCAGCCTCTCAGAGAAGAACGCTATGTAAGACCTCTTAGTG
>Ga0326761_1000266_pt1 | contig 12632 bp, 14 predicted proteins | sample GCREP_P_FD_207739 | JGI IMG/M metagenome (GOLD analysis project Ga0326761, IMG submission 207739) | Hot spring water microbial communities from Geyser Creek Basin, Yellowstone National Park, WY, United States - GCR.EP_P | ecosystem: Environmental > Aquatic > Thermal springs > Unclassified... | reverse complement strand
CCCAGAGGTTCACGCTATCACTACCTGTGACCGCGAAGAGGATGTCCGCCTTCTCCACTTCAGCGTCCCTCAGCAGCCTGGTGGACTTCACATCCCCGCAGTACACCACCGTGTCTAGGCTCTTGACGAGCCTGTCGCAGAGCCCCCTCTTCTTCTCGATGACAACCACCCTGTCACCCCTCTTCGAGAAGTACTCAGCTATGGAGGCTCCAACACCCCCACCCCCCACAACGACTATGAACACGCTCTCTCACCCCTCGGCGCCCAGCTGCCCGCTATGCAGGAGCGAGGCTGAGTAAGCTTATATCGCTGCCGCCGCGAAATCTCACGGATGATGAGTACTCCCCAGCACGAGCGGTGAAGCAAATTCCTTCAGCTGACCCCCAGGAAACTCCTCCTGTGCTTAGCGCGCTAAGGTCCGGGAAGCAGCCTACGTCCTGGGCGAGAGGCCGCTCGGCACCTTCTTCAGGATCGTGGTGCCCAACGCTGTCTACGGCATCCTGGCGGGGACTATCTTCTCCTTCATCGAGATAGTGAACGAGCTCACGGCCTCGCTGTTCGTGTGCAAGCCAGGCTGGGAGACAATCACCATCCGCGCGCCAGCGAAGACACACTCCATGGCGCCATGCATCAGCGCATAAATAAGCTTGGCGTAATAAACGTTCTACCTCTCGCGGTTTTAATCTGGTCCCACTCGTAGAGCACTCTTACAGCTTCATTTGCAACCCTGATCGCATCCTCAACCCCTGCATTCTCTACTAGCTCATTCTTCACCCTGCTCGCAACAGCGGCCAGCACAGCACCAGCCCTCGCCCCGTAAATGTTTGAGAGAGTGAACAGCGTTGAAGCCTCCATCTCAAAGCTCAAAACACCCGCCCTCTGCAAGTCGGGGATTAAGTCCCTCATCCAGCTCTGCTCGTACTGCCTAAAGCCTGGGCGTGCCTGGCCAGTGTAGAAGGAGTCCGTAGAGGCAACTACGCCGACGTGGTACCTGACACCCAGAGACTCCGCAGCCTCAATTAGAGCTAGGACCACCTCGAAGTGCGCAAATGCAGGGTACTCCACCCTAACGTACTGCCTGCTTGTGCCGTCCAGCCTAACAGCTCCAGAAGCAATAATCAGATCGCCCACCTCGATCCGCGGCTGGATAGCTCCAGTGGTTCCAACCCTGATGAACGTTGAAGCGCCCACTCTTAAAAGCTCCTCTACAGCAATCGCGGTCGAGGGTCCACCGATGCCGGTGGATGTAGCTGAAATGGCCACGCCCCTATACCTGCCCGTATGAGTAACATACTCGCGGTGCCGCGCGACCTCCCTTCGCTCATCCCAGAAGCTCGAAATCCACTGCACCCTCTCTGGGTCCCCCGGGAGGAGAACGAACTCGGCAACGTCTCCAGGCTTACACCTGATGTGGTACTGCAGACCCTCCTCCGTTGAGGCCTCAGAAGCTGAAAATCTCCTCGGAATGATCTCACCCCCTTTGCTACAAAAATAACGGGGAAGAGAAAAAAATATTTTATCCAAGCGTTTCTCTCCAAGTCTTCACATCGGACTCCGTGAGTGGGAGTGGGACTTGAGCTTTGCCTTCGCGTATCTGCGCCTCCAGCTCGCTTACCGCCTGCCATATCCACTGCGGTACAGCGTCCCTCATAGCCTTTACCTTGTTCCTGATCTGCTCTGGGTCCATTGGTAGAACTTTCTTGCCAACGTATTTTTCAGCGGCTTGACCCATCTTGATGAACTCATCTAGGTCTGCGAGCGTGCTGACGGAGATCCCCTCCATTGTTTCGCCGTCCACCTTCGTCCCAATTCCCAGGAGGAGCACGCCCTTATTCCTAATTGCTATGTCCTTGAACTTGTCCTTCTTGACGAGGTATGCCGCGTAGTACACACCCTTGTCAACCCTTTTCATCATGCTCGCAATTACGAAGCCTGGGTTAATCCAGTCTTGATTCGCGTCTACGCCTATCCAGAATGGTGGCCCCATAGTCAAGCCTTTAGCCTTCGCTATCTCGTCCAGCGCTTGGTTGATGCCCAGCCCCAGTGGACCAGCAACGTTGTAAACAGCAACAGCCTTCTTAGCGTACATTGCCTTCGCAGCCTCGTACCCCTTGGTTATGTCGCTAAAGGTTCCAGTGTAGGTCCACAGAACCCTCTCCTTCACAGGCAGGGACAGTATGTTGTCAGGGTTCTTGGACTTTGCCGCATACTGGTCTGGGAAGTGCTGCTTATACCACTCGATTGCCCAGTTGCATCCCCACTTGTATCCAATCTCGAACTTCCAGAGCACTGGGATCTCTATCCCGAGAACCATCCCAACATGCGGGTAGTCGTAGTTAACTGCAAGAAGGCAGGCTAAGGCGCCCACGAGTGCGCTTCCTTTGTGCTCCTCGAATTTGATGTCGAGGAGATTGGGTAGCGGGTACTTGTCTGGGTACTTTTGCTTTACTATGTCCTGGGCATACGTATCTATACCTGCAAAGTACTTGTCTGGGTACTCCATTGCCACCTGGGCTAGAGCCTCGCTGAGCAAGAATCCTACACCAACTATTAGCCTTGTACTCGGATCCTTCGCCGCAGTTCTAAGGTTCGGGATGTAGTCTGTCTCCGTCTTGCTAATAAGCTCCATTACTTCAAACCCGAAGTCGCGGGCAGCCTCCTCAGCCCCCTTAAACCCCATGTCGTTGAAGCTTAGGTCTCCCCTGCCGCCGATGTCTGAGACAACGGCAATCTTCGGCTTAGCTGCTACACCCGCTGGTCCGCGCGTAAGAAGGTAGGCTCCGATAGCCGCGACGACTACTAGAACGAGGATTACTACTGCGTGAATCGTCTTGATCCCGGGTCTCTTCTTCATACAGAAATAATACCGTTTAATAGAAGATAATAAGTTTAACGGCGGCTTTATTCCTTCCTGTAGGGGATGCCGAGCGCCCTTGGAAACCTTCTTTTTCCGATCATCACCGTGACGACGACCAAGGTCACAATGTAAGGTATCGTGAAGACGAAGTAGTACGGGATGGTCTCCTTGATTCCAGGAGTCACGGCAAACGTATAGGCAACAGCCTCCGAAAAGCCGAAGAGGAAAGCAAAACCCGTAGCCAGGACAGGATCCAGCCCGCTTGCAACCACGCATGCTAGGGCAATGAAGCCCCTCCCAGCGGATATCTCCTTGACCACCCCCTTGAACCACACGAGGGACATGAATGCCCCTCCAAGCCCGGCAAGCAGCCCTCCGAGAGTCGCGGTAGTAATCCTAACCTTATAAACATCTATCCCTGCCACGTCTATGGCTTCAGGGCTCTCGCCCGCAGCTCTGATCCAGAGACCGAGGGGGGTTTTTCGCAGAAGCAAGTTGAGTAGGAGGGCGAGGATTATGCTTGCGAAGGTAATCTCGCTGAAGACGAAGTAGGAGCTTCCAAGCGGTATGTTCCAGAGTGGGGCTAGAACTTCCCTCGGGGGGACCCGTATTCCGGGGAAGTGCCACACCGCCATCAGGAAGTAGGGGACGAATCCATATGCAAAAATATTAATCCCCATGCTAGCCACAACCTGGTCAGCCCTCCCATAGGTGCTGAGGACTCCGTGGATCAGCCCAATTACAGCTCCGATAAGAGCGCCGAAGAGCAGACCGAAGTACCCGTTCCCGGCGAGTTCCGCCCCGTAAACCCCCAGGGTTGCGCCTATCAGAAGGATCCCATCCAGCCCGATATTTACTACTCCAGCTTTCTCGTTGATCACCTCGCCGATCGCTGCCAGCGCCAGGGGGGTCATTGCGAGAAGAGCCGTGTCCACAAGTTTAACCGAGCTTATCCCCATGTATTCGAATAATAGGAGGATCGCAGCGAAAGCGGCAAGCGCCGCTATGAGACTCCTGTTCAGCATGCTCTCACCTCCGCATCGCTCTCGAAATCCTTCTAAGGAGCTCGGGGACCGATAAAGCGATTACTATGAGCCCGATGATCGCCCTGCTGAGCTCTGAGCAGACGCCCGAGTAGGGCTCCATGAGCCTGCTACCATTCCACAAGCCCCCTATAAACACTCCAGATAGAATTATTGCCAGGGGGTTACTCCTGCCAATAAGTGCCACACCTATGCCGTCAAACCCGATATTCATTATGTTTCCAAGCGTGCCGTAAAGCGCCCACACAGGGGGCCTACCGGTGATTACCAGCCCGCCTGCCAGACCGCTCAGTGCTCCCGAGAGAACGAACGAGACGATAACGATGTATCTGTAGTTTACACCTGAATACCTCGCAGCGTCAATACTTGAACCAGTGACTCTTATCTCGAACCCGAGCCTAGTCAGTGTTAGGAGCAGGTATGTTAGGACGGCTGCCGCAAGGGAGACGAGTATAGCAGATGTCAGAACGGCCGACCCGGGAACTACGCTGAACCTTGCGCTTTCAACGACGGATATGGACATTTCCGGCCTTGATGGGTTAACCAACGGACCTCTAACGAGGAACATTACAAAGTTGTACGCTATCCAGTTAAGCATGATGGTGGAGATGACCTCGTGCACGCCTCTGTAGGCTTTGAGAAGTGCTGGCGGCAATGCCCAAGCTATGCCGAAGATTAATGAGCCGGTCAAGGCAAGTACCAGGGAAAGGGGTGCAAGGGGTGGGAAGAGCCTCGGGAGAAGGCCTCCGAAGACGATTGCGCCTATGGCCCCCATGTAGGCTTGCCCCTCCACGCCGACGTTAAAGATCCCCCCCTTAAAGCATAGTCCAAAGGCCACACCTGTAAGTATCAGGGGTGTAGCGTATCCAAGGGTGTCAAGTAGGCTTTCAAGGCTGCCGAAGCCACCGTAAAACAGCCAGTAGAAGGCGGCTAGCGGATCATAGCCATACATGAGAATCAGGATCGAGGAGGCAGCTATCCCCGCGAGGAGAGCGATCATAGTCTCGATTATTCCGCGAACATCAAAGCTGATCTTCTGCATATTTCACGGCAATTTCTCTGCCCCCTCTTCAATAAAAAGATTTCTGCAATGCGCGTTACGGAAAAGGAATAAATAGCCTCGCAGCACAAATAGTTGCGATGAAGGAGCCCCTCGTTAAAATGAGGAACATACACAAGGTTTATCCGGACGGCACTGTCGCCCTCAGAGGGGTGGACCTGGAGGTTTTCCCCGGAGAAATCTTAGGGCTACTTGGAGAAAACGGGGCCGGTAAAACTACGTTGATGAAGATCCTCTCCGGCCTCCTTCGACCCACCAGGGGGGAAATATACGTTGAGGGCAAACGTGTAAGGTTCGCCTCGTCCCGGGACGCGCTATCCCACGGGATAGCAATGGTCCACCAAGTCTTCACTTTAGTGCCAAACATGACTGCGCTTGAGAACATTGTCCTTGGTATGGGAAAGGGGGCTGGAAGCCCTCTCGAGACGCTTACCCCGATAGATTTCTCCAGGGCTAGGCGGGAAGTAGAGGAAATCTCCCAGAAGCTGGGCTTAAAAGTGCCGCTGGACGCCCCTGTTGAGAGCTTATCGCTTGGTGAAAGGCAGAGAGTGGAGATAATAAAGGCACTGAGCAGGGGGACCAAAATTTTGATACTCGACGAGCCCACGACCTTCCTGACGCCCTTAGAGGTTTCTGAGCTTTTCAACTTCATCAGGGGGTTCAGGAATCAAGGCGGCTCAGTGGTATTCATAACGCACAAGATCAGGGAGGCGCTAGAGGTGACTGAGAGGATAGTAGTTCTGAGAAAGGGGGTTGTGGCAGGAGAGCTGAAAACGCAAGAGGCTACGCCTGAAAAGCTCGCAGAACTGATGGTTGGTAGAGAGGTGGATTTAGAGGCCCTGGCGAGGATAGAGCGTAAAACCATAACTGGCGAGACTGTTCTCAGAGTCGAGGACCTGTGGGTAAGCAATGACATGGGAGCACCTGCAGTTAAGGGCGTCACGTTCGACGTAAGGGCTGGAGAGATTTTTGGCATTGCTGGCGTGGAGGGCAATGGGCAGAACGAGCTAATCGAGGCGATAACAGGCTTGAGGAGGGTCGACAGGGGGAGGATCCTCGTGGACGGGCGAGACGTTACCAACAAGTCGGCGATAGAGATGTACAAGAGTGGGCTCTCGCACATTCCCGGCGATAGGGAGAGATACGGCTTGATTCTCGACTTCACAGTGATGGAGAACAGTATTATTGGCCGCCAGTGGGAGCCAGCCTTCCTCAAAGGTTCCCAGATAGACTGGCAGAGAGTGAGGAAGTACGCTGAGAGCGTGATAAAGAGATTTAACGTTATTGCCCCAAGCATCCTTGCACCAGCCAAGAGCCTTAGTGGAGGCAACAGGCAGAGACTTCTTGTAGGCAGGGAGCTGAGCAGGAACTCCAAGCTGATAGTGGCAGTTCACCCGACAAAGGGCCTGGACGTTGCCTCAACAATATACGTCCGGGAACTTCTACTCGAAGCTAGGAACGCTGGAAAAGCGGTTCTCCTCGTGTCAGCGGACCTGGAGGAAATACTGCAATTATCCGATCGAATAGCCGTGATGTACGAGGGCAAGATAATGGCTCAAGGAAGACCTAGCGAATTCACGCTTAAGGAGATAGGAATGCTGATGGGCGGAATACCCGTGCAGAAGGCTGCCAGCTACAGCTGAGGACATCCCCCTCTCAGCCTTACATTCCTGACAACCGTGTTTAACGGTCCCCCACCGGCGACATGCTCAGCTGAATTTCTTACCGCGATCTTTAGAGACTCATTGTGGCTTAAGCCTGCGCGCAGCCCGCTGAGGTAGGAGGCGACGAAAACATCTCCAGCCCCCTTAAGACTTTTAACCGTGACTCTTTCCCTGTAGCTGAAAACCCCCTCAGAAGAGTAGCTTACCGCCCCCCTCGACCCCTTCTTTACGACAACGGCTTCCAGCCCCCTATTCAGCAATGATTTGACAGCCGCTTCGCTACTGAGGTTAAGAGCTGCAAACTCAGATTCGTTGCCGAACAGGATGTCCACCCTCTTGAGTAAGTACTCAAGGACATCTCTAGAAACAAGCCCCACCCTTGGGAAGAGATCGAGAGAAATGGTTGTCTCCTCACCGACCCCATCCAGGATTCCTTTGATCACCTCAGGGCTGGCGAGCTCAAGGAGGTATCCCGAAATGTGGAGAAAGCGGGCATCCCTAGGAACTTGGCAGCTAAACCTCGAAATCCTTGGTCCAACAGACGTGTAAACCCTTCTAGCCCCCCTCCTTGAAATCACGTTCACAACCAGGCAACTACAACCCTCGCCCCTAACTTTGCAGAACTTTTGGCCAATCGCTGACAACATTCCGGACAAGATATCATCAACGTTGTCATCCCCAGAGGGGTAAAGGAGCAAAGAGTTGATGCCAAGCGCCGTCAGGGTGATGGCCACGTTTCCAGCTGAGCCAGCGGGCGCGACAAGGAAAGACCCGACTACTGACTGCGCCCCCCTGGTTTCTGGGAATATGTCGACGTCGAGGCAAGCATCCCCTACTACTACGACCTCAGCCATACAGCTCGCTCCAAGCCCTTCTAGCCGCCTCAATAAACATCTTGACCTTTAAAAGGTCCTTCCTCCCGCCTGAGCCAGGTATGTCCAGCGATGTTGCAGCATCTACACCTTGAGGCCTAACAGTTCTAATGGCTTCAGAGACGTTGCTGGGGTTTAAGCCGCCCGCAAGAATAACGGGCTTGGGCGACTCTCTTGCTATAAGCCTGCTAATACTCCAGTCATGCACTCTCCCAGTCCCACCTATGAACCCTCTAAGCAGAGGGCTTGGAGGTTCGCCGTGAGTATCCAGCATCAAATAGTCGCATAGTAAGGAGTAGCGCCTAGAAGCTTCCAGCTCGTTGCCATAGCCCACCGGAATTACCTTAATGACGGATAAGCCGTGTCTCCGCAGCTCGTCGAACAGCTCCGCGTATATCCCGTAGGGGAGATACTCCTCATAGCTTGCAATCTGCACAACATCCGCCTCAACTTTTAGCGCGAGATCAATGATTTCCCGTGGTTCATGCGTTAGCGGCAGCATTACACACCTGGCACGTCCCCTGATAGCTCTGCAGATTTTTCTCCCAAGTTCAGCATTAACAGAGTAGGGCAAGCCTTTCTCAGAGACCATCATGCCGACGTGGTTTGCCCCCAGCTCCGCAACGGAGACGGCATCCTCCAAGCTAACCATAGCGTAGATCTGTATAATCCTATCCATACCTTATCAATGGTGGGCGTCGCTCAATTAATATATAAACTTAACTGTATGTGGAGGCTGAAATCCCACCCCCTCACCATGAAACAAAATCTTAATTAATTGCTTGAGGGCAGTTTTTCACGTGGCGCCGTGCCTAAGCATTGCGGTTTCTACGCTCGGTGTGGAGCAAGGTCTCAGGATGGAGGCGGAGTACTTGTCACCAGTGTTGAAGGATTTAAAGGGAGCTATTTATGAGGGTGTTCTGACTTCAGCTGAGAAAGCCTCCAGCTGTCTATCCAGAGTCGTCCTCGTCGCAACCGGCGGAACCGAGGAAACTATAACCTCGCTCGCGGAGAAGTCCAGGATCATCTACTTGCTGTACATCGAGGAATACAACAGCTTGCCAGCAGTGATTGAGGCGGCGGGCTACCTGAGAGCAAGTGGTAGAAACTTCTTCGTTGAGAAGCTGCAGGGGTCAGAGCACGTGAGAGGCCTCCTGCAGAGACTTGAACTCCTTGAAAAAACTTTCGGAAGGCTTAAGGGTGCAAGGCTCGGCCTGGTTGGAGGAGTAAGTCCATGGCTAGTCTACAGCAGGGTTGATCCCTTAACCCTGCGTGAAAGAGTAGGCGCTGAGCTCGTGGAGATTTCACTAGAGGAACTCGTAAAAGTATACAATTCCACTAGAAACGTAGCGGTTCCCAAAGAGCTCGTAGCAAGAGCACTAGAAGTAAGGATACCCGGGGCGGAGTTAGAAAAAGCCTACCGGCTCTACCTCGCCCTCAGGAAAATCATAGAGGAAAGGCGTCTGGACGGTCTAACTGTAAAGTGCTTCGACATAATAAAGGAACTTGACACTACCGCATGCCTCGCCCTCTCATTGCTCAATACGAACGGTTTCCCAGCAGCCTGTGAAGGGGATGTCCCCCTACTAGTCTCAATGCTTCTCGGGGAGTGGGCTACGGGGCAACCTGCCTTTATGGCCAACCCAGCTATCATACGGGAAGATAGTGTTCTCTTTGCACACTGCACGGCGCCGTTAATCTCAACATACTCCCTGATGACGCATTTCGAGAGCGGCAGAGGGGTAGGAATAAGGGTAAACTACCCAGCTGGAGAAAAAGCCACCATTTTCAGGGTAAATCCAAAACTAGATACAATAAGAATATTCACTGGGACGATAGTTGATGCTCCTTGGAGCGAGAGGCACTGCAGGACCCAAGTAAGAGTCAAAATTTCACAGCCGAAAATGATTTTGGAGAAAAGCATTGGAAACCACTACGCACTGATTCTTGGCGATTACCTGCAGGAACTATCTATCCTGGCAAGCCTCCTGGGTTTAAACCTAGAGGTATACTGAGGGGGAGAGAAGTCAAAGGCTGAAGATACCTTACTCTTAAAGGATTGAAATATATCTTCCCGTAGAGTCTTGACTTCGATGCTGGTCGTAATTACTGGCCCAATGTTCTCAGGGAAGACGACCGAGCTAATCAGGCGCATCGAGAGACAGATGATAGCTGGCAGGAGAGTCGTGATATATAAGCCGAGCATCGACACCAGGTATCATCCGGCAAGCGTAACCTCGCACAACGGGCTAAAGATAAACGCTGTGGTCGTCCCTCCGGACGAAGAAGGGGTAAGAAGGATCATTAGTGAAAGCGCAAACTACGACGTTATAGGCATAGATGAGGGGCAGTTCTTCCCACCGATGCTTGCAGAAGAGCTCAACAAGCTAGCCGCTGAGAAAATGGTGGTAGTCTCCGCACTCAACCTAGACTTCAAGGGTGAGCCGTTCGAAACGACGATGAGGCTCCTAGCTTACGCAGACAAGGTCATAAGCCTGACAGCAGTATGCAAGGTCTGCGGGAAACCAGCCACGAGGACCCAGAGACTCATAAACGGCAGGCCGGCACCAAGAGACAGCCCAAGAATACTCGTAGGCGGCTCAGAAACCTACGAGGCTAGATGCAGAAAACACCATATCGTCCCCTAAACGGCTTTCCTCAGTTGTACAAACTTCAGAGGCGCGCTAGAAACGTTTTTATGTGTTCTAGAAAGGATTCCAAAGACGGTGTTTTTAGAGGCTCGATTTTTCCGCTTATATGTTTATGGTGGGGGTACGTAGATATTTCTGGATGGTGTGGTCTGTTATCCCACCATTCTTCATGGGTTCTGCGCGCGCCACAGCTCTGCTCAAAGCTCTCAGCCCCACCCGGCTTCCTACTCTGAGCTTAGACTCCTCCCATAGAGCTCTATTGATAAACAAGCTCGTCTTCACTTTCTCACTCATACTCTTCACCGTAATTACTCCTGAGAGTATAAAAAGTTTTTCAATAACTTGCGTTCTAGAACTGTTAACCTAAGTTTTGCGCGCGCAGCCCCCTACTCTGATACTTTTGAGTTCTTAAGGCATGTAGTGTTACCCTTTGTTGAGATTATCACCCTAGACACTGAGGATCTTTATAAGGCGGAAAAATACCTAGTTAATTACGGCTTAAAGCCTTCTGATGCTTTTCACATAGCCACTATGGAGAAGGCGGGAGCAACTCTAATAGTCCCTGAGGATAAGGACTTCGACAAGGTTGCCATGGATAAAAAGAATATGGCCCACAAGCCCCCCCTTCTAAAGAATCGTAGTCTTCCCTCACCCGTGAAGGGTTAAATCGATGGAGCGCTTTTTTTAGCGCGCACTGGTTGTCCAGAGTTGCTGACCGGAGGACTAAAATCAGGCACTGGTTATGCATGTCTTGTGAGGATATTTGGGACGGCCGGTGTCCGGCTAAGGTTCCCCGATGAACTAGACCCAATGTTGCTTTATCGTGTGGGGCTTGTCTTGGGCAATCTAGGCGTCTCCAGGACGAGTCATATTGTCTACGATTCTAGGACTACGAGCCAGCTAGTCATGTATGCGTTAGCAGTCGGGATGCTGTCCAGTGGGATAGATGTATATGAGGTTGGGCTCGCCCCCACACCCATAGCAGGCTTCGCCGCGTCTAGGAGGAAAAGCCTAGGTATAAGTGTAACTGCTAGCCATAACCCTCCCGAGTATAACGGCTTTAAGCTATACACGCCTGACGGCTTTGAGTCAACGCGGGACATCGAGGAAAAAATCGAGGCTTCGCTCGAAAAAAGTTTTAAGCCTGTCTCCTGGGAAGAGGTCGGGAGGTTTTCCCGTGACGACCTAGTCGTTAACGAATATGTTTCACAGCTTTTAGAAAGGTTTGCCCCGTCAAGGACGACCTGGAGACCCATAGTAATTATCGACTGTGCAAATGGCGCCACCTTTGACGTCTCACCTCGAATAGCACGGATAATGGGTGCGAGACCCGTTACCCTGAACTGTAACCCTGACGGGCATTTCCCAGCCCGTTTGCCTGAGCCTAGGAAAGACGTACTTGAACAGTACTCGAGGATTGCCAGCGTTGTAGATGCTTCACTTGTGCTGGCGCATGACGGGGATGGAGACAGGCTTGCGGCTCTTGACCCGAAGAGTGGATACATAAAGCTGGACAGGCTACTAGCCTACTATGCGCACTTGGTGCTCAGGGACAAGTCTGGCAACGTCATAGCGAGTATTGATACTGGAAGGGCCCTAGACGAGGTCGTAGAGAGGCATGGCGGGAGGCTGGAGAGATATGCCCTAGGAAAGACCCATGAACGCGTAAAGGAGCTTGGGCCTGGCAATGTCGTAGTTGCATGCGAACCTTGGAAGCTCATCCTCCCCTCCTGGGGACCCTGGGTTGATGGCCTGCTACAGGTAGCAATAATATTAAGGAGCATGGTTGAAACCGGGAAGCCTCTCTCAAGGATACTTGAGGAAGAAAATATCCCAGACTATCCGTGGGACAGGAGAAGCTATATCCTGGACCCTATGGAGATAAGAGACAAGCTTTACCAAGAGCTGGTAGAAGAGCTTAAAGGCCTGCTGGGTGAGCCTTCAAGGATTATAGACATAGATGGTTTTAGGTACGAGTATCCAGACGAGTCTTGGGTGCTTGTGAGGAGGAGCGGGACAGAGCCGAAGCTTAGGATTTACTCGGAGGCTAAAACCAATGAGAGACTGCGAGAAATAGTTTCAAGTGTGGAGGCAAAGATATTCGAACTCACGAAGAAGCTTGGAGGAAGAATAGTAGAGAAAACAATCGGCTAGAAAACGTAGTCATTAGCTTCAGAGTAAAGGCTATAAATGGGGATTGGCGTGCGCAAGCCGGGCTGGGAGACCATCACCATCCAGATGTTCGTCGAGATCACAGCTGGGCGGCTGCCCGTTGCCGCAGCCTACGCTGTATTCCTCTTCCTGGCGTCAGCCCTGCTGGCGACCGCCGCGATGCGCCTAGCGGCGCGGGGCAGGTAGAGCGGAGTAGAAACGGATTTTTGGCTGGTTGACGTCCTAGCAGCGATGATGAGGGTTTCTGGTTCGGAGGCGTGAAGACAGCTTGATTGGCTGAGACCCTCTGGAGGCCCGCGCTGGCGCTTAGATT
>Ga0326761_1000265_pt1 | contig 12645 bp, 13 predicted proteins | sample GCREP_P_FD_207739 | JGI IMG/M metagenome (GOLD analysis project Ga0326761, IMG submission 207739) | Hot spring water microbial communities from Geyser Creek Basin, Yellowstone National Park, WY, United States - GCR.EP_P | ecosystem: Environmental > Aquatic > Thermal springs > Unclassified... | reverse complement strand
CTCGCCGTAGATGCTCACGTCGACAGCCTCTACGAACCTCACGTCGTACCCAGGCTCTTCCTCTAGCTTGTCGTTGATGAAAACCTGTCTCACGGTGAACGTCTCGCCGACCACGCTCACCCTGTAACCCACCACCTTTTCCTCCTTCTCGTCCCAGACAGGTACGATCTTGACGATCATTGCGCTCATCCCCCTTTCACTCCCAGGGCGCGACTTGGACGACGTAGTGCGCTGCGCCAAAAAGCCAGACGAGCTTCCAGTACTGCTCGCTCACCCTCTGCGCGTCCTTGTCTGTTGTGGGAAGCCTGCGGTTCTTGCTCTTCAACCAAGCTCTGATGTATTTCCTAGCGATCCAAGTGTTGCCGCGCACCTTCTCAAGCGCGCGCTCCCAGATAATGCTCCGAACCTTCGCACTCCTCCTCCAAGCAGCCTTGAAAACGCGGTCAGCGAACCAGTAGGGGATGATCTTCGCGGCGTCAGGGATCTTCATGAGTATCAGCGCCGCGCCGACGCTGCTAACGCGCGCAGTGTAGCCGTAGTCGCCCACGTTCAGCACCTTCGCGCCCCTCATTATCTGCTTGAACTCGCGCTTGGTTACCTTCACCGTCACGGGTTTCACGCCCGCGAAGGTCGGGACGTATGCGACGATTGTTACCCCGCGCCCCTTCACGTAAGCCACGATTTTCATTCCGGTGTTCATTCTTTTTCCCCCATCTAACATAACGAAACACTCCCTTATAAACCTTTGCTTGATAACATTCACTCAGTTCACCTCTGGATGTTTAATTTCATTCAAGTATTCCCTGCTCCCAAGGGCTCAGAACGGTTAAAATAACTGGTGGCACGGGAAGTGCTTCCCCTGCGCAGGTTCCGCGCGACTGAACGTCGTTCAGTTCTTCCCGTGTCAGGGAAACCTAGGGAAAAAATTTTTCAACCGCTTAAGGGAAGGGGGTTGAGGGGGGAGCTACTGCTTTTCGAGCACCACGAGCTGGTACGTTTTTTTGCACCACGGGCAGACGAGGATCCAGGGGTCGGACGGGTGGTTGAGGAGGAACGTGTGACACTGGGGGCACCTAGCCAGCTGCCTGAACACCTCCGACATGGAGACGTTGTAGCGCAGCTCGGAGCGCGCGCGCTGAAGCTCCAGCCACGTTTGCTCATCCAGTCTCACGAAGTGCCACCTTTTTCTCATACTGCATCGCCTTTCAGCTTCCTTTCAAGCTCCTCAGCGATGGCGGCGCACGTCTTGGAGTAGTGCCTGAGCTGCCTGACCAGCTCCTCCCAGCTGTAGTACTCGGAGCAGTCTCTCACATCCTCTGAGGAGAGGGAGAAGACGAGCTGCTCGAGACTGTGCATCACGGGGTCGAATGAGTCGAAACCCTCCATCAGGCTCCAGAGACGCTCAGCTATTTTCCCGCACCTCCCCTTTGCACCCACCCTCATCGCCGCCAATCGTAATGCTATACTCTCTTATAAATTTATCCTAAATAATCTTCGAAAAAGAGCTAATCCTATCTAAAATATTACAATACCCTCGCGCGCTCGCTTAGCGGTTGGACGCGCTGTGCTTGAGCACTTTCCTGATCACTTCCTCCCTGTGCTTCGCCCTGTACTCCTCAACCACCTTGTTCGCCTCGTCGGGGAAGAGGTGCACCTCGATCACGAGGACGGGGTTGAGACCGTTCCAGAAGAAGCTGATGCTGTGCTCGTAGCCGTGCAGCCAGTACGCGGCGTACTTCTGCACCGTGATCAGCGACTCCAGAGCGTTGTAGAGGTTGATCCTGTCCACCCCGCGGATGACCTCGAGCACCTCCTTCGGCACCACTAGCGAGAAGCCCCCCCTCCTCCATATCTCGCGGATGACGACGGTGTCCTCCCTTGCCTGCACGGTTCTCGTCATGACGCTCACCGGCGTTTCTTTCTCCTCCCCCCTCCTATATAGTTTTTATACAGGTGCGTAGCCTGTGTAACCGGTGAGGGCAAGTGCCCACGCCTAGAACCCCGAGCAGAAGGTACCAGAAGTGGGACACCAAGTTCGACCCCACGGTAGTCAGCGCTAGGTTCACCGCTGTGAAGCCTGTCGCAGAGGGCAACGCGCAGGACGGCCTGATCCCGTTCGCGAACCTCGACTTCAGCATCTCGGGTCTGCTCGACCAGAACGGCATCACCGGTCCCGACAGGGCGAAGTACCTCGCCCTGGCCAGGAAGCTCTTCAGGACCGCTCAGAGGATGAGCGGCGAGGCGCTGAACAAGTACGCGCTCGGTCTGAAGCAGTACTGGGTAACGGCGTACGGGGCCGACCCCGCCATCTGCGACAAGATAATCAACTTCATCCTCGGTTACACGCCGACCTACTAGCCTACCTAGCGCGCCCCGGGACCAACCGTAAGTAAAACGATATTTTTTTCTCCTTTCGCTTTCTCCCTCTTCCCGTATGGTCAAGGTAGCCATATTCACTGGGAAGGCTCCGAGCCTGAAAGCCGTCGCGGAGGACCTGGCGCTCGTGGCAGGCGAGCTTGGTCACACCCCCCTCGTCTTCACGGACGTCTACCCCGAGCTGGTGTACAGGGGCAAGGTGCAGGCAGCAGTGTTCTTCTACCCCATGGACCCCGTATTCTCGATCGACAAGGCGACGTACTACCACGACTTCAGCCGCATACTGCAGGGAGCCATCGCGTGGTACACAACCGTGGAGGGCAGGATCTACAGGCAGCACGTGAGGGACCCGATCTGGGGCTACGTCGAGTTCATCGCCAACAGCCAGTACACGAGGGAGAGACTGGAGGAGCGCGGCTTCGAGGTTCTGCTCACGGTTCCGCACGGCGTCCACAGGTCCATAGTGGAGCAGGCTAGGAAGCTGGCACCAGCGCTGAGGAGGAAGGTCGAGGAGGAGTTCAGGGACGACGTGACCTTCCTCGTCGTCTCAAGCAGCCATAGGAGGAAGAACCTGGACGGGCTGGCGAGGGCGCTCAACATCCTCATAGACAAGCAGGTGAGCGGCTTCACGGTGCTAGGGATAGTCGAGGGACCCCCGCCGCACGAGGTGATATACAAGGTGGCGGAGTTCGGTAGCAAGCCTAGGTACGAGGTGATGGCTGCCATGGCTGCGGTGGACTACGTGCTCATGCCCACGCAGTGCGAGGGTTTCGGCTTACCGCTCATCGAGGCCAACGCGATGGGTATCCCTGTCCTGCACGGCTTCTTCCCGCCTTTGAGCGAGTTCACCGACCCGAGCGCGAACATCGTCTGGGAGACGGGCGCTGTGACGTACCTGCCCCCCGACCCGAGGAAGGGGGGCGGCATAGAGTTCGAGCTGCACACCTTCCCACCCGACGCCATAGCAGAGGCCATAGTCGAGGCGATGGACATCAAGAGGAACTACCCGAGCAAGTACGAGGACATGCGCGCGAAGGCCCTAGAGAACGCGGAGAGGTTCGACTCGTCCCAGCTGTACAGGAAGATATTCAAGGAGGTGCTGGCAGTGTAGCCGATGCGCGTCGCGTACTTCTACCCGATGCACCACGAGGTGAGCTTCAGGTACGTCGCGCAGCAGCACGTACGCTTCCTCTCCGAGCGCTTCGCGGTCGACCCCGTGGACGAGCACGCCCTCGTTGGCTTCTCCCCCGCCAAGGGCACCGCGGTGGTTCTCCACCCCCTCCTGTACCTAGCGGGGAAGAGCCTAGACGGCTACATGCACCTGGTTTCTCGCGCTGAGCGCGTGATAGGTGTCGATGTGGCTGACAGCGACAGGGTTAGCGTCTACGCGGTGACAATCGCTAACCTCACCGACGCCCTCATCGTCCCCTCGAGCTTTTCGCGCAGAGCGTACGTGGAGAGCGGGGTGAGGATCCCAGTCCACGTTGTGCCGCACGCGCTTGATGACGCCTTCCTCGCGCAGGATCCGCCGCAGGATTACATCAACGAGCTGGGGGAGTACATACCCCTTCTTTCAAAGCTCAGGGAGAAATACCGGGTTCTGTTCTTCTACTCGCTTTGGCACTCAGATTACAGGAAGGGGGCGGACCTGGTTTTCGAGACCCTATCACGGCTATCGAAGGAGAGGGAGGACTTCGCACTCATAGCGAGAACCAGCTCCCCCATCTTCCTTTACGAGACGGAGAAAAGGGGGATCAGGACGCTGGCGATAACGAAGCACCTGTCCCACGCGAGCATGCGGTACCTGTATGACCTCTGCGACATCTACCCTCTCTTCAGCAGGGGTGGCGGCTTCGAGTTGAACGGTCTGGAGGCCCTGGCAAGGGGAGAAATCGTGATTGCTAGCGAGGGAGGGGCGTGGGAGGAGTACCTGCCGCGGGAGTTCCTCGTACCGTCTCGGGCGTGGGTGAGGGTTTTCAGGGACAACCCGTATCACACTGGTTTAGGTCCCGAGATAGACGTGGAGAAGGCGGTGGACACTTTGCACGAGGTGATGGACAACCTAGGCGAGTGGAGGGCGAGGGCTGGGGAGCACTCGGTGAAGATCAGAGAGCTATATAGTCCCAGTAGGGTAAAGAGCATTTTAATAAGCACGTTCGAGGGGATACTCTCGGTGTGAGCCGTGTCAGCCGAGATACCTGTCGAGACCCTGGCTGCTATAGAAAAAATAGTGAGACAGGTTCTCGAGCGCAGGCAGCAGAGCCTAGGTAGGAGGTTCACGTACGCTAAGGACTTCGCGGTGAAGTACTACTACGCTGTGACGCACGACCTCAGGGGGTACAAGCAGGATCTTCTCGACGCGTACTCCTCCTGGGGTCTGGACACTGAGGTGCTCGAGGAGATAGCGGAGCTGCTGGAGAAGAGGTACGGCAAGAGGAGGGAGGAGGTGTAGGCGTAGGTGTCCCTCAAGTACGTGAGGGACCACGTCGACGTCATATCGTCCGAGATGTTCAACACGATGCTGAGGGTGTTCAGGGGCATGCTGGCGGGTCTGGGCGTGGCTGGCGACGTGCTGAAGCGCCTGAAGCAGCTTCCCCCCGCGCGAACCTGGCAGCCCGTCGATCCGGAGTACGTGAACGCGATGGTGGACGCGTGCAGCGCGCTCTGCGACTACTTCCACGTCCCCCAGCCGCCTAGGCTGCACAGGGTGAGCGCGTACCAGCTTGTCCGCGACTCCGACGTGAACCAGCTGGTGGACTGCATCAACACGCTGATCCCCTTGCTCCTCGACGCGTACGACGTGTTCCTGCTGAACCCTGGGGACGGGGCCGTGGCGAAGCTCCTCGCGGCGGACGACGCGCTCATCTTCTCACCATTCCTGCCCGAGGGGCTCACCTCCGCGGAGGTGAGGGACATCGTCAGGAACAAGCGCACCGTCTTCACGGTGATGCTTGACGAGGAACCCTGGGAGAGGATCACACCACCCGCGTGGTACAGGGTTTTCTACTACTCGAGAGCTGAGGATTATGGTCGCTATGGCTGTCTGGACAAAAAAATATACTACCACTGCTCGCGGGTGGTGGATGAGAGCCTGAAGAGCGAGTACCCTTGGCTTCTCGACGACCGTTTCTACCCCTTCCTCGGCGAGAGGGTGCCTAACGTCGTGGACGCCTGCACGAGCTACTTTGTGAAAATGCCTGGGGTGAAGCAGTACATAGTCCCGTACTGGTACTACGAGCAACCGCCGCCCGGAGTGATCGTCTGGACTCCCACATGCGGCTTCAGCTGGCTGGGCTACGAGAGAGGCTTCATCATAGAGGTGCCGTTCGACGGCGTGTGGGCGAGCGTGGACTGGCTCTCGAAGTTCATCACGGCGATAAGCAGCGTGCTGCTCGGCGCGCAGAGACCTAGGAAGCTGGTCTACATGGGGAGGTACGACAGCTTGCACCCCGAGTCGCACGAGTGCTACCCAGCGGACAGCTGTCTCCGCGCGCTCGCCGAGCTGTACGGCTGGAGGGTGCTCGACATGCGCGACCCCTGAAGGGGGCGGGGGGTGGGGACGATGGCGGCTAACGGGGTCGAGTACCAGAAGCAGAAGCTCCTGGCGAAGACGGACCCCGAGGTGACGTACCGGAGGATGGTCGCCGTCAGCGAGGTGCTGAACCTGGACCTCTTCTGGAACAACATGATACGGTTGCTGGCGGGCCTGCTCACCGCGAGCGACTTCGGCGTCGGCCTGACGGACTTCTACCTCTTCCACGCAAACTTCAGGATACGGTTGCCCACGTTGGAAGAGCTTCTCCGCGGCATCTACATCGCACTCGAGGAGGTTCCGCTGGAGTGGGACTTCAGCGAGTACGTCGGACTCGACCTGGGGCTGTACTTCGACCCGAGCTGGAAGCTCGACTACCTCAACACGCTCCTATGGTTCTTCAAAACCTGGGTGTACCCTGGGATCGCTTCCCCCTACGTGAACCTGCGGATCGCGTACTTCGACGTGACGAAGTACGGGGAGGGCGTGTACTACACGCCCGGCGCGCCGCCGCCGCCAGGCGCGCCAGTGGGCGCGCTGGGCGCAAACCCCGTTCTCGCGCCCGAGCAAACCAGCAGCGTGCTCTCGCTGACGCAGAAGCTCTCGGTCACGCCTTGGGTTGTTGCGCAGTACGCGGTGATGTTTGGCAACTACCAGCTGGGTAAGGCATACGCTATGCGCGTCGACTTCCTCGAGAGCGTCCTGGGGGACGCGTTCTTCCTCGGCTTTGGCATGCTAGGCTACACCCCGATCAGGAGCAAGGAGGTGAGGGACGGGCAGGAGGGCGTCACAGTCCACCTCCGCGTCGACGGCAAGGACGTGGGGATCTTCGTGAACTCGCTGGACAAGGTCACGTACGGCTTCATCCTCGGCGTGACGCCGCTCGGCCTAGGCCGCTTCACCCCGCCTGAGGCGTTCACGATCTTCAGGAACACGGCTGCAAGGTACGCGTGGTGGCGCGCGATGAAGCAGAAGGAGCTGTTTGTCTCCCCCGTCTCGGCGCTGGTCTTCACTGTCCCGCCTGAGCAGCGAGAGAGCGTGCCGAAGTCCCCTAGGGTGAGCGTGTACGGTGTGCACCGCCACGCGCAGGAGCAGCTCAGGGACCTAGTCAGGAGGGTGGTTCCTGACGCGGACGCGTTCACGCAGAACATGTACTACATCGCCGCCCTCGACCTGGTGTACAAGGACAGGGTGAGCCACAAGCGGATAAGGAACTGGAAGAACATCGTGAGCTACGAGGAGTACAGGAGGCTCTGGCTCGAGAAATGGCAAGCAATGGGGTTAAATACATCCACGCTTGAAGCGCTGTACGAGGCTCTGAGAGCATGGGAGAAGCCCCTGCTAGCAGAAAAAGTAAGAAAGCCGCTCGCCCCGTGACGCAGGTTTCAGTTCAACCTTCAGCTCAACCGGCGCCCCCGCTGCACCCCGACCTGCAGCCACCCCCGCAGGCTGTCGCCATGGCGCAGGAGGTGGACGAGGAAACGAGGAGGAGGATGCAGAGGATACAGGATCTCCTCTCCCGCCTGATCGTCGCTGGCACGGACCTCAGCATAGCGGTGGCGAGGCTGGACTGCCCGAGCGCTGCTACGTGCCCCGTCGTGAGGGAGGCGCGCGAGATAGCGAAGATACTGGGCGAGCTTAGGTCCCTGATCCGCTCCTGAAGCACTTTTCCCCGCTCTCTGAGGCGCGCGAGATAGCGACTATATAGGGTGCATGTTCTCCCTAGTAGCGGTAAAAAATATAGAAGCATTGAGACTCTAAAGCACGGTGGGCATGCCTGAGGAGGGTTTGAGCAGGGTAACTCTCACGCTCAAGCTACCCATCCCCGCAGCGTCGCGCTCGCGCGAGACTGGGGGCGAGGTGACGCTGGAGAGCATTCCACCCGCTGCAGCCGCGACAGTAGGTCCCTACACGCTGTACGTGATCGAGGTGCACAGGCTGGATCTGCCTTGGGGCAGGGAGTATATTGTTGCGTGCCGTCTGCGCGACGGCGACTACCTGTCCCCCGTCTTCCACGTCTATTGTAAGGACGCTGAGGAGTTCAAGAAGAAGGTGTCTGAGGAGGTCAAGCGGTACGAGGCAGCCAAGCAGGCGGGGGTGAGACCGTGACCGCGCCGGAGCCACCCTTTGAGCCGCTCCTCTCCCCTGAGGAGGTAGAGGGGCTGGTGACCAGCGTGGACGTTGAGACGCTGCTGCCAGCGCTGCACCTCTCCCTCAGGGACGTGGACGACCAGCTGCTCGAGCAGCTCGTGGTCGAGTACGGCGGTCTCACAGACCCCATCGGTCAGCTGCAGGCGTGGCTGGCGCAGCAGCTCGGCAGCTTCGCGTCCTGGATCGTCGCGCAGCTCTCCCCCCTCATTGCAGGCGTGACAGACTGGATTGCTAAAAACGTCAAGCCGGTGCTGGACGCGATCAGGGACGCGGTCGGCAAGGTGGTCATCCCCGCGGTAGAGCAATTCGTGAAGTCTGTCCAGGACTTCTTCACCAAGACGCTCCCGTCCTGGTTCGACGCAGCTAGGAAGACGGTTGAGGGCTGGCTGGGGGACCTCGGCAAGCTCCTAGAGGGTGCGAGGAGGAGCGTGGCGGACATCGTCGACGCCGCGCTGAGAGGGGTGGGATCCCTGCTCGAAGGCGCGAGGAAGGTTGTCGAGGGCTGGATAGCCGACCTGGGCAGGAGGTGGGAGGGCTTCATGAGGGCTGTGGGCGAGTGGCTGGAGGGCGCGAGGAAGACCATCGCGTCGTGGCTGGACGCGACCATGAAGAGCGTGGAAGCGATGATAGCGGAAGCGGGGAAGAGGTGGAGCAGCTTCTGGGAGGGAGCCGCGAAGGCCGTCGGGGGGTGGATAGAGGCAACCAAGAAGACCATAGGCGACTGGTTGGAGAGCGCCCGCAAGGGCGTGGAGGCGCTTGTAGAGGCGCTGAGGAACGCGCCAGCCGTCATCGAGAAGGCTGTCAGGGACGTGTCGGCATGGGTTTGGGAGAGGCTGCCTGACTGGGCGAAGAGCTTCCTCACCGAGGCGCCCAAGGCGCTGACGCAGCTGGGAGCCGTCATCCAGGGTTTCGTGAACTCGATTCTCAGGTTCCCCGAGTGGTTCCCCAGGTGGTTCGAGGAGCACATCGCCGCGCCGATAGCCAGCGCGCTTCAGGCACTGTCTGGGTGGATCTGGGAGCGCCTACCGGACTGGCTCAGGGTCGCGGTAGCCAGCGCGCAGGTTTTCTTCGAGAAGGTTAAGGAGTTCCTCGAGAAGGTCCCCTCGGCAGCGTGGGACTTTCTCACCAAGACCCTACCATCCTGGCTCGAGCGCGTGGGCAAGGCGCTCGAGGGGTTTGTGAAGGACCCAGTGAAGTGGCTCGAGCAGAACGTCGCCACGCCGCTGTGGAACCTAGGCAAAACCCTCTGGAGCAAGATCGCGGAGACCGCGCAGTGGCTCCAAGGAGAGGTGTCGAAGCTCTTGGGCTGGGTGGTGGGCGGTCTCGAGAAGCTCGCGGGCGACGCGTGGGGCGTGCTCGCAGGCATGGCGGAGAAGCTCTGGTCCCTTGCCAAGGGCGCGGCGTCTGTGGCAGCGAAGATAGCGGAGGAGGTGCTCAAGGAGATGAGCAAGAAGGTGGGCGAAGCGCTCTCGAGCGCGCTCAAGGACATGGTGGCGAGGTTCAAACAGCTCGCGGAGAAGGGACCTAGTCCCAGCGCGCCCGGCGAGATCGAGATAGTGATGTCGGGTGTCGCGGCGCTCGCGCCAGCGATAGCCGTGAGCTACTCCGCTCCAGCTGTGATCAGCAGCATCAGCCACACAGTCGAGAACGTGGAGATCCAAGGGGAGCTGAAGGGGGAGCCGCTGGGTCTGGGTCTCGGGGCGGCGCTGAAGATGGTGAGCGGGGCGCTGAAGTTCCTCATGCCCCTGGGCGAGTCGTTCAAGGACGCGGTGTCTGATTTCTGGGTGGGCGTGTGGATCGGTCTCTTCGCGTCAGTATTCGACACGCTCAGGTTCATGGCCAGGGCGGGCTGGAAGAGCTTCTTCAGGACGGTTGGTTGGGGCGACCTGCCCATCGAGATGCCCAGCCTGGACGAGCTGATCGAGTTCACCAGAAGGGTCGGCATCGAGAAGCACGTGAAGTCGCTGAGGAAGTTGCTCGACTACTACGGTCTGCCGGACTGGTACGTCGAGCACCTAGTGATGCTGGAGGACGAGCTGTACATCGAGGTGACCGACAGGTTCGGGTCGAAGCGCAAGGTGCCCCTGTCCTCGCTGTACGAGTGGCCCAGCATCTCAGAGATAGCGAGCTGGGCGATCCACGACGTGTTCGGCGCTGGTCGCGCTGGGTTCGAGGAGTACTTCAAGTGGGCGGATAGGATGGGCGTTCCAAGGGACATAGCTATACTCCAGTACATATCGCGTTTCAAGTACCCGCCGCCCAGCACGCTGTGGACGTTTGCAACCCGAGCGTTAGCTGGTCTCGCTTGGTACACGCCGTCAGCCGACGACATGGCCACCGCGAAAGCTGAGGCGGAGTTCATCGGAGCTAGAGCACCTCTGCCGCCCAGCGCGCTGAACTTCCAAGCCAAGAAGCTGTTCGACGCGCTAAGCGTCTACATGACCTGGCATGACCTAGCCAACTACGCGTGGTTGCCCGACTGGACCAGCGACAACTGGCTCATCATCGACACGCTCGCGGACATCCCTGGAAAGATCGACGTTCGTTGGATGACGCGTCATGGATTGATGGACTTTATGGCAGCGAAGGGCATCGGTCTGAAGACCCCAGCGTCGCAGTTCACGGCTGTCGTCGAGGGTGCGGCGAAGAACCCGCAGCTCCTCATGGATCTCACCCTGATGTCGCGCCTCATCCAGGCGACCGGACTGCACCCCTACTACGTGCCGATAGTGGTCGTCGCGGAGTCGATGCAGGCGTTCACAGACGAGAGAACACTGCTGAGAACGGGCGTGGTGAACATGCTGGAGCGCGGCTACGCAAGCGTGGAGGAGGTAGAGAGGCTGCTCGCGAACCTCGCCGACCTGTCGTTCAAGGTGGCCTACTTCGACATGAGCGCGATGGACTGGAGGGAGGGCTACGTGAACGTGCCCCTCGCATACCTCCCCGCGGAGAGGAGACTCATCGAGCTTCGAGCGATACTGGACTGGGGTCACAGGAACCTCGAGACGCTGAAGAGACAGCTGATGCGGATGGCTGAGATGAATTATGCGAGCGTGGAGGAGTACGAGAAGGCGGTGAAGGAGGTGGTCGGCGTGGTGGGCAAGAGCGTCGCGGCGATGCTGCAGGCGCTGGGGGCAAGACCGGTTAAGCTGGAGTACAGCCAGCAGCAGCTGGAGCTGGACAAGAGGCTCATCGAGCTTAGGAGGTACGGGGAGCTGCTGCGCAGGTTGCGCGGCATCGTTCGCCACTCGCTCTACCCGATGCTGAGCAGGTTCGCGCAGGGTTACGTGAGCGAATCTGAGCTGGACAAATACATCAACGATATGGCAGAGTCATTGAAGATGATGGACGAGGAGAAGAAGTTCCTCAAGGAGACGGCGCTGCTGATGCGGGACCTAGCCAAGAGGCAGCAGCTCGAGAAACTGATCATCACAAAGCTGAAGCGCGGCGAGATCAAGCCGGAGACGGCGGTCGAGCAGCTGGTGAAGATCGGCTGGGACAAGGAGACTGCCGAGGCGATCGTCTACATAAACACGAAGACGTACGTGCCGACGATTTCGACGCTGGCGACGCTCGTCGAGCTTGTCCCCGAAGCCATATCGATGTTCAACAAGGTGTGCGACGCGCAGGGCGTGCCGGAGGAGGAGCGCAAGTACTGGCTCCTCTACATACAGCGCAAGACCGTCAAAGACGAGGTCTCGCGACTCGTCAGCGAGCTGATCACGGACTACGCGCAAGGCAAGATCACCGACGCGGACTGGAACGCGTTCATGACCGAGCTGAAGAAGTTCGGTTACACGGACGAAGAGGTGCAGATCCTCACGACAATAGCGAAGCTGAGAAGGCAGCGCCTAGCGAAGGAGAAGAAGAGCTAACGATATATAGTCTCTATAGGGAGACGTAGGAGGGAGAAGGTGTGAGCTGGAGGGGCGTACCCAAGAAGGAGAACTACTTCCCCTTGTTCGCGGAGGACTGGAACGCGCTCGTCGACGCTGTGGACGATCTCTACTACATGCTGCAGACTCTCCCACCACCACCGCCAACAGGACCCTTCGTCGGTGGCTTCCTGTACGGCGATATCATCCCCTGGCTGGACCTCTACTACTCACTGGGAGACCCCGCGCACCGCTTTCTCAACGTGTGGGCGAAGAACGTCTACGCCGACCCGATCTGGACCTCGCTGCTGTACGCCAGCGAGAACGTCCTAGTGCAGGGAAAGCCGGTGCTGAAGGACGGGGATCCGATCAGCATCTACGACGTACAGGACAGGGCGCGGGAAGTCCTGGCGTCGCTGCTGCAGCAGTACGTCACAGAACCCCTAGGCGACTACAAGGAGCAAGTACTCGAACAATTACGGCAGATACAGGCGACGCTCCAAAACACCAATGCGCTGATCAACAGTCACCTAGCGAGGGAGCTGTATGACACGTATAGTTACATGTTCCAATTCAACTACCCCAGTGGCGTATTACAGTTGTTCGCTCCACGTATGGGTTACAGAACAATAGTTAGAGGATGGTATGCTATATCAACTGGAACAAGCGGTATAGGACAAATGATGGGACAATACTCCCTTACACCAGTAG
>Ga0326761_1000264_pt1 | contig 12649 bp, 11 predicted proteins | sample GCREP_P_FD_207739 | JGI IMG/M metagenome (GOLD analysis project Ga0326761, IMG submission 207739) | Hot spring water microbial communities from Geyser Creek Basin, Yellowstone National Park, WY, United States - GCR.EP_P | ecosystem: Environmental > Aquatic > Thermal springs > Unclassified... | reverse complement strand
GAAGCTTGTTCATAACCTCCTGTGCAGCTGGGGAAGCCACCCGGAACATCAGGTTGCTCACCTTAATCACCTTGTTCCAGCTTAGAGAAACCCAAAGCTCCCCTAGGTACGCGTCAACTTCCCCGAGCGCTTCGACGCCCGGTACAGTGGCTTCGAGCACGAACTCCAACTCTCCGCCAGCACTCACCTGCATCGGCTTCTCCAAAGTTTTAAAGGACATTTTCGGCATGCCGCTTTTCGGCGGAGCGTAAGCGGCGAGGGATGCTTGAATTCGCACGTCGCTGGTGGCTTTGCTTTTCACTTTCGCTACCAACCTAGCCTTGCCGGCGCTCTCCCCCTCAGGTACGAACCCCTCGGTGTTTAACACAGCGACTTCTCCGGAAGCTATCGATTGAACCCACGCGTCCGGGTTTTGGAGAGTCTCCTTGACGAAGCGGATAGTGCAGGTGTGTTGCTTCAGAAGTGATTCTAAATCGGCTGGCGCGGCCGCGATTAAGGCTACCAATGAAAGTGCTGCTATGAAACGATCGCCTACCGTGTCTGTAGCAAACGAAGCGAGCCCGAAAGGCGCGTAAAGAAGCATGGTATGGGAAACGAACTCTATGGCTAAACTAATACCTACTGTTTTTATTGCTGAAAGTATTTTAAAAGTCACTAAACCTGCTGATATAATAGTTGAAAAAATTAAACCATATATTTTTACTTCTTTTTTAGCTTTAATAAATGCTTCTGAATACTTTTCAACTGAATCGTATATGTAATTTAACGACCCAATTAGTGAGAATTCGTTTACTAGGAGGTCGGAATTCACGTATGGTACAACGCTTTCGCTGTTAACTGCTCTTCTTATAGATTCGGTAGTGTATTTTATACATTCGATAACATTTTCAAGGGGATAATTTTCTGGTAAAGTTTGAGGTAAAGAGTTAATTAATTTTGAAAATCTTTCTTCAATACTTCTTTTAATTTCAATCAATCGTAGCTTTTTCCAATCGTTAGATTCTACATCATAAACGGATATTAAGTATGTACTGTTCTCATCCCAGAGTTTATTGTAAATTATTTTTGTCAATTCTTCTATATTAGATCTGTGAGCATTTTTCTCTATATGTTCGTAGAGATATTTTAACGTCGTATAGGAGCTTAATACTTGATCTTTATTCGCTACTTTAATTTTATATTTTAAGATTTCTAAAATGCCTTTTGATATTAAGCTTGTTGGATCGCCCTCTATGAGTTTTTCGATTCCAACTGCACTTCCTAGAGCGGTGAGCGCGGCGTCCAACATGTCATCCTTGCCGAGATCCTTGAAGTGACTGTAGGTTAGCGCTACTATCTTTGCCAGCTTCCACGAGTAGCTGTCGAGTGCTTGGAGCGTAGCTGCGTTGTACTCCTCGAGCGCGATCCTAAGCCTTTCCGTGGAGGAGAGCTCTGGTTCCGCTAAGCCGTAGGCGGTCCAGAGCTGCCTGCTCTCTCCTGCTTGGAGGATTCCCAGGTCCCAGTAGAGGAGCGCACAGCTGTCGCTTTCCGGGCTCTTCGTTTTTCCTGGCGTGTAGAAGCTGGCGCCGGGCTGGACGGGGTAGTCGTAAGGGTATTGGAAGGCTCGGGACCAGTTGGCGAATACTATCATGTAGGGCGGCGTGCCCATGATGTGGACGCCTTGCACCGTGTAGGTTGAGTCGTGGTAGTCTCTTGTGTACCACCGGTTGAAGCTCATGTTCACTCTCGTGAAGACGGTCTCTTTGACGATCACTCCAACGCCCTCGATGTAGATCGGCGAGCCGTCCTGGTCCTTGACTTGGTAGTCGAAAAGGTACCTGACTTTGACGCTTTTAGCGGTGTTACCCTTGTTCTCTACGGTAACCGTGAATACAGCTGCGCGCCCAGAGAGCTTTATCTCCTGGGTCACCAGCAGAGGACCGGGAAGCCTCCATTTGGTAACGATGGAGTTGTCTACCAACGTGGGATTTTGCTCTATATAGTTATTCAAAGAAGGTGTGTACTTCTTCCTGTTCGCGTAACTCACTCCATCAACCTGGATTGTGAGGTAGGAGCTCCACGCACCATCTTGAGCGAATAGAAGGTAGTCCCCTTCTCTTGTTTCCAGAGTGAATGTCCCGATGCCGTCCTCCGCGCTCGTTTCCACGTATAAGCAGAGGTAATCGTTGCACAAGGAGATCTCGGTGCCTCTAGCGTGGGTGAAAGCCTTAAGCAGGTGGGCTGGCAGCTGCGCCGACGAGGCCGCGCTTAAAAGCGGGTACTCGCCTAAAAGCGAGAAAAGCGCAAGGAGTACGAGTGCAGAAGTCTTCTTTACTTTATTGTTTGACCTCACGTTGCTTCACCCTGTGCGGAACACCGCTTGGAAAGCGTTGGGTACCGAGATTACGTCGCCGTTCCTCAGCTGAACCCAGCCCCTCCCCCTTATGTCCACCCCGTTCACGTACGTGCCGTTCGCGCTGCCCGAATCTTGGATGTAAAAGGCGTTGCCGTATCGGATTATCTGGAACTGTCCTCCTTTCGCTCTCCTTGTGACATAGGCGAGCTTTTCGGGCGGTAGAATACCGGCGAGGTCCTCCCTACCTATCACGATTCTCGAGCCGCGCAGGCGGAGCGCCCGCCCGTCAATGAGGAGGGAGACAGCGGGCTGCGCGTAAATGTAATACATGGCAGCAGCCGCTGCCGCGACCGCGATCGCTGCCATAGCCGCCATTGAGATCGTCCTCCAATCGATTCCCCCCGCCCTACCGCCTCTAACCCCGCCAACTTGCTCTTCCTCGCCTCCGCCCCGCCCCATCACTGTAACGCTTGCTACCTGGTTCTCAAAGATGATGGAGAGGTCATTGCCTGACGCGTCTGCGGCTTTGAACAGCGTGAGGTTTATGGTGAAGCTTGTTGCTCCAGGCTGAACCTCGACGGTCAATACCGCTAGGGTGGAGGGGTCGCTAACACTCGTTTGGGGCTTTCTGTGGAAAACATAGCGTTGCACGCTCGGCATCCACTCAATAGTCCAGTTCTTCCCGCTCTCTACGGAAACCTTAGCCATGCTAGGAGGGTAGGATATGTTGAACTCTCCAGCGTAGGCGAGCTGGGAACCAGAAACAATAACCAGCTTCACCTCAACTTTCTCTCCCTCGCTCGCGGTGAGCGTACGCGGCTCCAGCGAAACCTTGATTGAGGGTTGAGCTATAGCGCAGAACGAAAGCAACGTGATAGCAAACAACACATAGGCCGCGGGCCGCATTGTACCGTTTAGGAGAAGTTGGGAGATATAAAAAGCTTTCTCATTTGCCAAAATGTAATTTAAGCTCGGAAACGAACATAGGTCAGCTGTAGTGTGCGCAAACCATATAGGTGCTTGTGCCGAATTATGAAATATGCATCCCCGAGTAGCCTCTCTTGTGAGAGCGTTGAGTCTCTTTGCCGCGATCCTTGCGATCATAAACTTCCTAGCGGCTTTGTATGTCGTATCTGAGTATGTTATTTACCTTGATGTGGAAGATGTGATAGAAATTCTTCTGTGGTTTAGCCTACCGCTAGCTGTGTTACTCGTTGCTGCATCAGTTTACTTGATGGAGAGAGCTTTGAGCGTGCTGTCAACCGCGCCATCGTCGCCGGGGTCTTTTGCCGAAGCTTCTTTAGCGGAGACTGAGACGGTTCCAGCTGGAACCTCGGTGGAGGAATTGAAGAAGTATGAGGAATACCTAGCGAAGCTTGAGGAGCTTAGGCGTTTGGGTCAGGTTTCTGAGGCAGCTTATCAAGCTTTGATGAAGGAGTATATGGCAAGGATCGAGGAGCTGAGAAGGCAAAGCTCACACAAAGGCAGCTAGCTCCTATGCGACTTTATGTTCCGTCTTTTCAAGTTTTAATGTACTTTTCTCTGTTAGCTTCCGACTTTAAAGGTTAAGTGGAGTACTCCGGCTGGCGAGATCGTGTCACCCTCTCTCAGCTCAATCGGCCCTTTCCCCCTGATGTTGGCTCCGTTGAGGAGCGTCCCGTTGGTGCTCGAGCGGTCTTCGATGAAGAACTTCCCGGCTCTGAAGTCGTAGAATATCGTGAAGTGCTCCCTGCTAATGGCTCTCGCGAGCACGGGGTCTACGAGCTTCTCGAAATCCTTCCTCCCGAATACCTGGCGCACGCTTGTGATGGGCACGATTTTCCCGTCCCTCGTCTCGAGCCTGGCGATGTAGATCATGGTCTCCTGCGGAGGAGGCGGGGGCGCGGCAACCGGCGCGGGCGGTGCTACAGCGGGTGTAACTCGCGGGGGCGGAGGTAGGGGTGCCGCCGCCGGTTTCATGAGCCCGAGGTACAGCAGGAGTATGAAGAAGGCGAGGAGAAAGGCTGCGATGACTCCGTATATCGGCTCGTAGGGCGCGAGGACTAGTAGGTACAGCGAAGCAGCTGTTGCGGCTGCGACGGCGAGGATCGCTACGATAATGCCTAAGATTTCCTCCAGAACTCCTGGCACGATTTTTACGCGAAGTACTATTATTTTAGCATTTTGCACGCCGTGCCTGCAGAAAAAGTGCAAGTATCACCGTGTTATCTACTCGGCTTCCATCACCGATAATCTTTCCTTCTCCTCAGGCCTTTTAGTGTTCTCCCGAAACCTAATGCAGCCGATATACAAACCACATGCTTCCGTTTTCAGGGCGCACCGTACAGATGTATTCCATAGGTAGGGTCAATAGTATTCCTCGAAGAGGGGGGCTGTACCCTATATTTATCTCATGCTTTTTCGTTACATCGTGCCTGACTCACGTGACATAGCTTTTGCAGTTGAAGCAGTAGTACTTGTTGATGCTTTTGAGGTAATGTATGGGGGCGCCGCACCTGGGGCACCGCTTTTGAGTCTCCGCCCGCGGTGCTTGTTTAAGCGCGGGCTGCGGCAGGAGCTCGACAGCGAACTTGAACTCGTCAAAAAGCTTATCTGTGAGCTCAACCTCGAAGCTCACAGCTCAGGTGGGGTGTGGCTGTGAGAAAAAGCTTTCGCGTGAAGTACACGGGTACTGGTGCGCACTCTTTTACGGATAAAGCGTCCGTTGCTGTCTCGTTGAGCCTTAACCTCTGCGGTAGGGAGTGGAAGTTCTACCTCTTGGCGATCGCAGGGGGGGCGGGGCCGGTTGTCGCCAGCTTCCTTGGCGCCGTCCGCTCCTTGGCGAGCCTGCTCGGCTACAGCACACCCGCGCCTCAAGCCGATTACGCGCTTGTAGCGTACAACCCGAGTTGGCCTAAGGGCGGGCGGTACCGTTTAGCAAGGGCGCCGCGCGAAGTTCGAGCATACATAGTAGGCGACGGGGCCAAGAGGGTAGCGGGGAGCGCAGCTCTTGACGGCAAGCAGCTGGTGCTCGCTGAGCAGCCTGCGGGCCCCATCGGTAGGGTGGAACTTCCGGACTCCGCCGCTAGGCGCGTGGCTGAGCGCGCGGGTTCCTCAGCCGTCGGAGCCTTCGACGTAGAGGTGGAGCCGGTGCTCCTCAGGGGCTCGGTCGCTCTGGCGGTGCAGAGCGATAGAGGCCGGGTGAGGGGGAATAACGAAGATTCGGGGTTTACGGCTACTGTGAAGGTTTCCTCTCGGGGGGTTTCGAGAGTTTACAGAGTTATCGGGGTGGCGGACGGAGCTGGCGGTCACGAGTTCGGGGAGCTCGCGAGCAGCGAAGCCGTGCTTGAGTTTCTTAGCGTGCTCCTGCCCGGTCTCGCAGAAGGGGGGGAGACCGCAGCTCTGCTGCGCGAGGGTTTCAAGGCCGCCAACGAGAGGGTTCTCGCGTTGGTGAGGGAGAGGGGTGCTACGATGGCTTCGACCATGAGCGTTGCTGTCGTGGAGGGGACGACGGTGCACGTGGGACACGTGGGAGATAGCAGGGTCTACATGTTGAGCGGGGGGCGCGCGCTGAGGTTGACCACTGACCATAAGCCGCCTACAGGCCCTCGGAACGTCATAACGAACGCGCTCGGGCTGCCTAGCATGTGGGTGGAGCTGCACGCTGGCGCGGAGGGCTTCAGGCTGGAGCTGGGCTCAATACTTTTGGCTACGACGGACGGTTTGACGGAGCTTGTGAGCGACAGCGATATACTCAAGTTGGCAAGAGAACACGCGAGAGCGCCTTTAAGCCTCTGCAAGGAGCTCATCAACCTAGCGAACAGCAGAGGGGGGTACGACAACATCACCGTGGCTGTGATGACTCAACTAACTGATATCCCCGCGTGAGGCGCCTGCTGTAAAAAGACGGAAAGGCTTATAGGCAATCCCGCGCGAAAGTTCCCGAATGAGCTTAGCGCCAGGAACCCTCCTGCAGGGGAGGAGAGGGAGCTATAGGCTCACCGAGCTCCTCGGCAAGGGTGGGATGGGCGAGGTTTGGCTCGCCAACTCACCCCAAGGTGCTGTCGCTGTCAAGATCGCCGCTAATAACCCTACTGCGGTGGAGAAGCTCCGCTTCGAGAGCAGGATCCTTAGGGAGCTGAGACACGAGCACATCGTCGCGTACTTCGATGAAGGGGAGTATAGGGGCCTGCCCTTCCTCGTGATGGAGTACGTGAAAGGCCCAAACCTCGAGCGGATGGTTAGCGCTCCCCTCGACGAGCGGGAAGCGAAAGCCGCTGCTGTGGAGGTCCTGCTGGCCCTAGATTACATCCACTCGAGGAACGTGATCCACCGGGATGTGAAGCCGAAGAACGTGCTCGCTAGAGGCAACAACATATACAGCTGCGTTCTCATAGACTTCGGGACCGCAGCCTACTACAACGTCGCTGGAGTTAGGGAGGCTGTGATATCGCCAGGCGGTTACACGGCTCCGGAACAGTACAGCTTCAGGTCCTCGCCCCAGTCGGACATCTGGTCGGTCGGCGCCCTCCTGTTCTACCTCCTAACCGCTAAGCACCCCCAGGAAACACTGCCGGGTTACCCTAACCGCCCGCCGCCGACGCCTATTAGCGTCCGCCGTTTCAACAGGGACGTCAGCGAAGAGCTTGAAACGGTGGTTAGGAAGGCGATGGCGTGGGACCCCTCCGACAGGTACCTGAGCGCGCGGGAGATGATAGAGGCTATCGAGGGGGTTACGCCGGCTGAAGCCGAGGAGGTGCCGGTTCTCGAGGTGATGGGCACAAGCATCAAGATCGATGCGAGCGCGCTCGTTTTCGGCCGTCTTATCGGAGGTGAAGGGAGGCGCGTTAACGTTAGGCGGGAGGGCGACGTGATATACGTTGGGGTGGAGGACCCGTACAACTGGATCTCGCGTAGGCACTTCGAGATCTTCAGGAGCGGTGGGAGGTGGTACATACGGGACCTCGGCTCGCTGAACAGAACCGCTGTCCAAACCAGGGGTAGGTTGATCGAAGTGTGGGCTGGGCGGGGGATCGAGAGCCAACCCGTTGAGTTAGGGGAGCATGCGGTCATATACATCGCGTACGGTTCTTCGCTCAACAACCAACCCTACGTAGTAGCTACTTTCAGATGCAAGAGAAAAACTTAAATAATGCCGCTTTCTAAGTATCTCTATGTGAGGAAAACAAGAATCACTGCTTTAGCTATAGCCTGCGCTGCTTTGCTTCTCGCGGTTTTCGTACAAGCTGCTGTGAAAGTATTTGATGTGACTTTCTACTTAACCAACTCTCCCGGAGGCCCTGAAACATCAACTTTCAGGAGAGGAGAGACCGTATACATTTGCGCGAGCCCGCCCCCCGGAGGGGCTACGCTAGACATCGTAATACTCTTGCTATACCCTCCTGAAGCCGGTAGACCGCCAATAACTCTTAAAACTCTTAAAAATTTCCGGCTAGAGGCGGTTAAATGTTTGGCTGACTATACGATCCAAGCTACAGACCCTGAAGGCACCTATGCAGTTAGGATATCTGTGACGAATCCGCTAGGTGATCGCAAGGACACTGATCTGAGCTTCGAAGTGCGTTCCCCCATACCGTGGGAGCTTATAGTGCCGCTGATCGTGGTGGCTATTGCAGGCGCTGCCGGCTTTATCGTAGTCAGGCAGCAGAGGCTCAAGCAAGCCGCGCCACCGGGCCCGACACCAGCCCCAGCGCCGGCTCCAAGCTTTGAGACGCAGCTTGTCCAGCCTGGCACCATAATGATCAGGGCTCCCACAGGGGAGACAATGACGTTAACCGCGGTTTTGCAGGCCGGCTCTCGGAACCTTCCGATCACGCGGTTGCCGCAAGTGTTTGGGCGAGCGGACTTCGTCGGCATCGCGCCGAGGGAGGTGATTAACGCGATTAGTAGGAGGCACTTCGAGATCGGTTACGATTACGTGCAAGGTGCGTTCTACATCCAGGATCTGGGCAGTACTAACGGCACCTACGTGAATGGGGTGGACATTAGAGGGAAAGGGCTAGTACCTCTGAGGAATGGCGACAGGATAAATGTCGCCGGGGTTCTCGATCTAACGTTTGTATCGACGCCCGCGGGATCCGGCCAAGCGAGCGATATTTTCGCACCCAGCGGCGCTTAAAGCTAGCTAGGGTGCGCTAAATGCAACACAGGATAGTTTTTCTTTCTTCAGTCATCATCGCAGCGCTGCTTGCAGTAGCGCTCGGCTCCACGCTGGCGGCGGCTGAATCAGGGAAAACCGGTACCGATGAGCTTCGCGTTGAAGTGGAGCCCGAAAGTAAAAAAGCGTTGAGAGGTGAAAGCTACATTATCAATGTTACAGTCTACGCAGAAAAGCCCGCGAACATTTCTATTTCCTTTAATACTAGCGAGGAGGTGCTTGAGGTTCGCCCCTTAGAAAACAATATTGTTAATGTAACCCTAGGCTCAGGAGAAAATAGAACTTTTAAGTTTAATATTACCGTAAAGCGAACTGCATATGGTAATTTAACAGTTGACTTTTCATTAAAAAGCAACATTACACAAAGTGAGATAAGAGCAACTCATAAGATTGAAGTTTTAGTAGCTCGTAATGCAATATTAAATTTAACAAAAAAATTAGCTAATCAAAAAGTTACCATTCGTATAAGTTGCGATAAGTCAAAGAATTATACTCTTGTCACTAATGAAACAGATAAAGATGGTTTAATTCGAATATTGGAAATCCCCGCTCTTGGTAGAGCATGTAATTTGACTGTAATTCTCAAGACAAAGCTTGGTGCTTTTCTGGTAAATGAGTCCGTAGGTATAGATCTTGAGAAGTTACCCAACAGTATCATATATCCTGGGTACTTGGTTAACGCTTCTTTAAATATACTGACTGAGGAAATCTTGAAAGCTAAAAATGTTTTTATAAATGTTACAGTGAATGGTAATATTGATTCTTTTAACCTTAGCAGGAAAAAATCATTTTTGTTCGGGCTTTCGGAAAGGGGAGAGAATCAGCGCATCAACGTAACCGTATGGATCGCAGCCAATAAGCATGCGCATTACTTATTGAATGCTACACAGATAGAGGTGAGGAGGGGGGATCGCACCGTAGAGGTGTATATGGGAGGGAGAGCGTATTCGAAGAGCGACGACACGCTCAACGTAAATATCGCTGTGCCTGTAAGTAAAACCATGTTTAATCTTTACTATTTCGATGAAAAAGGCGCTAGGAGGCCGCTTACCAGCGGGGTTGTTCGCCTAGTTAAGGTAGAGGTCCCGCTTATGTACAATGCTTCTGCGAAGATTTTCGAAAAAGGTGTGATTAAAAGTGTTGGAGAGAGTGCTGTTATTGTCAGGAAGTACAATGGTACTCCCGTGTCAATCAACGTTACAATCAGCTTCGCAGGGGATACGTTTACTTGCGGTAGCGTACGTCTCGACAACGGTGCTACTTTCAAGTGCAACGACTTGGAAGCGCGTCTCTTCTTGGACGGGAAAGAGGCAGCGATCGTTGTTAATTTGTCAAGACCACTACCCGGTCGGGTCGAGTTCGATAACGTGATTCAGCGGGTTCTCTACTGGGGTACTGTCAGGCTTTACGGTGTGCCAAAGAACGCTTCAGGAGTGCTGAAGCTGGGGCTCTCTAACATAGATTTCAAATGTGAAAGTAGGCAGGCGGAGGGCTACTACGTGTGCGAGGGTAGGGTTTTCCTTTGGCCGCTCGCGCTCTGGCCCCTTCAACCCGAGCGAATTACTGGAGAGCTTTACATTGACGGAGAAACATACCGCCTGGAGATGGGAACAATGAGTGTCTATGCTGGGGTTTGGGGCTTTGCGTTGGTGGTGATCATGGTTATCGCTTTGGTGACTGTGATTCTGGTCAGGCGCCCAGCAGCTCGCCCTCCGCGCGAGAAGCTCGAGATCTACGATGAGCACTATGATCTCGGGTGATTGACGTGGGCGCTCTCTCGGAGCTGGAGGCTGGGGTTCTATCGCTTTTAAAAAGTATCTCTAAGGGTTCTAGGGCTGAGTTTGACCTTGAGGAGCTCGCTGCCCGAGTTGCTGAGAGGGTTGGCGGGACGGTCAACATCACTCCTGAGTCGCTGGAAAGCGTGCTTTTAGCGCTCGAACAGAAAGGGTATCTGAAGATAACGAAAGTACCTCCCGTATCTAAGATTATTAAAGAGAAATTGAGGGAAAAGGTGAGAGAGCTAAATGCAGCGTTTATCTCGGGTAAGCTCGACCCCCCTAGCTACGTGGCACAGCTTAGTGAGATAACTTCCAAGTGCCCCTCGTTGGCTGTACGCCCGCTTACTCCGGCGAGCTTTTCGGACGCGCTGAGGAGCCTGATGCTCTTGCTGAGGAGCTTAGAGAGGTTGGAAAGCGTGGCAGGGGAGAGTGAGGCGAAGGAAGAGCTGAAGAGAGAGTACGTGGCGAAAGCGGAGGATCTCTTGAAGGAGATGTCAAGCCTAATGGAGGAGGCAAAGAGCATTGCTGAGCATCTCTTAGGTCTTCACCAGGAGCTCGAGCGGAAGCTCGAGACCATAAAGTTGGATGAGCAAGTGAGGGGGGTGGATAGGAGCGTTGAGCGCGCAGCTCTGCAGGAGAGGATGCAGGAGGTCATAAGGGAGCTGGAGGCTGTGAGGAGGTGGGTGCTCGGAGCGCCAGCGGATCCCGTTAAGCTTGAGCAGCTTAAAAAGAGGTTGGGCGAGCTTGAGGCGGAGCGCGAGCTTCTTGAAGCTCGATTGCTGATTGAGGGGCGGAGAGATCTGCAGGAGGCATTGGATAGATTGGCTAAAGAGATCGCGCGGCTTCGGGTGGAGCTGGAGCGGGCTTCCATTGAGTCGAAGCCTGTAGACGCGATAGCGGAAAGCGCTAGGGCACTGCGTGAGAAAGGTCTTCTTCCGGATCATTTATATAACGTAATAGCATCTCTTCTTAAGGAACTAAAAACATTCGAGATGATAACTGAAAAGAGTTAGGTTCTGATTTACAGTCTAAAATCTCTCATCGCAGTTCATGTGCTAGTGTGCAAAAAGCTTCAAGGTGCGCCGTTGCTGAATGGCGCTGGTACCCGCGCAACCAGCTGCTGGAGTACGGTGCCCGAAAGCTTAAAATGCCTAGATCGCAAGTAAGAGCGGCACGCAACCAATGGCTGTCGAGAGGGGGGCGCGGATAGGGAGGATAAAGCCCAAGGTTACCCCGAGGATAGGCCGCATCAGGCCGAGGGACATCGCGGGGCGCATCGGAGAGGCAAGCGATGGGAGTGCGGGTGAGGATCGAGTCTTCGAGGGGCTCGGTTGAGACGTCGGCTCTCGTGAACACAGGGTTCGAGACTCCGAGCCCCTAGATCCTCCTGTCCGTTAAAGCCGCTGAGAAGCCGGGGCTTTGGCCCGACCTCCCGAAGGACGCGATCCCCGAGATCTACGATACCGCGGGCGGGCCCACCAGGGTCTACAGGGTGAGGCTCGCGGAGAGGGTGGAGGCTGTCGCCGACGCGGTGATATCTCCGATAGAGGTGGAGGTCCTGATAAGCGATAGGCTAGCCAATGAGCTCATGATAGCCATAGAGAAGCCCGGCGAGGGCTTGTGGAGGCTGAGGGGGGAGAGCACCGTGAGGCGGAGCGAGAAGCCTGAGATCTGGCTTTAATTTCGGAGATCCGCCGCGCTCAGCAGCCACGCGTGAGGTATGAGGGCTCGCCTGGGAGCTATGCACAGCCGATACGGAGCTAGCCAAGAAGGTAAAGGACATAGGGATAATAAACCCAATACCCGAAAACATCATGGATGAGCACCACAAATGCGCCCGGTGATTTTCTCCAAACAGCATTCGCTTTAAACACAGCTCTCTGTTTCTCAAAGGTTTTCTATTATTAGAGGAGTGAAGTCTCTGTCCCACCTAACGATCCACACGCCATTGTCCCTGGCAACTTCTACAGCATCTGGGGCCACGTAATCAGCGTAAACCACCTTTACAAGCCTCTTCCTCAGCAGTTCTGGTCTATTCCTCTTGACAAAGTCAACCTTGCTCAGGAGTTCTTCGACAAGGTTTCTACCCAGCCTGACGGTTGCCTCCCCAATGACACATAGGTCCCCCGCTACCCCATAGATGTTTATCTCCTGGGAATCGACAAATATAGCGGTCAGCTCCACATCCACGTTCAGCTCCTGTTTTAGCCTGTACCTAATCACGCTCCTAGCCTCATCCTCCACAGTGAGCGTAAGCCTCTCAAGCGTCGCAGACATCCTGCCAACAGTAGCCTGCACCTTCTTCGTGTCTTCCCTCAAAACCCTCACCTCAGCACGGAGGTCGTCCTGCGCATCCCTAATCGCTCTAACTTCTTTCCA
>Ga0326761_1000262_pt1 | contig 12690 bp, 12 predicted proteins | sample GCREP_P_FD_207739 | JGI IMG/M metagenome (GOLD analysis project Ga0326761, IMG submission 207739) | Hot spring water microbial communities from Geyser Creek Basin, Yellowstone National Park, WY, United States - GCR.EP_P | ecosystem: Environmental > Aquatic > Thermal springs > Unclassified... | reverse complement strand
GTGTGTGAGTACTGTGCGAGGGGCTACGAGAACCTCTGTGTTGGCTATAAGGCTACTGGCTGCGATTTTGACGGGGGGTACGCTGAGTACATGGTAGCCTACGCTGACTACGTGTATAGACTGCCCAGTAGTGTAGAGGCTGAGAGGCTGGCTCCACTTATGTGTGCTGGTAGTATTGGGTGGAGAGCGTATAAGCTAGCTGGTATACAGAGCGGTCACCGCGTGGGGCTATTTGGCTTCGGCTCTTCAGCGCACATTGTAATACAGGTTATTAGGAGATTAAACCCTTCTGTTGAAGTGTATGTTTTCACTCGTAGTAGAGACCACGCGGAGCTCGCTAGGAGGCTTGGAGCGGACTGGGTTGGCCACCCCTCCGAGAACCCTCCCCGCAGAGTGAACGTGGCTATAGACTTCACGCCTGTAGGGGAGACTGTTAGGAGAGCGCTAGAGCTACTCGAGAGAGGTGGTAGACTAGTAGTTAACGCTATTAGTAAGCAGACACCAATAGTGCTAGACTACACTTCACACTTGTGGATGGAGAGAGAGGTTAAGAGTGTAGCTAATGTAACTAGGAGCGACGTGAGAGAGTTCATTAACTACTACTCGCAGTACGGTGTTGACGCGCACGTGCAGGTCTATAGCCTCAGCGACGTGAACAATGCTCTCAGAGATCTCAAAGCCGCTAGGACTAGGGGCGCTCCAGTACTGAGAATTAAGTGAGCTCTTCACGGTGCTTATTACTTAGACTTGAGTTACTAATTCACATTGAGGGGTAAGCGTGTCAAGTCCAGTGACAGTGGCTATAATACCTATTGGTGGAGTAGGCGCGAGACTCTACCCGCTGACAGTTGACACTTCTAAGTCTATGATTAGGTTTCTAAATAGGCCGCTACTAGAGTTTATTCTCGAGACGCTAATAGTGAGCGGTGTGCGAGAAGTCTACATGGGTGTTAGTGGTTACGTAAACTACGTCCAGGTCTTTGAGCACTTTGGTTCAGGCGAGGCGCTAGCTCACAGGTTTAGTCTCGGTAGAGACCAGTTTCGAGTGAGATACATGCCTAATATCTTGTCGCGAGGCAACGCGGAGGCCGTTCTCGCGACAATAAAGTACTACAGTATTAGGGGGGACGTGCTTGTAACTCAGTGTGATACTGTGTTTAGTCACTTAGACCTGTCAAGAGCCTGGTATTACTACTCGGGTAGAAACTGCGATATGCTAGTTGTCTTGAAGCCCGTGAGAGACCCCGGCGAGATAACTAGGTACGGTGTAGCTAAGCTACGAGAGGACGGCACAATAGAGTACTTCGTGGAGAAGCCTAAGAGGCCCGAGGAGGCGCCGTCTAACCTGGTGAACACGGGTATATACTTGATTAGTGCTGGGAGGCTACTCGAGTTTTTTGAGAGCAGTGTGGGAGCAGAGCTCTACAGAGAGGGCTACGTGGATTTCGGTAGAGACGTCATTCCAGCTATGATAAAGAACGAATATAGAGTGTGTGGTTACCCGGAAGACATGGCGTGGTTTGATGTTGGAACACCAGAAGCATATCTCGAAGCGGTCTTCTACCTCTTGAAGAACACACCTCAGGAGAGACTGGGCGTTGACTTCGCCTATGAGGGTGTGAGGGTTATGGGTAGGAGGACGCTGTCACGTGAATTTCAGAGAAGCCTAGTTGAGAGAGCGAGAAGCGGAGTTATCACGTTGACTGGTGACGTGCTCATTGGGAGGCACTGCACTGTCGGCGACCAAGTCGTGATTGCCAACTCGGTAATAGACCACTATAGTGTTGTGTCTAGTGAGGCTCGTATTGAGTGGTCTGTTGTAATGGATAGGTGTCACGTCGGGAGGAGAGCGAGGATTACTAGGAGTATTATTGGTAGACACGTAATAGTAGACGAGGAGGCCGTTGTAGAGGACAGTATTATAGGTAACAACGTGTACATAGGGAGGGGAGCGGTAATTAGAAACTCAAAGATCTGGCCTAGTAGGTATATTCCACCGGGAACAGTCCTCGTCGGCGTGACTCTATCATAGATGTGAGATTTAACCCCCTACTCTAATTTCTAAGCTCTAAAGGTGAGTCGCTATTGGTAGAGATCACTGATTTAACTCTCCGTGATGCTCACCAGTCACTAATAGCAACTAGGCTTAGAACAGAGGACATGATTCCAATACTAGATAAAATAGACGCGGCCGGCTTTTACGCTATTGAAATGTGGGGTGGCGCGACATTCGACGTCATGATTAGGTTTCTGAGAGAGGATCCATGGGAGAGGCTGAGAATTATAAGGGAGAGAGTTAAGAGAACTAAGCTCATGATGCTTCTACGTGGACAAAACCTGGTGGGTTATCGTCACTACCCAGATGACGTCGCCGAGAAGTTCGTAGAGTACGCTTACAAGAATGGAATAGACATATTTAGGGTTTTTGACGCGCTAAATGATGTCAGAAACATGAAGGTGACTATTAAGAAGGCTAAGTCTCTCGGTGCAGTAGTACAGGGCACTATAACTTATACTGTGAGCCCCGTTCACACACTAGACTACTACTTGAAGCTAGCTGAGGAGCTACTGGCTCTCGAAGTGGACTTCATCACTATTAAGGACATGGCTGGAATAATGGACCCGTATACTTGCTACGAGCTGGTGAAGGCTATTAAGGAGAATTTCAAGGCTCCAGTAGACGTGCACTCTCACTCCACGGGGGGATTAGCGGTCGCGAATTACATTAAAGCCGTGGAGGCAGGCGCGGACATTATAGACACGGCTATTAGCCCACTGGCTTTTGGCACAAGTCACCCAAGTATACAGGTAATGTATTACGCTCTGCCACAGGGTAAAAAGCCTAGAGTGGATATGCGTGTTATTAAAGAGATTAGCGAGTACTTAAACAAAATACTGTTCACGAAGTACAAGGAGCTCCTAGACATAAGGGTTTTCATGCCAGACCCCAATGTACTAGAACACCAGATACCCGGCGGCATGATCTCTAACTTCCTCACTCAGTTAAAGCAAGTAGGCGCCGAGGACAAGTTGCCACTAGTACTTGAGGAGGTTAAGCGCGTTAGAGAAGATCTAGGCTGGCCGCCACTAGTGACTCCAACATCGCAGATTGTCGGTGTTCAAGCTGTACTCAACGTGCTGTATGGGAGGTACAGTGTAGTGGCTAAGGAGACTTTTAACTACGTTAAGGGCTACTACGGGAGGCCACCTGCCCCTATTAAAGAAGAAGTAGTTAAGTTAGTGTTGAAGAACGAGGAGCCCATAAGTACCAGGCCAGCGGACCTCTTAGACCCCGCGTACGAGAATTGCCGCGAAGAGGTCTCTAAGCTGGGCTTCTACACTAAAGAGGAGGATGTAATAACGTACTGTCTATTTCCAGACGTAGCGTTAGAGTTCTTTAAGACGAGGATTGAGAAGTCAAACCCGAAGAAGCCTGAAAGAGACCTGTGGGACGAGGTTTTAGGGTACTAAAAGCTATAAGGTTCTTTCAGTAACTTAAAGAATAGTGATGAAATGCACCTCAACTGAGCAGTGAAGAAGCTGACCTGGTCTGAGAGCAGGCCACATGCTCTATAAAATTACTTTAGAGCTGACTTGAAGCTGTCTACTCCATAGGCAACCATAGCTACTAGCTCTATTGTTGCGAGAGCCTCTCTCGCGGATTCAGCCTCGAAGTACACTGTGTAAGCGTCAACTCTCTTAAACTTCTCCTCTAACACGTCAGCTATGAGCGAGTCTCGTAGTGTAAGCTCTACTCTTAGAGGTTTACTCCAAGACAAGACCCTAACCTCTCCTCTCTTAACTCTACTAGCCGCTGTATTCACGTCTCTACGCACAGCCTCCATTACTCTGTCTAGCCCGTAGTAGAAAGCAGCGTAACGTGAAACCCCTCGTTTCAACGGTGTGAAAACCACCCATGGCGTGTACTTCTCAACTTCGTCTTTAAGATAGTCATCTCCAGCCAAGTAGGCTACTGGCACACTGTACTCTCCAGCACAAAGAGAGTTTATAATGTACTCGCTGACTCTAACACCGTTAATCCTTATCTCAGCGAACGCTCTACCACTGTACGTGTGATCAAACGCTCCATGAGTCGTCCCGGCCGCTGTGTGGTAGCCCACGTAGAACACCGCGGAGAAGCCCCCATCAAGAGCAGTAATCATGCTCAGTGGTCTGGGATACCCCTGTATTACGGCTACTCTCCCATCCAGCTCAGTGTACTCTATATTAGTCATTAAGCCGTGACTATCAGCTACTACGACTTCACTAAACCCCGACTTAAATAGCTCATCAGCTACAGCGTTAATTATTTTCGTCACTATCTTAGAAGCCCTTGAAAACTGGCTACTCCAAGGAGACAACATAGTACCTGAAACTACGCCTGGCAACCCCTCGAGGTCGACTGAGACATACGCCTTCAAGCCGCTCACCGTGTATTATGATCCTCTTAGTGAAGTTAATAACTCCACGTCTCTCTACAAGAGGCTGGTGTACTCTAACTTGAGGCAGTTACTCCAGCTCAGCGTTGACAGTGAGCTCAGAGGGGTCTTAAAGACTAGTCTACCACTAGTGCTCGTTGAGCTTGTTAGTAGTCTCTACTCGCTCACAGACACGTACTTTGTTAGTGGATTAGGGGCAGAGGCCTTAGCAGGACTTGGTGTTTCAATGTACGTTCTCATGTTTCTCCAGTCTGCTATTGTCCTATTTACTACTCCTATTCTAATAGTAGTCTCGCAGAGCCTGGGCGCTGGTAGATTAGACTTTGCTATTTGGAAGGGGTTCAAAGAGCTCTACAACTATGGTTTAATAAGAAAGCTACCTAAGATGGTTGAAGTGCAGGCTGAGGGAGCGCGCTTCTTGTAAAAACCTGGACCTTAAAGAGCAGAACACTGATTCCTGTTGAAAAGCCTATGACAATAGCCTCTGCTATCAGAAGAGGGAGAACTGTCAACTGGTTAAAGGCTTTAAAAGCTGTCGAGGAGTCTAGAGGAGTGTTTATAACAGTTTCTGATGATGAGATAGTCAATATTATGAGAGATTTGGCTATATATGAGGGGGTAGGTGTTGAGCCTGCAAGTGCAGCTTTTCTTGCTGGTTACAGAAAGGCTTTAGAAACTGGGATAATAGATAAGGGTGATGTAGCGGTATTGGTTGCTACGGGACATGCACTTAAAGACCCGGATACAATAACAAAGTACTTCTCAAGGAGAGATTAACGTGGCAGAGTATATACCAAGACTTATGTGCACTCAACACCCAGATGCTACAGTAAGGGTTACGGCTCAGGACGAAGTTGATGAGGCTATTCAAGGGTTTACAATGTTTGGATGCGATGAGGTTATGAGTGACTATGAGGGGAAACTCACACCTTATGCACAGCCAAAAGATATTGTGCTAATGGCAAGCAGGCTTGGTATTGCCATAGGGGAAAAGTTTTTTGTGACTTCAAGAATACCAAACCCTAGACTCGAGGATATAGATAGAGTTGCACTTTCTATAGAGGCTTCGCTTATAGCAAATTACTACTCTTACAAACATTTGAACACACAGGCAGTAAAGTGGATTATTCTGCCCATGGTTGAAGAGCCAGAAATTATTAGACTTGTACAGAGACTTATAGTAAAGAAGATGAAGGTGTATTACGAGGAGCTCGGGCTTCCAAAAATGGATATACAGCTCATTCCTCTAGTAGAGGATAGTAGTAGGTTTTTAGAAATCTATAGGTTCATAACAATTCTCTACAACACATTGAAGGAATTTAATGTAGAGCTACGACACATGAGAGTATTTCTGGGTAAAAGCGATGCTGCTGTAAAAACAGGTCACATAGCTTCAGCTCTAGCACTAATGTATGCGCTACACGAGTTATCTAAAATAGGTGAAGAGCTTGATATGGACATTCAACCCATTATAGGCATGGGCTCACCAGCGTTTAGAGGTGGAATAAACAATCCGAAGCTAGTTGATTACGAGGTTCAGCATTACCAGGGCTATAAAACAGCAACTATACAATCTGCGGTAAGATATGATGCTCCTTACAGTGAGTATCGAAAAGTCTCTTCATCAATTCTGCAGTGGTTAGGAAAGCCTGTAAAGAAGGTAGAGGCAAACATCGTTAGGTTAGTACGTAAGGCTTCTGAAAGCTATAGAAAAACTGTAACAAGGTATCTCGATAATTTAATTAAATACGCGTCCTGCATTCCATCAACTAGAGATAGGGTTACATGGAGAGAGTATGGTAGAGCGTTTACTTTAGAAGATAAGCTACTTAATGTTCCTAGAGCTATTGTTTATACAGCCACATGGTATGTCCTTGGGCTTCCACCAATATTCTTAGACGCAGAATTTGTTATTGCTGCTTATAAAAACAATGAGATAGATGAAATACTTAACTATATGCCGTACCTAACAGAGGAGTGGGAGTATGAAGCACAATTTTACATACCCTCAGTTGTATCAAGAAGACTTGACGAATTAATTGTGAAGAGGGTTAATGAGGCTCTAGACTACATGGGAATAAAGCCTGAGCCAAACGACACCTACAAAAATATTTTAGAGCTTAATCCAGTAGGACCACATGTAATAGCCTTGGCAAAAATCAGAGGCTTTCTCGGCTAGTGATGAGTAATCCTGTTCCTTAGACATGAGGAACCCCGTTTAGCTGACCACAATAAAAACTTATTAGCCTACGCCAATCTTCAAAGACCCGAAGAGCCTTGAGCCCAATTAATAGAAAATACGTGGCTATTGCTACAATCATAGTTTTGATTTTAGCTAACACTACTGGTCTAGCGCTGAACGCTGTGCTAGACCCTCTACTAATTTACGGCTACTGGGGATTTCCACGGCTTGAAGTTGTGGGGGCGGCTCTGGCCACGGTTATATCAAACACGGCTGTTATACCGTTACAACTATTACTACTAGGTAGACTTGGCTTGACTTCATCAAAACTAATACTACTCCACACTATAATTGCGAAGGCGATTAGACTGGGTTTACCTGTGGTCGCGGAGAGACTACTGTTCGCGCTTGGTAACAACATCTACGCTGGAGTCATAGCTAGACTTGGAGAGACCGCTATGGCTGCACACAATATTGGGCTTAGAGTTGAGAGCTTAATTTACATGCCCGGCTTCGCTTTTTCTCTTACAGCTTCAAGTATTGTGGGACGTAGATTAGGTAGTTCTAATTTAGAAGAGGCTAAGAAGACAGGGTGGAGAGTAATTAAGCTAGGAGCATTAATAATGGGGACTCTGGGAGCACTAGTAGGGCTCACAGGCTACTACTTGGTTGCCCCACTCTCTCCAAGTGAGGAAATTAGAAGACTAGCCAGCATATACCTACTACTAGCAGGTTTTAGTGAGGGGGGCTTAGGACTCGCAATGGTTGCAAGTGGAGCTCTACGGGGAGCTGGCAACACTAAAATACCATTCTACATTGGCGTGTCCTCACTATTCCTAGTCCGAGTAACGCTCTCACTAATACTCGCAAATCCACTAGGTTCACTGGGACCGTGGCTAGCAATGTTTCTCGACGTGTACGTTCGAGGCATTATCCTAGCGATTATCTACGTGAAGTACTTTCATAAATTAACGCGATTAGTCATCTACTGACCTCTTCGCCTTAAAGAGGCTTTTAGTTCTAATCGCTGTAAGTATTAAAAAGCCAAGAACACTTACAATTAGACCTTAAAGATATCGGACTAACTTGTTTAAACATTTATGTTAAAAAAAATAAATAGAGATCAGAGATAAATACATAAGTAGGGTGAAATCCGTGATAAAGAATATTAAACTTAGCATTTTCCCACGTTTTACTGCAGCTATTATCTTATTATTCACTCTGTTAATAATAGTGACACAAACACCATTTATAGTTGCAGGGGGTTATTTAGGTGGTGTAGAGTATACCTGGCAGTACTATAGACCATTAATTGGAGGAATACAGATTGAAGTATACATCGAAGACCCAACTGCCGTAATTCGGCGTGGATACTGTACGCTAGGATACCCAGTTGAACGCGGGTTATTCACTAGGGGCGTTATAACAGCGGGACATTGCTCACTCTTTTACTACTCACCGGAGAACATTACGTATAGTCGAATATACGTATATCAACCAAGGTATTCATATTTTTATCCATATTATTACATAGGTAATCCGAGCTTCGTCAACTTAAGCGCCGATGTGATGTTTATACCTTACTCGAACATAAGCCCAGTACTACTATTTTACACAGGTTGGCAACTTAGACAAGTACCAATAGCTGATTATGTACCGTGGGATACTCTCAAATTCCTATTTGAATCAGGGCTCTTAAGAGAGGACACACCTATATATAAGACAGGGAGAAGCACAGGTAGTACATGGGGTTATATTTTAAGATTCTATGACTATATAACTATTTCTGGAAGAGATTGGAGGAATCAGACAGTAGATTTTAAAGCGTACTATGTTATTTATTCAGATCTCCCTTCATATTTCGGAGATAGTGGTTCACCTGTCTTTTTCTTCTGGGGAGATGACCCTCGCACGGCGTCAGAGGCGACTCTTATAGGACATGCTGTAGCAATAAATACTGCTAATAACTATACCTATATTACTAGCGTGAGTGCTGTTATATATAGCGGCTTTAGACCGATAACAATAAACCCATAGGGTGATGTGAAATGAGAGTTGCAATAACCCTACTACTCCTCATTTCAATAGCGGTAATATACTTCAATTCTATTACTGTAATTGGGAGTAATGACTACATTAATCCTCAAGAGGTTACTTACTGGGGTCCTATTGTCATTGAGAAATATACCTTTAATAGGTTAACGCTTGTCGTATTAAGTCTTAACCCTGTAGTTTACTTTGAGTACAGGAACGTATACGTAGTGCCTCACAATGACACCAGGTACGAGATATTAAGGGTCAGAAACGCGACTTACAGTCAATTAATTAGTAGTAGATTAGATCAATTGATGCGCTTACTAAATGATAGTGAATTCAGTGTTGACCCTGTTCACGTTGAGGATAATATCATCTATATTGACTTATCTAAAGTGCCTATTAGTCGAGTATTAAACTCTGCTAGACGAGTTTTTAGCGATATTAGTGGAGTCATAGTGTTTTGCGATAAGAGATTTATAGATATAGTAACTAGGCAATTCAATTATGGAGAGCTACTAGATAAGCTTGGGTTTTCGAGTGAAATAGAAGACTTGCTTATGCGATTATCTAGAGACTTAATCAACATAGGGCTCTTCTCCATGATTGGGGGTCCAGGCTCTTCGAATACCCCAATTGGCAAGTGGTTTGATTTCTTAGCACATATTAAGCTAACGGGCTCCTATAGTGAGGCTAGAGATATTATTGAGGGTTATGTGAAAGAATTAGCTGAAATAGCGAGGAAATACATACCTGAAGAGGTCCCACTATATGTTCTAGTAACAGAATATAGTGGTCCTGTTACTCCACTCATATTACCAGCAGATGGAGTAGATAGAACTCCACTTGAGAATACAAACACAACTAGCCCATTCTACTCGGAGACACCACAAAGTAGTCATTCAAATCTATTAGTCTGGGTAGCACCAATTGTAATTATTATAGCTGCAGTTACCACGGTATTTGCCTTAAAGAGAACATTATTTCCATAAATATAGCTCTTTTTTACTTCTAGTAGATCCATCACACTGTTCACAGTGACATGTGAACGCTTATTTTTACATTATGATAAACATATTGAAGACTATTCTCTCTGCACATTGTTTACAGCCCTGTATTATTTAGTGGCGACTTTTAATCTCTATGAGAGGAGCTTAACATTTCATATTAGAGCAGTTTTTAACTCTGTGATTATGAGTAAGACTTTTTAAAACTTCTATTATTAAGCTGACTCATAGCTCTATATTTTAACTCGGCTAACGTAGTTGTGTACAGTGATATTAGTATTAGTGCTCCACCAGTAACCTTGTAGAGGTCTATGTCTTCTAGTCTCAATAGTATAGAGAAGAGAGTTGCGAATACTGGTTCTAGTAGGAATATTAGTGATGCTGTAGTTGCTGAGATGTATCTCTGACCTAGTACTTGGAGTAGTGTAGCTATAATAGAGCACGCTAACGCCAAGTACGCGAGGTAAACTAAGACCTCTCCAGTTAACATAGGCCTCATAACTAGTACTAGAGGCGCGTATAGTGCTCCAGCGGTGAAAACACCCGTCAAGAACTCTAGTAGGCTTGAATTACTGTATTTAGATACTAGTATTATTTGTATAACCCAGAAGACCGTGCTAGCCAGCACTAAGAATTCTCCAATAGCGAAGCCTCCCGTAGGCTTTGTGAGCACATATAACCCCGTAATAGCTAAGATGAGAGATACTAGGTCTACAAGACTATATGATCTCAATACAGTAGCAGCGTAGAAGTGCACGTGTACACTACTAAGACCCGTGACAAAAGCGCTTACTGATGGAGTTGTATAAGCTGTTCCCGCGGCTTGCAGTAGTAGACCGGTTGAGTAGGCTAGTCCAGTTTTAAAACCCCGCTTAAAACTAGTAGTATCTACTCCTTCACGCACCTTCTTGGTTATTAGTACTGGTAGTAGAGTAGCTGTGGCTATTAGAGTCCTAGTGGACGTGTAAGTGAACGGGTCTATCATTATAGAAGTGAGCTTTATAAACGCGAATGATGTTCCCCACACGAGTGTTGTTAATACTAGTGAGAAAAAGCCCATTATCTTGTACAGTTCACGGTGCTTAATTTTAGCCCGGCACAATTCTAGTGCCACTCTCTCCTCGTAGTGCTTCGAGAGCCTTAGACAAGTGAGCTATTATTGCTAACTTTCCACCGTTCTGCACAAACCTTATACCGGCGAGGACTTTTGGCCCCATGCTACCCGGCTTGAAGTGCCCTTCCTCGTAGTGCTTTAACGCCTCTGTCGCAGTCACTACGGTTAACTTCTTCGCGTTCTCAGAGCCGTAGTTTAAGTAGGCGTAGTCTATATCTGTTAGAATTAACAGTGTATCGGCGCGTAGAGCTGTAGCGAGCCTCTCAGCGTCTAGGTCCTTGTCTATTACAGCCTCAACACCACGTAGCTTACCGTTCTCCTCCACTACTGGTATTCCCCCGCCGCCACCACATATTACAATGTAGCCCTCTTCTGCGAGTTCCCTAATGGCATTGATTTCTACTTGCATAATAGGGTCTGGTGAAGGGACAACTCGACGGTATCCTCCACGTGGATCTGGCTTAAAAGACCAGTTGAACTCTCTAGCTAATTTCTCAGCCTCTTCTTTACTGTACCATGGGCCAATGTATTTAGTGGGGTCTCTAAACGCTGGGTCATCGCCGCGCACTAGTGTCTGCGTTACTATAGTTACAACGCCTCTAACCCTACTGGGAAATAGGCCTCTCTCGCGTAGCTTATTGTATATTGCCTGTTGGAGAATGTAGCCAAGCCAGCCCTGAGTCATTGCCCCAGCGATGTCTAAGCTCATTAGTGGTATATTCTTCTCTTTTAACCCAAGAGCCATCCACTCCGCGATTATTCCCACTTGCGGCCCATTACCGTGAGTTACAACAACTCTGTAGCCCTCTTCAACTAGCTTAACAATAATCTCAGTCGCTATATATGCGTTTCTCCAGTAGTCTTCAACTGTGCCCTTATCACCTTTACTCTGAAACGCATTTCCACCAAAAGCCACTACTATTAAGCCACGCGCACTCATCAATCACACCCACTGTGGGGCAGTTTAATTAACTGTGAATTACACGTTATAAATGCTTAAATTTAAGGTTAAATAAAGCACAATTAAACTACAAGCAGAGAAGTCGAGTACTATATTGCACCAATAGACACGCCACTTCTACAATACTAGTTTTCTTACCCTGAGAGAATCACTTGTAGTTAATCCTTACAAATTAATAAATTACTCGCATTATAGTGCTCAACCTATTATCTACGACTTGCATATCTTGTTTCCAGTGCTATTCTATTCGAGTATGCGCCTATGAAGGCTATACATGAAGCGTAGCCCATGGGTAAAATTGCGAGTCCAGCTATACGTAAAAGCTGGCTAAGCGATTCATATTTAATAGCGAAATCTACACTAGTGTACAAAGCAATCATGAACAACCCTATAGCCATGTATAGTAGTCCTATTTTCCTCAAACTCGCAGAGCCACTCCGATATCCCACAGAGTCAATGCTCATCCCGAGTACTATTGCTAGTAGCGAGCTCAATAACACTAGTGAAAAACCCATAAAGTACACGTCTCCTAAAGGAATAGGCTCTCTCATTATCAATTTCACGTAGTACTGCAAATTTAACACTACTGAAAACGCGGTGAAAATGACAAAAGCCACAACAGCGCCCTTATTACCCCCTCCTCCCATCACTTCCCCACTCTCATTACTCGGCAATTCTCTACACCACCAACATAAAGTTCTCCTTGTTATTCAATATAGTTTTTATAATTAAACTAATAAACTAATTAACATTGGCTGCTTCGAGAAGATTTTTATCAATAGTAGTGTTAATAAGGTAATTGTGGTAACAATATAAGGAAACCTGGCATTAATAGATAGCTGTGTCTAAAATGTTGACTAAAATGACAGCGATACTATTGATGATCGCTCTGCTTGCAGCTATTCTACTAGTGTACAGTATACTAGGAGATATAGTTTTGAGACGCGAGGCTG